>Ga0209738_10000005_pt1 | contig 57691 bp, 56 predicted proteins | sample TergutNc150P5_FD_187289 | JGI IMG/M metagenome (GOLD analysis project Ga0209738, IMG submission 187289) | Nasutitermes corniger P5 segment gut microbial community from laboratory colony in Florida, USA - Nc150 P5 (SPAdes) (version 2) | ecosystem: Host-associated > Arthropoda: Insects >...
TCCGTGCTCGTGGACGACGTGATGTTGCCTGCGGCCACATTCGTGATCTTGTTGCCGCCGTTGTTCAGGCCCGCCGAGCTCAGGCTCACCGTGCTGCCGTTAATCGACAGGCTGTTCGCGCTGATCGTCGGCGTGGTGCCGATCGTCAGCGTTGTGCCGTTTTGCGTGATGGCGATGTTGTTGCCCGTGTTCAGCGTCATCGTGCCGTTCGGGGCAACGTTGGCCAGCGTCCCGCCCGTGGCGTTCGCGCCTGCGGCCTGAACGTTCCAGCCCTTGTTGGCTGTAGTCAACGCTGTGTTGGCCGTCGTCTGGGCTTCATTGGCGGCGGTCTGCGCGGTGTTCGCTGTGGTTTGGGCCGTGCTGGCTGCCGTCTGGGCATTGTTGGCCGTTGTTTGGGCCGTGTTGGCCGTCGTTTGTGCCGTGCTGGCTGCCGTCTGGGCCGAGTTGGCGGCGGTTTGCGCGTTGCTGGCTGCTGTCTGCGCTGCGGTGGCGGTTTGATTCACTGCATACAGCTGCGAGCCATTCACCGCGCTCGTGCTCGTGGACGACAGCGTGCCGGCGGCTACGTTCGTCAGCGTTACCGCCGTGGTTGCGCCCGCGCCGCCCAGCGTCACGCTGGTCTTGTTCGCGTTGTCGTACTGCACGGCGTTGTTCGACAGCGTGGTGATGCTGCTGGCCTCGCCGCTCAGCGCCGCGCCGACGTTGCTGTATGTGCCGATGCTCAGGTTATACGAGGGCGCGGAAACCTTGCCCGTCGTGGCGTTATAGCTCGCACCGCCGCCCAGATCGCTTGCCACGCTCGCGCCCAGCGCGTTCACGTTGTTGCTCAGGGTCGTCACGGTGTTGCTGACGTTGTTCACCGTGTTGCTCAAGGTCGTCACGGTGTTGTTCATGCTGCTCACCGTGTTGCCCATGCTGCTGACGCTATTGTTCAGCGTGTTCACGGTGTTGCCCATGCTGCTGACACTGTTGGTCAGCGTTTTGACGCTGTTATTCAGCGTATTCACCGTGTTGCCCACCGTGGTCAGCGCGGTGTTCGTGGCGTACAGCTGCGAACCATTGATCGCGTCCGTGCTGCCCGCATTGACCTGGCCTGCGGCCACATTCGTGATCGTGCGTTCGTTGCCCGCCGAGCCGACCGAGACCGTGCCGACCGGGGCCGTGCCTGCATAGGTGTAGGTCGCGCCCAGAAGGGTGCCCGTCGGCGTGGCCGTCACCGCGCCTGTTGAGGCATAAGCGCCCAACGCCACCGAATTGCTGGTGCTTGCAAACGCGCTGTAGCCCAGCGCCAGCGCATTGGCGGCGTTGACCGTCGAAGCATAGCCCAGCGCCACCCCATCGTAACCGTTATAGGCAATGGACGCCATATAGCCCAGCGCCGTTCCGTAGGCATCGTTGACCTGCGCGGTGCCGCCCATCGCTATGCCGCCGTAACCGTTGCTGGTCGCGCTCGCGTAACTGCCCATGACAATCGCGCCCTGGCCAGCAGCACCCGAGTCGCCGCCAATGGCGATCGCGCTGTCAGCGGTGGAAGACGCGTTGGAGCCCATCACGACCGCGTTGCGCGCGTTCGCGCCAACAAGCGTGTCGTAGCCCAGGTCGATTGCGCCGTCAGCGTTGGAGAGCACCGTTGCCCCATAACCCACGACAGCCACGCCATTGGAAGCCACTGTCGCAGCGGCGCCTACCACGCTCGCCCAGTTCCCGGACACCGTCGCAGCGCCCCCTAAGGCGGTCGAATAATTCCCGGCCACCGTCGTCGTCCCGCCCACGGAAGTCGCTTCGGTGCCTGTGGTATTGGAGTTGCTGCCAATGCTGACCGCAAAATTCCCGTTGGCAAGCACCTTGTCGCCAATGGCCAGCGCCTTGCCGCCATCCGCCGTGACCGCTTGCCCGATCGCCTCGTTGTTGCTTGTACCGTCATTACCCGCCACGGCCTGGTTGGTTCCCGCAGCCACGGCGGAACTACCGGTGCCCGCAGTCGTCAGGGTAGGCGCAACACCCGTTGACGGGTTGCCGCCGCCCATGGCCAGGTTGTACGCCCAGCTGGTATCAGGAACAGACCACGCAGCCGTAATCAGCGCCCCCGCACCTACCGCGATCTGCGTCAGCTTCACCAGCCGGCTGCGACCGGAGGATTTACCCCGCGCCCTTGCAGTTTCATCTGCAACAACCCAGGCGCCTTGAGCGTCATTCCATACGATACGGTATGCCTTGTTCATGCGTTACACATCCAGTAAAAAGAAGAGCGGCCCACACCTTCAAACAACTTCACGAAGAACTGGAATGCCCTTGAATTGGAATCTACGGTCAAATTATATAGGCATAGTCAAAAAATAATAAATATCTTTGTAAAGTTTAGTTAATGTAAAGTCCTTGCTTTAATTAGGGGCTTTATGGCTAAAATTGTCAATTATTAAAGGGTCAAGCCCGTTATTCAGCCTTAATACTGCCCTATAAAACCCCATGAATAATATGGACTATTGACAATCCTGCCGGAATTGAATAAGATCGCGCCCCGATAAATGTCAAGATATGCCGTCTGAAAGACAAATCTGTAATTTTTATTGCCAGGAGCGAATAAAGTGCCAGAAATGGCGTTGTCCATGGAATAACGCTGTAATTGTTAACTTGTGCATTATGCCAGGACAAGGCGGGAGCTAATACCAGAATAAATCTCTGGTATACCAGGACGCAAAAATTGAATAATGGGGCCGGCCCCCGGAGAAGCACCGCCGATAACAGAAACCTGGGGTCACATGACGCGCAGCCTCCGCATCGCCCGCGCCTGGCCGGTTCGGATGCACAATGCGCCAGACGCCGCGTTCATGCCCTTTTTATGGCGGCGAAGGCGCGGGTACACATTGTCACATCATCGACCTTCCGCAGGGATGCGCCCTGCGCTGGGCAGGCGCGTTCAGCGCGAAACTTCCGCCCAGCAGTTCGGCGTTTCGTAAAGCCGCACGCGCGCGAGCCGCAGATTCACGCCGTAATGCGCGTCATACACCACAGCCAGCGTGTCGAACGCAATCGCCGCCAGGTTCTCGACAGTCGGGATGCGGTCAAGCACCACGGTCTTATGGTCGGGCAGCGATTCCAGGAAGTCGCGCACCCGCGCGTCGCCCGCATAAACCAGGAACGCATGATCCCAGCGCTGCACCAGATGCGTGCGCGCCAGGGTCCGCACGTCGGCGAAATCCATCACCATGCCGCAGTCAGCCGCGCCGGGCGTGTCGATCACGTCGCCCTGCAACGTAATCTCAAGCACATAGCGATGCCCGTGCAGGTTGCGGCACTGGCTGCGGTGGTCAGGAATGCGGTGGCCCGCGTCAAACTCAAGTTTTCGGGTAATCGTCAGCACGCTGTGTCTGCCATCAGGATCGGGGAAAGTTCAGGATCAGGAAAAATTCAGGTCAGGGAAAGTTCAGGTATTTGTGCATCTGCGTGGACAGTCGCCAGCGCGGATGGCTTTTGCACCAGTCGATCGCCAGCTTCGCGTTCAGGTCGCGCGCGGGGCCGTCCTGCGGCTGCACGAAGAAATGCGTGAAATCGAGCGCAGCGTAACTGGCCAATGACAACCCTGGCTGCGGCACCACCACCTTCAGCTCGTCGCCCTGCGTGACCACAAGCGGCGCGCCCGCCTTCGGGCTCACGCAGACCCAGTCGATCGTCTCCGGCACAGGCAAGGTGCCATTGGTTTCGATCGCAATCCTGAAACCGGCGGCGTGCAACGCGTCGATCAGCGGCGCATCCAGTTGCAGCATCGGCTCGCCGCCCGTGCAGACAACGAAGCGATGCGCCTGCGCGTTTGCGTCCGCGTCATCTCCTGGCGGCCACAGCGTAGCGATTTTTCCGGCTAGCGCCGCAGCATCGGCATATTTGCCGCCGTGCTCGCCATCCACGCCCACAAAATCCGTATCGCAAAAGCGGCACACCGCCTGCGCGCGATCCTCCTCGCGGCCCGACCATAAATTGCAGCCCGAGAACCGGCAGAACACCGCCGCGCGCCCAGCGTTCGCGCCCTCGCCCTGCAGGGTGTAAAAAATCTCCTTGACCGCGTAAGTCATGCCTGGGCCTGGGTGTTTCCGCCCGCGATAAAGGCCGCGTAGCCCCGCTTGCGCAACAGGCAGGCCGGGCACTCGCCGCAGCCAAAACCCCAGTCATGCAGCGCGCCGCGCTCACCCAGATAGCAGGTGTGCGTCTGCGTGCGCACCAGCGCCACCAGCGCGTCGCCGCCCAGCTGCTGCGCGAGCCGCCAGGTGTCGGCCTTGTCCAGCCACATCAAGGGCGTTTCGATGATGAAATGGCTGTCCATGCCCAGATTCAGCGCGACTTGCAGCGCTTTCAGCGTATCGTCGCGGCAGTCCGGGTAGCCGGAAAAATCGGTCTCGCACATGCCGCCGACCAGAACCCGCAACCCGCGCCGGTAAGCCAGGGCGGCAGCCATCGTCAGAAACATCAGGTTGCGCCCTGGCACAAAGGTGTTGGGCAGGCCGTTTTCTGCGGTTTCGATGGCGACGTTGCGCGTCATCGCGGTATCGCTGAGCGCGCCGAGCACGGACAGATCGATCAGATGATCGTCGCCGAGCCTCTGCTGCCAGGCGGGAAACGCCCGCATCAATGCGGCGCGGAACTGGGCGCGGCAGTCGAGTTCAACGCGGTGGCGCTGGCCGTAATCGAAGCCGAGCGTCTCAACCCGCGCGTAGCGTTCGAGCGCCCAGGCCAGGCACGTGGCCGAGTCCTGGCCGCCGGAAAACAGCACGAGCGCGCCGTTTTTCGCGTGAGTGCAATTCACTGTGAGGTCCGTGAACAAAACAAAATGGAGAGCAGTGCGTATTATCGGTCATTTTTCCTGCTGGCCTTCTGTCTCCGTTTTTCGTCCATCGGTTTATCTGTGCGCCTGGCCATCTGGCGGAATGGGCAAACGCGCCGCCGCTTTGCACAATGCCTGCGTTACCGCGCAACGGGCAGGGAGCAGGGAAACCATGGCATACAACAGCAGGTGGAGCGCACGGCTGGGCCAGCTTGCGATGGGCATCGACATCACAACGCAGGGCGTGATGGTCGTGGCCTTGCGCCGCGGCTGGCGCGCGCAGCAGCCGGTGCGCGTTGAAGGGCTGGCCTGGCAGCCGCTGCCTGCTGGCGCGGTGCAGGGCGCGGATCTGCCGGGCCGCGCGGCGCTGACGGAAGCGCTGCGCAGCGCGGTTGGCCAGTTGCCGCGCGCCTGCCAGCGGGCCGCCCTGCATTGCGCGATGGCGTTGCCGGCGCAGCTCACCCAGGTGTCGTCCCTGCCGCTCGAACAGCTGGCGCTCGATGTGCGCCCGGATGATGACGATGCGCTGCTGACCAGCCTGGAGCCGCTGGCGCTGGCCGAGGCCGAACGCATCACCGGCCAGGAGCGCAGCGACCTGGCCGTGGACTGGTGCGTTGAACCCGGCGCAACCCTGGCCGATGATGGCGAGCCTGTGCGCTGCCTGACCATCACGGCAGCGCCCTGGGAACACCTGGAATCGCGCCTGGAATGCGCCACCGCCGCAGGCTTGACCCTTTGCGTGATGGACGGCGAAGCCCAGGCGGCATTGCGCGCATTGCGTTACATGGCCGCATTGACCGCACCCGCACCGCCGCAGGCGCAGGCGATACACACACCCTGCGTTGCATTATGGGTGGGGCAGCACGGCCTGCACGGCTGGGCGCTGGCCGCAAACCGGGCGGTGCGCGACATACGCTATCCGTCGCCCGATCATGCAACGCCAGCTGATGCGCTGCGCACGCTGCGCGGGCAGGATGCGCCCCATCATGCGCTGCTGGCGGGCGACCCTGCGCTGCTGGCGAACTGGCAGATGTCGATTAACGAGGCAGGCGACGCACTGGGTTGTTCCGTGCAGCCCTTTGAATGCGCGATGTTTGCCGCGCGCGCCTTGCCGTCGCCCAGGCCGCCCACGCTGCTGCACACGCCCGCGTGCGCCGTGGCTTTTGGCCTTGCGCTGCGCGGAGTCCGCCCATGAACGCGCCAGGGGCAACGCACCCCAGCGCCGACGGATTCAACCTGCTGCCCTGGCGGGCGCATGCCATCGCGCAGGCGCGGCGGCGCCGGTTCGCCGAATGGGGCGCGGCGCTTTTGCTGGGGCTGGCCTGCGCGGCCATACCGATGGGCTGGCAGATCGTGCAGCAACGCAGGCTTGACGTGGCGCGCGCACGCATCGAGCGCTCGCTGGCGCAGCTGCGCGCGCCGCTGGCCGAATACAGCCGGTTGCAGCGCGATGCCACAACACGCCAGCAGCGCAGTGACACAGCAGCCATGCAGTCGCGCCCACTCACGCGCCTGCTTGACCTGTTTGACACATTGGGCGCGGCGCGCACCCCCGGCATTGCGTTGCAGCAAATCACGCATGACGCGCAGGAAACCACCTTGCGCGCCACGGTGGACGATGAAGCCTCCGCCGATGCCTGGCTTGCACAGCTGCGCACCGTGCGCAACGCGCAGGGCGTATCGGTGCCCGAGCTCAAGCGCGTAACACCAGCGCCCCGCGCGAATGCGCCCGATGCCCCGGCCAGCAGTGCGCGCCACGCGACAAGCGCGCAGGAAAACGCGCCCCTGCAGATGACCGTGCATCTGCTGTGGCAACGCGCCACAGGAAGCCCGCCCCGTGAACGCTGACCTTTTCCGCCGCTGGCCGCCGCTTTACCGGTGGCGCAGGCGCAGGCGGCTGATCGTGGCGGGCCTCGTGGCCGTTGTCGCCTGTGCCCTGGCCAGCCTCATATGGCGCATGGCCGATACCCGCGGCGCGCAGGCCGCCCAGGCGCTGGCCGACGCCACACAGCGCCTTGCCCGCGCGCGGCAGCAGCTCGCCACGCTGCCCGCGTTGCGCCGCGCGGCGCAGGGCGCAGCCGCAGCGGCACAGGATGCTCCAGCAAACCGGGCGAGTCCTGCTGACGATAGCCGCTTTCTGTCGCAGCTGGCCACAGAAACGGGCCTCACGCTGCTCTCACTGACGCCTGGCGCGGAAAACCGCAAGGAGCCGCTGGCGGGCCGTTTTCTGAAACTCACGGCGCAGGCGGATTTTGTTCCTCTGAACCGCTTTTTCCGGCAACTGCACACCTTGCCTCTCCTGGTTGTGCCAGAAGAAGTCACGATCCGGCGCGAGGGCGACGGGTTATTGATCAGCGCAGTCTTCCAGCTGTTTGATGAACTGCGCGCGCCCGCGCCCGTTTCGGAACCTGCCCAGGCATGGCTCGATCCGTTCACCCCGCCCGCAGCGGATGCGCCGGGCAGCCGTGCCCTGCGTCTGGTTGGGGTGATTGAAGACGGCACGCATGCCATTGCATTGATGGAAACGCCCGATGGCATGCAGACGGTCAGGCGTGGCGACGCGCTGGGCGGCGAGCGCGTGGCCAATATCGGGATGCCGGAAATCGTGCTGTCGCACGGCGCATCCCTGCGCGCATTGACCTGGGAAAAAGAAAAAGAAACAAAGAAAGAAAGTGGACAGAAACCAAAGCAGAAGCGCGGAGGCAGAAAATGAACACCGGAACAACGTGCATGGCCCTGCGCAAAAAAATCCTCACTCTAGCGCTGCTGTCGGGCGTGCTCGTGATGCCTGGCGCCATGGCAGCGCTCCCCCCGCTGCCGTCCTGGGCCAACCAGGATCCCGAGGCGCATTACACCGCGCCGCCGTTGCCCCTGCCCGAAACCGCCGCCGCAATGCCCACGATGCCCGCAGCCGCCGCAGCGCCCGCCGATCCTCCGCTCGAAGGCCCGCCCGTGCCCCTGCCCACCATCGCGCGCCTTGAAGACGCCTCTGCCGCCAACCGCGGTCTGCCGCCCAATCGCCCGATCTCGCTGAATTTCCAGCGCGCGGATCTGCTCGCCGTGTTGCAGGCATTCGCACAGTTCACGCATCTGAACATCGTGGCCAGCGAGCAGGTGCGCGGCCAGGTCACATTGCGCCTTGAGCGTGTGCCCTGGCGCACCGCGTTCGATATGCTGCTGAACGTTCATGGCCTGGCCATGGAGCGGCACGGCAACGTGATCTGGGTCACGCCCGCAGCGGATCTGGCCGCGCGCGCCAGGCAGCGCTTCGAGGCGCATGCGCGGCAGGCTGACCTGGAGCCACTGGACAGCCGCTCGTTTTCGCTGCATTACGCGCGCGCCGTAGATGTGCAGCGCCTGCTGGCCGGCTCAGGCAGCCAGCGCGCGTTATCGAAACGCGGCGGCGCGGTGGCTGATGCGCGCACGAATCTTCTTTTTGTGACGGATCTGCCCGCGCGGCTTGACCAGATTGCGCAACTGGTCACGCAGCTCGATCAGCCCGCGCGCCAGGTGCAGATCGAGGCGCGCATCGTTGAAGGCGATGTGGGTCTGTCGCGCGAGATTGGCGTGAAACTGTCGATGGCCACGCATAATGCCGACAGCAGCGGCAAGGGCGTGCATGGCGCGTCCAATGGCGCGCTGCTCAACCTGTCCGCCGGGCCGTTGTCGGGCTTCGAGGCCGCGCAGATCGGCATGTCATTGCTGGCCGCGCGGGCCACCAGGATGCTGGATGTCGAGCTCAGCGCGCTGGAAGCGCAAGGGCATGGCCGCGTGGTATCCAGCCCGCGCGTGGTCACGGCGGACCGAATGAAGGCCGTGGTTGAGCAGGGCATGGAGCTGCCCTATCAGGCCAAGGTGGCGCAGGGCGTGTCGGGCGTGCAGTTTCGCCGCGCGAGCCTGCGTCTGGAAGTGGAGCCGCAGATCACGCCGGACGGCCAGGTGATTCTTGATCTGGATGTCTCGAAGGACAGCGTGGGCGAGCTGACCGCCGCAGGCCCTGCGATCAACACCAAGCATGTGAAGACGCGCGTTGAGGTTCAGGATGGTGGTACAGTGTCCATCGGTGGCATCGACGCAAGTGATGACCGGGATGATGTGACGCGCGTGCCATTCCTGGGCAAAATACCGGTTCTGGGCGCGCTGTTTTCGCATCGCGCGCATCGCGGGCAGCGCACCGAGCTGATTGTGATGATTACGCCACGCATTGTCGATCCCCATGCGCTGGCTCACTGATCGATCCATCCTGCCGGCAAGCCGCCTTTATCTGACCAGGGAAACCTGTTGCCCATGCCGCACGAAAAAAACGCCTCACCCACTGCAACCGCAACACCCGCCACGCCCGCTGCCCAGCCTGCGGACGCCAATGTCTTTTTTGTCGGGCTGATGGGCGCGGGCAAAACCACCGTGGGCCGCGCCGTCGCGCGGCGGTTAAACCGCCTGTTCGTCGATTCCGATCACGAGATCGAATCGCGCACAGGCGCGCGGATTCCGGTGATCTTCGATCTGGAAGGCGAGGCGGGGTTTCGCGCGAGAGAAGCCCAGGCCATCAATGAACTCACGCGCCGCAAGGGTATCGTGCTGGCCACGGGAGGCGGCGCGGTGATGCGCGCGGAAAATCGCCAGGCGCTGGCTGCGCGCGGCGTGGTGGTCTATCTGCGCGCGCAGGTGCATGATCTGTGGATGCGCACCCGGCGCGACCGGAACCGCCCATTGCTGCAAACCGAAGACCCCAGGGCAAAGCTCGAAGCGCTTTATGCTGCGCGGGATCCGCTGTATCGTGAAATCGCCGATCTGGTGATCGACACCACGAACACCTCCTCGATCAACGCGCTGGCGCAGACCGTGCTGATGCGGCTCGAACAGCTGGGCGTGCAGGCCACGGGAGCGACACAAACACAGACACAAACCCATGAACATAAACACAACCATGAACGCAGGCATGATGACCGTCACCGTTGATCTGGGCGATCGCGCTTATCCCATCCATATCGGCGCGGGCCTGCTGGAGCAGACCGCGCTGTTCGCGCCGCATATTGCAGGCAGCGCCGTGACCATCGTCACCAATACGGTGGTCGAGCCGTTGTATGGCGAAACGTTGCGCCGCGCGCTCGCGCCGCTGGGCAAGACGGTGAGCACAGTCGTGCTGCCCGATGGCGAGCAATACAAAACCTTGCACACGCTGAACCAGATTTTCGACGCGCTGCTGGGCGCGCATGCCGACCGCAAGACCACCCTGATCGCGCTGGGCGGCGGCGTGACGGGCGACATGACGGGCTTTGCCGCCGCGTGCTATATGCGCGGCGTGCCGTTCATCCAGGTGCCCACCACCCTGCTCGCGCAGGTGGATTCCTCCGTGGGCGGCAAAACGGGCGTGAACCATCCGCTGGGCAAGAACATGATCGGCGCGTTCTACCAGCCGCAGGCGGTGATCGCAGATATCCGCGCGCTGCATACGCTCGATGCGCGGCAGCGGGCCGCGGGCATTGCGGAGATCATCAAGACCAGCGCCATTGCAGACGCGGATTTTTTTGCATGGCTCGAAGCAAACCTCGATGCGCTGAATCATTGCGACGATGACGCGCTGGCAGAAGCGGTGCGGCGTTCGTGCGAGATCAAGGCCGCCGTGGTGGCTGCGGATGAGCGCGAAAGCGGGCGGCGCGCGATGCTGAATTTCGGCCACACGTTCGGCCACGCCATTGAAGCGGGGCTGGGCTATGGCGCATGGCTGCATGGCGAGGCCGTGGGCTGCGGCATGGTGATGGCTGCGGATCTGTCCGTGCGGCTGGGGTATCTTGATGAAGCGTCGCGCCAGCGGCTCGATGCCATTGTTGCGCGGGCGAACCTGCCCACGCGCGCGCCGGCGCTGGGCGATGCGCGTTATCTCGATCTGATGCAGGTGGACAAGAAAGCCGAAGGCGGCGCGCCCCGGTTCGTGCTGCTGAACCGCCTCGGAGACGCGCGCGTGACCCGCGCGCCGGATAACGCCGTGCGCGCCACACTGGCCGCCACCACGGAGCAATAACCTCATGCCCGCACCATCATCACACCCTGAGGCCACGCTGGCGCCCTATGCCGCGCGCGCATCGCAATCGCGCGGGCGCGTTCATGCGGAACCGCCCTCGTCATCACGCACCGAATTCCAGCGCGACCGTGACCGCATCGTGCATTGCACGGCGTTCCGGCGGCTCGAATACAAAACCCAGGTGTTCGTGAATCATGTGGGCGACCTGTTCCGCACGCGGCTCACGCACAGCCTGGAAGTCGCGCAGATTGCGCGCTCGGTGGCCCGCAACCTTCGGGTGAACGAGGATCTGGTGGAAGCGATCTCGCTGGCGCACGATCTTGGCCATACGCCGTTCGGCCATGCCGGGCAGGATGCGTTAAACGAGTGCATGAAGGCGCATGGCGGCTTCGAGCACAACCTGCAAAGCCTGGCTGTGGTGGATGAACTGGAAGAGCGCTATGGCGCGTTCAACGGGCTGAACCTGTGTTTCGAGACGCGTGAAGGCATTCTGAAACACTGCTCGCTGGAAAACGCGCAGCGCCTGGGCGCGCTGGGCGAGCGTTTTCTGCTGGGGCGGCAGCCGTCGATCGAGGCGCAGATCGCCAACATCGCGGATGCCATCGCCTATAACAATCACGATGTGGACGATGGCCTGCGCTCGGGCCTGATCAGCGTGGCGCAACTGATGGATGTGCCGTTGTGGCGCACGCATTACGATGCGGCGCGCGCGGCCTTCCCGGCCATCGAAGGGCGCCGCCTGATTCACGAAACGGTGCGCCGCATGATCAACACATTGATCGTTGACCTGATCGACACCACGCAGCGCAATATCGACACACACGGCATCACCTCGCTCGACGATGTACGCGCCGCGCCGCCGCTCGTGATGCACAGCGCGGCGCTCACTGCGCAGGCGGCTGAGCTAAAAGATTTTTTGTATACGAACCTGTATCGCCATTACCGCGTGCTGCGCATGACCAGCCAGGCGCAGCGCATCGTCAACGGGCTGTTCGAGGTGTTCAATCACGATGTGCGGCTGCTGCCGCCCGCATACCAGTCCAGCGACGCAGAACGCCAGGCGCGCCTGATTGCACATTACATCGCCGGCATGACTGACCGCTATGCGATGAAGGAATACCAGCGGTTATTTGTGATTAGTGAGCGGTGAATTGATGCTGCGCTGCGTGCGGCAATTGGCTGGAAATCACGCGCAGAGTTTGACAGTAGCAAGCCGGTTAAGGCTCACTCGCTGCTCTGCCGCTTCAATGACCAGTGCGCGGTGCGCCTCGGGTGGAATCCTGACCTTGAACTGCCCGCTGTAAGTGCGCTCGGCAATCGGGACAGGGATGGTTTCGCCGCTGGCGCGCATATCGGCCAGCGCGTCAGCCACAACCGCGCGAATGCCGGAAAGCGCTGCCTCGGGCGTGGCAGCCAGCCAGGAAAGGGACGGGAACTCGGCGCACAGGCCGACATGCTCGCCATCCTCTGGCGACCAGGTCACGCGATAGGTGTAGTGATCGGCGTTCATGCGCGCTCCTTTTTCAGTTTCGTAATGGCGCTCAGCACTTGCCTGACCTGATACGCCTTTGCCTTGCCGTGATCATTCTGGATGTTCACGCGAGGGTCGCCCATCCACGGGGTTTTAAAAACAGCGTGGCTGGAACCCGATTGACGCGCTGCTCCAAAGTGCTCCTCGCAAATCCTGAGCAGGTCAACGTACTGGACGTTTGCTGGCTCGTTCTTCATCTGCGCAAGGATTTTCGCATGTGGATACCATGGGTACATGGTGTCATTAATGACACCTATCGTCAAGGGAAAAACCGCATCATCACGCCACGCCATGGTATTCAGAATGCCAGGCGCGCCTGATCATGGCAAGAGCGATAATGAGCTGGTTATGGGATGATGAACAATGCGCCTCACACGACCTCGAAAGAGTCCTGTCATGATGATCGCCCTGCACAGGAATGCCCGCACCACGCCAGCCGTACGCGCCCAGATCGCCGCGAGCACCGACAGCGCAGCCAGTCTGGCATAGCGCTTTGGTGTGACCCAGGCGACGGTGTACAAGTGGAAAGCGCGCACCAGCTTCCAGGATCGTTCGCATACGGCGCATCGTCTTCAGAGCACGCTCACGCCTGCCCAGGAGGCGCTGGGCGAAACCGGAGATTGTCATGCCTTTTCTCTGGCGCTCACCGCCACCGCTCAACAAAAACATACTGCCCATCCACCCTGCCTGGCACAAGTATCCGAAAATCAGGAAACAGCTGCCCGCGCACAAACCACACATAAAACACCAGCGCCAGACCTACGGTAAATTTCAGGCATAACACCACCAGCGTCCGGTCATCCGGCGTCACCATGCAGCCCACCGCAAACACCGTCAGCATCACAACCAGCAGCACAATGCAGACGTTGTAAGCCAGGGCGCGATTCGTGGCGAAGCCCCACAGGAAAAACAGCGCGAACAGCACCGGCGCGCCCATCGCGAACAGGCTGACTGGCCCCATGCCCTGGGAAACAAAGCCATGCGGCAACAGCGCAGCCCCAATGCCCAGCAGCAGCAAAACCACCGTGATGCCCATCAGCATGCGGATGTGCCGCCTGTTGCGCTGGCAACGCTCTGGGTCAGCCCAGCTGGCGATCCACCAGGCGAGCGCGCACTCGCTCACGCCCTGGTGGGAAAGCTCAGAAAATACGTCCCTCTTGGCAGAACCCGATGAAAGCATCGCGCGGACTTTTTCCGCGGCTTCTTTTCTGGTCATGATTGTTCCCCGGAGGATGGAACGATATATCACTGCTGCTTGCTGCAAGGGCGAGTATACCGCTCGCCCACCGCGGGCCATTCAGGCCAGCGCGGCCAGATCCTTCGCCACCTCATCGAGCACACCATCCCATACCCGCGTGGTTTGCTGCCGGTACAGTGTGACCGTGGGATACCACGGGCTGTCGCGGCGCTCCAGCTGCCAGACCCAGTACGGGTTCGCATCCAGCAGCACCCAGGCGCGCTGGCCCAGCCCGCCCGCCAGATGCGCAATCGACGTGCACACCGTAATCACCAGATCGAGCGCATCGATAAACGCCGCCGTGTCGTCGAACGTTTGCCATTGCGCGCTGTAGTCGATCACATCGAAACCCTCGGCGCGCGCCGCGGCAATGTCGTCCGCCGCATTGGGCTGCAACGAATAGAACGCCACTTTATCGGCCAGCGGCGCGAAATGCCGGGCATAGGCCGCCAGACCCACGCTGCGTATCTCGTTGCGGTTGTTGTGCGGGCCGCCCATCCACGCAATACCCACCTTCAGGCGCCGCTCGCCCGCCACACGCTCACGCCAGTGCGCGGCAGCCGCCGGGTCGGGAAAAAGATAGCGCGTGGCGCAGGGAATGGTGTCTTCACGGGTGCCCAGCAGAAACGGCAGGCTCAGCAACGCCACTTCCAGATCATGCGGCGGCAGCGCTTCCACCGGGCCGCCCATGCAGAAAACATCGTAATGCCCATGAAAACTGCGCGCGAGCAGATTTTCCGAAGACGGCAGCACATTCCACACAAGCCGCCCGCCTTCACGATGCACGCGCTGCGCAAGCATTGGCACATAACGGCTGCCCAGCAGCAGATCGCCCATGCCCTGCTCGCCCCAGAGCAGCAAGGTTCGCCCGGCCAGCGGCTCGCCGCGCCAGCGGGGTTGCGTGAAGTTCGGATAGATGCCGCGCAGGGCTTCATCCCAGCGCTGCTCGTAGGCGCGAAACCCTTCGTCAAAATTGCCCCGCACCAGCAGCAGCAAGCCCAGATGAAACCACAGCCGCGTATTGTCAGGCGCCTGCTGGCACGCCAGCCGTGCCGCGCGTTCCGCCTCGTCCCATTGCTGGGCCTCTTTTTGCAGGATCGAATAATTGTCCAGCAGCAATGGATCGCACGGGTTGCGTTCAATCGCACAACGCAACAGGCCCGTCATGCGTTCGAGGTCGCGCTGCAAAAGCTTGCTGCGCAGGATGAGCGGCCACATTCCCCTGCCGCCATCCTGGATGATGGCTTCGGCAATCAGGCGGATGATTTCGTCGCGCACCGCCGCGTCGTGATCCTGCGCGCCGGTATCCAGCAGCATCGTGATCAGCGCCTCGCGCAGGTCATGCCGCTGTGGGTCGAGCGCCAGCGCACGGCGATTCGCCGCGATGGCATCGTCGCCGGGCGTGAGGCTGGCCATTACTGCGCCTTGTGTTCTTTGGCCAGCGCGGTCAGATCAGCCGCCACTTCTTCCAGCACAGGCTCCCATTGCCGGAATTCCTTCTGCCGGTACAGCGTCGTGTTCGGATACCACGGGCTATCGCGGCGGTTGAGCATCCACACCCAGTGCGGGTTCACATCCAGCAGCACCCAGGCGCGCTTGCCGAGCGCGCCCACCAGGTGCGCCGCAGAAGTGCACACCGAAATCACCAGATCGAGCTCGCTGACGAAGGCCGCTGTATCGTCGAAGGTTTTCCATTCGGCGCTGAAGTCTGCCATCTCGAAACCTGTCTTGCGCACCGCTTCCACATCGGCGTTCATGCCAGGCTGCAACGAATAAAACGCCACGTCCTTGCCCAGCCCCGCGAAATGCCGCGCGAATGCGTCCAGCCCGACGCGCCGGAACGGATTGCGCTGATGCGACAGATTGCCCGTCCACGTCAGGCCAACTTTCAGACGCCGCTCGCCAGACAGCCGCTGACGCCAGCTGGCCGCCATCACAGGATCGGGTGACAGATAACCCGTCGGCCCGGGAATGGTTTCCACCCGCGTGTTGAACAGCAGCGGCAGACTCAGCAATGAGATTTCGATATCGTAGGGTGGCAGACGGTCAACCGGGCCGCCCACGCTGAACAGATCGTAATGCCCATGGAAACTGCGCACCAGCAGGTTGCCCATTTGCGGGAACGAATTCCAGACGAGCTGCCCGCCTTCGCGATGCACCCGCTCGGCCAGCAGGGGGATATAGCGGGAAAACTGCATCAGGTCGCCCATGCCCTGTTCGCCCCACACCAGCAGGGTGCGGCCCGCGATGGGTTCGTTGCGCCACTCGGGTTTCTGGAATTTCGGCCTCCCGCTCTTGAGTTCGCGCGCGCCCAGCCAGCGCAGCTCATGGCCCACCCAGCCATTGGCGAAATCGCCCTGCACGAGTTGCAGCAACGACAGGTTAAAGCGCGACACCGCATCGCTCGGATCCGAATATTTGCAGGCTTCCTGCGCCATATGCGTGGCTTCTTCCCAATGCTGGCGCTCCTTGAGCATCATCGAATAATTGTTCAGCGTTGGCGGGTCATGCGGGCCGAGTTCAAGCGCGCGTTCATTGGCGTGAATCAGGCGCTTGAGATCCAGATCGGTGGGCCGCAGGCGCGCGAGATTCGTCCACGCCTGGCGGCTCTGCGGATTTTCGGCCACCTCCGCGTTCAGCAACGCAGCGCTTTCCGCGTTCATCGGATCATCAAACGCCAGCGCCACAGCAAGGTTGTTGCGCAGATTCGGATAGCGCGCGTTGAGCCGGCCCGCCTGGCGATAAAACGGAATGGCCGCCTCATGGTTGCCCGCAAGCTGGCACGCCAGGCCCGCCGCGAAATACACGCCAGGCCGGTCAGGCAGAAGCTGCGTCATGGCAGCCGTCACGCAAACGGCGGCGTGCATGCGATTGTCCACCTTCGAGCTGTTTACGAACTGCATCAGCGCGTTGTCGTCAAGCGCGCGCAGGGTCGCGGCGGTTTGCTCCATCAGCGCCTTCGCGCTGGCGCTGGCATTGGCATGGGCGGGATTCGCAGGATTTGCAGCATTCGCCGAAGCATTGACGAAATCAAGAAAAAGTTGCCACAGAACTTGCCACAGGTCGCGTTGATCGTTTTGCTGGTTTGGCATGGCGGATGTCGCAGAAGCGAAAAGGAGAAAGAAAAGGAAAAAGAACCGTGATGAGCCGTGATGAAACGTGAAGACGGGAAACAAGGTATTTTAGAATAAAACGTTTTCCAGCTATCGGCAGCCTGCCTTATGCAACACATTCCTGTGAACACGCACGTCAATCTGCGGCATCTGTTCTGGCTGCGCAATTTTGCCATCGGCAGCCAGCTGTGCACGATCGCGTTCGTGCGGCTTTTCCTCGGCGTGCATCTGCCCGTGCTGCCGATGCTGTTCGTGATTGCGCTGGAAGTGCTGTTCAACGGTTTCACCTGGCTGCGCGTGGTGCCGAACCACGCCGAGTCCGACAGCGAACTGTATTTCCAGCTGCTGATGGATATCTGCATCCTGAGCATGCTGCTGTATCTGTCCGGGGGCACCAATAATCCATTCATCCTGCTGTATCTGCTGCCGATCGCCATTGCATCGGCGGTGCTGCCGTGGTATCTGACCATCTGGCTGGCTGTCTGTGTGGCCATCTGCTATCTGCTGCTGTATTTCAGCCACTGCCCGCTCGTGCTCGACGAGCCGCAGAAAATGTTCAGCTATTACCGCATGGGCGCATGGGCGAGTTTCATGGCCAGCGTGAGCCTGATCGTCTGGTTCGTCACGCATATGTCGCGCGCGCTGCGCCAGCGCGACGCCGAGCTGGCCGATGCGCGGCAACTGCTGCTGCGCGATGAGCGCGCCGTAGCGCTGGGCGTGCAGGCGGCCACCGTGGCGCACGAAATCGGCACGCCGCTGTCCACGATTGCGATGCTCACCGAAGAGCTGCTCGACGCAGCGCGCGCCCGGCAAAGCGCGCTGGCGCCCTGGCGCGCCGATCTCGAACTGCTGGAGCAGCAAATATCGCTCTGCACCCTGGCGCTAACGCGCCTGCGCGGGCGCGAGTCAGGCGAGCGCGAACGGCAGCGGCTGAGCGAATGGCTCGGCCCGTTTGTGGAGCAATGGCGGCTGCGTCATCCGTCCGTCCGGTTCGAGTCGTTCGCTGCGCAGCATAACGCGGCGGAAAGCGCCATTTATCTGGATGATCCGGTGTGCGTCGGCCAGATCCTGATTATCCTGCTGGATAATGCCGCGCGCGCCTGCCCTGACCATGTCACGCTTGGCTATACGGTCGATACATCCCATGCTGGCGCGCCTGAATTCGTCGAGTTCGAGGTCTGCGACGCCGGGCCGGGCATTCCCGCCGCGCTGCGCGCGTCGCTGGGCGTCGCGCCGGTGGACAGCGCCTGCGGCGGGCATGGCATCGGGCTGTATCTGGCCTTCTCGGCGGCAGCGAAACTGGGCGGCTCCCTGGTGCTGGCGGACCGCGCAGAAGCCGCGCCCGATGGCCCTCCCGTGCGCGGCACGCGGGCGCGGCTGCGGATTCCTGTTTCCCGTCGCCTGCCCTGAGGATTTAGGCTATATTCGTACTATTCGTACTATTCGTATTATTCGTGTCGTTTGCATTGTTCGCATTGCCAGAGGGGAAAAATGGAAGATAACGATGATAAAGACATCGATGATCAAGACACCAGTAATCAAGACACCGGTGATCAAGACACCGGTGATCAAGACAACAACGATAACGGCAACGACGATAACAATTTTCTGGTCATCGACGATGACGAAATGTTTGCCAATGTGCTGGCGCGCGGGCTCACGCGTCGCGGTTTCAGTGTCAAGGAAGCGCACAGCGCCGCAAAGGCGCTGGAGCTGGCGAACAAGGAAACATTCCATCAGATCACGGTCGATCTGCATCTGGGCAATGAGTCCGGCCTGCGTCTTGTGGCGCAGCTGCGTCTGGCGCAACCCGGCGCGCGCATGCTCGTGCTGACGGGTTACGCGAGTATCGCCACCGCCGTGCAGGCGATCAAGAACGGCGCGGACAACTATCTGGCCAAGCCAGCGAATGTCGAAACGATTCTGGCCGCGTTGCAGTGCGACGCCAGCGAAACCCATGCCGAGGAAGCCATCGATCACCCGCAGCCGCTTTCGGTTGCGCGGCTCGAATGGGAGCATATCCAGCGCGTGCTGGCCGAGCATGATGGCAATATCTCCGCCACCGCGCGCGCGCTGAACATGTATCGCCGCACGCTACAGCGCAAGCTGGCCAAACGGCCCGTGCAGCAGTAACGCGCGCCGGGCGTGTTACTGCACTGCACGTTACAACACGTAGCGCGACAGGTCCTCGTCCTTCGCCACGTCGCCAAGCGCCGCATTGACATAGGCCGCATCGATCTGCACGCTTTCACCCGTGTGGTTGCCTGCCGAGAACGACACGTCCTCCAGCAGTTTTTCCATCACCGTGTAAAGCCGGCGCGCGCCGATGTTCTCGGTTTTCTCGTTGACGGCGAACGCGATTTCGGCCATGCGCCGGATGCCTTCCTTGCTGAAGTTCAGCTGCACCTCCTCGGTGGCCAGCAGCGCCTGATACTGCTTCACGAGGCTCGCGTCAGTGGCCACCAGAATCGCTTCAAAATCTTCAACGCACAGCGAGTCCAGCTCCACGCGAATCGGAAAGCGGCCCTGAAGCTCGGGGATCAGATCGCTGGGCCGGGACAGATGAAATGCGCCGCTGGCAATAAACAGAATGTGGTCGGTTTTGATCATCCCGTATTTCGTGTTGATCGTGGTGCCCTCCACCAGCGGCAGCAGATCGCGCTGCACGCCCTGGCGCGACACTTCGCCGCCGCTGCCTTCGTTGTTGCGCGACGCGATCTTGTCGATTTCGTCCAGGAACACGATGCCGTTCTGCTCCACGTTCTGCACGGCGCGGGTTTTCACCTCTTCGTCGTTGAGCATTTTCGCCGCTTCCTCGTCGGTCAGCGCGCGCATCGCTTCCTTGACCTTCAGCTTGCGGTGCGTTTTCTTGCCGCTGCCCAGGTTCGAGAACATCGAGCGGATCTGCTCGGTCATTTCCTCCATGCCTGGCGGCCCCATGATGTCCATGCCCACCTGCGGCTGTTCGATTTCCAGCTCGATATCACGATCGTCGAGCTTGCCTTCGCGCAGGCGCTTGCGAAAGGTTTGCCGCGTGGCGTTTTCCTTCGGATGCTCGCCCTCGGGCGCATCGTCTGACGCATCGCTTCGAGCGCCAGGCAGCAGGATATCGAGCACGCGGTCTTCGGCAAGGTCCGTGGCCTTGCTGCGCACCTTGCGCATTTCCGCCTCGCGCGTCTGCTTCACGGATATTTCGACCAGATCGCGCACGATGCTGTCCACATCGCGGCCCACATAGCCGACTTCGGTGAACTTCGTCGCTTCGATCTTGATGAACGGCGCGTCCGCGAGCCGGGCCAGCCGCCGCGCGATTTCAGTTTTGCCCACGCCCGTCGGCCCGATCATCAGAATGTTTTTCGGCGTGATTTCCTGGCGCAGCGGCTCAGCCACCTGCTGCCGCCGCCAGCGGTTGCGCAGCGCCACGGCCACGGCTTTCTTGGCCTTTGCCTGGCCGATGATGTGCTTGTCAAGTTCCGAGACGATCTCGGAGGGAGTCATGGTGCTCATGGATGTGTTTCGTTTCGTCCGTTAATGCGTTGGTACGTTGATACGTTGATACGTTGATACGTTTATTTATTTATTTATTCGATGGTTTCGATCACGCGGTTGTGATTCGTATAGATGCACATATCGCCCGCGATTTCGAGCGCCTTTTCGACAATCTCGCGCGGATCAAGGCTCGTGTTTTCCAGCAAGGCCCGCGCAGCGGCCTGCGCATACGCGCCGCCCGAACCAATCGCGCAGATGCCGCCTTCGGGATCAAGCACATCGCCATTGCCGGTGATCACGAGCGTGGTCTGCGCGTCGGCGGCGATCAGCATCGCTTCCAGGCGGCGCAGCATGCGATCGGTGCGCCAGTCCTTGGCCAGCTCAACCGCTGCGCGCGTGAGGTTGCCCTGATGCTTTTCAAGCTTCGCCTCGAAGCGGTCGAGCAGCGAAAACGCATCCGCCGTGCCGCCAGCAAAGCCCACCATGACCTTGCCTTCATAGATGCGGCGCACCTTTTTCGCGCCGCCTTTCATCACGATATTGCCCAGCGTGACCTGGCCGTCACCGCCCAGCGCGACCTTCTCGCCGCGCCGCACGGAAACGATGGTCGTGCCGTGAAACTGTTCCATAAATATTCCTTTTACCTTTTGCCTTTTGCCTTTTACCTTTTGCCTTGTTCCTTGTTCCCTTCTATGAATTATTCCAGCCGCCCGAATCGTCATTGCTGCCCAGATCCACGCTCCCGGAACCGTTATCGCCCCAGTCATTGCCCCCCTGGCCGAAATCGATGCCGCTGTCGGGCGGCGCGTCGTTATTGCCGGTGGGCACGCCGCGCCCGCCGCCCAGCACCTGGCCCAGCAGCACGCCGCCCAGCAATCCGCCCAGGCCACCCATGCCGCCCATGCCACCGCCCTGCTGAACAATGACAGGCGGCTGTTGCGGCGGCTGCGCGCCTGGATACGGCGGCTGCCCCTGCGCGCCAAAGTTCGCGTCCGCCTCGCGCGCATAAGCCGAGTCCGCCATGCTGGCATTCGCGCCCGCCGCGTTTTGCGCATTTGGCGCGTCTGGCGGCTGCCGGCCTTCGGCGCGCGCCTTCAGGCTTTCAAACTGCCGCTCCAGCGCGTCGAGCTGCCATGAAGGCGCGGCGCGGCCACTCCCGTTCGTCATCGCCTCGACCTGCGCGCGCAGTTGCGCCTCGAAGTCTTCCGTCTCTTTTTCGAGCGTTTCATGGCCTGGCATGGTGGACAGGCGGATATCGAGTTTCAGCGAGCGCGTGGCGTTCAGCAGATCTGTGGCGCGCTTGAGCTGGTCGCGCCGGTCGGTATCCGCCTGCGCGTCATCGCTGGCCTTCGTGCGCCTGAGCGTGCGCCGCAATACGAAGACAATGCCAATGATGACCACAACCAGCCCAACCCACATGCCGGTTGATGGGCCGCGTGAGCGAGAATCAGCCAGGGAAGATACGGGTGCCACAGCGCGCGACATGAACGACGACACACCCGCGCCCGGAGACGCCGTCTGGCCGCCCCCGCCCGCCCGCGCAGCCGCCGCGCGCAGCCGCGCCTGCACCTGCGCGAAGCGCGCCGCGGTGGTGAAGCGCAGTTGCGGATCGAGCGCCTGCGCCTGGTTGAGTTGCGCGAGCGCCTGATCGTACTGCCCCTCGCGGCCCAGCACCTGCGCATACAGATAATGCGCGCGCGCGCTGTCCGGGTGCGCGGCGAGCACCTGCTGCAACCCCGTGGCCGCCTCCTGCCAGTTGCCCTGCGTGATGGCCGCCTCGATCTGCTGCGCGCTCGGCTCAGCCCGCGCCGCGCCGCAGGTCAGCGCGAGCGTGGCGGATAACGTGATGCACGCAATCAGTGCGGTGAGAATTTTCTTCATGATGATGCGGGCATATTCAGCTGTTTTTTCAGCGCCTGTAACCGGTCTTCGACGGACGGCCCCTTGTCGAGCGACGCGAGCCTGTCATCTAGCGCCTTGCCGCTGGACGTATCCGCCGAGTTCAGCCGCGCATCGGCGCGCGCGCTGGACAGCGCCACCTTGTCTTCGAGTTTCTGGAAGTCGCCCGACAGATTCTTGCCGCCGATGCCGCCCAGCGCCGTTGCGGCCACATCTTTGGCCGACGCGATCTGCTGCTTCGCCTGCAAAATGTCGGAGCGCGCGGCCAGATCGTTGCGGCGCTGGCGCATTTCGTCGATCTGCTGTTTGAGCTGATCCACCGAGGGTTCGAGCTTCGCCAGATCCGTGGCCAGCGCGTCGCGCTCGGCTTCGGCATTGGCCTGCGCGGCAAGCGCTTCGCGCGCCAGCGCTTCATCGCCCGCGGCAAGCGCGCGTTTTGCGCCGTCTTCGTATTTCTGCGCCTTGTCGGCGGCGGCATCGCGCTTGCTCTGCTGCATGGCGACCTGCGCCTGGATTTCAACGAGCGAGTTTTCCGCCTTCGCCAGGCTGGCGTCCAGCTCGCGCACAATCTGGCGCGCATCGCGGGACGGATCCTGCACGGAGTCTGCGGCGTCGTTCATCAGCCCCTTCAACGTACGCGAGATGGAATCAAAAAGCGACATGACCTTACCCCTGCATGAAAATAGGAAAATATGAAAATATGAAAATATGAAAATATGAAACCAGGAAACCAGAAAAACAAACCGTTGGCCACGCACCACTGTGCACTGTGCAGAGCGTGTATATTATCCCACTGCGTACTGCCACTTATTTGTTATCCGTGCTTTTCCCTTCATCATGCCGATCATCAAACGCCATTCACCCCCGTCGTCTCCTGCTGGCCGGGAATCCGGCTACCCTTCCGCGGCGCGTCGCCCGTTCCTGGGCCCGTTCATGAAGGGCGTGCTCGCCTTTATCGCGACCATTGCCGTGGTCGGCGCGCTGCTGTCCGTTTATGTCGCCACCGTGATGTGGCCCAGGCTCCCCTCCATGGAGACGCTGACCGATTACCGGCCCAAGGTGCCGCTGCGCGTGTATACCGCAGACCACGTGCTGATCGGCGAGTTTGGCACCGAACGCCGCACGCTGGTGCAGTTCAAGGATGTTCCCGACGTGATGAAGAAAGCTATCCTCGCCGCGGAAGATGACCGGTTCTACAAGCACGGTGGCGTGGATTACATCGGCATCCTGCGCGCAGGCTGGACGGATATCACGCATGCCAGCAAGTTGCAGGGCGGCAGCACGATCACCATGCAGGTCGCGAAGAATTTCTTCATGACCAACGACAAGGATTTCTCGCGAAAGTTCTACCAGATGCTGCTCGCCTACAAGATCGAACGGGCGCTGACCAAGGACCAGATCCTTGAGCTTTACATGAACCAGATTTATCTGGGTGAGCGCGCCTATGGTTTTGCGGAGGCCGAGCGCGTGTATTTCGGCAAGGACATCAAGGACATCACACTAGCCGAAGCCGCCGTGCTCGCGGGGCTGCCCAAGGGGCCGTCCGCGAACAATCCGGTCGTGAACCTCAAGCGCGCGAAGGAACGCCAGCAATATATCCTGCACCGTATGCTGGAGCTGCGCTATATCACGCAGCAGCAATATGACCAGGCGATCAACCAGCCGCTGGACATCAAGGGCGGCGGGCACGAGTTCAGCGTGCATGCGGAATACGTCGCCGAAATGGTCCGGCAGATGATGTATGCGCAGTATGGCGATGCCATCTACACGCGCGGCCTGTCCGTCGTCACGACGATCGACTCCGTCGATCAGCAGGCCGCGTATGAGGCGGTGCGCAAGGGCATCATGGCCTACGAGCATCGCCGTGGCTACCGCGGGCCGGAAGACTTCGTGAACCTGCCTGACAATGCCGATGACCGCGAGGACGCGATTGACGATGCGCTGTCCAGCCATCCCAACAATGGCGATATCGTGGCCGCTGTCGTCACCCGCGTGACCCCAGGGGCGGTGGTCGCAACGCTGTCCAACGGCTCATCGGTGACGGTGCAGGGCAATGGACTGCGCTTCGCGTCGGCGGCGTTGTCACCGCGCGCGAGCAATGCCATGCGCATCCGGCCAGGCTCGGTGATCCGGCTGGTCGCCGATGACACCCGTCACTGGCAGATCACGCAGCTGCCGCAAGTGCAGGGCGCGCTGGTATCGCTCGTGCCACAGGACGGCGCGATTCGCGCGCTGGTGGGCGGCTTCGATTTCAACCAGAGCAACGACGGCACCAATGGCCAGTTCAACCGCGTGACGCAGGCATGGCGCCAGCCGGGTTCGAGCTTCAAGCCCTTCGTTTATTCCGCATCGCTGGAAAAAGGTCTCGGCCCGGCGTCGATCATCAACGACGCGCCCATCTCGATTCCGCCAGCGGAGACGGGCGGCCAGCTCTGGGATCCGAAAGACGATGACCAGCCCCAGGGCCCGATGCCGATGCGGCTTGCCTTGCAGAAGTCCAAGAACCTCGTATCGATCCGCATCCTGCAATTTATCGGCACGCAATATGCGCAGGACTTCGTCACGAAGAACTTCGGCTTTGACGTGGACAAGACGCCCCCGTATCTGCCCATGGCGCTGGGCGCAGGCAGCGTCACGCCGTTGCAGTCCGCCGCGGCGTACAGCGTGTTTGCAAACGGCGGGTATCGCGTCAATCCCTACCTGATTACCGAAGTCGATGACCCGTACGATGGCAGGCCGCTGAGCCAGGCGCATCCGCTGGTCGCCGGGCAGAACGCGCCCCGCACGATTTCGCCGCGCAACGCATACATCATGAACAGCCTGCTGCATTCGGTGGCCACGGGCGGCACGGGCGCAGGCACGAATGTGCTGAACCGCAACGACCTGCAGGGCAAGACCGGCACGACAAACGAGGCGCGCGATGGCTGGTTCGCCGGTTATCAGCGCTCGCTGGTAACGGTGGCGTGGATGGGTTACGACCAGCCCAAGAGCCTGGGCAGCCGCGCATTCGGCGCGAATCTGGCGCTGCCTATCTGGGTGGACTATATGCGGGTTGCGCTGCGCAACACGCCGCAGGATGAGCCGCCGATGCCCGCCGATATCACCACCATTGGCGGCGAGCTGTATTTCTCGGATGCCACGCCAGGCCACGGCTTCGTGACGAATATCGGCATGAACGATGCGGGCGCGGCCAGCCCGGATGCGGCCAGTGGCGCGCCGACTGACGCGGGCGGCAGCCCGGCGCCCGTCACGCCGGACGAAAAGCAGCAGATCATGGACATGTTCAAGCAGGACAAACAGGAACAGCCCTGAGCGCAAAAAAAGGCCCGCCTGAAACAGGCGGGCGGAGTTCCATATCTAGGAGGAGACATGGAGGAGACGTCGCCATTATACCCAACGGCCCACCCCAATGCAAGGGAAAACCCTTGGTGCGTCGCAGGATGATTCGTTATGCCCGCGCCACCACGCCACTCGGCCCCGTGTGGGTAGCCGCGACGCCAGACGGCCTGTGCCAGCTGGCGTTTGATGGCAACCGCGCCGCGTTCCTCGGCCAGCTGAAGGCCTGTTTCGCCGATGCGACCTGCATCGAAGATCCCATCGCGCTCTCGCCGTTCATCGCACAGATCAACGCCTGGCTGAACGGCCAGCGTCAGCAGTTCACCTTGCCGCTCGATATCGCGCACAGCGCGACGGCCACGCCTTTCCGGCAGCGCGTGTGGCAGGCCTTGCAGCAGATTCCCTACGGCGAAACCCGCAGCTATGCGCAGCTCGCGCACAGGCTCGGTGCGCCGCGCGCGGCGCGCGCCGTAGCGAATGCGTGCGCGGCCAACCCGGTGGCGCTCGTGATTCCGTGCCATCGCGTGATCCAGAAAAATGGCGCGCTGGCCGGATACCGCTGGGGCGAGCAGCGCAAGGCCGCGCTGCTCGCCATGGAAGCAGGCGTTTGCCTGTCTGCGCCAGGCAGCCAATGCGCCAACATGCTAGAGTCTGCACATTCCATTTGCTGCTCCACCGTCAACGCAAACGTATAACAAACCCGGTTCTCCGCATGCCCGATACCACCATCACCGATCCTTTTGCCGAACGCCTCGCCCTGCTGGCCAACGCCAGCGCATTGACGCGGGGCGGCCTGCGCGGCATCGAAAAGGAAAGCCTGCGCATCCTGCGCAACGGGCAGCTGGCGCTGACGCCGCATCCGCGGGCGCTAGGTTCCGCATTGACGCACGAGTTGCTGACGACCGATTATTCGGAAGCGCTGCTCGAACTCGTCACGCCCGCAGAACCGGACGCCGCCATCACGCTGGGCCGGCTCGATGAACTGCATCGCTACGCATGCGCAGCGCTGGCGCGCCAGGGCGAACTGCTGTGGAATGCGTCGATGCCCGGGCAGCTGCCCGAGACCGACGAGGGCATTCCAATCGCGCAGTACGGCACATCGAACAGCGGGCGGTTGCGACATGTGTATCGCGTCGGGCTTGCATTGCGTTACGGGCGCACGATGCAGTGCATCGCGGGCATCCACTACAACTATTCGCTGGATGAAAACGTCTGGCGCATCCTGCGCGCTGCCACGCCTGCGGATATCAGCGCGCAGGACGACCAGTCCGAACATTATCTTGCGCTGATCCGCAATTTCCGCCGCACGAGCTGGCTGCTGATGTACCTGTTCGGCGCATCCCCCGCGCTCGATGCGGGCTTTCTGCACGGCCATGCGCATACGCTCGACACCTTCGATACGCCTGACGCACGCACGCTGTATCGCCCTTATGCCACCAGCCTGCGCATGAGCGATCTGGGATACTCGAACAACACGGGCCAGAGCGCGCTGCACGCGGATTACGACACGTTGCGCGGCTATATGCAAACCCTTGCGCAGGCCGTCAGTGAACCGTATCCGCCCTACGAAGCAATAGGCACGCACCGCAATGGCGAATGGGTGCAGATCAACACGAACGTTCTGCAGATCGAAAACGAGTTCTATACGACGATACGCCCCAAGCGCGTCACGCAGCCCGGGGAGCGCCCGTTGCACGCACTGGCCACGCACGGCGTGCAATATGTGGAAGTGCGCTGCATGGATATCGATCCATTCGAGCCCACCGGCATCGCATTGCAGACGGCGCGATTTCTGGATGCCTTCCTGCTGGCATGCGCATTGAAAGACAGCCCGCCCATGCCGCCCGCAGCATCTGCCGAAGCATTGCGAAATTTTGCTCTTGTGACCATGGAAGGTCGCCGCCCGCAGCTTGAGCTGACGCGCAACGGCCAGCGCATCCCGATGCAGGACTGGGCAGCCAGCATCCTGCGCGATATCGACAAAACCGCCGCTGCGCTCGACGCAGCGCAGGGCGGCGATGAACACGCACAGGCCGTTGCCGCGCAGCGCGCGAAGCTCGCCGATGCCACATTGACGCCCTCGGCGCGCGTGTTGCAGGCCATGCGTGACACACAGCAGGGCTGGCTGCAATTTGGCCTTTCGCAAAGCGCGAAACATGCGGCGGATTTTCTCGCGCGCCCGCTGGATGCAGAAACGGTGCAGCATTTTGAAACCCTGGCGCGCGATTCGCTCGATGAGCAGGCGCGGCGCGAGCGCAGCGATACCCTTTCGTTCGATGATTTCGTGGCCGCTTACCGCGCTTATGTGGGCAACAACTTCGACGTTTGACCCGGTATCAGTATCCCTGTCCGTAATGGCGCGTAAACTCCGCATCCTGCCCGGTTACACTCCTGGCCAACCAGACACAGTATCCTTGCCTCTTTCCTGAACAGGAATTTTCAGCATGTCACGCCAGCGTTTTTTCCATCGTTCGTTTGCGTTCCCTGCGCTTGCCGCGCCCTGCGTGGCGGCGCTGCTGGCGTGCCAGCTCACGGGTTGCGCTGTCGGCCCAAACTATCACCGCCCGGCGGTGGCCGTGCCCGCGTCGTACAAGGAAGCGCCGCCGGGCTGGAAAATCGCGCAGCCTGCCGACCATGCCGACCGCGGCGCATGGTGGACGATCTATCACGACGCGCAGCTCAACGCGCTGCAAACCCAGCTCGGCCAGAACAACCAGACCATCGCGCAATACGCTGCCGCATACCGGCAGTCGCGCGCGCTCGTCAGCGAAGCGCGCGCAGCCTATTTCCCGATCATCAGCGCATCAGGCAGCGGCAGCCGCTCAGGCTCGCCGCTGGCCACGAAAGGCTCGGTGATTGGCAGCAATATCAGCAACAGCTTCTCGCTGGGGCTCCAGGCCACCTGGGAACCTGACCTGTGGGGCAAGATCAGCCGCACCGTCAGCTCGCAGGAAGCCAGCCAGCAGGAAGCGGCGGCCAACCTTGCCAACGTGCGCCTGTCCGCGCAGGCGGCACTTGCGCAAACGTATTTCACGCTGCGTTCGCTGGATGCGCAGCAAAAACTGCTTGACGACACCGTCGCCGCCTACCAGAAAACGCTGCAACTCACGCAGAATCTTTACCGGCAGGGCGTGTATGGCCAGGCCGATGTGGTGCAGGCGCAGGCGCAGCTGCAAGCCGCGCAGGCCGCCGCGATCGACAATGGCGTGGCGCGCGCGCAGAACGAGCACGCCATTGCGGTGCTGGTGGGTCAGCCTGCGTCCACTTTTTCGATTCCCCCTTCGCCCCTCGATGCAACGCCGCCTGAGGTGCCGTTGCAGATACCTTCGGCGCTGCTCGAGCGCCGCCCGGATATCGCGGCGGCAGAACGCGCGGCAGCGGCGGCCAATGAACAGATTGGCGTGGCCATTGCGGCGTATTTCCCGTCGCTCACCTTTTCCGCGAATGGCGGCCTGGAAAATTCCGTGTTCTCCAAACTGCTCGCGCTGCCCTGGCGCTTCTGGACGCTCGGCCCCACGCTGGCGCAAACCCTGTTCGACGCCGGCCTGCGTCATGCGCAGACGCAGGCGGCACGCGCGACCTACGACCAGCAGGTCGCCGCTTACCGGCAAACCGTGCTCGCCGCATTCCAGAATGTCGAAGACAACCTTGCATCGCAGCGCATCCTGGCGCAGGAAGTGGTGGTGCAGCAGCAGGCCGTGGACTCGGCGCAGCGCGCGCTGGCCATCGTCACCAATGAATACAAGGCGGGTACCACCGCTTTCCTGAACGTGCTGAACGCGCAGGCAACGGCATTCGCCGCGCAGCAGAAACTCGCCAGCCTGGCGGGCATGCGCATGGTGTCATCGGTGGGTCTCGTGCAGGCGCTGGGCGGCGGCTGGGATGTCTCGCAGATCGCCCGCGAAACCGGCGGCATGGCAGCGCCTGCCACAGCCGTAGCGCAGTAATAACCCTGTAGAATTCACTTCTGGCCGGAGGGTATACATCGTCCGGCCAGCCGGTTGTTGCATCGCGATGACACGGCGAATGACAAGCGATACAACGAAACGACGAAACAACGACACGACGATACAACGACACAACGACACAACGACACGACAATGAAACCACGTTCATTTCCTGTTGCCGCACTGGGCATGGCGCTGATGCTTTCGTGCGCCAGTGCGCGCGCCGACTGTTTTGACGCAGCCGCCCGTTACCAGCACGTCAATTCGCTGATCCTGCGCGCGATCGCGTGGCGTGAATCCCATAACCGCGCGGACGCGATGAATTACAACGTCAACGGCTCGACCGATTACGGCGTGATGCAGATCAATTCCGCACATCTGCCCACGCTCGCGCAGTACGGCATTTCGACGCAAACCCTGATGCAGCCGTGCAAGAACGTGTATATCGCCGCATGGCATCTGCGCCGCGAAATGAACAAATACGGCAACACCTGGGCCGCCGTGGGCGCGTACCACTCCGAGACGCCCGCGCTGCGCGATGAATACGCGCGGAAGATCTCGGAAACCATCAATCAATGGACCGTGGCGCCCCGATAATGCAAACCCCTGTTCCCGTCACCGTGCTGTGCGGCTTTCTGGGCGCGGGCAAAACCACGCTGCTCAACCATATCCTGGCGAACCGCGCCGGGCAGCGCGTGGCGGTGATCGTCAACGATCTGGCCGCCGTGAATATCGACGCAGCGCTGGTGCGCGCCGCCGGCGCCCAGGCCATCTCGCAGATGGAACCCGTGGAACTGTCCAACGGCTGCATCTGCTGCACCCTGCGTGACGATCTGCTCGCAGAAGTCCGGCGGCTGGCGCAGGAACGCCGTTTCGATGCCATCGTGGTTGAGGCTACCGGCGTGGCCGAGCCGATGCCGATCGCCGAGGCGTTTGCCCGGGAAAATGATGCGTCACCGGGCGATGTGGTGCGGCTCGATACGATGGTCACGGTGGTGGATGCATTCAATTTCCCGCGCGACTATGCCAGCGAGGATGCGCTCGCGCAGCGCGGCCTGGCGGCCAGCGAACAGGATGATCGCGCCATCGTCGAACTGCTGGTTGAACAGGTCGAATTCTGCGATGTGCTGGTCATCAACAAGGCGGACCTTGTCAGCGCCGATGCGCTGCGGCAGTTGCAGCAGATGCTCGCGCATATCAATCCCCGCGCGCGGCAGATCATCAGCCGCTTCGGCTCGGTGCCGCTCGATATGGTGCTGAACACAAACCGCTTCGATTTTGATGCAGCGGCCAGCGCGCCAGGCTGGCTCGCGGCGCTCAATGCCCCGCAGCCTGCCGACGCGCATCATCACCATCACCACCATCATCATGATGATGAAACCAGCGACAGCGAAGCGGGCATCCGGCATTTTGTTTATCGCGCGCGCCGCCCGTTTCATCCCGCGCGGCTCTGGGCATTACTGCATGAAACCTGGCCGGGCGTGCTGCGCACCAAGGGCTTCTTCTGGCTGGCCACGCGCAATGACATCACCGGGTTGCTATCGCAGGCAGGCGGCGTGTGCCGGCATGGGCCAGCGGGCATGTGGTGGGCCGCGCAGCCGCGCGCGGACTGGCCGGATGATGCCGCATTCCACCAGGAGATCGCCGCCCTGTGGCAAGGCGACCTGAATGACCTGAAAGACGATATGCCCGGCGATCGCCGCCAGGAGCTGGTGATGATCGGCATGCATCTTGATGCGCGCGCATGGCGCGCAAAATTCGACGCCTGCCTGCTGACGGATGCCGAATTCGCCGCAGGCCCTGCGGCATGGCAGCGCCTGGACGATCCGTTTCCCGCATGGGATGTCGAAGAAGAAGATACGAATGCTGGCGATCACAAAGCGCCATAAAAAAACCCGCCACGAGGCGGGTTTTTTTATGGCCGCCGGGCTCATGCCCGGTCACGGTCATGGCAGAATCAACGCTTGTTCACAGCGTCCTTGAATGCCTTGCCAGCCGTGAACTTCACGGTTTTCGCGGCAGCGATCTTGATGGCTTCGCCAGTCTTCGGGTTACGGCCCGTGCGCGCGGCGCGCTTGCCTGAACTAAAACTGCCGAAACCAATCAGCTGAACCGCATCACCCTTGGATACGGCTTTCTTGATGACTTCGAGGAGCGCATCCAGCGTTTCGCTGGTATGCACCTTGCTGGCGCCGGTATGCGTGGCAACAGCGTCGATGAGTTCCTGTTTGTTCATTAAGATTTCTCCAGGTTGGTTGACATGAACACAAAACAAACACAGTGATTATACGTGCGAGGGCGAGTTTGTCACATTTGCGCCGCCAGCGCATGGAATGTGTGGCAAAAACGCCATGCAATCTGTGATGCCGAAGCGCCCATGCTGCACGGGCGCTTCAGCACAGCGCCATGATAACGCACGCAACCCGCAGCAACAGGGGGTTTTCACGATTTTTACGAATAGCAACAGATTCATTCTGCCGTGCATTGACTTCACGAAAAAAAAGCCCGATTCAGAAAACCTGCGCGAGTGGACGCGTTATCATTCCGGCACCGTATCCTTCTATCAACAAACAAACCCCGTGAACGCCGCCGAGCATCCTGATGTTGCCAGTCCCCCTGCCGGGAACGCTTCCGCGTCGCTGGCGCAGAGCCTTGCGTGCATCGATGTGTTTTGCGATGCGATGTGGCTCGAATACGGGCTGTCCCGCAATACGCTTGACGCTTACCGGCAGGATCTGAGGCTTTTCGCGCAATGGCTGGCGCGGAAGGGCGGCACGCTCGACAGCGCCGCCGAGGATGATCTGCATGCGTGGGCGGCTGTGCGCAAGACGGACAAACCTACGTCCGCCAACCGGCGGCTGTCGGTCTTTCGACGCTATTATGGCTGGGCGATGCGTGAACATCGCATCCCGGCTGACCCCACCTTGCGCATGCGCTCTGCCCGGCGTCCGCCGCGGTTTCCCGAAACGCTCACCGAGCCGCAGACCGAAGCCCTGCTCAACGCGCCGGATATCAACGCGCCACGCGGGCTGCGCGATCGCACCATGCTGGAGCTGATGTATGCGAGCGGGCTGCGCGTGACGGAACTCGTGACGCTGAAAACGGTGGAAATCGGCCTGAATGAAGGCGTGGTGCGCGTGCTGGGCAAAGGCGCGAAGGAGCGGCTGATTCCGTTTGGCGAAGAGGCCCGGGCGTGGATCGAGCGCTATCTGCGCGACGCGCGGCCCGTCATTCTGGGCGGGCGCATGACGGATGCGCTGTTCGTGACGGCGCGCGGGGAAAGCATGACGCGCCAGCAATTCTGGAATCTCATCAAGCATTACGCGTTGCAGGCCGGCATCACCGCGCCGCTGTCGCCGCACACGCTGCGCCACGCGTTCGCCACGCATCTGCTGAACCACGGCGCGGATCTGCGCGTGGTGCAATTGCTGCTGGGCCACAGCGATATTTCAACCACGCAGATTTATACGCACGTCGCGCGCGCGCGGCTGAAAGCCCTGCACGCAAAGCATCACCCGCGTGGCTAGCCCAGCCATTTAACCAGGTTATTCTGGCCGTTGCGCAGCCATGCCCTGCTCAGCCAGCAGGCGCACAGCCTGCCGGTCAAACGAAACGAAAATGGCAGGGCTTCTGGCCATAAGGTATCCGCAACAGGCATTCACACCATCAGCGAAATCACCGCCCTTTTCCATCATGCGCAAACCGGCTTCCACTTCGTCATCCCTGGCGACCACTTTCCGGCTCGCCAGAATTTTGCCAATCTGCACAAGCACCTCCGCAGATTCCAGTTTATAGGCGGACAACAAAACCCACACCAGTTCACAGAAAACCGGCGTCGGAATAATGATCTCGTCGGCCTGCCTGAAAAGCCTGGTGGCTGATTCACTCTGCTTTTCGTCATCGCCAACCAGAAACCGAACCAGGATGTTTGTGTCAACGATCACATTCAAGACAGGCCTCCCTGAATGTATGACTGCCGGATCGCTTCCTGCAATTGCTCATCCGAAAGACGTACCCTGCTTTTAAGAGAACCCGCCAGCGAAAGAATATCTCCCTGGTTTTTCTCCGCCTCTATTTTCAGGCTGCCATCGGGCAGCATTTTTACGAGCACCTTCTCACCCGCCTTCACACCAAGGTGGTGCAGCAGGCGCTGGTCGAACGTGAACTGGCCTTTGGCGGTAAGAGTCATCGTCTGCATGCTGAACTCCATCGGGCAACTACCGGCTATCTTCGGCAATCATACATTGAATCATCATGAACGGTATATCATGAGCCCAGCCATGCCTTGCCCTGCACCACCCTGTTCCCATGAGCAAATCCAGACACGTTTCCGAAACGCCCGCGACGCAGCTGCTGCGCCGCCATGGCGTTGCGTTTGATGAACATCCCTATGACTATGTCGAACACGGCGGCACAGCTGAGTCCGCGCGCCAGCTGGGCGTGGACGAGCACCAGGTCATCAAGACGCTGGTGATGGAAGACGAACATGCCAGACCGCTGGTGATCCTGATGCATGGCGATTGCACCGTATCAACAAAAAACCTCGCGCGGCAGATTGGCCGCAAGCATGTGGAACCCTGCACACCGGAGGTGGCGAACCGGCATTCCGGTTATCTGGTCGGCGGCACATCGCCTTTCGGCACGAAACGCGCCATGCCGGTGTATGTCGAAGCGACGATCCTGGCGCTCGACCGGATCTATATCAACGGCGGGCGGCGCGGATTTCTCGTCAGCCTGCCGCCTTCGGCGCTGACGACGCTGCTGGCCGCGCAGCCAGTGCAATGCGCCAGCGCCGGGTGACTCGCACGCTCATGCGCGCCTGGCGGTTTCGGTAAAATAGTCGTTTTCCGCTGGACAGAATTTCGATTTCAATTTTAATTTTACTTATGCATAACCTGATCGTTGCCGTTGTGGCCTGGCTCATTGGCTCGGTGTCGTTCGCCGTGATCGTCAGCGCCGCCATGCGGCTGGATGACCCGCGCTCCTATGGCTCGGGCAATCCTGGCGCAACCAACGTGTTGCGCAGCGGCAGCAAGCTCGCAGCCGCGCTGACACTCGCGGGCGATGCGTTCAAGGGCTGGCTGGCAGTGTGGCTCACGCAACGCTTCGGCCCGTCGGTGGGCCTGGGCGAGGTCGCCGTGGCCATTGCCGCCGTGATGGTCTTCATTGGCCATCTGTACCCTGTATTTTTCCGCTTCCGGGGCGGCAAGGGCGTGGCCACGGCGGCAGGCGTGCTGCTGGCGCTGCATCCGTTACTGGGCGCGCTGGTCATCCTGGTGTGGGTAGCCGTCGCCACGCTGTTCAGGTATTCGTCGCTGGCCGCGCTGACCGCTGCCGTATGCGCGCCGGTTTTCAGCGTGGTACTGCACCATCTGTGGCCCGAGCGTTTGCCGCCCGTGATGACGTGCGCCATCTGCATCATCAGCGCATTGCTGCTGTGGCGGCACCGCTCGAACATCCGCAAGCTGTTTGCGGGCACGGAAAGCAGGATAGGCGACAAAAAGGAAGGCGCAGCGAACTCCTCCCCGGCGAACTAACTAGTCCCGGAAATTATTGAAGTCCAGCGGCGTATCGCTGATGGTTTTGCGCAGCATCGCCATCGTGGCCTGCAGGTCGTCGCGCTTCGCGCCGGAAATGCGCACCGCATCGCCCTGAATGCTTGCCTGCACTTTCATTTTGCTGTCTTTGACCAGCTTCACGATTTTTTTCGCCAGCTCGCCAGAGATGCCCTTTTTCACCGTGACGACCTGTTTGACCTTGTCGCCGCTGATTTTCCCGATCGCGCCGTAATCGAGAAACCGCACGTCCACATTGCGTTTGGCCATTTTCGCCAGCACGACGTCCCGCACCTGGCCGAGCTTGAACTCATCGTCGGCGAACAGCGTCAATTCGTGCTCTTTCTGCTCGACGCGCGCGTCCGACCCCTTGAAGTCGAAGCGCGTCGAAATCTCCTTGCTGGATTGATCGACAGCGTTCTTCACCTCGATCATGTTCGCCTCGCAAACGGTGTCGAATGATGGCATGACTCTCTCCCTGTAACAAAAACAAAACAAATGCCCGGCATGGCGAACCCCTTGCCGCGCTCGCCTATAATCCAGTGCGTCCATTTTACCGATGTCGTTTTGCCTGCGTCGCTGTCATGCCCATATCGCCACTCTCATCCCCGCGCACCGTTCCCAATTCCGAACGCCTGTGGTTCGCCGCGAATCATCCGCTGCACAACACGTTCGGCTTTCCCGTGCGCGCGCGCCTTGCCTGCCGCATTGACCACGAGCGCGATGTGATGGCCGCATTGCGCGATCCGCGCGCCGCCGGCCAGCGCATCCTCGTGCTCGGCGGCGGCAGCAATGTGGTGTTCACGCGCGACTTCGACGGCCTCGCGCTGCTCGTTGCGCTGCGCGGAAAACGTGTGCTGCATGATGATGATAATGACGATGCGTTCCATTACGTCGAAGCCGCAGCGGGCGAAAACTGGCACGAGTTCGTTGCGTGGACGCTTGAGAAGAACCTGCCAGGCCTGGAAAATCTTGCATTGATTCCCGGCACGGTGGGCGCGGCTCCGGTGCAGAACATTGGCGCCTACGGGCTGGAAATGAGCGCGCGCTGCGCGTCGGTTCGCGCGATCGAAATGGCCACGGGTAAAGTCGTTGAATTCAATGCGCCCGCCTGCCGCTTCGGTTATCGGGACAGCTTCTTCAAGCAGGAAGGGCGCGACCGCTTCCTGATTGTGTCGGTCACCTTTCGTTTACCCAAACAATGGACGCCGCAAACCGGTTATGCCGGTCTTGCCCATGCACTGGCCGCGCAACATCATGCCAGCGCAAACACTGCGCCCACCGCGCAGGAAATATTCGATGCCGTCGTTGCCGTGCGTCGCGCGAAATTGCCCGACCCGCGCACGCAGGGCAATGCGGGCAGTTTCTTCAAGAATCCGGTGATCGACGCCGCGCAGTTCGCTGCGCTGGCCGCGCGCGAGCCGCAGATTGTGTCGTATCCGCAGGCCGATGGGCGCGTGAAACTCGCGGCGGGCTGGCTGATCGACCAGTGCGGCTGGAAGGGCCGCACGCTGGGCAACGCGGCAGTGCATGATCGCCAGGCGCTGGTGCTGGTCAATCGCGGCGGCGCAACGGGCGATGATGTGCTCGCGCTTGCGCAGGCGATACGCGATGATGTGAAGGCGCGCTTTGGCGTTGTGCTGGAACAGGAACCGGTCAGACTGTGAATCGCCTGTGAAACTGTTTATCAATCCTGATATGCTGGCTTCCTGATTTACTGACTGACCGATTCCCCATGTCTTCTTTCGACGGCCCGACGTTCGACGACACACCCTCGGGCAAACAGCATCCCGAAAAAAATGCGGTAGCGCGCAAAACCACGTTTGTCAGCATCGCGGTCAATTCGGTGTTGATCGTGTTGCAGATGGTGGTTGGAACCTTCGCGCATTCGCAGGCGCTGGTGGCCGATGGCGTGCATTCGCTGGCCGACCTCGTGTCCGATTTCGTCGTGCTGATCGCCAACCGGCAAGGCAGCGCCGCGCCGGACGCCGACCATAACTACGGGCATAACCGTTACGAAACCATCGCGTCGCTGTTTCTCGGCGCGCTGCTGCTGGCCGTGGGCGTCGGGATGCTGGTGCGCGGCGGCGTGCGGCTGGCCGACCCGGATGCGATCGTCACCTTGCACGCGAGCGCGCTGGTGGTGGCGCTGGTCGTGATCCTGTCCAAGGAAACGCTGTTTCGCTACATGCTGCACGAAGCGCACCGCGTGCGCTCCACGATGCTGATTGCCAACGCATGGCATGCGCGCTCGGATGCGGCATCGTCACTGGTGGTGGCGCTGGGGATCATGGGCAATCTCGCGGGCGTGCGGCTGCTGGACCCGATCGCGGCGGCCATCGTGGGCTTCATGGTTGCGCGCATGGGCTGGCGCTTTATGCGGGACGCGCTGCGGGACCTGTCGGACCGCGCGCTGGGCGAAGCCGCAACCGCCGACCTGCGCGCGCTGCTGCTCGCCACGCCCGGCGTGAAAGACATCCACGAGCTGCGCACGCGCAAGGCGGGCGATCTTGCGCTGGTGGACGCGCATATCCTGGTGGCGCCGCGCATTTCAGTCTCTGAGGGGCACTATATCGCCGAGGCCGCGCGTGCGCGCCTGCGGCAGGATGCGCGCGTGCTCGACGCGCTGATTCATGTCGATCCCGAAAATGATCTGGTGATGCACCCGCCGCTGCATTTGCCCTCGCGCGAAACATTGACGGCACAGCTGGAAAAAATACTGGCTGGATACGATGTTCGGCTGGCCAGCGTCACCCTGCATTATCTGAGCACGGGCCTGGAAGTGGGAATCTGGGTAGCAGATGAACAGGATGCGCTGAAAATGCGCGCCGCTGATCTGGATGAGATCGCCCGGAAAGTGGGCGCAGTCAAAGTGGAAGTGGTGAAAAAACTAACGAATAACAAATAACGAATAACGTCACACCGAAAAAACCGCGTCACGTTGCCCGCGAATCTCACGCAGACCCTGCACCCACTGGCGCGCAGGCAACCCGAGCTTCGCTTCGATCCATCGCGCGCGCGCTTCCAGCTGCGCATACGGCACATCGAGCGGCGGCCCTGAAAACGCGATCGCCACGCGATTGCCATCATGCACCTCGGGCAGCGCGATCACGCGGCCATCAAAGGCCGCATTCAGATGTTTGATATTGCGCGCAAAGCTCGAATGATTGCCAAACAGGTTCACCGTAACGATGCCCGCATCCGCCAGGCACGCGCGCGCTGCGCGATAGAACGCCACGCTGTCGAGCACGGGGCCGCGCGCCGTGGCATCGTAAAGGTCGATCTGCATTGCGCCGGTCGTGCCATGATGGGCGCGATCGTGCACGAAATCCCACGCATCGCATTCGTGCACGGTCAATCGCGCATCATCCACCGGCAGCGCGAACATCGTATGCGCGGCGATCACCACGGCAGGATTCAGCTCGACCACATCCACCTTCGCCGCGCGCAGAAAACGGTGCGCAAACTTCGCCAATGCGCCCGTTCCCAGCCCGAGCTGCACGATGCGCGATGGCGTGGCCAGGAAAAGCAGCCACGCCATCATCTGCTGCGCGTATTCCAGCTCGATGCGATCAGGCTGGCTCAGGCGCATCGCGCCCTGCACCCACTCCGTGCCGAAGTGCAGATAGCGCACGCCATCCTCCTCGGAGAATGTCACGGGCGCAAAGCGCGGCTTCACATTACATCCTTATCGAATCGATCAATACGCGCTTGCCGTTGCGGTAATCGTAGATCGAAATCACAGCGTGCTTCAGGTCGCCATGCGCATCGAACGTGGTCGTGCCAATCACGCCGCGATAGTTCGTTGAGGGCATCACGGCGAGAACCCGCGCAGGATTCGTGGAATGCGCGCGCTTCATCGCATCGACGATGATATAGACCCCGTCATACGAGAACGGCGCATTGAATTCGATCGGATGACCATAGCGCCGCTGGTATTTCGCCGCGAACGCTGCGCCGCCAGGCATCTTCGCAATATCCACGCCTGGGCGCGAGCACACCACATTCCCGGTGGCGTTGCCCGCCAGCGCGGGCAGGCTTTCGGTACACACACCGTCGCCCGACAGGATCTTCGCGCGCAGGCCCAGCTGCCTGGCCTGTTTGGCCAGCGGGCCGCCGGTGGTATCGATGCCGCCGTACATGATCGCATCAGGATTTTCGGCCTTGATCTTCGTCAGGATGGCGCGAAAATCGATGGCCTTGTCATTGGTCGCATCGTGCGACAGCACCTTCACGCCGAGCGACTTCGCCGTCTTCGCAAACTCGTTGGCCAGGCCTTGCCCGTACGAGGTCGAATCGTCGATCACCGCCACGCGCCGGATCTTCATCGTCTTCGCCGCATAGCTGGCCAGCGCCGGGCCTTGCTGCGCATCGGTGCCCACCAGGCGGTACGTGGTTTTGTAGCCCTGGCGCGTATAGGACGGGTCCGTCGTCGCCGGGGACAGCTGGACAATGCCCGCGCTGTGATAGATCTTCGACGCGGGAATCGACGCGCCCGAGTTCAGATGGCCCACCACCGCAACCACCCGGTCATCCACGAATTTCTGCGCAGCCTGCGTGGCCAGCCGCGGGTCCGCCATATCATCCTGCTCGTCGAGCACGAGCCGGATTTTCTGGCCGTTGATGACCAGACCTTTCGCGTTGATTTCATCCACGGCAAGACGCGCGCCATTCTGGCTGTCCTTGCCCAGACGCGCCGATCCGCCCGTCAGCGGATTGGGCAGACCAATCCTCACCACCTGTTCAGCCATCGCGGTGGCGCCCGTCACGGTAAAGGCCAGCGCTGCCGCGCCTGCCATCAGCCGTTTATACAGCTTGCTATTCATCTGATACTCTCCAGCGTCAATACGTCAATACGTCAATACAAAACACGACAGACCCAACATACCCAAAAAACCCGAAACCACCGCAAATTATAATGGAACGGCTAAAGCGCCCGCCGCCGCGCGCCACTCCGCATCCAGCGCAGCCACCAGCGCCTGCGCGTGCATGTTCTCCGCGCGCGAGCGCCCCAGCGGCGCACCCTGTCCGGCCCACAGCGACAGATATTCGCTGTCACCCATGCGGCCTGCGCGCTGCCGCAATTCCGAAGTCAATGCATTCTGCACCGGGTAAGGCGCAATGTTTTCAGGCTGCGCGCCCAGCTGCTGCATCAAGATATTGCGAATGCCGCGCGCGTGCCGCCCGGTGATCGCATCGGTAATCGACGTGTCCGTGTCGGCCATCGCGCGCACACGTGTTTTCCATGCAGCAGGGATGGCGCTTTCGGCGCAGGTCAGGAACGCGGTGCCCATCTGCGCGGCCTGCGCACCCAGCGCCAGCGCCGCGGCGATACCGCGCCCGTCCATGATGCCGCCCGCGGCCAGCACGGGCAGGCCTGTGGCGTCCGCCAGTTGCGGCACGAGCGCCATCGTGCCGATCAGGGCGTCTTTTGCCGTGCCAATGAATGTGCCGCGATGCGCGCCCGCTTCCGCGCCCTGCGCGACGATCGCGTCTGCGCCTGCGTTGCGCCACGCCAGGCCTTCCGCCGTATGCGTGGCCGTGCCGATGATATAGCTGCCCGCAGCTTTTAACCGCGCGATATCGGCTTGCGACGGAATGCCAAACGTGAAGCTTACGATGGGCACGCGCATCTCGAGCAGCACATCGAGCTGCGCATGAAAGTCCGGCGCATAAGCCGTCAGCGGCTGCCCGGGCGGCAGGCCGAAATGCGCGCGCAACGGATCGATCGCATCCAGCGCACGGCGCACGGTTGCGTCGCCAATGGGCGCGTCACCGAGCACGAACAGGTTCACGCCGAAAGGTCGCTCAGCGTCCATCAACGCACGGGTTTCGACCACATCGCGGGCGATCGTCTCCGGGGCCAGCGCGCCTGCGGCCAGGAACCCGAGCGCGCCGGCATTCGACACGGCAGCCACCAGCGCAGGCGTGCTCGGCCCGCCTGCCATCGGCGCCTGCACGAGCGGCACGCGCCGGCCGAACCGCGCGCAGAACGGCGATGCAAACCGGGCAGGGGAATTCGTATTCGTGTCAGTCATGATGTGATCCTTGCTGTCGTCCAAAGACAATATGAGTGGGCTACCAGGTTAGTATAGGCACAGACAGGCCTTGCCTCCCTTGATACAACGAAAAAGGAACCCCCATGAGCGTGACGACCCAATGGATTGATATCCCCTCAGGCCATGACCATTTCAGCGGCTATCTCGCGCTGCCCAAAGGCGGCAAGGGTCCGGGCGTGGTCATCCTCCAGGAAATCTTTGGCGTAAACGAACATATCCGCGATGTGGTTGAGCAGTATGCACACGATGGTTATGTGGCGCTGGCGCCAGACATGTTCTGGCGCATACAGTCACGCACCGAGCTGGGCTATGACGGCGCAGACTGGAAAAAGGCCATGGAACTGCGCCAGCAAACCGACCTGAACGAGTGCGTTGCGGATATCGCAGCCACCGTTGCCGTGCTGCGCGCGCGCGAGGAATGCGCAGGCAACGTGGCGGCGATCGGTTACTGTTTCGGCGGGCTGCTGGCTTATCTTGCTGCGGCGAACGGCCTGGTGGATGTGGCTGTGCCGTATTACGGCGGCGGGATCCAGAATGCGCTGGATGTGGCAAACAAGGTTCGCGTGCCGATCCAGTTTCATTACGCCGGGCTGGATACGCACATTCCAGCCGCCGCCGTGAATGACGTCAGCGCGCAGTTTGCCCATCGCGCCAATGCGCAGGTGCATCTGTATGCTGATGCGGAACATGGCTTTAACTGCACCCTGCGCTCGTCATACAACCAGCGCGCGTCGGCGCTTGCGCATGGCAGGACGCTGGAATTCCTGGTGCAGTATCTGGATCCAGCGTCCGCCTGACCGATGAATGAGGGTTACATCACCATCGTATCGATCAGCGTCTTCTTACCGTTCTTGTAGTCATAGATCGAAATCACGCCGTGCTTCAGGTCGCCACGCGCATCAAACGTGGTGACGCCCAGCACGCCGCGATAATTCGTGGACGGCATTTTCGCCAGGATCTTCGCGGGCGACGTGGAATTCGCGCGCTTCATTGCATCCACGATGATATAGACCGCGTCATAGGTAAACGGCGCGTCATATTCGATGTCGTGACCAAAACGCTGGCGATATTTCGCCGCGAACGCTGCGCCGCCCGCCATTTTCTCGACTGACGCGCCGGCCTGCGAACACACGACGTTATCGGTGGCATTGCCCGCGAGTTTTTGCAGGCCAGTGGTGCATACGCCATCGCCCGACAGGAACTTCGCGCGCAGGCCCAGCTGCCTGGCCTGTTTGGCCATCGGGCCGCCAGTGGCGTCCATGCCGCCATACATGATCGCGTCGGGATTCTCCGCCTTGATCTTCGTGAGAATCGCGCGGAAGTCCACCGCCTTGTCGGTGGTAGCGTCCCGCGAAACCACCTTGATGCCATGCGCGCGCGCCGCCCTGGCAAACTCGTTGGCCAGGCCCTGGCCATAGGAGGTGGAGTCATCCACCACGGCCACGCTTCTGATCTTCAGCGTGCGCGCGGCATAGGTCGCCAGTGCGGGGCCTTGCTGCGCGTCGGTCGCCACCACGCGATACGTGGTATTGAAACCCTGCCGCGTATAGATCGGGTTGGTTGACGAAGGTGAAATCTGCACGATACCCGCGCTGTGATAAATCCTGGATGCGGGAATGGATGCGCCCGAGTTCAGATGGCCCACCACAGCCACGACCTTGTTATCCACCAGTTTCTGCGCCACCTGCGTGGCGGTGCGCGGGTCGCCTGCATCATCCTGCGCATCCAGCGCCAGCCGGATTTTCTGGCCCGCGATATGCAGGCCTTTCGCATTGATTTCCTCCACCGCGAGGCGCGCGCCGTTTTCGTTATCCTTGCCCAGATGGGCGCTGCCGCCCGTGAGCGGTTCCGCAGAACCGATCTTCACGATCTGGTCCGCCATGGCCGTGGTCGCGGTAGCGGCGAATGCCACCAGCACCGCGCTGACCAGCCAGTGTTTATCAAACGTTGCATACATATCAATAGCTCCTGTGAGTTTCGTCCAGCACCTTGTCCAGAATCTCCAGACTCTCGCGCAACTCCGCTTCCGTGATCGTCAGCGGAGGCGCCACCATCACGCCGTTCTCGTTGTTATATGACGCAAAACCTGCCTGCTTCAGCCGCCCGATCACCGTGGCCATCTCGCCCGCGCTGAAAGGTTCCTTTGTCGCCCGGTCCCTCACCAGCTCGATCTGCGCAAACAGGCCGATATGGCGCGCCTGCCCGATCACCGGGTATTTCTGCGCCATGCCGTCCAGCGCCTCTGCGAGCACGCCGCCAAGCTTTCTCACATTGCCGGGCACATCCTGCCGATCGTATTCAGCCATCGCCGCAATGGCCACCGCGCAGCCCATCGGATGCGCCGAATAGGTCAGCCCGTTGTACATCTTCCGTTCTTCGTAGAAATCCGCAATCCTTCGGTTCACGATGCAGCCGCCCAGGGGCACATAACCGCAGGTCACGCCCTTGGCAAAGGTGATGATATCCGGCGCCACATCGAATTGATGAAAGGCAAACCGGGTGCCGCAACGATAAAACCCCGCCATCACTTCATCGCACACCAGCATGATGCCATGCCTGTCGCAGATTTCCCGAAGGCCCCTCAGATACCCTTGGGGCGGCGCCAGCACGCCGTTTGAACCAACCACTGTTTCGACGAAAACCCCGGCGATCAGTTCCGGGCCTTCGCGGTTGACCGTCTCCTCGAAGCGGTCCAGATAATATGCGGTGATATCCGCCTCGTCCCGGAACACCACCTGCGTGGGCGCGCGGTAAGGGTAAGGGCCATCGAAGTGGCAGAACCCCACCATGCCAGGCTCGGCGGCAAAGCGCCGCCCTTCGCCGGTCAGCGCCGAAGCGCCATGCGTGGCCCCATGGTAGGAGTTGTACATCGACAGGATCTTCCAGCGCCCCGTGACATTCCGGCAATACTTGATCGCGTTTTCGTTGGCCTCGGCGCCCGCGTTGGTGAAGAAAACCTTGCCGCCCTCAAAGGCCGGGCCGGCCATTTCAACCAGCAGCCTCGCGGCTTCGCTGCGCACATCAACGGCATAGCCCGGGCCGATGAATTGCAGCCTGTCCGCCTGCGTTTTGATCGCCTCGACCAGCGCCCGGTTTCCATGCCCCAGGTTGACGTTCACCAGCTGTGAACTCATGTCGAAATACCGGTGGCCTTCCTCGTCCCAGAAAAAAACGCCCTCGGCCCTCGTGATGACGGTGGGCTGCAAGGCCTTCTGCGCGGCCCAGGAATGCAGGTTGTACTTCTTGCTCATTGCCCGTGTGTTACTCATGATGCTTTCCTCTTTTCATTGCATTGATCAATGCAGCCTGATGGTTGTGTTCACGCCACCCGTGACGGTCGTATCGTCATCGAACCAGCGGGCCGTGACCGTTTTTGTCTGCGTGTAAAACTGCACCGATTGCCCGCCATACGGGCCAAGATCGCCCAGCTTCGAGCCGCGTGACCCCGTGAAACTGAAATACGCCACCGGCACGGGAATGGGAATGTTGATACCCACCTGCCCCACATCGATGTCACTCTGGAACCGGCGCGCCGCCGCGCCGCTCTGCGTAAACAGCCCAACGCCGTTGCCAAAGGGATTCTTGTTGACAAGGGCAATCGCTTCATCGAGCGTCTGCGCGGTCAACACCAGCAGCACCGGGCCAAAAATTTCGTTCGTATAAATATCCATATCGGTCGTCACCTGCGTGAAGATCGTCGGGCCGATAAAGTTGCCCTCCTCATAGCCAGGCACCTTCACGTCGCGGCCATCGAGCGCCAGCGTCGCGCCCTGCTTCACGCCCGCATCGATCAGGCTCAGGATACGCGCCTTCGCCGCGCGCGAGATCACCGGGCCAACATCCGCGCCCGGCTCGTGGCCCGCATTGACATTCAGCGCCTTCGCCTTCTGCACCAGCTCGGGAATCCATTGCTGCGCCGCGCCCACCAGCACCGCCACCGACGTGGCCATGCAGCGCTGGCCCGCCGCGCCAAAGCTTGCGCCCACCAGCGCGTTGATGGCCTGCTCGCGGTTGGCATCGGGCAATACGATGGCATGATTCTTGGCGCCCATCATCGCCTGCACGCGCTTGCCGTGCTGGCTGCCCAGGCGATACACATGCGTGCCCACCGCCGTGGAACCGACGAACGAAATCGCCTTGATATCCTCGTGCGTGCACAACGCATCCACCACTTCCCGACCACCGTGCACCACATTGAGCACGCCTCCGGGAAGGCCCGCTTCAAGCGCCAGTTCAACCAGCTGCATGGTTGACAACGGATCCTGCTCGGAGGGTTTGAGCACAAAGGTATTGCCGCAGACGATCGCCATCGGAAACAGCCACAACGGAATCATCGCCGGAAAATTGAATGGGGTAATGCCTGCGCAAACGCCCAGCGGCTGTTGCAATGTGTAGGTATCCACGCCGCTGGCCACGTTCTGCGCAAAGCCGCCCTGCTGCAATGTGCCAATCGAGCACGCGTGTTCCACCACTTCAAGGCCGCGAGAAATATCGCCCTCGGCATCCGGCAGTGTCTTGCCCTGCTCGGCGGTCAGCGTTTTTGCAATGCGCGACATGTTCTCCCGGATGAGCGCCTGGAACCTCAGCATGATGCGCATTCTTGCGCCAATCGGCGTATTGCGCCAATGGGCAAATGCGTCGCGCGCGCTGCGAATGGCGGCATTCACTTCTGCGGGTGTTGCAAACGGCACGCGCGCGAGCGTCTGCTGGGTTGCCGGGTTGATGACCTCCCGCCACTCCTGCGTTTCGGATTCCACGAATTCACCTGCGATCAACAGATTGACGGTCGGTACATCGGCATGTGATACCTGAGCCACTGCATTCATCATGAACTCTCTTTTACAGGGTTGAGAAAACCCGTCACACGCCGCAACGTTTTTTGTTTCGTCGTTTTGTTTTATTCCTGTCCTGTTTTACGATTTGCGATTTGCGACCTGCGACCGGGCAAATTATCTTGTCTTGTCTTGTCTTGTCTGAATTATGTCTGGATGGCCGCAGTATATATTTAATTGATTATGTATTGCCAAACAGGTTACGCAGTCTTTGCACGGCTTCTTCCATCCGCTCATAGGCGGTGGCATAGGACAGGCGCACATATCGCCGCGGTTGCGCCACGCCAAAATCCATGCCGGGCACCATCACCACACCCGCGTCATGCAGCATTGCGCGCGTCAGTGCATCGCTGTCACCCGCAGCGGGATGATGCACGCCGCTGCCATCGGCATACACATAAAACGCGCCATCTGGCATCACCGGCACCGTAAAACCGAGTGCCCCGAGCGCGGGCACGATGAAGTCACGGCGACGTTTGAATTCTTGCCGCCGCGCTTCGTAGATCGCCAGCGTATCGGGTTCGAAACATGCGAGCGCCGCGTGCTGCGCAGGCGACGATGCGCAGATGAACAGATGCTGCGCGAGTTTCTCGAACGCGCCAACCAGCGCGGGCGGCACAACGAGCCAGCCGAGCCGCCAGCCCGTCATACTGAAATATTTCGAGAAGCTGTTCACGGTCACGATATCGTCGCCCAGCGACAATGCCGACACGGGGCGCGCGTCATAACTCAGCCCCTGGTAAATCTCGTCGACGATCATGAAGCCATGCCGTTCGCGCACGGCCTGCGCGATGCGCTGCAATTCATCAGGCAGGATCGACGTGCCCGTGGGGTTCGACGGCGTGGCAAGCAGCACACCGCGCGTGCGCGGCGTCCAGTGGCGCGCCACATCTGCGGCGCTTAACTGGAAGCGCGCAGCGGGGCCGCTGGGCACGAGCGCTGGCCGGCCTTCCGCGGCCATCACGAAATTGCGGTTGCACGGATAGCACGGGTCGGGCATCAGCACTTCGTCATCACGATCAACCAGCGCCAGGCACGCAAGCAGCAATGCCGCCGACGCGCCCGCCGTGACGACCACGCGCGACGGGTCGATCGTCAATCCATATTCACGTTCGTAATGCGCGGCAATCGCGCTGCGCAATGAAGACAGGCCCAGCGCGGACGTATATTGCGTCAGCCCGTCGCGCAACGCCCGCGTCGCGGCTTCGACCACGGGCGGCGGCGCGGTGAAATCCGGCTCGCCAATGCCCATGTTGATAATGTCATGCCCGGCATGGGCCTGCTGCGCAGCGGCCTTGGCCAGTTCCATGGCATAGAACGGCTGGATCACATCAGCGCGATGCGCCAGCCGCTGCAAAAAGCCCGTCACAATATTCATGCCCTCATGCCTTCATGACTTCACAACTTCAGCGGGGCGCAAGGTGGTGGCGAGCCGGTCGAGCACGCCATTCACGTATTTGTAGCCATCCTGGCCGCCGAACGTTTTGGTCAGTTCAACGGCTTCGTTGATCACCACGCGGTAAGGCACCTCCAGATGATGCACAAGCTCAAACGTGGCCACCAGCAGAATCGCGCGCTCCACGGGCGAGAGCTGTTCAACCGGCCTGTCCAGGCAGGGCGCGAGCGTGGCCGACAGCGCGTCGGCCTCACGGATCACGCCATGCAGCAGGGCATCCAGATGCTCGTGATCGGCCTTGGCCCAGCCTTGCGTCTCGCGCAGCTGCGCATCGACCTCGCCCGCATCCGCGCCTGACAGCAGCCACTGGTAAAGCCCCTGTGTGGCCAGTTCACGGGAACGGCGGCGCGCATTTCTCATTACCGGGCCTCGTCTTCTTCTTCTTCGTCGTCGTCTTCGGCGTCCTCATCCTCATAATCGTCGCCGTCTTCTTCGTCGTCATCATCCTCATTGAGCTGCTCCAGCGCCGCCACGAGGTTGGCCATTTCCACGGCCACGCGCGCCGCATCGCGGCCCTTGCCGGCCATGCGCGCGAGCGCCTGCTCGTCCGTATCCGTGGTCAGGATGCCGTTGGCCACGGGAATATCGAACTCCAGGCCCACGCGCGAAACTCCTGTGGCGCTTTCGTTGGACACGAGTTCAAAGTGATACGTATCACCACGCACCACAGCGCCCAGCGCAATCAGCGCGTCGAACTGGTTGCTCTGCGCGAGCCGTTGCAGCGCGAGCGGAATCTCCAGCGCACCCGGCACGGTGACGACCAGCACATCCTCGCCCACCACGCCAAGACGTTCCAGTTCTTCGATGCACGCATCGGCCAGGCCATTGCACACGGGTTCGTTAAAGCGCGACTGCGCAATACCGATGCGCAGGCCGTCGCCATCCAGATTGGGTTGATATTGTCCAGGTTCCATGATGCGTGTCCGGTAGTGTAGTGAATACTCGTTAAGAATAAAAAGGAAATCGTCAGTTTTCCGGCGTATACGGCTGCGCCGTGCTGCCTGGCATCGGAATGAATCCGGTCACTTCCAGCCCGTAACCCGACATCGCGCCCAGGCGTCGCGGCGTGGACAGCACCTGCATTTTACCCACACCCACATCGCGCAGAATCTGCGCGCCAATACCGTAAGTCTTGAAGTCCACCGGGCGGCGCGCCAGCGCCTCGGCGCGCGCTTTCTGGTCGAACGCCTGGAAGCGCTCGATCAGATATTCGCTCGTGTCGCCGCAATTGAGCAGAACGATCACGCCCAGCTCGCGCGAGGCGATTTCCTTCATCGCAGCATCCAGCGTCCATGAGTGCGTTGAAGCGCTGACTTCGAGCAGGTCGAGCACCGACAGCGGCTCATGCACGCGCACCAGCGTGTCCGTCCCGGGCGCAGGCGCGCCGCGCACCAGCGTGATATGCGACGAGCCGCTGGGCTTGTCCACATACAGCCTGGCCTGGAATGCGCCATGCGCAGTCTGCATCGTGCGCTGTGCAATGCATTCGACGATCGACTCGGTGCGGCTGCGGTAATGAATCAGGTCGGCGATGGCGCCGATCTTCAGGCCGTGTTCCCTGGCGAACGGAATCAGGTCGGGCAGGCGCGCCATCGTGCCATCGTCGTTGATGATTTCACAGATCACTGCTGCAGGCGTGAGGCCCGCCAGCGTGGTGAAATCGCACCCCGCCTCCGTGTGACCGGCGCGCACCAGCACGCCGCCTGGCTGCGCCATCACCGGAAACACGTGGCCTGGCTGCACGATATGTTCGGCGCGCGCCTCTGGCGCCACGGCCACTGCAACGGTGCGCGCGCGATCGGCGGCGGAAATGCCCGTGGTCACGCCCTGCGCGGCCTCGATGCTGACAGTGAACGCCGTGCCATAGCGCGTGCCGTTGCGCTGCGTCATCAGCGGCAGGTTCAGTTGCTCGCAGCGCTGCTGCGTGAGCGTCAGGCAAACCAGGCCGCGGCCATAACGCGCCATGAAATTTATCGCTTCCGGCGTGGCAAATTCTGCGGCGATCATCAGGTCGCCTTCGTTTTCACGGTCTTCTTCGTCAACCAGAATCACCATGCGCCCGGCTTTAAGTTCGGCAATGATTTCGGAGGTAGTGGCAAGCGTCATGGACAGGAAAAAGGCTGCGCATATTGCAATCGCACAGCCGCGCTAAAGTAAGAGAGTGCGTATTCTACGCTACGCACGATCGCGTGGCGGCATTATGGGATAACAGCAAAAAGGCCACGCATAAAGGTGGCCTCACAACTTGAATGACTCGCGGCGTAATGCCGCCACGCGCGCTGAATCAGCTGGCAGCAGCGATCAGGAAGCGGTCGCGGTTCTTGCCTGCAATCCATTTCGGCGGCTTGCCGCGACCACTCCAGGTGGCGCCCGTTTTCGGATCCTGATAAAGCGGTGGCAAGGGCGCTTTCTTCTGCGCAGGGCGACCACGACGGCTGGCGGCAAACCCAAGGTCTTTTGCCGTCAGCCCGTATTCAGTGATCTTCTCGCGTAGCATGGCAACCACTTCGGCCACTTCGGCGCAGCGCGCTTCCTCGGCCTGGAGTTCGAGTTTGGCGATCTGCGCCTTCAGCGATGCGTATTGCGACATTTCACGCTCCTTCAATTCGGTATGTCAGTGGGAAACAACAAATACACGGAATTCCCCTTTAAATATAAGGGTATCGGCATTGTATCGTTATATCAGTGGATTTACAATGCATCATTCTGGAATCAGTTCATCATATTAAACATTCACGTAATAATTCGCAGGGCTTTACGTTTTGCCCCTTTATAATACATGCAATAATTCAATGAATTAAATTTCGCGCATTCTTTCACGCATTCGCACACAGGGAGTGGCTATCTTGCATCATCGGTGCAGCTGGGCAACAACAGATGAGCTGGTGCATTATCACGATCACGAGTGGGGCGTGCCATCGCATGACGATGCCCATCTTTTTGAAATGCTGACGCTCGAAGGCGCGCAGGCAGGATTGTCATGGGCGATCATCCTGCGCAAGCGCAACGGATACCGCCATGCCTTTGCCGGTTTCGATGTGGATCGCATCGCGCGATTCACGCCCGAAAAAATCGACGCGCTGATGCAGGATGCCCGCATCGTGCGCAACCGCGCAAAGCTTGAATCGGTGGTGATCAACGCGCGCGCTGTGCAGCGCATTCGCGCGGAGCATGGCTCACTGGCGCAATTCGTCTGGTCATTCGTGGATGGCGCGCCGGTGCAGAATGACTGGGCATCGTCACGCGACGCGCCCACGCACACCCGCGCATCCGCAGCGTTGAGCCGCGCGCTGAAACATTACGGCTGCAAGTTCGTTGGCGCGACAATCTGCTATGCGTTCATGCAGGCCGTGGGCATGGTCAACGACCATGAACACGACTGCCCGCGCCGCGCCTGTTGCGCGGCGGCGATGGATCCTAGTAAAGCTTCCGGGGCAGCATCTGGCTGCGCAGGCGCTTGTGCAGGCGCTTGACCGCAGCGGCTTTCTTGCGCTTGCGCTCAGCCGTTGGCTTTTCGTAGAACTGGCGCTCGCGCAGCTCGGCGATCAGGCCGTTCTTTTCGATGGTACGGCGAAAGCGGCGCATCGCCACTTCAAACGGCTCGTTTTCTTTCAGAAGAATCGTCGTCATGGTGTTCCTGGTGAATCGTTCAATGGATCGCCGCACACTTACCGGGAAAGCGGCAATCTCAATCCGGTCGGCGATGATAGCACAAAATACCAGGTTATGGTTATGCGCTCATATCATCCAGCTCCTGGATATCCGCGGGCGTCAGTTCCAGCGTGACTGCCGCGACGAGCTCTTCGAGCTGCTGCAATGAGGTGGCGCTGGCGATCGGCGCGGTGATGCCGGGCCGCGCGATCAGCCACGCGAGCGCAACGGTTGCCGGCGTGGTTGAATGCTGCGCGCTGATCGCATCGAGCGTGTCCAGGATGCGCGTGCCCCGGCGTGTCAGATATTTCCTGATGCCGTGGCCCCGCACGCTCTTGCCCAGATCGTCCGGCGAACGGTATTTGCCAGACAGAAAGCCGCTGGCCAGGCTGTAATACGGCACAACTGCGAGCTTTTTTGCAAGCGCGATGGGTTCGATATCCTCTTCGTACTGCATGCGATCATACAGGTTGTATTCGGGTTGCAGAATCTGGTAGGCCGGCAGGTTATGCCGCTGCGACACGCGCAGCGCCTCCTCGATGCGCGCGCCGCTGTAGTTCGATGCGCCCAGCACCCGCACCTTGCCCGCCTTGACCAGCCGCTGGTAGGCATAAAGCGTTTCTTCCAGCGAGATGGCATCGTCATCGTGATGCGAGAAATAGATGTCAACGTAATCGGTTTGCAGGCGGCGCAGGGAATCTTCAATCGCCTCCTGGATATTGTCTGACGAAAGGCCGGGCCGTTGCGGATGCTTGGCCACCTTGGTGGCCAGCACCACCTGTGCGCGCTTGCCGCTGCGCGCGAACCATTTGCCGAGGATGGTTTCCGACTCGCCGCCATGATGGCCAGGCGCCCAGGCGGAATAAACGTCCGCTGTGTCGATGAAATTCAGGCCCGCGTCAACGAATGCATCAAGAATCGAAAACGAGGTGGCTTCGTCGATGGTCCAGCCAAACACATTGCCGCCAAAAGCCAGTGGCGCAACCTGCAACGGGGACGTTCCGATGACGCGTTTTTCCATAGCCATAAAGCCTCCATGAATCATTAAATTCAGCTTTAACGTTAACCTTAACCCTAACTTTAACCTTGACTTTAGCTTTTATTTTAACTTTAACCCTGATTTTAACGTTAACTTTAACTTTAGCCGGGCCGGAAACCAGAAAGGCCAGAAAGATCAGACATATTTTCTGCTATCCGGTTATGCTACACCCTTGCTGTCGGTTTCCGTTTTCCCGTTTCCTCCTCCCCGCATCATCCACAGGAAAAGAGGTCATACATGACGCTGAATCCCGCCGCCACCTCCGTACCCATCCATGAACTGATCGCCGGGCGCTGGAGCCCGCGCGCCTATTCCAGCGAACCGGTCAGCCGCGACGCATTGCACGCGCTGCTCGAAGCCGCGCGCTGGGCGCCGTCTGCATACAACCTGCAACCCTGGCGCTTTATCGTGTTCGACAAGGCCACGAACGAAGCCGCGTTTCGCCGGGCGTTTGCTGCGCTGGTGCCCTTCAACCAGCAGTGGAACGCGCCCGCGCAGGTGTTGATCGCGGTGACGGCGCAGACACTGAACGCCAAGGGCGAGAAAAATCACACCGCGCAATACGACGCTGGCGCGGCAGCCATGGCGCTGGTCTTGCAGGCCCACGCGCTGGGGCTGGCCGCGCACCAGATGAGCGGCCTCGATACCCACGCGTTGCGCGCCGAATTCCAGATTCCCGACGATGTGGATATCCTGGCGATCATCTCCATTGCGCGTTATGGCGATATGGACAAGCTGGACCCGGCGCTGCGTGACCGGGAAAAAGCCGCGCGCGCGCGCATGCCCATGTCGAAAATAGCGTATGAAACCGCGTGGGAAAACCCGTTCGTGGCCTGAACAAAACAAAAACCCCACGCTTCAGATGAAGCGTGGGGTTTCCGTGTCCTGTTTTCTTCAGCGAACCCGCAACAAGGGTTCGCCGCAAAAAGCCTGGGCCAGCCTGTGCCTTACAGCGGCTGGATATTTGCTGCCTGCTTGCCCTTCGGGCCAGTCTTCACTTCAAACTGAACTTTCTGGTTTTCCTGCAGCGTCTTGAAGCCGTCGGCGCGAATTTCCGAGAAATGCGCGAACAGGTCTTCACCGCCGTTATCCGGCGTGATGAAGCCAAAACCCTTTGCGTCATTGAACCACTTGACGGTACCCGTTTCCATAATACTTTCCTTAACTTTCCTGAAAAAAATAAATAGCCCAAAGGCCGGAGCGCATGAAATCAAGGAAGGGCTGCGAAACTGCCGGAGCACTGCACATGGCGAATGACGAAAGACCAACTCACTTGCTGCTTGAAATCCTGCACGCAGCGTTATACGGGTATTTATGCGCCAGGTCAACCAAAAAATTGAGAGAGATTGAAAAAAATGCGTGTCAATTGTTAAAACGGCCCCTGCAACGGTGGATTTCGCCCGTTCCCGATGCGGAAATTCCCCTGCATCTGCCCCGCATCCGGGCCTATCCTGCCTTCTGCCTGCCATCTGCCTGACCGATACACCTGGATACAACTGTTAAACTGTTATACTCCGCGCGTTGTGGGTTGGCTGCTTTTGATACAGGAAGATGCAGGAAGAGGATATGAGCAAGAGTGCTATTAAACGAAGCGTGGGCCCGCTCGCGCTGATGTTCACAGGGCTGGGGTCGATCATTGGCTCGGGCTGGCTGTTCGGTGCATGGAAGGCCGCGAAGATCGCGGGGCCTGCGGCGATCTGGGCATGGGTGATTGGCGCGGTGGTGATTCTGGCGATCGCGCTGACCTACGCGGAGCTGGGCGCGATGTTTCCCGAGTCCGGCGGCATGGTGCGTTACGCGCGCTATTCGCATGGCGCGCTGGTGGGCTTCATCAGCGCATGGGCGAACTGGATCGCCATCGTGTCCGTGATTCCGGTGGAAGCCGAAGCGTCCATCCAGTACATGAGCACATGGCCCTACCCGTGGGCGCACGCGCTGTTTGTGAACAAGGAGCTGACGCCGCAGGGGCTTGCGCTGGCCGGCCTGCTCGTGCTGGTGTATTTCTGCCTGAACTTCTGGGGCGTGAAACTTTTCGCGCGCGCCAACACCACCATCACTGTATTCAAGTTCATCATTCCGGCGCTGACCATCATTGGCCTGATGACCACCAGGTTCGACGTGCACAACTTTGGCTCGGCGGCAGCGGGCACATTCGCGCCCTATGGCTGGTCAGCGGTATTCACGGCAGTGGCCACCTCCGGCATTGTGTTCGCGTTCAACGGCTTCCAGTCTCCGGTGAGTCTTGCGGGCGAAGCGCGCAATCCATCGAAAAGCGTGCCGTTCGCCATCATCTGCTCGATCCTGCTTGCGCTGGTGATCTATCTGCTGTTGCAGTCTGCCTATATCGGCTCGCTGAATCCGGCGGATATCCTCAAGGGCTGGAACCATTTCGACTTCAAGTCGCCTTTCGCCGAACTGGCGCTGGCGCTGAACCTGAACTGGCTGGCCATCCTGCTGTATCTCGATGCGTTCGTCAGCCCCAGCGGCACGGGCACGATCTATACCGCCACGACTTCGCGCATGATCTACGCGATGGAACGCAGCAACACCCTGCCGAAAATCTTCGGCAACGTGCATCCGTTCTATGGCGTGCCGCGCGCGGCCATGTGGTTCAACCTGTTCGTGTCGTTCTGCTTTCTGCTGTGGGGCCGCAGCTGGAGTTCGCTGGCGGCGGTGATTTCGGTGGCCACGGTCATCTCGTATCTGACCGGCCCGATCAGCCTGATGGCGCTCAAGCGCGCAGCCTCTGACCTTAACCGGCCCTTGCGCATTCCTGGCATGAAATTGATTGCGCCATTCGCGTTTGTCTGCGCGTCACTGATCCTGTTCTGGGCGACGTGGCCGCTGACCGGCGAAATCATCCTGCTGATGGTTGTTGCGCTGCCGGTGTATTTCTGGTTTCAGAACAAGTCAGGCTGGACGGGTTACAGCCGTGATCTGCACGCGGCGCTGTGGCTGATTACGTATCTGCCTGTGATGGCCATCCTGTCCTGGATGGGCAGCAAAAAGTTTGGCGGGCACAACGTGATTCCCTATGGCTGGGACATGATCGTGGTGGCGCTGGTGTCGCTGGTGTTCTATCACTGGGGCGTGCGCTCAGGTTATCGCACCGGGTATCTGGCCGAGCGCGAAATTCACGACGAGGTGCTGGAAGAGGGCCTGGTGCACTAGCCCACGCACCCCCTGCATTGCCCGAAGCCCCGCGTCACGCGGGGCTTTTTTTATCCACAGATGCGGTGGATAAACGCGTGGACAACATGTGGTGCATCCCGAAAAAGTGAAACGAAACAATGACGCAATCAGTCATGCCCATTACGTGTGCAGGCGCAGGGTGCGATCAGGACAACGCAATCACCAGTTTCTTTCCACAGGCGGCAGCGTACCGGCGCAGTGTATCGACGGATGGCGAATGCTGGCCGGATGCCAGCGCGCGCTCGAGGCGCGTAATGGCGGGAGCTTTCGTGCCCATGCGCTCGGCAACATCGGCCTGGCTCAACCCTGCTTCGCGGCGCGCGGCCAGCATCTGGTCGAGCAACGCAAATTCTTCGCGGTTTAACCGCTCGTATTCGGCACGTGCTTCTGGATCGGACAGGATCCGTTTACGCATTTCCCTAAACGTTCCCATTTTTGATCTCCTGCAATCGTTTACGGGCAATTTCCAGCGAGTGCAACGAAGCGAACTCCAAGCATTCTGGGCAACGCGTAAATGTCGCGCTCAACCCGGTCACTGTAAAAGTCGATCAGGTATGTCGCGGCTATCATAGTAACAAATTTGTTATTCATGCGCAAGGTGGATGATCTTGAACTGCTCAAGCGTCACGCGACTATCTCAAAGATATCGCGCTCCTGCCACCTGGCCTGCTGGCCATGAAAACCATGCGCATCGACTTGCTGTTGCGCGGCTTACCTTCCTTCCACCCTCAGCCTCCACAACGACGTCACCTCGGCGGCGCGCGCCTGGTGCAGCGGGTCATTCGGGTCGGCAGCTTTCGGATGGCGCGCGCGAATATCGTCGCGGCCCACAATGGCAAGACCTGCGTGGGCGATCGCATCGAGCAGCATCGCGCGCGTGCGCAGGCCCAGGTGCTCCGCGAAGTCGGACAGGATCAGCCAGCCTTCGCCCTCTGGCTCAAGATGATCTTTCAGGCCGTTCAGAAAACCGAGCAGCATCTGATTGTCCGGATCGAACACCGCGCGCTCGATCGGTGACGCAGGGCGCGCAGGCACCCACGGCGGATTGCAGACAATGAGCGGCGCACGCCCCTCGGGAAACAGATCGGCATCCACCACACTCACCTGCTGACCATAACCGAGCCGCGCAAGATTCTCCGCCGCACAGGCCAGCGCGCGCGGCGCACAATCCGTGGCGATAACGCTCTTCACGCCACGCGCAGCCAGCACCGCCGCGAGCACGCCTGTGCCCGTGCCAATGTCGAAGGCTCGTTCCAGCGCTGCCGCGGGCAGCGGCGCGCGCGCAACCAGATCGACATATTCGCCGCGCACCGGCGAGAACACGCCGTAATGCGGATGAATGCGCGCATGCAATGCCGGGATTTCAACACCCTTCCTGCGCCATTCATACGCGCCAATCAGGCCATGCAGTTCGCGCAGCGATATCACCGATGGCATGTCATTCCCATCTGCCGGGCCATACGCCTGTTCGCACGCAAGCCGCACATCGGGCGCGCGGCGCAATGCAATCGAATAATCGCCTGAGAGTTCGAGCAGCAGCCTGTTCAGCGTGCGCGCGCGCTGCGCCTGATTCTGCCGGTGCAGATGAAATGCCTCCAGCGCTGAGGTGGCCTGCCTGCGCGGGATACGGTCGATGCGCCGCGCCATCGCCTGCAATAATTGCCGCGCGTTCTGGAAGTCGCCGCGCCACAGCAGCGCGGCACCTTCGCACGCAAGGCGATAAGCTGCGTTGGCCGTGATGCGATCATCGGCGATGACGATGCGCCTGGGCGCGGGCGCGCCCGATTCAGAACGCCAATGGGCAACATATGTGCGGCTGGCGTCATCCCTGTCGGGCAAGGCCAGCGATGGAAAAGAAAAATCAGGCATGGACATAGATGTTCAGCATAGCATTCATGAAACAGGCGTTCGCGTGAATCCGCCAGATGGCCTGATTTGTTACAATGCCCCCCACTCCGGGGAGCGCTGCGACGACCATCGTTTTTCAGAAGGCTCGCCAGGCCCGGAACCCAAACGGCGCTCACGTCTTGTTTCTGGTCACTTTGGAAAGGAGGGCGTGATGAACGCTGCACATTCCCCATCGAAAGATTTTATCGTCGCCGATCTGGCACAGGCCGCATGGGGCCGCAAGGAACTCGATATTGCCGAGACCGAAATGCCCGGCCTCGTGCAGCTGCGTCAGGAATATCAGGCGCAACAGCCGCTCAAAGGCGCGCGCATCGCCGGTTCGCTGCATATGACGATCCAGACCGGCGTATTGATCGAAACGCTTCAGGCGCTGGGCGCGCAGGTGCGCTGGGCGTCGTGCAATATTTTTTCCACCCAGGATCATGCCGCTGCCGCGATCGCGCAGGGCGGCACGCCCGTGTTTGCCTATAAGGGCGAATCGCTCGATGAATACTGGGAATTCACGCATCGCATTTTCGACTGGCCGAAGGGCGAATATGCCAACATGATCCTGGACGATGGCGGCGACGCCACATTGCTGCTGACACTCGGCGCCCGCGCAGAAAAAAACCG
>Ga0209738_10000006_pt1 | contig 56012 bp, 51 predicted proteins | sample TergutNc150P5_FD_187289 | JGI IMG/M metagenome (GOLD analysis project Ga0209738, IMG submission 187289) | Nasutitermes corniger P5 segment gut microbial community from laboratory colony in Florida, USA - Nc150 P5 (SPAdes) (version 2) | ecosystem: Host-associated > Arthropoda: Insects >...
CCGGGCGTTTCCCCTCACCCCCAGGAGAGGGGGGAGTATGCGAGGGGTGTTCTGGAATCTGGATTCTGCGACTACGCTGCGCTCCGCGCAGAATGACCCATCCCGCGCTTTTCTCCCCTCTCCTGGGGGAGAGGGGCTGGGGGTGAGGAGGGACGCAGGCCCAGCTCCTATGCCTGCCCCGCTTCCAGCGCCTCCTGCGTTTTCAGCCATTCCTCTTCAAGCGCATCGAGCTGCGCCTGCACTTGCGCCTGCCGGCGCAATGCGTCGGTCAGCGCGGTTTTTTGCGCGGGCGCGTAGCTGGCCGGGTCAGCCACGAAATGGTCGAGCGCGGTTTTTTCTGCGGACAGCGCATCCATTTCCTTTTCGATTTTGCCCAGGCGCGCCAGCCATGGCTTTCTTTGCTGCGCGCGTTTTTGCCGCGCTTCGGCTTCCTGGCGGCGCTGTTCCCTGCGGTTGATGGCATTGTCGCCCGCCGGGGCCTGCACAGGTTCAGCGGCATGTTGCAGCAGCCAGTCGCGGTAATCGTCCAGATCGCCGTCAAAGGGCGTGAGCCGGTGATGGGCCACGAGCATGAACTGGTCCGTGGTCGCGCGCAGCAGATGGCGATCGTGCGACACCAGAATCAGCGTGCCTTCGAATTGCGCGAGCGCCATCGTCAATGCGTGGCGCGTTTCGAGATCCAGGTGGTTGGTTGGCTCATCGAGCAACAGCAGGTTGGGCTTCTGCCAGATGATCAGCGCCAGCGCCAGCCGCGCCTTCTCGCCGCCGGAAAACGGCGCGATCGGCGTGGTGGCCATATCGCCGGAAAAATTGAAGCTGCCGAGAAAATCGCGCAGTTCCTGCTCGCGCGTGTCGGGCGCAAGCCGCATCAGATGCTGGAGCGGCGAGTTATCAACGCGCAGGGTTTCGAGCTGGTGCTGCGCGAAATAGCCGATCTGCAAACCCTTGCCGGTGCGCATTTCGCCTGACAGCGGCGCAAGCGTGCCCGCCAGGGTTTTGACCAGGGTGGACTTGCCCTGGCCGTTCGCGCCCAGCAACCCGATGCGCTGGCCATTCTGGATCGACAGCGTGACGTGTTCAACGATGGGCGTATCCGCACCGCCTGGTGTTTCATCGTGATAGCCGCAACAGACATCCTCCATCACGAGCATCGGATTGGGCGCAGACTCGGGCGCGCGAAACCCGAAGCTGAACGGCGACGCAAGATGCGCGGGCGCGATGAGTTCCATTTTCTCCAGCGCCTTCACACGGCTTTGCGCCTGGCGCGCCTTGGTGGCCTTGGCCTTGAAGCGGTTGACAAAGCTTTGCAGGTGCGCAATGGTTTTCTGCTGTCTTTCATAAGCGTTCTGTTGCAGGGCCAGCTGCTGCGCGCGCTGTAGCTCAAACTGCGAATAATTGCCGCCGTAGCGCCTGATCTGCTGATGCTCCAGGTGCAATGTGACGTTGCACACCGCGTCCAGAAATTCGCGGTCGTGCGAAATCACGATCAGTGTGCCGCTGTAATGGCGCAGCCAGTCTTCCAGCCATACGATCGCATCGAGGTCGAGGTGGTTGGTCGGTTCATCGAGCAGCAGCAGGTCGGAGCGGCACATCAGCGCCTGCGCGAGGTTCAGCCGCATGCGCCAGCCGCCGGAAAAGCTGCTCACGGGCTGCTGGAGCTGCGCGGGCGTGAAGCCCAGGCCGAGCAGCAACGTGGCCGCGCGCGAGGGCGCGGTGTAGCCATCCGCATCGGCAAAGGCGGCGTGCGCATGCGCTTGCGCCGCGCCATCATGGGCAGCCTCTGCGGCGGCAATGCGCGCTTCGATTTCGCGCAATGCGGCGTCGCCATCGAGCGTGTAGTCCAGCGCGCTTTTTTCGCAGGCAGGCGTTTCCTGCGCCACATGGGCGATTTGCCACGAGGGCGGCATCGAAAAGTCGCCGCCATCGGCATGAAGCTTGCCGAGCAACACGGCGAACAGGGTAGATTTGCCCGCGCCGTTCGCGCCCACGAGGCCCGCTTTCTCGCCAGGATTCAACGCAAACGACACGTCATTGAACAACGGCTTTGCGCCGCGCGCGAGGCTGAACTGCTTGAAACGGATCACGATCAGAACGAAGGATTGTTGACTTACGCGGATGCTGCGTGATGAACGGGGAACGGCGTGACGCGCCAGGAACTGCGGCGCTGGTCGATGCTCCAGAGGTCGAAAGCGGCCTGATGGGCAAGCCACGATTCAGCGCTCTTTCCGAACGCAATTTCAAGACGCATCGCCATTTCAGGGCTGATCGCAGCCTTGCCATTCACGATCTCGGAAAGCGTTTTGCGCGACACGTCCAGTATCTGGGCGGCGCGCGTGATACTCATGCCAAGCGGCTTGAGCCACAGGTCGTGGAGCACTTCGCCGGGATGCGGGGGATTATGCATACGCATGATGAACCTCAGTCAATGGTAATCGAGATAATCGACGATGTGAGCGTCGCCGTTTTCAAACCTGAAAATCACGCGCCAGTTTGCCTGCACATTCACCGCCCAGAAGCCTTTGCGATCTCCCTTGAGGGGATGCAGCCGCAGCCCTGGCGCATCCATGTCACTGATCGTCACTGCGTCATTCAGCAGCAGCAGAATCTGGCGCAGACAACGGGCATGGATGGCCTGGATACCAGACGCGCTGCCAGTCAGGAAGAAGCGCTCAAGGCCCTTGTGGGCGAAAGATTTGATCATGGATAATTGTAACCCGTGGGGTTACGATGCGCAACCAGTGTGAATGATGGACTTCCCGGCAATATTCTGCGTGGACTGAGTGTTCTTTGACAGGGTGGCGACGTCCCCCCTGTCTGATGGCCGGATTGTGCGGGAACGCGCGGGAGGTAGTCCTGGCGGAAGCGGTGAGATTCGAACTCACGGTGGGGTTGCCCCCACGCAGGTTTTCAAGACCTGTGCATTAAACCGCTCTGCCACGCTTCCGAAGCCGCGCATTGTACCCGAAATGCGCGCGGCGCTGGGCGGATCACGCAGCCAGAAACAGCATTTGAAGGTCGTTCAGGAAGCGCTGCCCCTGCGCGGTGGGCACGATTTTCAGCGGATCGCGCGCAATCAGCCCGCGGCGCTCGGCCCCGGATAACGCCGCGTCGATCGACGCAACCGGCAGGCCCGTGCGCTCAGAAAATTCATGATGCGCGAAACCGTTGACAAGCCGCAGCGCGTTGAGCATGAACTCGAACGGCAGATCTTCCATGCGAACGCTGTGCTCTTCGCTTGCCGCGTTGCCCGCGCGCGCATGTTCGATAAACGCCAGCGGCGAGGAGTAACGTACCTGCCGCACGATGCGATCAGGAAACGACAGCTTTGCATGCGCGCCCGCACCGATGCCCAGATAGTCGCCAAAATGCCAGTAGTTCAGATTGTGCCGGCACTGCTGGCGCGGCTTCGCCCAGGCCGACACTTCGTAATGCCCGTAACCGGCAGCGGCGGCGCGCGTGTGAATCCAGTCCTGCATATCGGCGGCGGTATCGTCATCGGGCAGCGCGGGAGGGCGTTTTGCGAACGGTGTATGAGGCTCCAGCGTGAGCTGGTATAGCGACAGATGCTGCGGCGCAAACCCCAGCGCGGTTTCAATATCGGCCTGGCATTGCGCCAGGGTTTGCTGCGGCAGCGCAAACATCAGATCGAGATTGACGTTGTCGAACGTTCGCATGGCCAGGTCGATGGCTGCGCGCGCCTCCTGCGCATCGTGAATGCGGCCCAGCGCGCGCAGGTGTGCATCGTTGAAACTCTGCACGCCCACCGATAACCGGTTGATGCCGCTGAGACGAAACTGCGCGAACTTCGCGGCCTCAGCCGTGCCGGGGTTGGCCTCAAGCGTGATTTCCGCATCCGCATCCAGTGGCAGCAGGGCGCGGATATCGCACAGCAGGCGGTCCAGCCCGGGTGCCGATAACAGGCTCGGCGTGCCGCCGCCAATGAACACGGTGTGCACGGGGCGGCCCCACACCTGCGGCAACGCGCGCTCCAGATCAGCGCGCAGCGCCGCGATATACGCGGCTTCCAGCGCAGGGTCCAGCGCGCCATCCCGCAGCGCATGCGAATTGAAATCGCAGTACGGGCATTTGCGCACGCACCACGGCACATGCACGTAGAGCGCCAGCGGCGGCAGTGTCTCAAGCCGCACAGACGCGGGTTGTGCAAACGCGGTGATGATGCGCTGGGCGTTCACGCAAGCTCTGCGATGCGCGCGCACAGTTGGCGCAGCGCAAGGGCGCGGTGGCTGCAACGGTTTTTTACGTCGGGCGCGAGTTGCGCAGCCGTTGCGTTCAGCTCGGGGATAAAAAAGTAGGGGTCGTAACCGAAGCCGTTTTCCCCGCGGGGCGTGTCGATGATCTCGCCATGCCAGCGGCCTTCGGTGATGATCGGTTCAGGGTCGCTGGCAGCACGCATCAGCGCCAGCACGCAGAAGTAATACGCGCGCCGGTCAGTGTGCGGCTTGAGATGTTCAATGAGCAGCGCATTGTTTGCGTCATCATTTTTTGCTTCGCCCGCGCGCTGCGCATACCGCGCCGAATGCACACCGGGTGCGCCGTGCAATGCGCGCACGCACAGGCCGGAGTCATCGGCCAGCGCGGGCAGGCCCGTGCATTGCGCCGCATGGCGCGCCTTGGCCAGCGCGTTTTCTACAAAGGTGTCGTAAGGCTCGTCAGCCTCGGGCACATCCAGCGCGTGCTGCGGCACCAGTTCGATGCCGATCGTGGCGAACAGCGCTGAAAACTCGCGCAGCTTGCCTGCATTGTTCGAGGCCAGCACGATGCGCTCAATCATGCCAGCGCCACCTTTTGCGCTTCGATCAGCATATGGATGCCTCCTTGTGCGAGGTCAAGCAGAGCGTTCATCTGCGCGCGCGAGAACGGCGCGCCTTCGGCGGTGCCCTGGATCTCGACGAAGTGGCCTGCGCTGGTCATCACCACATTCATATCGGTGTCGCATTGCGAGTCTTCCGCGTAGTCAAGATCGAGCAGTGGCTGCCCGGCATACATGCCCACGGACACCGCGGCCACGTAATCCATAACCGGAGAGGCGCTGATGCGCCCGGTTTTCAGCAGTTTCGACACCGCATCATGCGCGGCGACGAACGCGCCGGTGATGCTCGCGCAGCGCGTGCCTCCATCGGCTTGCAGCACATCGCAATCCAGATGCAGGGTGCGCGGGCCCAGCTTTTCGAGGTCGAACACCGCGCGCAATGCGCGGCCAATCAGCCGCTGGATTTCCTGGGTGCGCCCGCTCTGCTTGCCGCGCGCGGCTTCGCGGTCGCTGCGGGTATGCGTGGCGCGCGGCAGCATGCCGTATTCCGCGGTCAGCCACCCGCGGCCCTGGTCACGCAGGAATTCGGGCACGCGCTCGTCGATGCTGGCGGTGCACAGCACACGGGTATCGCCACATTCCACCAGCACTGAGCCTTCGGCGTGTTTCGTGTAATGACGGGTGATGCGCACATCGCGCAACTGACTGGAGGTGCGGCCATTGGCGCGCGCGATGGAATGCATCATGATCGATTGAACGGAAAACAAAAACAAAAAAACAAAAAAACGGAAAACGGAAAACGGAAAACGGGGAAACTGAAAGATGGGATAATACCCGTCTTGCCCATGATACGTGGGCGCGGATTTCACATTTCCCCTTTCTTCTTCTTTTTTCATCGTTTCATTTCATTCATTATCCAGCGCACCATGATCCATAGCATGACGGGTTACGCCATCGCCACGCGCGAACTGGCCACGCCCACAGGCGGCAGCGCAAGCGTCAGCGTTGAATTGCGCACAGTCAATTCCCGTTTTCTGGACCTGAGTTTCAGGATGCCCGAGGATGTGCGCAGCAGCGAGCCCGCGCTGCGCGATATGCTGACCCGCCAGATTGCGCGCGGCAAGGTGGACATCCGCGTGAATGTGCAGCGCAGCGAGGCGGTCAGCACCGGCGCGCTGAACCACGATGCGCTCGCGCAGCTTGCCACGCTGGAACACGCGGTGCGCGATGCGTTTCCCGCAGCGGGGCATCTGCATGCGGGCGAAATTCTGCGCTGGCCTGGCGTGCTGGCCGAAAGCGCGATGTCCGCCGACATCCTGCGCGACGCGGCGCTCGATTGCGGCAGGCGCGCGCTGGCTGACCTGATCGACGCGCGCGCGAGAGAAGGCGCGCAGCTGGCGGCTATCCTGCTGGAGAAGGTCGCGGAAATGGAGACGATCGTCCAGAGGATCACGCCACTGGTGCCGGAGCTGATCGTCAGGCATCAGCAAAAAATCGTCGAGCGCCTGCAGCAGGCGCTGGGCGTGGCAATGCCCGAAGAGGGGCAGGGCGCGGGGGTGGTGTCTGCATCCGTGTCCGTGTCGCGCGAGGAAGTGGCCGAGCGCATTCGCCAGGAAGTCACGCTGTATGGCGTGCGCATCGATGTGGCCGAGGAACTCTCGCGCCTGGTCACGCATCTGGGCGAAACGCGGCATGTGATCGAAAAAGGCGGCAGGGTTGGCAAGCGGCTGGACTTCATGATGCAGGAGCTGAACCGCGAAGCCAACACGCTCGGCTCGAAGGCCGCAGCCAGGGAGCTGGCCGATGCGTCGATGGCGTTGAAGCTGCTGATCGAGCAGATGCGCGAGCAGGTGCAGAATCTGGAATAGGCATGGAACAGGCAACAATGGAACAGGCAACAATGGAACAGGCAGCAGGCAGGAATCAGGGCATGAAAAATAACGGTCACTATCCGGGCAACCTGTTCATGGTGATTGCGCCTTCGGGCGCGGGCAAGTCGTCGCTGGTCAGCGCGCTGATTGAAATGGATAGCGCCATCGGCCTGTCGATTTCCTACACCACGCGCGCGCCGCGCGCCAATGAACGCGATGGCGAACACTATCATTTCACCAGCGTCGAGGATTTTGTGCTGCGCGAGCAGCGCGGCGAATTTCTCGAAAGCGCGCAGGTGCATGGCAATTACTATGGCACCTCGCGCGTATGGATCGAAGCGCAGATGCGCGCGGGCCGCGATGTGCTGCTCGAAATCGACTGGCAGGGCGCGCAGCAGATCCAGCAGCAGTTTCAGAACGCCGTGGGCATTTTCATCCTGCCGCCCTCGCTGGATGCGCTCAGGCAACGCCTGTACGCACGCGGCCAGGACGCGCCCGAAGTGATCGCGCAGCGGCTGCTGGCCGCCGGCGGCGAGCTGGCTCACGCCAGTGACGCGCAATATGTCGTCATCAACGAACATTTCGACGAGGCGCTCGCGCAGCTGCACAGCATCGTTGTGGCCACGCGCACGCGTTTTGCCTCCCAGGCCGCGCGCCATGCCGGGCTGTTTGAGCAGCTGGGAATTGCCGTTGACCATATAAGGTAAAATATCGCCCATCTTCAGAAGGAACTGAACCCATGGCCCGTATTACCGTTGAAGACTGCCTGAAACAGGTACCGAACCGCTTCGAGCTGACGCTTGCCGCGACCTACCGCGCGCGCCAGCTTGCGCAGGGGCATTCGCCGAAAGTGGACGAAGGTCGTGACAAAAGTCGTGACAAGCCCACCGTCACCGCGTTGCGTGAAATCGCGGCGGCCCAGGTCGGGCTGGAAATGCTCAAGAAGGTTCCGCTGTAACGCAGGCAAACGCAGGCTCCTGGCCTTTCGTTCCTGTTCCTGCATGGCCGCGCGGCAGTGTCCGCGCTTTTTGCATATCCCCCCTGACACGGAGGCGCAATGAGGACCACACCGTCGCCTGAACCGGTCAGGTCAGCGGCGCCTGCCGCGCACAGCAATTACATCGACGCGGTCCTCGAGCAGTCATTCCGGCATCTGTTCGGGCCTACGGCCACGCCCGAGCAGCCGCGCAGGCGCGATGTCGTTTCCATTTCCAACCTGACGTCCATGCTGGCGGGCTATCTGTCGCCCGAGGAAATCGAGCAGGTGAAAGCCGCCTTTCGTTTCAGCGACGCGGCGCATCTGGGGCAATACCGGCAAAGCGGCGAGCCTTACATCACGCATCCCGTGGCCGTGGCCGAAATCTGCGCGGGCTGGCGGCTGGATGTGCAGGCGATCATGGCCGCGCTGCTGCACGATGTGATCGAAGATCAGGACAAAACCCGCACCGAGCTGGCGGAAAATTTTGGCCCGAAGGTCGCGGAACTGGTTGATGGGCTGTCCAAACTCGACAAGATGGAGTTTCGCAGCCTGGAGGAAGCGCAGGCGGAAAATTTCCGCAAGATGCTGCTGGCGATGGCGCGCGATGTGCGCGTGATTCTGGTCAAGCTCGCCGACCGCCTGCACAACATGCGCACACTGGGCGCAACGCCGCTGGAAAAGCGCCGCCGCGTGGCGCGCGAAACGCTGGATATCTATGCGCCGATCGCCAACCGCATCGGCCTGAACAATACCTACCGCGAATTGCAGGACCTGAGTTTCGAGAACGCGTATCCGCATCGTTACGCGGTGCTCGACAAGGCCATCAAGGCCGCGCGCGGCAACCGCCGCGAGGTGATCGGCAAGATTCTCGATGCCACGCAGCACGCGCTGATTGCCGCAAACCTGGGCGCGGAGGTCACGGGCCGTGAAAAAACGCTCTACAGCATCTATCTGAAGATGCGCGACAAGCAGCTGTCGTTCTCGCAGGTGCTGGATGTTTATGGCTTTCGCGTGGTCGTCGAATCGCCGCTGGACTGCTACACCTGCATCGGCGTGCTGCATTCGCTGTACAAGCCAGTGCCAGGCAAGTTCAAGGATTACATCGCCATTCCGAAGATGAATGGCTACCAGTCATTGCACACCACGCTGGTCGGCCCGTTTGGCACGCCGATCGAATTCCAGGTGCGCACGCATCGCATGCACGAGATTGCCGAGGCGGGCGTGGCCGCGCACTGGCAGTACAAAACGGAAGACGACCTCAGCGATGTGCAGAAGCGCGCGCATCAGTGGCTCCAGTCGCTGCTCGATATCCAGAGCGAAGCCAGCGATTCCAGCGAATTCCTGGAGCATGTGAAGATCGACCTGTTCCCCGACGCGGTCTATGTGTTCACGCCGAAATCGAAAATCATGGCATTGCCGCGCGGCGCGACTGCGCTCGATTTTGCGTATGCGATTCATAGCGACATCGGCAGCCAGTGCGTGGCCGTCAAGATCAATAACGAACTGCTGCCGTTGCGCACGGAACTGCAAAGCGGCGACATCATCGAGGTGATTACCGCGCCGTATTCCAAGCCAAACCCCGCATGGCTGGGTTTTGTGCGCACCAGCAAGGCGCGCTCGGCGATCCGGCATTATCTGAAAACCATGCGCTTAAGCGAGTCGGAGCAGCTCGGCGAGCGGCTGGCCGACCAGGCGCTGAAAGGTTATGGCCATACGCTGGCCGACGTGACGCCCGCGATGTGGGAAAAACTCATGCAGTGGACGGGCAACAAGACCCGCCAGGAAATTTTCGCGGATATCGGCCTGGGGCGGCGCGTGGCCGTTGTGATGGCGCGCCGCATCGATATGCTTCTCGGCGGGCGCAGCACAACGGACGAAAGCGCCGCCTTGCCCGCCGACACCGACACAGCCAGCGCGAGCGCCGCGCCGCAGGTGATGATTACGGGCGCTGAGGGCATGTCGATCCAGCTGGCCAGCTGCTGCCAGCCGATTCCGGGCGACAGCATCATGGGCTATATCGGCAGCGGCCTGGGCATGGGGATCCATATCAGCAATTGTCCGGTGGCGCAGCGCATTTACCGGCGCGACCCGACCCGCTGGATCGATGTGGCCTGGGCGCCGCAGCCCGGGCGGCTGTTCGATGTGACGATCACGGTGCTGGCGAAAAACGAGCGAGGCATGTTTGCGCGCGTGGCCGCGGATATCACCACGGCGGGCGCGAATATCGTGCATGTGAAGATGGACGAAGACGTGCCGCAGGAATCGAACCGGCTGTATTTCGTGATCCAGGTGCGCGATCGCGTGCATCTGGCCAACGTTATGCGCCACGTGCGCACGAATTCCGGCGTGATGCGCATTGCGCGCGGGCGCATCGGCCCCCATCAGCGCATGCAGAACAACAGCATCCGCGTGGAGCGGGAGAGTGGGGAGTATTGATGATGCTGCGCTGCCGGATTGTCTTGCCCTGTGTGTTGTTACTGTCGATGATGCTGCCTGTTCAGTGTTTCGCTGATGATATGTTCAGGCAGATGCAGGACAGGCTTGAATCCAGGTGCAGCTCGTTCAAGAATGTACAGATTCCTCAGGCGGATATTGGCGTGGCACCGAAGGATTGCCATTCAGAAGACTTGTACTATGGCAGTGACGGCAAGGCAGGCAGTGCCAATTACGTTGCTGCGCGTCAATGCGCATACCGGGAGCGCAGCGCTGGAGAATTGCTGCGTAGCGATGGGAAACTCGATGTGTTTGCTGGCAGTGGCATCCTGATGATGATTTACGCCAATGGCCAGGGCGTGAAGCGCAATATTGCGCTGGCCAAACGTTTTGCCTGCGAATACGACAGCTCATTGATGGAGCTTGAATACCGGCTGCAACATCTCGACGCTATCGCCAGTGGCAAGGACGCCAGACCGATAGATGTCTGTGACGATATCACCAGCGGCTTGATGGAGGGTTTTTGCGCCGGGCGTGACAACGACTTCGCGCAACGCGCCAGAGAGAAACAATGGTCTGCATTGCAATCAACATGGAACGCTACGCAGCGCACAGCGCTTGCAAACCTGCGCAAGACGGCCCACGTGTATTTCGACAATGTAGCCAGAAACGAGATTGACCTGAGCGGCACCGCGCGCGGCATGTTTTCCTCTAATGCCTACGAAGTGCTGGATAAAAATCTTTTCACGGAGACAAAAAAACTTGAGCGCAGCAAACATCCTCCTGCAAAAGGCCAGGATTTTGCGCAGGCGGACAAGGCGCTCAACATGAAATACCGCAACATCATGGCTGCACTGCAGGCAGCGGCAGTCAAGGCGAAGAGTCAGGGCTTCAATGATTTCGGCACGATCAAGGCGGACGGCGTTCGCAGCACACAGCGCAGCTGGCTGTCTTACCGTGAAGCCTGGGTGAATCTGGGCGCGGCGCGTTATCCGAATGTGCCTGCCGACGCGTGGCGCGCGTGGCTTACGCGGGAACGCACGCAGACGCTGAACTGCATCACCAGCGCTGACAAGACCTGCCCGGGTTACAACTGAACTTAAAGCGTATCACTGCGATCCCCACTCGCAAACGCTGCAATGGGCTGCTCGATGCCGCGCGAAAACGCGATCACCTTGAACAGTTCGCCCATCTCCGCTTCGGAGATGAGCTTCTGCACCGCGCTGGCGGCGGGTAGAAAGCGGGCTGCGTCATTCGGATCGATTTCGGCGAGCACATCGGTAAGGCCCGCGTTCATCAGGAAGCGCGCCTGGGAGGTGTAGCCCAGCAGGTCCGCGCCTGCTTCAATGCCCGCCTGCGCAATGCCGCTGAACTCGACATGCGCGGTGATGTCCTGCAAGCCCGGATACAGAAACGGATCGCCATGCGCGCGATGCCGGTAGTGGCACATCAATGTGCCCTGCGCGCGCTGCGCGTGGTAATACTCGTGCGCTGGAAAACCATAGTCGATGAAAAACGCCGCGCCGCGCGCAAGCATGGCGCAGACGGTGCGCGTGAATGCCAGCGCGGCTTCATGCGTTTCGCTCACGTAATCCTGCGCGGCATATTCGCCTTCATCTTCGATGGTAGTCAGCAGCACGGGCGGGATGGCGTTTCTGTCGTTTAATGCGCGGTCCGAAAACTGGAACGTTGTCAGCGTGGCATCAGCATCCTTCAGCGCCACGCCGCGCTCGAACCATGCGCCGCGCTGGCGCGCGAACAGCCGCACCGGCATCGCATCGAGCACCTCGTTGCCGACGATCACGCCTTCAAACTGCCCAGGCAAGGCATCGCGCCACGCGACCTTCGCGGCCTGCGCGCCCGCGGCAGCTTCGATCGTGGCCTGTTGCCGCGCGCGCAACTCGCCGGACAGCTCAACGATTTCATAGGCATCGACCGCCGCGCCCAGCGTGTGTAGCGCCGCCAGCAGCCCTGCCGCAAGCTTGCCCGTGCCCGCGCCGAATTCCATCAGGCGCCGCGTGCCGCTGGCTGCGAGCGCCTGCGCAATGGGGCGGGCGAGCGTGGCCGCGAACAGGGGCGAGAGTTCCGGCGCCGTCACAAAGTCGCTGCCATCATCGCCTTGCAGGCCAAACTTGCGCGCGCCGCCGCTGTAATAGCCCAGACCGGGCGCGTACAGCGCGCGTTCCATATAACGGTCAAACGGCAGCCAGCCGCCCGCGTGCAGGATATCATCGCGCAGCGCGGCAACGAGCGCACGGGACTGCGCAAGCGCAGCCGGGCTGGGAACAGGTAAACTATCGGCTTTGAGTTTCTGGGCTGGCGAATTCATCCGCGCATTGTAAATGAAGGCCCTCCTGGTTTGCGGCGCGATATCGCTTATCCATCCTTCGTCCTTCGCCCTTCATGATGGAACATTCCTCCTCCTGCACTCGTCCTGCCAACACAGACCCGAGCGCGCGCGTGGCGCTGATAACGGGCGGCGCGCGGCGCATTGGTCGCGCGCTTGCGCTGGGCTTTGCTGCACAGGGTTGGGATGTGGCGGTGCATTCGGGCGCGTCGCTGGCCCTGGCCGGTGAGGTGGCGGCGCAGATCCGCGCGATGGGGCGGCGCGCGGTGGCATTGCATGCCGATCTGGCCCGCGAGGATGAAGTCGCGCAACTGGTTCCCGCATGCGTGGCGCAACTCGGGCGTGTGACGTGCGTGGTGAACAACGCGTCGCGCTTCGAGGAAGATACGGCGCATGATCTGGGTTACGAGCGCCTGCTGCGCCTGACGGCGATCAACGTTGGCGCGCCGGTGGCGCTGGCGCGCGCGCTGTACGACGCAACGCCTGAATCTGCGCGCGACGATGAAACCTTGCGCGGCGTGGTCATCAATCTGCTTGACCAGAAGCTGTACAACATGAACCCCGATTATCTGTCCTATACGTTGACGAAGGCCGCGTTGCAGAACGCCACGGTCGCATTGGCGCAGGCGCTTGCGCCGAAAGTGCGGGTGGTGGGCCTGGCGCCTGGCCTGACGCTGCCGTCCGCTGCGCAGACAGCCGAGGGTTTTGCGCGCGCGCATCGCGCCACGCCGCTGGGGCGCGCGTCACGCCCCGAGGATATTGTGAACGCGGCGCTGTATCTGGCCCAGGCGCCGGGCGTCACCGGCGCGACGCTGGTGGTCGATGGCGGCCAGCATCTGGCGCCCCTGCCGCGTGATGTGATGTTTTTGATGGGTAACTGAACGCCAGGTTGGCCAGGTTCAAATGATTCAAACGAAACGGAAATGAATGGTTATTGTATGTTGACTGCTTTATCGCATCCGCGGCTTGCCGATTGCCGCCGGCTTTTTTTGCGCAATTACGAAGTGCTTGTGAATATCGGTGTGCATGACTTCGAGAAACGCGGCGAGCAGCGGGTCGTCATCAATATCGACCTGTTCGTGCCACTGTCGCAATCCACGCCCCATGAAGACAAACTGCACGAAGTGGTGGATTACGATTTCATGCGCGCGACCGTGGCCGCGCGTATCGCGCAGGGGCATATCCAGTTGCAGGAAACCTTGTGCGACGACCTGATGCGCGCGTTGCTCGCGCACAAGCAGGTCAGGGCAGTGCGTGTTTCCACGCAGAAGCCGGATGTCTATCCCGACTGCGATGCAGTGGGCGTGGAAATTTTTCGCATCAAGGATGAATGACCGATGAACACCCTTTCCCCCGACGCCGCCCGCGTTCGCGCGCTGACGCGCCACGAGCAGAAGGAAGCCTACGAGAACAACAAACTGTTCAAGCGCCTGGCGCGCCAGGTCGGCCAGGCCATTGTTGATTACAACATGATCGAGGAAGGTGACCGCGTGATGGTGTGCCTGTCCGGCGGCAAGGACAGCTATGCCCTGCTGGATATCCTGCTGCGGCTGCGCGAGCGCGCGCCCGTTCGTTTCGATCTGATCGCAGTGAACCTCGACCAGAAGCAGCCAGGCTTTCCCGCGCATGTGCTGCCCGATTACCTGACGCAGCGCGGCGTGCCGTTTCATATCGAAACGCAGGATACCTACAGCATCGTGCAACGCCTGGTGCCCGAGGGCAAGACGACGTGCTCATTGTGCTCGCGGCTGCGGCGCGGCATTCTGTACCGCGTTGCGGGAGAGCTGGGCGCGACGAAAATCGCGCTGGGTCATCACCGCGACGACATTCTGCAAACGCTGCTGCTGAACCTTTTCTACGGCGGCAAGCTCAAGGGCATGCCGCCCAAGTTGCAGTCCGACGATGGCCGCAATATCGTGATTCGTCCGCTGGCCTATGTGAAGGAAATCGACCTGGAAAGCTACGCGGAACTGCGCGCGTTCCCGATCATTCCGTGCAATCTGTGCGGCAGCCAGCCGAACCTGAAACGCGCGCAGATGAAGGCGCTGATACGCGAATGGGACACGCGTTTTCCCGGGCGCGCCGACAACATGTTCAACGCGCTGGCCAATGTCGTGCCGTCGCACCTGATGGATCCGGCCTTGTTCCCGTTTGCAGGGTTGCGCGCCAATGGCATCGCCAACCCGCAGGGCGATATCGCGTTTGACGAGGAACCCTGCCAGGAAAACGCCGCATCAGACTATTCCGCCATCCGGTTTTCAGACTGACCCGGCGGCACCAGCTGGCCAGAATGCTAAAATCGCCCCTTCCTTTTTTCCTTGCGCGAACGCAATGAACATCGTCATTCTGGCCGCGGGCGCGGGCAAGCGCATGTATTCCGCGCTGCCCAAGGTGCTCCATCCTCTGGCGGGCCAGCCGCTTCTGTCCCATGTGATTCACACCGCGCGTGCGTTAAATCCCGAGCGGCTTGTCGTCGTGGTTGGCCACGGCGCTGACCAGGTGCGAGAAGCGGTGGCCGCGCCAGACATCCTGTTCGCGCAGCAGCGCGAGCAGCTGGGCACGGGCCATGCGTTGCAGCAGGCGCTGCCGCTGCTCGATATGAGCGTGCCCACGCTGGTGCTGTATGGCGATGTGCCGCTCACGCGCGCAGATACCTTGCAGCGCTTTGCCGATGCGGTGCAGCGCGCAGCGCATGGCCGCGGTTACGGGCTGCTGACCCTTGCGCTGGAGGATCCCACGGGTTACGGGCGCATCGTGCGAAACGCCGCGGGCAACGTCACGCGCATCGTCGAACAGAAAGACGCCAGTGACGATGAAAAACGCATCCGCGAAATCAACACCGGCATCGTGATCGCGCCCAGCGGGCCGCTGGGCCAGTGGCTGGCCACATTGAAAAACGATAACGCGCAGCATGAGTTTTATCTGACCGATGTGGTGGAGCGCGCGATCCAGGACGGCTTCGGGATCGTCACGGCGCAGCCCGGCCACGCATGGGAAACGCTGGGCGTGAACAGCAAGACGCAGCTTGCCGCGCTGGAGCGGATTTTCCAGCGCAACGTTGCCGGCCAGCTGCTCGATGCGGGCGTGACGCTGGCTGACCCTGCGCGGCTGGATGTGCGCGGCGCGCTGCATTGCGGGCGCGATGTGTCCATCGACATCAACTGCGTATTCGAGGGCAATGTCACATTGGCGGACAACGTCAGCGTAGGCCCGAACTGCGTGATTCGCGATGCAACGATCGGCGCGAACACGCGCATCGACGCAGGCACATTGATCGACGGCGCAACCGTGGGCGCGCATGCCGTGCTCGGCCCGTATGCGCGGCTGCGCCCGGGCACGCAACTGGCCGACGAAGTGCATGTGGGCAATTTCACCGAAGTGAAAAACTCGGCGCTGGGCCAGGGCGCGAAGGCCAATCACCTGAGCTATCTGGGCGATGCGGACATTGGCGCGCGCGTGAATATCGGCGCGGGCACCATCACCTGCAATTACGATGGCGCGAACAAACATCGCACGGTGATTGGCGACGATGTGTTCGTCGGCTCGGATACGCAGCTCATCGCGCCAGTGCGCGTGGGGCAGGGCGCGACGATCGCGGCGGGCACGACAATCTGGAAGGATGTGGCCGGTGGCGTGCTGGTGAAGAATGACCGGACGCTGACGCAGCAGCCAGGCTATGTGCGCCCGACAAAGAAAAAGCGCTGATACATCGGATACAGCTGATACAACAGGAGTAACTTTTCATGTGCGGTATTGTTGGCGCGGTTGCGCAGCGGAACATCGTCCCCGTTCTGATCGAAGGATTGCGGCGGCTCGAATATCGTGGTTACGACTCGTGCGGCGTGGCCGTGCTGGGTGAGGACGGGCCGCATTGCATGCGCAGCATCGAGCGCGTGTCCGATCTTGCCGCGCAGGCGCAGCAGGCGCAGCTGCATGGCGAAACCGGCATCGCGCATACGCGCTGGGCCACACATGGCGCGCCGACCGTGAACAACGCGCACCCCATCACGTCGCGCGCCGCGCTGGCGATCGTGCATAACGGCATCATCGAAAATTACGAAGCCCTGCGCGACATGCTGCGCGGCCAGGGCTATGAATTCGTGTCGCAGACCGACACCGAAGTGATCGCGCACCTGATTCACAGCTATTACGACGGCGACCTGTGCGCCGCCGTGCGTCGCGCAGCGCAGCAACTGCATGGCGCTTATGCCATTGCGGTGATGCACCGCGACCAGCCGCATGTGATCGTCGGCGCGCGCGCCGGCTCGCCGCTGGTGGTGGGGCTGGGCGCGGGCGAGAACTTCGTGGCCTCCGATGCGCTGGCATTGGCGGGCGCGGTCGAGCGTTTCATCTTCCTGGAAGAAGGCGATGTGTGCGAGCTCACGCTCGACGGTGTGCGCGTGATCGACCGCGAAGGCCGTGCAGTTACGCGTGAAGCGCGCGAAGTGCAGGCTTATGGCGGCGACGTGGAACTGCGCCCGTATCGCCATTACATGCAGAAGGAAATTTTCGAGCAGCCGCGCGCGATTGCAGACACCCTGATGGCCACCGACGAATTCGCGCCGCGGCTGTTTGGCGCGCAGGCCGCCCAGGCATTCAGCCAGATCGACAATGTGCTGATTCTGGCGTGCGGCACCAGTTATTACGCAGGGCTGACCGCGAAATACTGGCTGGAGTCCATCGCCCATATTCATACCGACGTGGAGATTGCCAGCGAATATCGCTACCGCGACTCGGCGCCGTGCGCGCGCACGCTGGTGATTGCGATCTCACAGTCCGGCGAAACCGCCGATACGCTCGCGGCGCTCAAGCACGCGCAGGCGCTTGGCCACACGCATACGCTGGCGATCTGCAACGTGGCAACCAGTGCGATGGTGCACCTGACCGAATTGCAATTTCTCACGCACGCGGGCCGCGAAATTGGCGTGGCCTCCACCAAGGCGTTCACCACGCAGCTGGTGGCGCTGTTTATTCTTGCCGTCACGCTGGGCAAACTGCGCGGGCATGTGACAAACGAGCAAAGCGATGTGTATCTGAAGCAGCTGCGCCATCTGCCTGCTGCATTGAATAGCGTGCTGGCGCTGGAGCCGCAGATCATCGCGTGGGCCGATAAATTCGCGCGCCGCGAGAACGCGCTGTTTCTCGGGCGCGGGCTGCATTATCCGATTGCGCTCGAAGGCGCGTTAAAGCTCAAGGAAATTTCGTATATCCACGCTGAGGCGTATCCCGCGGGCGAACTCAAGCACGGGCCCCTGGCGCTGGTCACGGACGCGATGCCGGTGGTAACGGTTGCGCCGCACGATGCATTGCTCGAAAAGCTCAAGTCGAACATGCAGGAAGTGCGCGCGCGCGGCGGGCGGCTTTATGTGTTCGCCGATGCGGATACGCAGATCGTCAGCGAGGATGGCATTCAGGTCATCCGAATGCCCGAGCATTACGGGCTGCTCTCGCCGATCCTGCACGTGGTGCCGTTGCAGCTGCTGGCCTATCACACTGCCTGCCAGCGCGGCACCGATGTGGACAAGCCGCGCAACCTGGCCAAATCGGTGACGGTGGAGTAACCCTACGCATTGCCAATCACCAGCTGCACACGCGTGACGCCATTCCATGTATTGAGCGCAAGCCGGTATGCCAGCGTGGCGCGCGCGGGCAATGGTTCGGCGTGATTGAACCAGATCGCGTCGAAGCGCTGGCGTCCGCGCGTGAGCTTCAGTTTCAGGTGCTTGTCCTTGAGCAGCGCCTGTGAGGCCACATCGAACTCGCCGGAAAAAAGCGGCGGCGGAAAACCTTGCCCCCACACATGGGCATCGAGCATTTCAACGAACTTCGGCGTGAAATACGCGTCTTCCAGCTCGCCATCGGTGTCGATGGTGCGCGCGAGCAGTTCGTCGTTCAGCCATTCGCGGCCAATCTGCTCGAATGCTTCGGCAAAACGCTCAATGCCTCCTGCGGCGAGCGTCAGTCCTGCCGCCATTGCGTGCCCGCCAAACTGCACGATCAGGCCAGGTTCCCTTTTTGAGATCAGATCCACCGCATCGCGCAGATGAAATCCTGGGATGGAACGCCCCGAGCCTTTGAGGCACTGGCCGCTTTCGTCAGCCAGCGCGAACGTGAACACCGGGCGATAGAATTTTTCCTTCAGCCGCCCCGCCACAATGCCAATCACGCCCTGGTGCCAGTCGGGATTGAACAGCGTGATCGTCGAGCGGGAAGCGAAGGTCGCCGTGTCCAGTGAGGCCAGATCGGCCAACGCCTGCTGCTGCATATCCGTTTCGATCGTGCGGCGCTCATGGTTGATCGCATCGAGCTGCTGCGCCAGCGCCCATGCGCGGCCCACATCGTCGGTAATCAGGCATTCGATGCCAGGCGACATATCCGCAAGCCGCCCCGCCGCGTTCAGGCGCGGGCCAAGCGCAAAGCCCAGATCGAAGCTGGATGCAGTGCGCGCATCGCGCCCGGCTGCACGAAACAGCGCGGCCACGCCAGGCTGCATCTTCCCGTGACGGATACGCTGCAATCCCTGCGCAACGAGAACGCGATTGTTCTGATCGAGCTTCACCACATCCGCAACAGTGCCCAGCGCAACGAGATCGAGCAAAGCGTCGAGGCGTGGTTCAGGCATGCCGCCCTGGCCAGGCGCAGCGAATGCGCCGCGCTTTCGCAGCTCCGCGCGCAAGGCCAGCAGCACATAAAACATCACGCCCACGCCCGCGATGGATTTGCTCGGGAAATCGCAGCCCGGCTGGTTCGGATTCACGATCGCGCGCGCAGCGGGCAAGGTGTCGCCGCACAGATGGTGATCGGTCACGAGCACGTCGATGCCCTGCGCGTTCGCTGCTGCGACGCCTTCGATGCTGGCAATGCCGTTGTCCACGGTAATCAGCAGATCGGGTTTGCCGCCTGGGCGCTGCAACGCGAGGTTGACAATTTCAGGAGTGAGCCCATAGCCATACTCAAACCGGTTCGGCACCAGATAATCCATCTGCGCGCCAAACAATCGCAGCCCGCGCACGGCAACGGCGCACGCAGTGGCCCCGTCGCAATCGTAATCGGCCACGACCAGCATCCGCTTGCGCTGTTCAATCGCGTTGGCGAGCAGCGTTGCCGCGCTGTCCACGCCTTTCAGTGCGGCAGGCGCAATGAGCTGCGCGAGCGAGGTGTCGATCTCGTCGAAACGGCGCACGCCGCGCGCGGCATACAGCCGCGCGAGCACCGGGTGCACGCCGTGACGGATCAGCATGTCGGTATCGGCCACAGGAGCGGGGCGGGTGACGATATGGGCCATGGTCATTCATCCGCGCACAGCGATGCGAAAGTGCGCCGCCGCCAGAACCGGCGCAGATCGCCGCGCGTTATGCGTAATGTGACCGACTGGGTATCGCCGCATAACGTAAGCCCCAGTTCCGCGATTTCTCCCGCGCGCAATGCGGCCAGCGCGGGCGCGAACCAGTCGTGTTCCAGCGTGGCGAATGCTGCGTTCCAGCGCGGCCAGTCCTGCGCGAGAAAGGCGGTGGAGAAAGGCGCGAGTTCGATCAATGCGGTGTTTTGCGTCTCATGTAGCGCGGCGGCCAATGCGGAAAAATTCCTGGGCGCATTCATGCAGGCCGAATGCGCGGCCATCGTCAGCCCGCGCGTTGCCGCAGCATCCGAACCCACACAGGCATAGGGGCGGCTGACGGGCCGCATCGCGCCCTGCGCATGAAACCACACCGAGTTCACCGCAGGCAGGCCGCGCGCCTGCCGCGCGTCGTTTACCGGGTGCTCGAACCAGGCCATCTGGATTTCGTTCTGCAATTTCATCCATAAACGCGAACGCTCGCCCGTGCGCGTTTCATGTGGTAGCCAGATTTCGATGCTGCGCCCGCTTGCGCGCAACGGCGAAGCGCCCGCAAGCGCGCCCAGCGCATCGCCTGACAGATACCAGCGGTGCGGCGTGGGCGCCTGCACGCGCACATCCAGCTCTTCGATCAGGGGCTGCGCGATGGCGTAAAGCGTGGCCGCATCATCATCGGAAAGATCGAGCGCGGCAGGGTCGATCAGCACCAGATGGTCGTGCGCCACATGAATATGCACCGGCTCCACGCAGGCCCACGCCGCATCGCCAGGCTCGCCGCCATCGGCAAGCAGCATGTAAGGCGCAAGCGGTGCGTCATCGGCTGGTGTTGCATCGGCTGGCACAACGCCGAATTGCCGCGCCAGCCAGCGCTCGTGCGGCAAGGTGCGCTGGAACGCTTCGCCGCGCAGGGCTTCGACGATCGCTGAATGCGCAACCAGCTGCCCGAACGCCGGGCAGGAAAACTGCGCGAGCGCAGCGTGGGCGTCGTCGGCGCAAGGCAGCGAGAACGGAAGCAGGAGATGAAGACGATGAAGACGATTCACGAACATGGCTGCGCATTATGCATGAGTTTGAGCGTATCCATTATCAGTGATACCGGGATACCGGGCCGTCGCCCTGGCCCTGGCATATTAAGTAAGATAACCGTTTTCATTGTGCGAATTTACAGCATGAACCGGGACACTCACTCTTCTGATCGTCCAGCCAGCGCGCTGGGCCACCTGCGCGTGCTCGATCTCACGCGCGTGCTTGCAGGCCCGTGGTGCGCGCAGACGCTGGCCGATTTTGGCGCGGATGTCATCAAGGTGGAACGCCCGCATCTGGGCGACGATACGCGCCACTGGGGGCCGCCGTATATGAAGTCCGCCGATGGCAGTGATACGCACGAGGCTGCGTATTATCTTTGCGCGAACCGCAACAAGCGCTCGGTGACGCTGGATATTTCCACGCCCGAAGGCCAGCAGATCGTGCGCGAACTGGCCGCGCACAGCGACGTGATGCTGGAAAACTACAAGGTCGGCCAGCTGAAGAAATACGGGCTGGACTACGAATCATTGCGCGCGGTGAAACCCGATCTGATCTACTGCTCGATTACCGGGTTCGGCCAGACCGGCCCATATGCGCCACGCGCGGGTTACGACTTCATGATCCAGGGCATGGGCGGTTTCATGAGCATCACGGGCGAGCGCGACGGTCTGCCCGGCGGCGGGCCGCAGAAAGCGGGCGTGCCAGGCGCTGACCTGACGACGGCGCTCTATACAACCATTGCCGTGCTGGCCGCGCTCTCGCACCGGGATCGCACCGGGCAGGGGCAATATATCGACATGGCCCTGCTCGATGTGCAGGTGGCGATGCTGGCCAACGTGGGCGCGAACTATCTGGCCAGTGGCAAGCCGCCGGCGCGCTGGGGCAATGCGCATCCCACCATCGTGCCATACCAGACCTTTGAGGCCAGTGATGGCTGGTTCGTCGTCGCAGTGGGTAACGATGGGCAGTTTCGCAAGTTCGCCGATATCTGTGGTTGCCCCGAGCTGGCTGATGATGAACGCTTTGCCACCAACCCGGCGCGTGTGCGCCATCGTGATCTGCTGGTGCCAATGCTGGCCGGTATCCTGCGCACGCGCGGCAAGCGCGAATGGCTGGCAGCATTTGAAGCGGCGAGTGTGCCGTGCGGGCCGATCAACGATCTGGCGGAGGTCTTTGGCGATGCGCAGGTGCACGCGCGCGCGATGCAGGTGGATGTGCCGCATCCGCTGGGCGGCGTGGCGCGGCTGGTGCGCAATCCGGTCAGCATGACAGTCACGCCGCCGCGCATCGACCGCCATCCGCCGATGCTGGGCGAGCATACGGAGGAGGTGCTGCGTGAGGTGCTGGGGTATGACGATGCGCGGATTGCAGCGTTGAAGAACAAGGGCGTGGTTTGATGGAGCGGCGATGGCGACGTTGCGAGGCTATTGTCCCAAATTGGGAATTTGAATTTGCAACGGTTCACGATGATCCTTCACAAACTCAATGATGTATTCGAGCTTTAATCCGGTGTCAGAGATAGTTTGAATCCTCCGCAGGTCAACAACCAGCACATCTCCTTTGCCGAAGCGTTCTGCGCCAGAAGAGACTCGCCCAAGAAACTGTTCGTCAGCAATTTCTGCAAAAAACGATGAGGAACCATCGTTGAAGCGCCACTTGTTTCCGTCCTTGAATACCGCGCTTTCTATCTGAAGCAGAATGCCTTCAGAAAGCGTATCTGACGCAACCTCGGCATCGGCTTGTGTATCCTCAAAATCCTGTACTTCTTCTTTTGTGATAACTGTTTCCGTTTCCCCGTCACGGCCACTGGCGAACAGATCTATCCCTTCTCGTTCCAATGGCTTGACGACCTTGAACAGTGTTTGCCTGACGACTTTGCTTTGATACAGCTTTCCTGCAATCAAGTCAGTCTCGAAAGTTTCCACGTGCTCTTCAATGCGTAATTCAAATACGATGCGATCATCCTTATATTTGATTGTTGAAGGCTTTCGTCCTTTTAGCCACTTTATCAGCCCAATGAGGCCGTCCCCGCCAAAAATACCAATCGCTGTTAGCAGGGCAAGCAGGTTGGCGGTCGCAGTAACCGTTTCACCTGTAAGAATGGATGCAATCTGCTGCCCAATGTGCTGAACAGCAATCAGATCGACACCAAACGACCCGCTACGGAAATTACCCTGAACATTGACGCGCACCGGCGCTGCTTCAGGAAATGCCTCCTTGTTAGCCGTTTCCAGCAGGTCAGATAGTGCAATAAGCGCGGGCGCAAGCTCACGCACATCCATCTGATGATCTGCCAGCGCAGGCCCATCATATTTAATTGAAAAGTGGACGGAAGAACTCATGAATTGCCCAAGATAATGGAGTCTGATTAGTCGTACTCATGCAGGCACGATAGCGATTCTACCGGAAAGGCAGTGCAACGGGAAAGGCCGTACACCACGATTCTGCAGAATGGAAGAATCCCGCCCGTCAGGTAAAATGCCCCATTCATTCCTGACCGTCTTTTCCCGCATGAACACCGAACGCAACGACGCGGCCCCCGCCAATTTCATCCGCAACCTGATCGACGAAGACAACCGCTCCGGCAAATGGGGCGGGCGCGTTGAGACGCGCTTTCCGCCTGAGCCGAACGGCTATCTGCATATCGGCCATGCCAAGAGCATCTGCCTGAACTTCGGCACCGCGCAAAGCTATGGCGGCGTGTGCCACCTGCGTTTTGACGATACGAACCCCGAAAAGGAAAGCGTCGAATATGCCGGGTCGATCGTCGAAGCCGTGAAGTGGCTCGGCTTTGACTGGCACAAGGACGGCAAGGAATACTGCTTTCACGCCAGCGACTATTACGACAAACTCTACGCCTTCGCCGAATTGCTGATTACGCGCGGCAAAGCCTATGTGGACAGCCAGAGCGCCGATGAAATGCGCGCAAACCGCGGCTCGCTCACTGAGCCTGGAAAACCCTCGCCGTACCGCGATCGCTCGCCCGACGAAAACCTTGCCCTGTTTCGCCGCATGAAGGCGGGCGAGTTCGCCGAGGGCGCGCATGTGCTGCGCGCGAAGATCGACATGAGCGCGCCCAATATCAATATGCGCGACCCGGTGATCTACCGCATCCGCTTCGCGCATCATTACCGCACGGGCGACGCATGGTGCGTGTATCCGATGTACGACTACACGCACTGCATCTCGGATGCGCTCGAAAACATCACGCATTCACTGTGCACGCTCGAATTTGAAGACCATCGCCCGCTGTACGACTGGGTATTGAACGAGCTGGCCGATGCCGGCGTGTTCACGCGCCCGTTGCCGCAGCAGATCGAATTCTCGCGGCTGAACCTCACTTACGCGATCACCAGCAAGCGCAAGTTATTGCAACTCGTCACCGAAGGCCATGTGGATGGCTGGGACGACCCGCGCCTGCCCACGCTGGCCGGTGTGCGGCGGCGCGGCTTCACGCCAGGCGGCATCCGGCTTTTCTGCGAGCGCATCGGCATCACGAAGGTCGATTCGTGGATCGACATGAGCGTGTTTGAAGGCGCGCTGCGCGATGATCTCGACGACAAGGCTCCGCGCGCCATCGCCGTGCTCGACCCGCTGAAACTCATCATCGACAATTTCCCCGCAGGTATCACCGAGCCATGCACTGCGCCAGTGCATCCGCATCATCCCGAGCGCGGGCTGCGCACCTTCCCGATTTCGCGCGAATTGTGGATTGAGCGCGAGGACTTCAACGAAACGCCTCCGAAGGGTTATTTCCGGTTGTTCCCCGGCAACAAGGTGCGGCTGCGCTATGGCTATGTGATCGAATGCACCGGCGCGGACAAGGACGAAAGCGGCAACGTGATCGCCGTGCACTGCAATTACTACCCCGACAGCAAATCGGGCACCGCGGGCGCGGATCAGTACAAGGTCAAGGGCAATCTGCACTGGGTCAGCGCCGCGCATGCGTATGCCGCCGAGGTGCGCCTGTACGACCGCCTGTTCAGGGAGCCGCAGCCGGACGCCGGCGGGCGCGATTTCCTGCACGCGCTGAACCCGGATTCAAAGCGCGTGGTGCAGGCGTATCTTGAACCCGGCGCGCGCGACGCCATGCCGGAGACGCACTGCCAGTTCGAGCGTCACGGTTATTTCGTGGCCGACCGTGTGGATTCAAAACCGGGGCAACCCGTGTTCAACCGCATCGTCAGCCTGCGCGATAACTGGGGCAAGCCGAAAGGAAAGGCAAAAGCGTAAGCGGATACAATATGCCGTGATGCAAAATGGTTTGCGCCGTACCTCGCAAACGGCGAGTTCATTGTTGTGCGTAAGGAGAGTCGTCATGAAGAAAACCCTGGTCGTTCTGGCTGCCTCGTTGTCAATGATGTCGATGGGTAGCGTTTTCGCGCAGTCCCAGTCTCCCGCGCAGCACGCTGCGCATCATGAGGCGCGCGTCGAGCAGCGCATCGCGTCGCTGCATGCCGCGCTGAAGATCACGCCGCAGCAGGAACAGCAGTGGAATGCGTTCGCCGATGTGATGCGTAACAACGCCGATACGATGTCCCGTCTGTACCAGCAGGATATTTCGGCGAAGAACCTGTCCGCGCTGGATAACGTGAAGCGCTACGCGCAGATCCAGCAGGCTGGCGCAGATGGCGCGCAGCGGCTCGTGAATGCGTTCGGCCCGTTGTATGACAGCTTCTCTCCCGAGCAGAAAACGGTTGCGGACAACACGTTCAATGAGCACAAGCATGCCGTGGCCAAAGCGATCGGCAAGGCGCAGCATCATCACCATCACAAGGCTGGCGCCGCAGCACCAGCCAGCGACGCAGCCGAGCAGTAATCCGCCTGCCACAGCGCCCGGCGCACAGGCGCTATCAGCACAGGACGGCCGGGCAATCCCCCCGCCGTCCTGGCTTTTTATCAGCGACAAACCAATCATTCTCCCATGCCCGAACGCATCCACCTGGATCATCTGGATTTGCGCGATGATCCCGCCGCGCAGCGCGTCATCAAGAACGAAACCGTCGATGTCGAATTTGCGAAGGCCGCAGGCGAGCTGATGAGCCTCGAAGGCGCGAACCATTACCTGCCGCGAGACGCGCTGATTACCGCTGCAGGCGGTGAGCGCTGGGTCGTATCGCGCAGTCGCTTCGACGAGAAATATCTGCCTGCTGATGCAGGGCTGCGCCACGGGGAGCCGGGGCGCTATCGCAATCACCCGGTCATCGTGCTGGCCAGGCAGATGGACTGCGCGTTTTCCATCCTGCGATCAGCCACCGGCCCGGACCGCCTCACCGGCCAGCCAGGCGACTGGGTGATGCAATATGCGCCAGGCGATCATGGCGTGGTGCAGGCCGCGCGGTTTGAAAAGGTTTATACCGTTTATACCGCTTGCCCATCTGCGGAATTCTGAACAGGAATTCACGCATTCAGGCAACCTCACGCAACCTTACGCGAATTCATCGCCCAGCGCGATCACGATACTGTTTCCAACGTGTTCGCCCTGCGCATACCGCTGCTCAAGCGAGCCCAGCGCCGCGTCGGCATACGCGCGCAGCACCGCACAACTGCGCGCACGCTGCGTGGCGGGCAGTGCGCGGTAACGTGCAAATGCGGCGGGCGCAATCGCAAAGGTCAGCGACATGCGCTGCGCGCTCGACTGCATGCGCATCGCCACCCAGTTCACGTTCAGCAGTAACGCGTGTTCATGAGTAATCAGGCCCGTGAAACGGGTCTGCGCCGCGAACAGATCGGCAATGGTGCGCGCGAGTTCTTTCGCGTCGGGGTTGGGGCATTCAAACAGGTAGTCTTCCATCTGCTTTATGATGCCAGAAACTGGTCAAAAAAGGCTTGGAGAATGCCAGAAATGACAGAACGCATCAGGAAAGCCAGCATAAGCGGTGGAAACGGCGAACAGACGCATCCCGTATAATTAAAAATTCACGCCATTTTTTTACCATGCCATGAAAGTCGCAGAGATACGCGAGAAATTCCTGAAGTTTTTTGAATCGAAGGGCCATACGATCGTTCGTTCGTCGAGCCTGGTGCCGGGCAACGACCCAACGCTGCTGTTTACGAACGCGGGCATGGTGCAGTTCAAGGATGTGTTCCTTGGCGCTGAAACGCGCCCATACAGACGCGCAACCACTGCGCAACGCTGCGTGCGCGCAGGCGGCAAGCATAACGATCTGGAAAACGTTGGCTACACCGCGCGCCATCATACGTTTTTCGAGATGCTGGGCAACTTCTCGTTTGGCGATTATTTCAAGCGCGACGCGATTCATTATGCCTGGGAGCTGCTGACGGGCGTCTATCGGCTGCCGAAAGACAAACTCTGGGTGACGGTATATCAGGAAGACGACGAGGCTTACGATATCTGGGCGAAGGAAATCGGCGTGCCCACCGAACGCATCATCCGCATTGGCGACAACAAGGGCGCGCGCTATGCGTCCGACAATTTCTGGCAGATGGCCGACACCGGCCCCTGCGGGCCCTGCTCGGAAATCTTTTATGACCACGGCCCCGAAATCTGGGGCGGGCCGCCAGGATCGCCTGAGGAAGATGGCGACCGCTATATCGAAATCTGGAACCTCGTGTTCATGCAGTTCAACCGCGACGCGCAGGGCAACATGACGCCACTGCCCAAGCCGTGCGTGGATACCGGCATGGGCCTGGAGCGGATGGCCGCCGTGCTTCAGCATGTGCACAGCAATTACGAGATCGACCTGTTTCAGGCGCTTATCAAGGCTGCCGCACGCGAAACGGGCGAAGCCGATCTGTCGAACAATTCGCTGAAGGTGATCGCCGACCATATTCGCGCGTGCTCGTTCCTGATTGTCGATGGCGTGATTCCGGGCAACGAAGGGCGCGGCTATGTGCTGCGCCGGATCGTGCGCCGCGCGATTCGCCACGGCTACAAGCTCGGATGCAAGAGCGCGTTCTTTCACCGGCTGGTGGGCGATCTCGTCGCGCAGATGGGCGATGCGTATCCTGAACTGAAAGAAGCGCAGGCGCGCGTGGCCGACCTGTTGCGCCAGGAAGAAGAGCGCTTTTTCGAGACCATCGAACACGGCATGGCCATTCTGGATGACGCGCTGGCGAGCCTGGCTGCGCACGGCGGCAAGGCGCTCGATGGCGAGCTGGCGTTCAAGCTGCACGACACCTACGGCTTTCCGCTGGATCTGACGGCGGACGTATGCCGCGAGCGCAACGTCAGCGTTGATGAAGCCGCGTTCGACGAAGCGATGGCGCACCAGCGCGAGCAGGCGCGCGCGGCAGGCAAGTTCAGGATGGCGCAGGGGCTGGATTATGCGGGCGGGAAAACCGTCTTTCATGGTTACGAGCAAACGCAGCTCGACGACGCGAAAATCATTGCGCTTTACGTGGAGGGCGTCGCAGCGGACGAAGTGAAGGCGGGCCAGCAGGCGATCGTCGTGCTCGACCATACGCCGTTCTATGCAGAGTCGGGTGGCCAGAGCGGCGACCAGGGCGTGCTGATGAACGCTAGCGCGCGCTTTGCCGTGGCCGATACGCAGAAGATTCAGGCGGATGTCAGCGGCCATCATGGCACGCTGGAGCAGGGCGCGCTGAAAGTGGGCGACGTGGTGAAGGCGAGCATCGACACCACGCGCCGCGCGCGCATTGCACGTAACCACTCGGCCACGCACCTGATGCACAAGGCGTTGCGCGATGTGCTGGGCGCGCATGTGCAGCAGAAGGGGTCGCTGGTCGATGCGCAGAAAACGCGTTTTGACTTCGCGCATAACGCGCCGCTGACGGACGACGAGATTCGCCGCGTGGAAGCCATCGTGAATGCAGAAGTGCTGGCGAATGCGCCCGGCATCGTGCGCGTGATGCCTTACGACGAAGCGGTGCAGGGCGGCGCGATGGCGCTGTTCGGTGAAAAATATGGCGACCAGGTGCGTGTGCTGGATCTGGGTTTTTCACGCGAGTTGTGCGGCGGCACGCATGTGCAGCGCACCGGCGATATCGGCCTGTTCAAGATCGTGATGGAAAGCGGTGTGGCTGCGGGCATCCGGCGCGTCGAAGCGATCACGGGCGACAATGCCGTGCAGTATGTGCAGGCGCTGGATGCGCGGGTGAACGCAGCGGCGGAAGCATTGAAGGCGCAACCTGCCGAACTGGTGCCGCGCATTGCGCAGGTGCAGGAGCAGGTCAGGGCGCTGGAAAAGGAACTGGCCGCGCTGAAATCGAAACTCGCGTCAGGCCAGGGCGATGCGCTGGCCAGCCAGGCCGTGGAGGTGAACGGCGTGAAAGTGCTGGCCGCGACGCTCGATGGCGCGGATGTGAAAACGCTGCGCGAAACCATCGACCAGCTCAAGCATAAACTCCAGCACGCAGCCATCGTGCTGGCCGCAGTGGACGGCGGCAAGGTCAGCCTGATCGCAGGCGTCACAGCCGACGCCAGCAAAAAGGTGAAGGCTGGTGAGCTGGTGAATTTCGTGGCGCAGCAAGTCGGCGGCAAGGGTGGCGGACGCCCCGACATGGCGCAGGCCGGCGGCACACAGCCAGAGCAATTACCGCAGGCGCTGGCCGGCGTGACGGAGTGGGTCCGGGCGAAGCTGTAGCATGGCAGGAGCAGGCATATTGCCGCTGGACGAACGCAGGATCAAGGGCGCCTATAACACGCCGCTGCATCTCGTCGATCGCGCGTATGACCTGCTCGCGCAGGTGCTGGGCAGGCACTGGCAGAAAAATTATATTGTGTGGGACATGTGCTGCGGCGTGGGCAACCTGGAAGTCAGGCATGCCCGGCACCGGCAGATTTACATGAGTACGCTGGACCAGGCGGACCTCGATGTGATGACGGCCAGCCATACCTGCGTGGCAGCAACGAAATTCCAGTATGACTATCTGAATGACGATGTCACGGACTCTGGCGCGATTGATTACACGCTAAGCGCGAAGATGCCGCGTGCATTGCAGCAGGCGATTGCGGATGCGAAGGCGGGGAAGAAAGGCGCGAAAAAGATTCTGGTGCTGATCAATCCGCCCTATGCCGAAGCGATGAACGTGGATAACACGAGCGCCTCGAACGGCAGGCATGCGCAGGCGAAACAGGGCGTGGCCAGCACCCGCATCGGCGCTTCGATGGAGGGGTTGGGTTATGCGGCGCGGGAGTTGTTCGTGCAGTTTCTTGTGCGCATCCAGCGCGAATTGCCTGGCGCGGTGGTGGCGATGTTCAGCACGCTCAAATATGTGAATGCGCCAAATTTCTCCGGGTTCCGCAAACAATGGAGCGCGAAATATCTGGGCGGGTTTATCGTTCACAGTCAGGCCTTCGATGGGCTGAAGGGAAATTTTCCGATCGGGTTTCTGGTCTGGGATACCAGCAAGAACGAATCGGCGAAAAGTATTACCACCCAGGTGCTGGACAAGGAAGGCCATGCGCTGGGCGAGAAGGTTTTTTATCTGAAGGAAAACTGCGCGCCGCTTTCCGGATGGATTGTGCGCCCGCGCTCGAACCAGCAGGATGCGTTGCCGCTGAAGAATGCCCTCACGCCGACAACCAGCGTCAAGGATGTGCGCGGCGACAAATGGGCCGATGGCGCGATCGGCAGCATGATCTGCTTTGGCAACGATATGCAGCACGCTTCAACAGGAACGGCCCTGCTCTCTTCAGGTTATGGAAACGCGGGCGCTTTTTTTGTGACCGAAGAAAATTTCCGGCAGGCGGCCATTGTGTTTGCGGTGCGGCTTCTTGTTCCCCATACATGGATCAATCATAACGATCAGTTCTTGCAGCCGGCTGCGCCATTGCCGGAAGAATTCAGGGCCGACTGTTTGATCTATATGCTCTTTGCGGGGAAAAATCTCAGCGCGGGAGCAAATGGCCTGGAATGGAATGGCAGGCAATGGTCATTGACCAATCATTTCATTCCCTATACGAAAGAAGAGGTGGGTGCGTCGGGCCGCTTTGAATCGGACTTTATGGCAAAGCACATCGCCCGGCTGAAACTCTCCAGCCAGGCGCGCGCCGTGCTGGATGCAGGCCGCAAGCTCTGGGCGCAATACCATGCCACGCAGTTCGAGCGGAAAATCCGCGATGCTTTCAGGCTCAATCGCCCGGATGCCGGCTGGTATCAGATACGCCACGCACTGAAGGCCAACAGCGACAACGAACCCGTGGACTTCGAGCCACTTGGCGCCGCCTATGCCGACCTGACACGCAAATTGTTGCCGCAGGTGTATGCGCTGGGGTTTCTGGCGTCCTGAGCAGGGTTATTTCAGTTTGGCATCCAGCTCCTTGTGAGCGCGCCTGATTTCGTTTCTGTTCGCGGCAAGTGCGTCGCTCAAGGCTTCCTGCATGGCTTGCAGGTCTTTGGTCGATATGACAAGGGTCACGGCGGGCATGGAATTACCCTGAAGGTTGGTGCACCCCAGGGTGATCTTCGACATGAAACCATCGATATGGGCAAGCATCACTGAATCCACCAGCATGACGGGATGCTGGACATTCAATGCCAGCCGCTTCAGGTCTGCGGGTGGCTGCAATGGCTGGTCTTCGTGTGTCATCGCGCGGCTCCTGTCAACAAGTGCTTTTCCTGCTCGAAGGGTGCGGCATACAGAGCATCTTCGGTGGTGTCGCTGGTTATCCTTGCCAGCTCGGAATAGGGAATCAGGCGCACCAGCAATGCGCAATCAAAGGCGTGTGCAACCTTGACCAGGGTTGGAATCGTCGCTCGGCCATACGCCGGATCTTCCAGCCTGGATATGGCAGACTGGCCTGTTCCCAGATGCTTTGCCAGGCTCTTCTGGTCCATGCCGCGTTTTACGCGGTTGATCCTGATTTGCCAGGCGATGTCCTGCTCCACGGTAGCCTCCATGTAAGCGCGGCGCTCATCATCATCGAGCCAGTCCTGACGCTGGCTGAACGCGTCAGCCTGCATTTGCGGGGGCGAGGGCGGCCATTGAAGAGATGCTGGCCAGACAGGAACAGACGCGCCTGTCCCAGTCTGCAAGACATTCTTTCCTTCGTTCTGAGGCAATGGAACCATAGGTTGCAGGTTCATAATCACCATCCTTTTCGGTTGCGGTGTTCGTCAAAACGAACACGGACATGGCATGTTCATGGAATCCCAGAATCCGCCACTGGGTACGATTCTCATCCCGGAATCGTATCATATAAATGTGATTTTCTCCGCGTATATGGCTGGCATGGGGTCTTTCCCACCACTGGGCGTCCTTTTGCTGGAGATGTTCCATGGCACGCCTGGCATTGGCGCGCCCCCTTGCCGTGAGCTTCATCAGCAATGGCACGATGTCGTTGCCGCCGTTGCTGCGCCTGTAGCAGCGATAAATCCACCAAACCATTAAATCTCCTCGTTGTGGTGAACATAATGGATTTCTGGTAAGGCATTTTTCCTTGCATTACCTGCCTGTGTGAGGCTATTGCGTATATTCAACAGGTTGAGGCAAGTTTGAGCAAGTACGACAAACGGCTAGACCTTCGCCACCCCCAATACCGCCCGGGTGTTGCCGATAAATTCATATTGCCCGGCATGAACGATGGTGGGCCATGCGCATGCATAGACTTCGCCGCCGTGCTCGCGCACGAGGTTGCAGAAATAGAAATCCTCGCCCAGCAGGCGGCCGTCTTTCACTTTCTGCCGGAAGAATTCATGCACCGGGAAATCGCGCGCGGCGTCTGCACTGGCGCATGGAACGCCATCACCCGCCAGCCGTTGCAGGCACTGCCGTGAAATAAGCATCATGCCTGTGCCCGCTTCGTTGATGCGCATGGGTTCATCCAGCGCGCTGGCCAGGGAGTCGCCTTCGTGCAGATAGGTATGCATCCCGTCATACTTTCCGGCAATCTGCGGCAGTTGCTGCGGGTCGATCCCGGGGTTGGACAGCACGGCATGCTTGACCCGCGCCCAGTCGATCTCCTTGCACGGATACGCTGCGGCCACCACGTCGTACTGCGGCCAGCGGAACATTTTCATCGCATCCGCAACCTCAAAGCCCATATCGTCATCAAGGAACAGCAGATGGCTGTAATCTGTTTTATGCAGGAAAAAACTGGCAAGAATGTTGCGCGCGCGATCCACCATGCTCTGGTTGGGCAGGGTCAGCAGTTCGATGCGCGTGCCTTGCTGGATGCAGGCCTGCTGCAACCCCCAGAGACTGCGCACATAAGCTGAGGAAAACAGCCCACGATGCGTGGGCGTGGCAACCGCGACAGAAAATGAGGTAGGCGACATGAGTGACCTGATAAGCAGTCAAGGCTTGCCATAATTATATACACGCCTTATACTCTCACCCTTTCAGGCTCGTAGCTCAGCTGGTTAGAGCACCACCTTGACATGGTGGGGGTCGTTGGTTCGAATCCAATCGAGCCTACCAACGGATTAAAAACGGATGCGGCCCTTCAAAGCGGGGCCGCATTTTTTTCGCCACAGCGGAGGTTGCAATGGTTTCGGTTCGTCTGCCCGACGGTTCGTCCAGACAGTACGATCATCCCGTCACGGTCGCCGAGGTGGCCGCGTCGATCGGCCCCGGCCTGGCGAAGGCCGCGCTGGCGGGGCGGCTCGATGGCGCGCTGGTCGATACATGCGCGTTGATCGACCATGACGCAACGCTGGCGATCATTACCGAAAAGGATGCGGATGGCCTTGACATCATCCGCCATTCCGCCGCGCACCTGCTCGCTTATGCAGTCAAGCAACTGTACCCGGACGCGCAGGTCACGATCGGGCCAGTGATCGAAAACGGCTTTTATTACGACTTCGCGTTTAACCGCCCATTCACGCCCGAAGATCTGCAAAAGATCGAAAAGCGCATGCACGAACTCGCAAAGCGTGACGAACCCGTGACGCGCCGCGTGGTGTCGCGCGCCGAAGCGATCGACTATTTCAACGGCATCGGCGAAAAATACAAGGCCGAAATCATCGCATCCATTCCCGCTGATGACGAGATCAAGCTCTATGCGCATGGCGGCTTCACGGATTTGTGCCGCGGCCCGCATGTGCCGTCCACGGGCAAGCTGAAAGTTTTTAAATTGATGAAAGTCGCCGGCGCATACTGGCGCGGCGACGCGAAGAACGAGCAGTTGCAGCGCATTTACGGCACCGCGTGGACGAAAAAGGAAGACCAGGACGCGTATCTGCACATGCTCGAAGAGGCCGAAAAGCGCGACCATCGCAAGCTGGGCAAACAGCTCGACCTGTTTCATATGCAGGACGAATCGCCTGGCATGGTGTTCTGGCATCCGCGCGGCTGGGCGCTGTGGCAGCAGGTGGAGCAGTACATGCGCCGCCGCGTGAATGAAGCCGGTTATCTTGAAATCAAGACGCCGATGATTATGGACCGGTCGTTATGGGAAGCGTCCGGCCACTGGCAGAACTACCGCGAGAACATGTTCACGACGGAATCGGAAAAGCGCGATTACGCGATCAAGCCGATGAACTGCCCCGGCCATGTGCAGGTGTTCAAGCACGGATTGCGCTCGTACCGCGACCTGCCCCTGCGTTACGCGGAATTCGGCTCATGCCACCGCAACGAAGCCTCCGGCGCATTGCATGGCCTGATGCGCGTGCGCGGCTTTGTGCAGGACGACGCGCATATCTTCTGCACGGAAGACCAGATCATCAGCGAGTCCACCGCGTTCAACACACTGGCGATGAGCGTGTACAAGGATTTCGGCTTCGAGCATATCGACATCAAACTGTCACTGCGGCCCGATTCCCGCGCGGGCAGCGACGCCACCTGGGATCGCGCTGAGGAAGGTCTGCGTGAGGCGCTGCGCGCATGTGGCGTGACCTGGGAAGAGTTGCCCGGCGAAGGCGCGTTTTACGGGCCGAAGGTCGAATATCACATCAAGGACGCGCTGGGCCGCTCGTGGCAATGCGGCACGTTGCAGCTGGACATGGTGTTGCCCGAGCGCCTGGGCGCGGAATATGTGGCCGAAGACAACGCGCGTCGCCGCCCGATCATGCTGCATCGCGCGATCGTCGGGTCGATGGAGCGCTTTATCGGCATTCTGATCGAGCACCATGCTGGCGCCATGCCCGCATGGCTTGCGCCGGTGCAGGCCGTGGTGATGAATATCGCTGAAAACCAGGCGCAATACGCCGCTGATGTTGCGCTGATGTTGCAGAAACAGGGCATCCGCGCGCAGGCGGATTTGCGCAACGAGAAGATTAGTTATAAAATACGGGAACATACGCTTGAGAAGACGCCCTACCTGCTGGTGGTGGGCGACAAGGAGCGTGAAGCACAAACGGTAGCCGTGCGTGCCCGTGGCGGTGTCGAAGTGGGCGTGATGCCCGTCGATGCGTTTATCCAGCGTCTGCATCAGGACGTGCAGTCGTTCCGGTAACGAAAGGCCACAGGAAGCCGCGCGGCTCGTTTTTTTATTTTTTCGAGGATACGTAACATCGCTACGGACAAGTCGCACCGCATCAACGGTGAAATCACCGCGCCAGAAATACGCCTGGTGGGCATCGACAACGAACCGCTGGGCATCATGAAGCTCGCGGAGGCTTTCAGGCTGTCGGAACAGAACGACGTCGATCTGGTGGAAATTGCCCCGCAGGCGTCGCCGCCCGTTTGCCGGCTGATGAACTATGGCAAGTTCCGCTATCAGGAAGCCAAGAAGCAGCACGAGGCCAAGCTCAAGCAGAAGGTCGTGCAGGTCAAGGAAGTGAAATTCCGGCCCGGCACGGACGACGGGGACTACAACGTCAAATTGCGCAATCTTGTGCGTTTCCTGGAGGATGGCGACAAGACGAAGATCACGTTGCGTTTCCGTGGCCGCGAAATGGCGCACCAGGAAATCGGCATCAGGATGCTGGAGCGTCTGCGTGGCGATCTGGACGAAGTGGGCCAGGTCGAGCAGATGCCGAAGATGGAAGGCCGCCAGATGATCATGGTGCTGGGGCCGAAAAAGAAGAAGTGATGTATTGATGGTTGATGGTTGATGTATTGATGTAGCAGGAATGCAGTTTCAGCGGCTGGCGAGGTTGCCAGCTGCATACCAAGTGGCAACAGGTTAACAAGGGCGGTTTGTGCCGCACACCTGGCGCCATCAAATAATGGAGTTGTTTGTTATGCCAAAGATGAAGTCCAAGAAAAGCGCGTCCAAGCGCTTTGTGGTGCGCCCAGGCGGCACCGTCAAGCGCGGTCAGGCCTTCAAGCGCCATATCCTGACGAAGAAAACCACGAAGAACAAGCGCCATCTGCGCGGCGCCACGGCAGTTCATGATTCCGATCTGAACTCCATCCGCGCGATGCTGCCGTTCGCGTAATCCCTTCACCTCAACTTATACTCAAAGGAGCAAAACATGCCTCGAGTCAAACGTGGGGTGACAGCGCGCGCCCGTCATAAAAAGATCATCAACCTGGCCAAGGGGTATCGTGGCCGTCGCAACAACGTCTATCGCATCGCCAAGCAGGCGGTGATGCGCGCGGGCCAGTATGCGTATCGTGACCGTCGCAACAAGAAGCGCGTGTTCCGCGCGCTGTGGATTGCGCGGATCAACGCCGCGGTGCGCCAGCACGACATGACGTACAGCGTGTTCATCAACGGCCTGAAGAAGGCGTCGATCGAACTCGACCGCAAGGTGCTGGCCGATATGGCCGTGTTCGACAAGCCGGCGTTTGCCGCGGTTGTCCAGCAGGTGAAAGCCGCCGTTGCGTAAGAAGCGCCGTCGCGCGTTCGGCAGTCATGCTGATCGATATACGGCGCGTGTCATTGCCGCGAAAGCAGGGCGCTCTGCGCTGCGCTTTCGCGGCGGCAACAGAAACGGGACTCCTCACCGAGTCCCGTTTCTGTTGTTAAACGATTGAATGACCAACGATCAAACAATCAAACGTGTAGCCTGGTTGAAACGATGGAACCCATGAATCCCACGAATCCAGAACAGATTGTCGCCGCCGCGCAGGCCGCATTCGCGCAGGCCACCGACGCGAACACGCTCGAAAACGAAAAGGCCCGCTTTATCGGCAAGTCCGGCGCGCTGACGGAACTGCTCAAGGGCCTGGGCAAGCTCGACGCCGCTGCGCGCAAGACTGAGGGCGCGCGCATCAACGCTGCGAAGCAGCAGGTGGAGGCCGCGCTGAACGCGCGCCGCCAGGCGCTGGCCGACGCACTGATGAACCAGCGCCTGGCCGCCGAGGCCATCGACGTCACGTTGCCCGGGCGCGGCGCGGGCATGGGCAGCCTGCATCCGGTGATGCGCACCTGGGAGCGTGTGGAGCGGATTTTCGGCTCGATCGGGTTCGATGTGGCTGACGGGCCGGAGATCGAGAACGACTGGTACAACTTCACCGCATTGAACAGCCCCGAAAATCATCCGGCGCGCTCGATGCAGGACACGTTCTATATCGATAGCCAGGATGCCAATGGCAACGCGCTGCTGCTGCGCACGCATACCAGCCCGATGCAGGTGCGTTACGCACGCACGCACACGCCGCCGATCAAGGTAATCGCGCCGGGCCGCACCTATCGCGTGGATAGCGACGCCACGCATTCGCCGATGTTCAACCAGGTCGAAGGCCTGTGGATCGACGAACACGCGAGTTTCGCTGACCTGAAAGGTCTGTATGCCGATTTCCTGAAAAAATTCTTCGAGCGCGATGATATTCATGTGCGATTTCGCCCGTCGTATTTCCCGTTTACCGAGCCTTCCGCAGAAATCGACATGATGTTCGAGGAAGGCAGGAATGCCGGAAAATGGCTCGAAATTTCCGGCTCCGGCCAGGTGCATCCGAATGTGATCCGCAACATGGGGCTGGACCCCGAGCGCTACGTCGGCTTCGCATTTGGCAGCGGCCTTGAGCGCCTGACGATGCTGCGCTATGGCGTGCAGGACCTGCGCCTGTTTTTTGAAAACGATCTGCGTTTCCTGAGCCAGTTTGGCTGATAACCTACATAAAAGACCATGCTATTCCCTGAATCCTGGTTGAGAACCTTCGTCAATCCGTCATTGACGACCGAAGAGCTGGCCCATGCACTGACCATGGCTGGCCTCGAAGTCGAAAGCGTGCGCGCGGTGGCGCCGCCCACATCCGGCATCGTGGTCGGGCGCGTGCTGGAAGTCGTGAAGCATCCGAACGCGGACAAACTGCACGTGTGCCAGGTGGACGCGGGCACGGGCGAGATCCTGAACATCGTCTGTGGCGCGCCGAATGTGGCCGTGGGCATCAAGGTGCCGGTCGCGCTGGTGGGCGCGCAATTGCCGCCTGCGGAGCCGGGCGGTGCGCCCTTTGCGATCAAACGCTCGAAACTGCGCGGCGTGGAAAGCTGCGGCATGCTGTGCTCGGCGCGCGAGCTGAAAATCTCGGAAGACCACAACGGCCTGCTGGTTCTGCCTGACGAAACACCGGTAGGCCAGGACATTCGTGAGGCATTGCATCTGGACGATGCGGTTTTCGAGATCAAGCTCACGCCGAACAAGGCGGATTGCCTGTCGGTTTTCGGCGTTGCGCGCGAGGCGGCGGCGATTACGGGCGCGCCATTGCAGGCGCTGGCCTTCGCGCCGGTCGCCGTGAAAAATGACGCGAAACTGCCCGTCAGGATTGACGCGCCTGATTTGTGCGGGCGCTTTTCTGGCCGCGTGATCCGCGGCGTGAATGCGCGCGCGAAAACGCCGGCATGGATGGTGCAGCGCCTGGAGCGCAGCGGCCAGCGCAGCATTTCCGCGCTGGTGGATATCTCCAATTACGTGATGCTGGAGCTGGGCCGCCCGTCGCACGTGTTCGACCTGGACAAGATTCATCATGGCGGCCTGCATGTGCGCTGGGGCCGCGTGGGCGAAACGCTGAAACTGCTCAATGGCAATACGGTGACGGTCGATGAAAAAGTCGGCGTGATTGCCGACGATCAGTGCCTTGAAAGCCTGGCGGGCATCATGGGCGGCGACAGTTCAGCCGTGACGCTGGATACCACGAACATTTATATCGAATCCGCGTTCTGGTGGCCCGACAGCATCCGTGGCCGCTCGCGCCGCTACAACTTTGCGACCGATGCAGGCCACCGCTTCGAGCGCGGCGTGGACTGGGCCACCACGGTGGAGCATCTGGAGCGCATCTCGCAGCTGGTGCTCGATATCTGCGGCGGTGAAGCTGGCCCGGTTGACGACCAGACCGTGAATGTGCCGCAGCGCCTGCCCGTCACGATGCGTGTTGCGCGCGCGCAACGCATTATCGGCGTGCCCGTTTCTGCGGACGACATCGCGCAGATTTTCACGCGGCTGGGCCTGAGTTTCGAGCGCCAGGCGGGCCAGCGCGGCGATGGCAGTGATGATGTGTTCAATGTGACGCCGCCGTCATATCGCTTCGATATCGAGATTGAAGAAGACCTGATCGAAGAAGTTGCGCGCATTTACGGGTTTGAGAAGATTCCGTCCTGTCCGCCCATCGCTGCAAACGAAATGCGCGCGACACACGAAACACAGCGCTCGCTGCACGCGCTGCGTCACGCGCTGGCCGCGCGCGATTATGCGGAAACGATCAGTTTCAGTTTTGTTGATGCGCAGTGGGAACAGGACTTCGCGGATAACATCCATCCTGTCAAACTGCTGAACCCGATCGCCAATCAGTTTTCGGTGATGCGCACGACCCTGTTTGGCAGCCTGATCGACGTGCTGCGCTATAACCTGAACCGCCGCGCGGAACGCATCCGCGTGTTCGAGACAGGCCGCGTGTTCCGGCGGGATGCGTCGGCGCCAGCCAGCGAAATGACGGTTGCGGGTTTTGCGCAGCCGCGCATGATCGGCGCGCTTGCGTATGGTCACGCGCTGCCGGAACAATGGGGCGCGCCGTCGCGTATGGTCGATTTCTTCGATCTGAAGGGCGATCTGGAAGCGCTGCTCGCGCCGCGCGTAGCGCGCTTTGTCGCAGCGGCGCATCCGGCGCTGCACCCTGGGCGCAGCGCGCGCGTGGAAGTAGCGGGCCGCGTGGTGGGCTGGATCGGCGAATTGCATCCGCGCTGGTTGCAGAAATATGATTTGCCGCATGCGCCCGTGCTGTTCGAGGTCGAGGTGGATGCATTGATGCAGCGCGCGTTGCCCGCAGCGTCGGATGTGTCGAAATTCCCGCCCGTTCGACGCGATATCGCGCTGGTTGTCGATCAAAAGATCGAAGCACAGGTGCTGCTCGATGCGTTTTGTGAGGGAATGAAAGACGATGCATGCAAAATCGTGAAAAAAGTCGCGTTATTCGATGAATTTCACGCAAAGTCAAGCAGTTCGGGGCTGGATAGCCACGAAAAAAGTCTTGCGTTCAGGGTAACGCTGCAAGATACTGGTAGCACGCTGGAAGACGAAACCGTCGATCTGGCGATCAAAACGTTGGTGGCGCGCGTGGCCGGCATGTGCGGCGCACGGCTGCGTGGGTGATGAATATGGATATTTATATTTATATTGATACTGATAGAGAGAGTGAACAGTACCAATGAATTCTTCTGTTATTCCTGAAATTTCTGGTGCTTTCGCTCTGCCCCCTGTGGCAGACGGCCATGCCTGGACAGACCCGATGACGTACACAAACTCGTCAAACCCGGCGGAAATGCCCACCCTGACCAAGGCCGAGCTCGCGGAACTGCTGTTCGAGCGCGTGGGCCTGAACAAGCGTGAGGCGAAGGATATGGTGGACGCCTTTTTCGATGCGATCCGGGATGCGCTCGAGGGCGGCGACAGCGTGAAGCTGTCCGGCTTTGGCAACTTCCAGTTGCGCGACAAGCCCCAGCGTCCTGGCCGCAATCCGAAAACGGGCGAGGCTATTCCGATTGCCGCGCGGCGGGTGGTCACGTTCCACGCAAGCCAGAAGCTCAAGGCGCGGGTCGAGGAAAACAGCGCCGCGCTTGCGTAACAATGTCCGCCGCCAGCGAAAAGGGCGAAAAAGTCGTCCTGCCACCCATTCCCGCGAAACGGTACTTCACGATCGGTGAGGTCAGTGAACTGTGCGGCGTGAAGCCGCACGTGCTGCGCTACTGGGAGCAGGAATTCACGCAGCTCAGGCCCGTGAAGCGGCGCGGCAACCGGCGCTATTACCAGCATCACGAAGTGCTGCTGATCCGCCGGATCCGGGAATTATTGTACGAACAAGGGTTCACGATTCATGGTGCGCGCAACCGGCTGGATACGCGCGGCGCACAGGCCGCAGAACGGGAAGCAGAGGGCGCGCAGGGGACGTCTGACAGGGCTGTGACCAGCACCTTTGCAACGGTCAACATCAGCCAGCTGCGGCAGGATCTGCTCGATGCGCTTGATGCGCTCAATGCGCCCAACGCGCCGAATACAAACAAACCATGACACAAACCGTAGCAGCAACGATTATCCAGCGCATCGCTGTTGAGCTGGCTGTGCAGCCGCGCCAGGTGCAAGCCGCTGTGCAGCTTCTGGACGAGGGCGCGACCGTGCCTTTCATCGCCCGTTATCGCAAGGAAGTCACCGGCAATCTCGATGACACGCAGCTGCGCAACCTTGAAGAGCAGCTGCTGTATCTGCGCGACCTGGAAGCGCGACGCGCCACCATTCTTGCCAGCATCGACGAACAGGGCAAACTCACCGACGCATTGCGCACGGCCATCGAACTGGCTGACAGCAAGCAGGCGCTCGAAGACCTGTATCTGCCCTACAAGCCCAAACGCCGCACGCGCGCGCAGATTGCCCGCGAGGCGGGGCTGGAGCCGCTGGCGCAGGCGTTGCTGGCCAATCCATTGCTCGACCCGCAGACCGAGGCCGCGCACTATATCAATGCCGAAAAGGGCGTGGCCGATGTGAAAGCCGCGCTGGATGGCGCGCGCGATATCCTGTCTGGCCAGTTTGGCGAAACGGCGGAACTGCTGGGCAAGCTGCGGGATTATCTGTATGCCCAGGGTCAGGTGATTTCGACGGTGATCACAGGCAAGGAAAACGACGAAGGCGAGAAATTCCGCGACTATTACGATTATTCGGAGCCGCTGAAAGCCGTGCCATCGCACCGCGCGCTGGCGCTGTTTCGTGGGCGTAACGCGGGCGTGCTGATGGTGAAACTGGCGCTGGGCGACGCGCTCGATGCGCAGCTGCCGCACCCCTGCGAAGTGATGATCGCGCAGCATGTGGGCATTGCCCAGCAAGGCCGGCCCGCCGACAAATGGCTCGCCGATGTATGCCGATGGTGCTGGCGCGTGAAGGTGCACCCGCATCTTGAAACCGAATTGCTGACGGACTTGCGCGAGCGCGCTGAAACGGAAGCGATCCATGTGTTCGCGCGCAATCTGAAAGACCTGCTGCTTGCCGCGCCCGCGGGCCCGAAGGCCGTGCTCGGGCTTGATCCTGGCCTGCGCACGGGCGTGAAAGTGGCCGTGGTCGATCGCACCGGTAAATTACTGGCGACGGACACGATCTATCCGCACGAGCCGCGCCGCGACTGGAACGGCGCACTGGCCGCGCTCGCACGCCTGGCCGCGCAGACCCGGGCCGAACTCATCAGCATTGGCAATGGCACCGCGTCACGCGAAACAGACCGGCTTGCCAGCGAACTGATCGCGCAGCATCCTGAGCTGAAACTGCAAAAAATCGTGGTGTCCGAGGCCGGCGCGTCGGTCTATTCGGCTTCTGAACTCGCGGCGAAGGAGTTTCCTGAGCTGGATGTGTCGCTGCGCGGTGCGGTGTCGATTGCGCGGCGCTTGCAGGATCCGCTCGCCGAGCTGGTGAAGATCGAGCCGAAGGCCATTGGCGTGGGCCAGTATCAGCATGATGTGAACCAGCGCGAGCTGGCGCGTTCGCTGGACGCGGTGGTGGAGGATTGCGTAAACGCAGTGGGCGTGGACGCAAACACGGCCTCGGTGGCGCTGCTCGCGCGCGTGTCGGGCCTGAACGCAACGCTGGCGCGCAATATCGTGGATTACCGCGATGCCAACGGCGCGTTCGCATCACGTGAGCAACTGCGGCAGGTGCCGCGCCTGGGCGATAAAACGTTCGAGCAGGCGGCGGGGTTTCTGCGTATCAATGGCGGGGCGAATCCGCTGGACCGCTCGTCGGTGCACCCCGAGGCTTATCCGGTGGTGGAACGGATCCTGAAGAAGATCAACCGTCCGATCAGTGAGGTGCTGGGCCATCGGGAAGCGCTTGCGGGCCTGTCGCCCGCGGAATTCGCCGATCAGCGTTTTGGCCTGCCCACGGTGCGCGATATTCTGGCCGAGCTTGAAAAACCTGGCCGCGACCCGCGCCCTGAATTCAGAACTGCGCTGTTTCGTGATGGCGTGGAAAAAATTTCCGATCTGAAGCCTGGCATGACGCTCGAAGGCGTGGTCACGAACGTGGCCGCATTCGGCGCGTTCGTCGATATCGGCGTGCATCAGGATGGTCTTGTGCACGTCTCCGCGATGTCGGCAAAATTCGTGAAGGACCCGCACGATGTGGTCAACGCGGGCCAGGTGGTGAAGGTGAAAGTGCTGGATGTTGATCTGCGGCGCCAGCGCATTGCGCTGACAATGCGGCTGGATGACGATACCGCCAGCGCCGCCGCGGCGAGCGCATCACCGCGCGCCGCAAAACCTGCCGCAAAGCCCGCCGGCGCAATGGCGGCGGCCTTTGCGAAACTCAGGCAGAAGTAGAAGCAGAAGTCGAAGTTGCGGGGCGCTCAGGGCCCTCGTTGCGGAACGCCGCAAACAGCCCGAAAGCGACGGTCCAGACGATCGAACCAATCGCCGGATAAAGCGTGGCCGGGTTCAGGAAAAGCGAAATAAAGACCACGCCATAAACCAGCACCACGAAAGGCACGAGCACGCGAGGCGCTGGCGTGAGGAAACCCTCGGCGCTGAAATCCTTTGACTTCCTGAAGCGCCACCAGGTAAAGATGCTGATGAAATAAATGGTCAGATAAAGATCCGTGGTGCAGCTCGCCGCGAACTGGAACGCATTCTTGATCTCGGGAATCAGCGTGAGAACAGGCGCAAAAAGCGTCAGCACCGTCACCAGGATCAGGGCATTGACAGGAATCCGGTGCCGCGACATTTTCGTGAAGCAGTGCAGGAACCTGGAATTGTGCTGTATGCCCAGCGAATACATATTGCGCGTGGCCGAGAACAGGCAGGAATTCAGCGCCGAGCCTGCGGAGGTCAGCACCACGAAGTTCACCAGCGCCGCAGCCCATTTGATGCCGATCATCTCGAAAACCATCACGAAGGGCGATTTATCCGCAGGAATATCGTGCCATGTGAAAATCGACATGATCGCAATCAGCGCGCCCACATAAAAAATCAGGATACGCACCGGAATCTGGTTGATGGCGCGCGGCAGGGTTTTGAGCGGATTGACGGTTTCCGCGGCGGTCATGCCAATGAATTCCATGGACGTGAACGCAAACATGACCATTTGCAGCGCGTCGATGAAGCTCCATCCGCCCTTGGGAAAGAAGGTAAAGCCATCGATGATATTGTGCAGGCTGGCGTGGCCATGAATCGTCGTCGATTGCACCTCAGCCGTATAGGAGTAATTCGAGAACACCAGGATCACGGCAGTAAAGATCAGGCCAACGATCGCAGCGACCTTGATGATGGCGAACCAGAACTCTGTTTCGCCAAAGAATTTGGCGTTCAGCGTGTTCAGCCCGAAAAGCAGGCCCAGCGCAACGATATCGATGAGCCATTGCGGAACACCGGGTAGCCAGAACTGGACATAGCTGCCAATGGCGGTCAGCTCGGAGATGCACAGGAACACCAGCACCAGCCAGTAAGTCCACTGTGAAAAATATCCTGTGCGCCTGCCGGTGTACCGGGTCACGAAGTTCAGGAAGCTGTGCTGCGTGGGATCCTGATAGAGCATCTCGCCAATGGTGCGCAGGAAAATGAACATCGCAACGCCAATGGCGATGTAGGCGAAGATGATGGAAGGCCCGGTCAGGCTGATGGTTTTTCCTGCGCCGAGAAACAGCCCTGTGCCAATGGTGCCTGCGATGGCGATGAGCTGGATATGGCGGTTTTTCAGGCCGCGGGAAAGCTCCTGCGTGTCTTGCTGGGGAAGTGCTTGTTCTTGCATGATCTTCTACAACTTATGTGAATACAGAAATACCTGGAAATACGGACGGTCCTAAATCTCGATCTTCGAGCCCAGCTCCACCACGCGGTTGGCCGGGATGCTGAAAAAGTCGGTGGGTTTCGCGCCGTTCTGGTGCATCCACGCAAACACGCGCTCGCGCCAGATCGACATGCCTGGCAACTGCGTGGGCACCACGGTTTCGCGCGCGATGAAAAACGAGGTATCCATCAGGTCAAACGTCGTGTGATAGGTGCGACCAATTTCTTCAAGCACGACCTGCACATCCGGGGTTTCGTTAAAGCCGTAGGTGGCCTTCACCAGATACAGGCCGCCGCCCACGTTCTTCGCCACCAGGCGGTCAGCGTCGGCAACGCGCGGAATGTCCAGCGTGACAAAGGTCAGGAAAACCGTGCGCTCATGCAGCACCTTGTTGTGCTTGAGGTTGTGCAGCAGGCTCACCGGCACCATATTTTCATTGCCCGTCAGGTAAATCGCCGTGCCTGGCACGCGTTGCGGCGGATGGGCCAGCAGACTCTCCAGGAACGGCATCATCGGAATACCGTCAGCTGCGGTGCGCTCGCGCAGGATCCTGCGGCCCTTGTGCCAGGTGGTCATCAGGAAGAACAGCAGCGCGCCGATGCTCAACGGCAGCCAGCCGCCTTCGTGCACCTTCAGCAGGTTCGCGCCGAAAAAGGCCAGATCGACCGTCATGAAGCCGATGATGATTAACGCCACCAGCAGGCGGTTCCAGTTCCAGACTTTCACCATCACCACACATGCGAGCATCGTGGTCATCACCATGGTTGCCGTGACCGCGATGCCGTAAGCCGCGCCAAGATTGTCGGAGGTCTTGAAGCCGTACACCACGCACAGGATAACCACCAGCAGCATCCAGTTCACCAGCGGCACGTAAATCTGGCCGATGGCAAGCTCGGAGGTGTGCAGCACCTTCATGCGCGGCACATAGCCCAGCTGGATGGCCTGGCTCGTCAGGGAATACGCACCGGAAATCACGGCCTGCGACGCAATCACCGTGGCCACGGTGGACAGCACGACAAGCGGCAGCAGTGCCCATTGCGGGGCCAGCAGGAAAAACGGATTCTTGAGCGCCAGAGGGTCGTGCATCAGCAGCGCGCCCTGGCCAAAATAGTTCAGCACGAGCGAGGGCATCACCAGGGCGTACCACGACATGCGGATCGGCTTGACGCCGAAGTGGCCCATGTCCGCATACAGCGCCTCCGCGCCGGTCAATACCAGCACGACCGAGCCCAGCACCACATAGGCATGCGACAGATGCCCGGCCATGAACCGCCAGGCATACCAGGGGTTGAGCGCCGCGATGATTTTGGGCATCTGCGCAATCTGCACGAGGCCAAGCACGGCGATCGTGACGAACCACAGAATCATGATCGGCCCAAACAGACGGCCCACCATTTCCGTGCCATGCCGCTGGATCCAGAATAATGCGACCAGCACCACCATCGTCAATGGCAGCACCCAGTGCGCCAGTTCCGGCATCGCAATCTTCAGGCCTTCGATGGCTGACATCACTGAAATCGCGGGCGTGATGACCGAGTCGCCATAAAACATGCACGCCCCGAAGATCCCGCACATCATCAGGATGGCCGCGGCCTTGCCCTTGTTGTTAAAGGGCCGCAGTGACAGCGCCATTAACGCGAGCGCGCCGCCTTCGCCGTTATTGTCTGCGCGCATCACGAACAGCACATATTTGACGCTGACCACGATGACGATGGCCCAGAACAGCAGCGAAATCACGCCGAGAATGGATTCATGGGTCATCACGGTGCCGTGGCTGAGCGCTTCCTTGAGCGCATACAACGGGCTGGTGCCGATGTCGCCAAACACCACGCCGATCGCAGCCAGCGCAAGCGCCGGCAAGGGGCGTTGCCTGGCTGCGGGATTACCGGTTGTCATGTCAAGCCTTGAATGGGTGGCGCAGCAGGATCGTCTCGTCCCGGTCAGGGCCGGTGGATACCATATCAACCGGCACGCCCGCCACGTCCTGCACGCACCTCAGATACGCCTGCGCGCTGGCGGGCAGGGCGCTCCACTGCGTGAGGCCAATCGTGCTTTCCTTCCAGCCGGGGAAGGTTTCATAGACAGGCTCGCAGCGCGCCACATCCGCCGCGCCGCGCGGCAGGATATCCACGGGCTGGCCATCGACGCGATAGCCCACGCACAGCTTCACTTCGTCCAGACCATCGAGCACATCGAGCTTCGTGATGCACAGGCCCGACACGCCGTTGATCTGGATCGAGCGCCGCAGCGCCGCTGCATCCAGCCAGCCCGTGCGGCGTGGCCGCCCTGTGACCGAGCCAAATTCCTTGCCGACGTTCGCCAGTGTGACGCCGATGGCGTCCTGGCGTGCGGGATTGTCCGCGTCGTAAAGCTCGCTGGGGAACGGGCCTGCGCCCACGCGTGTGCAATAGGCCTTGGTGATGCCCAGCACGTAACTGAGCTGCTGCGGGCCGACGCCCGCGCCTGCCGTGGCCGCGCCTGCCACGCAGTTGCTGGAGGTGACGAACGGATAGGTGCCGTGATCGACATCGAGCAACGTGCCCTGCGCACCCTCGAACAGCAGGTTGCCGCCCGCGCGGTTAATGTCGTACAGCCGCCGCGATACATCCGCGACCATCGGCGCGATGCGCGGCGCATAGCTGAGCATCGTATCGAGCGTCTGCTGGAAGTCCACGGGTTGCGCGCCCAGATATTGCGTCAATACGAAATTATGGAAGTCGAGCGCCTCGCGCAGCCGCTGCGCAAACGCATCAGGCTGGAACAGATCCTGCACCCGCAGGCCGCGCCGCGCCACCTTGTCTTCATACGCCGGGCCGATGCCGCGGCCCGTCGTGCCGATCTTGTCCGCGCCGCGCCGGAGTTCGCGCGCCTGGTCGATGGCAATGTGGTACGGAAGGATCAGCGAGGTTGCCTCGGAGATGAACAGGCGCGACTGCACATCCACGCCCGCGCCTTCGAGTTCGCCGATTTCCCGGAACAACGCCTCGGGCGACAGCACCACGCCATTGCCGATATAGCAGGCCACGCCCTGGTGCATGATGCCCGACGGAATCAGGCGCAGGATGGTTTTCCTGCCGCCAATGATCAGCGTATGGCCCGCGTTGTGCCCACCCTGGAAACGCACGACGCCCTGGGCGTGATCGGTGAGCCAGTCAACGATCTTGCCCTTGCCTTCGTCCCCCCATTGGGTGCCAACGACGACAACGTTACGTCCTGGCTCTGTATTCACTGCGCAAACAGACATGGTGTTCCATACAAGATAAAAAATGTGTCCATATTTTACCTGGGTTTTACCTGGGCCATGGGCCGGGGGAATTTTTATTGGTATGGCCGCAACACGAAGGCGGGTAAAATCGCGCCATTACGCTTTTATCCTGTTTCTGGAGCAGTACCATGAATTTGCCACGTCGTACCACCCTCACAAAATTTCTGATCGAATATCAACGCAAAAATCATAACCTGCCAGGCGACCTGCGGCTTCTGCTGGAAGTGATCGCGCGCGCATGCAAGGCCATCAGCAGCAATGTCAGCAAAGGCGCGCTGGGCGGCGTGCTGGGCACGGCGGGCAGCAGAAACGTGCAGGGCGAGATACAGAAGGATCTGGACATCCTGTCCAACGATATCCTGCTCGATGCGAACGAGTGGGGCGGCAATCTTGCGGCCATGGCTTCTGAGGAAATGGAGACCATGCGGCCCATTCCGTCGGAGTACCCCAAGGGGCAGTACCTGCTGCTGTTCGATCCGCTCGATGGCTCATCGAATATCGATGTGAACGTGTCGATCGGCACGATCTTCTCGGTGCTGCGCTGCGCGGATAACGAAGCCACCGAGCAGTCGTTCCTGCAACCGGGCGCGCAGCAGGTGGCCGCCGGTTATGCGATATACGGCCCGCAATCCATGTTCGTGCTGACCACCGGGGATGGCGTGAACGGCTTCACGCTGGACCGCGACATCGGGTCGTGGGTGCTCACGCACGCCGATATGCACGTTCCCGAGGATACGCGTGAATACGCGATCAACGCCTCGAATGCGCGGCACTGGTACGAGCCAGTGCAGCGCTATGTGAACGAAATGAACGCCGGCACGGACGGCCCGCGCGGCGAGAACTTCAATATGCGCTGGATTGCGTCGATGGTCACGGATGTGCACCGCATCCTGACGCGCGGCGGCATCTTCATGTATCCCGCCGATCGCCGCACGCCAGATCAGGCGGGAAAACTGCGCCTGCTGTATGAGGCGAATCCGATGTCGTTCATCATCGAGCAGGCGGGCGGTGCCAGCACGAACGGTTTGCAGCGCATGCTCGATGTGCAGCCCACGGCATTGCACGAGCGCGTGGCCGTGTTTCTTGGCTCGAAAAACGAAGTGGCGCGCGTCACGCGCTACCATCAGGAGCATCACAACGCAAAAAACTAGCCAGGGGCTTGCCAGAAGGCCACAAAACTTCGTATAATCGCGGGCTTCCAGGGCCGGAATAGCTCAGACGGTAGAGCAGCGCATTCGTAATGCGAAGGTCGGGGGTTCGATTCCTCTTTCCGGCACCACAGAATCAGGGCGAAAAGGGCCTGGCCACTGTGCCAGGCCCTTTTTGTTTTCCTTTTCATTGTTTCATCGATGTGATTCAGTCTGGAGAAAAGGCGATGGCAGAAAGCAGACAGCAGGCTGGGTTGCGATTGCGTCTGATGGGCCTGTATGGCGGCCTGATTGCATTCAACGTGCTGGCGTGGGTGTGGGCTGTGCTGGTGTTCCGGCATTACCCGGTGCTGCTGGGCACGGCGCTGGTGGCCTGGACATTCGGCCTGCGCCATGCGGTGGACGCTGACCATATCGCCGCGATTGACAACGTCACGCGCAAGCTGATGCAGCAGCGCCAGCGTCCGGTGGCCGTGGGGTTTTATTTCTCGCTGGGGCATTCAACCATTGTTGTGTTGCTGTCGCTGCTGCTGGTGATCACCACGGCGGCGCTGAAGGATCATTTCGATGGATTGAAGGCGGTGGGCGGCATGGTGGGCACGCTGGTGTCGGCGTTTTTCCTGTTTGCCATTGCGCTGATCAATCTCTTTGTGCTCGCGCAGGTCTATCGCACGTTCAGGAAGGTGGCCTCGGGCGAGCAGCGCATGGATGATGCCAGTCTCAGCCTGTTGCCCACGGGAGGCGGCTTTTTCTCGAAGCTCTGTTCCCGGCTGTTCAAACTGATCGACAAAAGCTGGCACATGTATTTTCTGGGCTTCCTGTTTGGCCTGGGTTTCGATACGGCCACGGAGGTGGGCGTGCTCGGCATCTCCGCTGCGCAGGCTTCCAAGGGGTTGCCGGTCTGGTCCATCATGGTGTTTCCCGTATTGTTTACTGCAGGCATGACGTTGATCGACACGATGGACGGCACGCTGATGCTGGGCGTTTATAACTGGGCGCTGGCCAACCCGTTGCGCAAGCTTTACTACAACATGGTGGTCACGTTCGTTTCGGTGGTGATTGCGATGCTGGTGGGCAGCATCGAGCTGCTCGGTGTTCTGGGGAATTCCTTGAACGGCAGCGGCCCGTTCTGGGATACAGTAGGGCGGCTGAACGACAATTTCGGCGCGATGGGCGCGCTGATTATCGGATTCTTTGTTGCGTGCCTGCTGTGCTCGGTGATTTTTTACCGGGTGCGGGTGCGAAGGTGTGTGTGAGGCTTGCGCAGGCGGCTTGATGTTGCTAACATTAAACCATTGCTATTGCCGCCAGCGAGTCATCATGGATCCTGAACAAACCGTCCAAACCGTCACGAGCCGTGAGTTCGTGCACAACGTCAGCGCCGCAAAGCGCATTGCGGCCCAGGGCAGTACCGTCATCATTACTGACCGTGGCGCCCCTGCCTTTGCGCTACTCAATATTGCCGAATACCGGCGTCTGACGGAACCCGACAAAAGCATGTCGGAATTGCTCGCGCTGCATGAAGCGGCTGACGTTGAGCTTGACTTCGATCCAGTCAGGGTGAGTGCACGCGAACTGGATGCATGATGTACCTGCTCGATACCAATGTTCTGTCGGAGTTACGCAAGGTTCCGGCCCATCCTCGTGTGAGCGCCTGGGTGGATGCCCAGGTCAAGGCGACGCTGTTTATCAGCGCTGTGTCCGTGCTGGAGATTCGCCGAGGCATCCATAAACTGGAACAGCGTGGCGATTTTGCGCAGGCCGCGATTTTCACAGCGTGGCTGCAACATCAAATTCAGCCAGCTTTTGCGGGACGAATCCTGAGTGTCGATCAGGACGTCGCCCTCCAGGCAGCAGTGTTGCCGTGGCCAGATTCCACTGACTGTAGAGACGCGCTTATCGCAGCGACAGCCCTGGTGCATGGCGCGACCATGGTGACACGAAATGTTCGCCACTTTGACGCAATGGGTGTTCAGATAGTGAACCCATGGAGCGCCTGATTCTGGTGCGGCAGGAGGGACTTGAACCCCCGCCCCTCGGCTTAGAAGGCCGATGCTCTATCCAGCTGAGCTACTGCCGCGTGTTGGGTGATGCGTATTATGCGCGATACATTGTGCGCGCTGCGCTCACACGGGCTGATGATGCAGCATGAACCAGCCCAGGCAGAACGCGCCGGCAACGATGCAATACAGGCCAAACGTGGCCAGCCGCCCGCGGCCTTCAAAATAACGCATCAGGAATTTCACGCTCAGCCATGCCGCAATGCCTGTGAGCACGCCGCCCAGCAAGGCGGTTGAAAGTTGCCCGGGCGCCCTGAGCAGCTTCGGCAACTCCAGCAGACCCGCCGCGAAGATGATCGGCGTGCCCAGCAGGAACGAGAATTCTGCGGCTTTTTCCGTGCTTAACCCGGCAGCATTGCCCGCGATGATCGTCAGGCCGCTGCGCGAAAAACCAGGAATCAGCGCGCCAATCTGGGCCAGGCCGACAAAGAACGCCTGCCGGAAACTCAGCGCGTCGGAGAAGCGGTGGCGGCGGCGTTGCGCGGCTTGCAGGCGATCGCCCAGCCACAGCAGTATGCCGTTCAGAATCAGCACGAACGCGACGATGCGCATGTCATGAAACAGCCGCTCGATATGTTTTTCGAAGATCAGCCCGATCAGGCCCGCCGGAATCGTGCCCACGATCAGCGCCCACATCATGTGACCTTCCTTGCTGGGCCTGCCCGCCAGGGAGCCAAAAAAACCGCGGAACAGCGCCACCCAGCGCGCGCGGAAATACCACAGCAGCGCAATGGCCGTGCCCAGATGCAGGGCCACCAGGAACGGCAGCACCTGCGGCGTGCGTTCGTCCAGATGAACGCCGAACAGCGCAGGCACCAGCAGCAGGTGAGCCAGGCTGCTGACGGGGAAAAGTTCGGTGATGCCTTGCAGTACGCTCAGAAAGAGCAGGAACCAGAAACTCATGGATGAATTCTCTCGTGGTAAAAGTGACGTGATTCGTGGCGATGGGAATGACGTGAGGCAGGATTGTACCCGCCCAGGCTGGCTGGATATAGAATATGTCACCCCATTTATTTTATCGCTGGCTCCCTGCGGTGCGGATGCGCACGGGGCGGCGTCTGTGAGGAGATCATGCTGACAACGGGCATCAGGGGTTTGAGCTGTTCTTGCTGTGTGCTGCTGGGCGTGGCGCTGGCCGCGTGCAGCTCGAATCTGGATTATCGGACAGGCGCTGCGGGTGCAACGGGCTATGCACCGGTCAGGCCAGGTTATTACCGCGTGGTGCGGGGCGACTCGGTGGGCAGGATTGCGCGCGCCTATCATCAGTCTGTCTCCAACATCGCACGCTGGAACAACCTGGATAATCCGGACGCCATCACCGTCGGGCAGCTGCTGCGCGTGGCTCCTCCGGGTCACGGAAATTACGCCAGCGCGCCCGCGGAAAGTCCTGTGGCCGCACCGCCGCCGGTGGCGTTCATCTGGCCCGCGCCTGGCGCCATCGAGCGCAGGTTTGATGGCAGCCGCTCAAAGGGCATCGATATCGTCAACGCTGAGGGCACTCCCGTGGTGGCCGCCGCAGGCGGTGTGGTGGTGTATGCGGGCCACGGGCTGCGCGGTTACGGCAACATGATCATCATCAAGCACAACGCGGATTATCTGAGCGCGTATGCACATAACCGCAGGTTGCTGGTGAAGGAAGGCGAGCAGGTCGGGCAGGGCCAGGAGATCGCCGAAATGGGCCAGTCAGGCAATGACCACGTGGCGCTGCATTTCGAGGTGCGTTATCAGGGGCGCTCCGTGAACCCGGAACGTTACCTGCCCATGCGTTAACCCGGCAGGAGCGCAGAACAGAATGACGATCGAAACCGTTGGCGTGGTGGGCGCGGGCACGATGGGCAGCGGCATCGCGCAGGTCGCTGCCGCAGCAGGGCTGCGCGTCACGTTGCTGGATCTGACGGAGGCCGCGCTGCAAAAAGGCGTGGCGATGCTTACCGCAAGCCTGGCGAAGCTCGTTGAAAAAGGTAAGCTCGATGCCCCGGCGCGCGACGCGGCGCTGGCGCGCATCACAACATCCACCGGTTACGCGCAGATGGCCCGCGCGGATATCGTGATCGAAGCCGCCACAGAAAACCTCGAACTGAAGGTGCGCATCCTGCGGCAGATCGAGGCGATCGTGTCAGGCGATGCGATCATCGCGTCGAACACCTCGTCGCTTTCCGTGACTGCGCTTGCGGCAACGCTGGAGCGGCCATCGCGTTTTGCCGGCATGCATTTTTTCAATCCCGTGGCGTTGATGCCGTTAGTCGAAGTGATCCGCGGGCTGCAAACCAGTGATGCCACCGCAGGCGCTGTGCGTGCGCTGGCTGAACAGCTGGGGAAAACGCCGGTGAGCGTCAGGAATTCGCCGGGCTTTGTGGTGAACCGGATTCTGGTGCCAATGATTAACGAAGCGTTTTTCGTGCTGGCCGAAGGCGTGGCAAGCGCCGGGGAAATCGACGCGGGCATGAAGCTCGGCGCGAACCATCCCATTGGGCCGCTTGCATTGGCCGATCTGGTGGGGCTGGATGTGTGCCTGTCGATCATGGACGTGTATCTGCATGATTTTGGCGACGCGAAATATCGCGCGTGCCCGTTGCTGCGCGAGCTGGTGGCCGCAGGCCGGCTGGGGCGCAAGACCGGGCATGGCGTGTATCGCTACCCCTGACTGGCACAGGCTGGAATGCTAAAATTTGCCATCCCGTTTTTCCTGCAAATTTTCCAGCGACGTAACCATGTCTTTCCTGTCCTGCTTCACGCGCGGTGCGCCGGTTTTCGTCGCGATGGCGATCATGATGACCTGCGCGTCTGCGCAAGCGTTGCCCGATCCGGCGATGACCCCGGCCAGCGATGCCGTGGCCGCCGCATCGAGCCCGATAGCCAATGATTTTGACGCCAGGCAGAAGGCGATCGATCGCCGCTCTGCGCAGAATAATTATCAGTATGAGCTGGCGCGGCACAACTGCTACAGCAAGTTTTTCGTCAATCATTGCCTGAACCGCGCCCATGACAAAATGCGCGCAGTGCAGGCAGGCATTCGCCAGGATCAACTGGCCCTGGGCGAGCAGGAGCGCGTCGACCATGCGCAGCGGCGCGATGCGCAAGCCGCGTTGCAGCGCGCGCAGAACGCCGCGCAAGCGCCGCAGCGCGAGGCCAACGAAGCGAAGAATGCCCAGGCCTATGCAGACAAGCAGCGCCAGCACGCGCTGGATGCCGCGCAGAATGCCGCAGATGCGCCGCAACGCGTGGCCAGCGAGCAGCGTAACGCGCAGGCTTACGATGAAAAGCAGCGCCAGCATGTGTTGAGCGCAGCAGAACGCGGGGACGCCACGCATCGCGCCGTGGCCCAGTCGGCGCTGGCCCAGCCCGGCTTCCAGCAGAAGCTCGCGGCAGCCCGCCAGAGGGGCGCGCAGAAGGCGCAGCAACGCGCGCAGAACGTCACGAAATACCAGAAGAAGCAGGCTGCTGCCGCGCAGCGCAAGGCCGACGTTGAGCATCGCCAGCAGCAGGCTGCCGAGAAAAGGCAGAAACAGCAACAACAGCAGCAACAGCAGCAGCATTAAGCTGCACCGTCACGCGCCTTGAATTCTTCTTCTGTGACTGTTACTGCAACCGTGGCGAATCTGCCAGCGCTGAGCGTGCGTCGTACCGCTGAGCTGGATGGCATGTTCGCTGCGAACGGATTGCTTGCGCGTGAAATCGAAGGCTACCGGCCACGCGCCGCGCAGATTGAAATGGCGCGCGCCATTACCGCCGCGATGGAAACCACGGGCCAGGATGTTCCAGGGCAAGGGCCGGAGAAGCCTGGACGGGGACAGGAGCAGGAACAGGAAGACACCGGCGACAACACATTGATCGTTGAAGCGGGCACGGGCACGGGCAAAACCTTTGCGTATCTCGTGCCAGCGATGCTGTGGGGCGGCAAGGTCATTATCTCGACGGGCACCAGGCATTTGCAGGACCAGCTTTTCCAGCGCGATATTCCCACGGTGCGCGATGCGCTGGCCGTGCCCGTGACCGTAGCCATGCTCAAGGGGCGCGCCAATTATCTGTGCCACTATTATCTGCAACGCACCGCCGATGGCGCGCGCCTGCCTTCCCGGCAGGATGTGGTGCATCTCCAGGAAATCCGGCATTTCGCAAAGATCACGCGCACGGGTGACAAGGCCGAACTGGCCAGCGTGCCGGAAACGGCTGCGGTGTGGTCGATGGTCACGTCCACGCGCGAGAACTGCCTGGGCCAGGAATGCCCGCATTACAAGGACTGCTTTGTGATGCACGCGCGCCGTGAAGCGCAGCAGGCCGATATGGTCGTCGTGAATCACCATCTGTTCTTCGCGGACATTGCATTGCGCGACACCGGCATGGCCGAACTGCTGCCCAGTGCGAACACGATCATCTTCGACGAAGCGCATCAGCTTCCTGAAACGGCAACGCTGTTTTTTGGTGACACACTGTCAACCATCCAGTTTCTCGAACTCGCGCGCGACTGCGTCATGGAGGGCCTCAGCCATGCGCGCGACGCGGTGGACTGGGTGAAACTGGGCGCGGCGCTGGAGCGCGCGTCTCGCGATGTGCGGCTGTGTTTCCAGGCCGATTCGCTGCGGCTGGCCATCACGCAGTTGCCCGCTGCGCATCCCTTGTTCAGTGCGTTGCCCGCGCTGGCCACGGCGCTGGATACACTGGCCAGCGCGCTGGCCGCGCAGGATGGGCGCGCAGAATCGCTCGATGCGTGCCTGCGGCGTGCGCGGGAACTGAAAGCCCTGCTGGCGAGATGGACCACCGCGCCCACCGC
>Ga0209738_10000007_pt1 | contig 55662 bp, 47 predicted proteins | sample TergutNc150P5_FD_187289 | JGI IMG/M metagenome (GOLD analysis project Ga0209738, IMG submission 187289) | Nasutitermes corniger P5 segment gut microbial community from laboratory colony in Florida, USA - Nc150 P5 (SPAdes) (version 2) | ecosystem: Host-associated > Arthropoda: Insects >...
AAGCTCCATTCTTCATCCGATACATCGGTGGGGTAAGGTTTGCGTTCTGGCATACCGCCAGGTTACCAGGTTTTAGGCAAAAGTGCCTAACACGCTCTACCCATAACAACCTGTTCATTACGTACTCCACTCCATTTGTATTCTAACGACAGGGCGATGTTACCCCCTTTTATGGAGAGTCTGGTCACAGGTTTGCACTTTCCGGGCCTGACAGCGTGATATTTCACGGGGCATCCACAAAAAACCGCTCGCGCAGTTCCAGCAGCCCCAGCCGCTCCAGAATGTCGGCCAGCCGGCGCGCGGCGCGCTGGCGCGGCAGGTCCTGATATTGCGCGATGATGAGCTCGTTTTTCATCGAATGTTCCCAGCCCACAAGCTCCGTGACGCTGACCTGATAGCCGTGCGCTTCCAGTTGCAGGCAGCGCAGCACGTTGGTGACATGGCTGCCGAACTCGCGCGTGTGCAGCGGATGCCGCCAGAGTTCGGTGAGCGCGTCGCCCAGCGATTTGCCCTTGTTGCGGCGCAATACGCCCGCGACTTCCGCCTGGCAGCAGGGCACGAGCACGATGTCATGCGCGTGTTTTTCCAGCGCGAAGCGGATGGCATCATCAGTGGCCGTATCGCACGCGTGCAGCGCCGTGACGATATCGACGCTCGCGGGCAGCTGGCTGGACGTGATCGAATCGGCCACCGACAGGTTCAGGAACGTCATGCCATGAAAGCCCAGCCGCCGGGCAAGATCGCGGGATTTTTGAACCAGCGCGTCGCGCGTTTCAATGCCGAAGATATGCGAGCTGTCATGCTGTTCCTTGAAGAACAGGTCATACAGAATGAACCCGAGATAGGATTTGCCCGCGCCATGATCGACCAGCGTAATGGCCCCGCCAGTTTCTTTTTCCTTCGCCTTCTCTTTCTTCAATGCAACCAGCAGCGGCTCGATAAACTGGAACAGGTGATACACCTGCTTGAGCTTGCGGCGGCTGTCCTGGTTCATCGCGCCATCGCGCGTGAGGATATGCAGCTCCTTGAGCAGCTCGATGGACTGGTTTGGGCGGATTTCGTGGGACTTGGGCATCAAAGGCGGTGAAACAGGCATGAACGAGGCTACAGCATAAAGATCTGACCTTTTCCTCTTTCGAGGAAATGGTGGGCACGCTAACGCCCCGGCGTCTGGAGATGCTGCGGTATCTTCGCGCAAACCAGGGCGCGCAAAGCATTGCGGCACTGGCCCGCGCGATTGAGCGGGATTACAAGCGCGTGCATGAAGATGTGGGGGGGCTGGAAAATGCAGGCCTCGTCACGAAAGAAGATGGCCATATCAGCACGCCGTGGGACACGTTAACGGCAGAAGTCGCGTTATGACTTCTGAAAACTCTCTCCAGGAGTGAGGGCAACCCGCTACCCCTACCTCCTCCACCGCCCGCCGCGATAGTAGCCACCGCGATACCCGCGGTGGTAATACCCACCCCAGTACGGATAGCCATAACCATAATAGCCGCCGTAGTAATACGGCGGAGGCGGATAGCCATACATGGGCGGTGGCGGATAACCATAGCCATAACCATAAACCGGCGGCGGCGCAGCATACACTGGCCCCACCGGAATGCCCACGCCAATGCCAATGCCCACCCGCGCCTGCGCTGCGCCCATCATTCCCAAACCCAGACCTGCCGCAGCGGCCAGACTCCACAAAAAGCGTTTGCTCATGATTTCTCCCGGGTTGCAACACGTTTCGTACCGCACCAACCGATACGCCCTTGACACTTTCAATGTAGCAAAAGCGCATATTTCAACCATAACGCAATTGTTGCCAATTGCAACCACCCATAACAACCCGCAACAAGCCCCGGTTATACAACCACCGTGCGCGCCTCGCCCGCGCGGGAGGCGCGCACCGCGCCGATTTTCCACACCTGCTCGCCCGCTGCGGTGAGCAGCTCGATGGCCTGGTCTGCATGGGCCGCTGACACGATCACCGCCATGCCAATGCCACAGTTGAACACGCGGTGCATTTCCGCATCGGCCACGCCGCCATGCCGTTTCAGCCACAGGAACAACGCAGGCAGGGGCCACGCATCGTGATCGAGTTCCGCGGTCAGCCCCGCGCGCAGCACGCGCGGAATGTTTTCCACCAGGCCGCCGCCCGTGATGTGCGCCATGCCCTTGACCGGCAATTGCGCCATCAGCGCAAGCAGCGGCTTCACATAAATGCGCGTGGGCGTCATCAGCGCGTCGGCCAGCGAGCGGCCCTGAAAATCTGCGGAAAGATCCGGCTGCGCGTGGTTGATGATCTTGCGCACCAGCGAAAACCCGTTGGAATGAATGCCGCTGGAGGCCAGGCCCAGCACCACGTCGCCCGGCTCGATCGTGCTGCCGTCGATAATGCGGCTTTTCTCGACCACGCCCACCGCAAAGCCCGCCAGGTCATATTCTCCATCTGCATACATGCCGGGCATTTCCGCCGTCTCGCCGCCGATCAATGCGCAGCCCGCCAGCTCGCAGCCCTGCGCAATGCCCTGCACGACCGTGGCCGCCGTATCCACATCGAGCTTGCCGCACGCAAAATAATCGAGGAAGAACAGCGGCTGCGCGCCCTGCACGAGAATATCGTTCACGCTCATCGCCACCAGATCCTGGCCCACGGTGTCATGCCGGTTCAGCGCAAACGCAAGCTTGAGTTTCGTGCCCACGCCATCCGTGCCGGACACCAGCACCGGCTCACGATAGTTTTTCGGCACTTCGAACAATGCGCCAAAGCCGCCGATGCCGCCCAGCACGCCATCACGCAAGGTCTTTTTCGCAAAGGGCTTGATCGCGTTGACCAGCGCGTCGCCCGCCTCGATATCAACGCCCGCGTCGCGGTATGACAACCCGGAGGCAGGCAAAGCGGATTTTGGTGAATTCATGGGCAAGAAAAGAAGAAAGAAAGAGGAACAAGAAAAAAGGAAAAGAAACAGGAAGAAAGCGCGAAGGCCGGTAAAATGCGATTTTACCCGATGGGGACAGCGCCCCAATGCGCCCGAACACACCACTTTTCACGCCCTACCAACGCCACGCCTTTGTGTGGGTGGTGCTCGCGCTCGTTTATTGCGGCATGTTGTGGCTGTTGCGGCCCGTGCTCACGCCATTCCTGCTGGGCGCGATTTTCGCGTATATCCTGCAACCGGGCGTGGCCATGCTCACGCGCCATCGCGTGCCGCGCGCGCTGGCTGCGCTGCTGATGATGCTGTTGCTGCTGCTTGTCGTGTCGGTGCTGGGCGTGCTGCTGGTGATTGTGATCGAAACGGAAGGCCCGCAGCTCAGGCAGCAGGTGCCGGTGCTGTTCTCGAACCTGCATCAGTGGTTGCAGCCGCAGCTCCAGCGGCTGGGCATGGGCGATGCGCTGGACTTCACCCATCTGCGCGACAGCGTGATGACGCATATGCAGGACAGCTCCCAGCAGATTGTGCTGGCCATGTGGCAATCGGTGCGCGCCAGTGGCAGCATGATGCTCGCGCTGGCCAGCGATGTGGTGCTGGTGCCGCTGGTGCTGTTCTATCTGCTGTATGACTGGAAGCGGATCATCGCGCGCATCGAGCGCGCCGTGCCGCGCCGCTGGCTGGACAAGACGCGCAGCCTGGCCGCAGAGATGGACCGGATGCTGGCGCAGTATCTGCGCGGGCAGATGCTGGTGATGCTGGTGCTGGCTGCGTATTATTCGATCGCGCTTTCGATCGCGGGTTTTCATATCGCGCTGCCCATTGGCATTTTCACGGGCCTGGCGGTATTGATCCCGTATCTGGGTTACGCCACCGGCCTCGTCCTGGCCCTGCTGGCCGCGCTATTGCAGTTCGGCAACTGGTATGGCCTGTGCGCAGTGGCCGTGATCTACGGCATCGGCCAGATTCTGGAGAGCTTTTTCCTGACGCCGCGCGTCGTGGGCGAGCGCATTGGCCTGCATCCGCTCGCGGTGATTTTCGCGCTGCTTGCGTTTGGTCAGCTGTTCGGATTTTTTGGCGTGCTGCTGGCGCTGCCGGGCAGCGCGATCCTGTCGATCGCGTTGCGTGAACTGCGGCAGAGCTATATGAACAGCGATCTGTACAAAAACTGACCACACTAACCGCACTAACCGCACTAACCGCACTAACCGCACTAACCGCACTGACCGCAAAGACTGCAAACATCGTGCCCCGACAGTTAACGCTTGACCTTGGCATTCCGCCGCCGCTGACCTTCGGGAATTTTTTCCCGGGCGACAACGTGGAGCTGGTCACGCGCCTGCGCGCGCTGCACGCGGCGCTGTGCGCGGGCTGCGCAGGCGATCGCACGTTCTATCTGTGGGGCGAAGCAGGCAGCGGGCGCAGCCACCTGCTGCACGCGCTGGTGGACGATGTGTCGCCGCACAACGCACGTTATCTCGGGCCGCGCCATGCGGCGGCTGAATTTGCGTTTGACCCGGACACGCCGGTGTATACCGTGGACGACTGCGATGCGCTGTCGCCCGCCCGGCAGATTGCGCTGTTCAACCTGTTCAACGAAGTGCGCGCGCATCCGGCCTGCGCGCTGGTTTGCGCGGGCAACGCCGCGCCCCTGGCGCTGAACGTGCGCGAGGATCTGCGCACGCGCCTGGGCTGGGGGCTGGTGTTCCATCTCGCGCCACTGACCGACGATGCCAAGGCCAGCGCGCTGAAACACGCCGCGCACGAGCGCGGCATTCTGCTCACCGACGATGTGTCCGCATGGCTGCTCACGCATTACCGGCGCGATATGCCCAGCCTGATGGCGCTGCTCGATGCGCTGGACCGGTTTTCGCTCGAACGCAAACGCGCCGTCACCCTGCCGCTGCTGCGCGCGATGCTTGCGTTGCCTGCATCGGAGTTTCCCGCGGCAGCGCAGCTGGGCGCAGCCAGGCCAGGCCACGCACGGAATGCGCAGGTCAAGTAAAATGGCCCGCCATGACAAATCTTGCACTTTTTGATCTCGACCACACGCTGTTGCCCACCGATAGCGACCACGAATGGGGCCGCTTCATGGTGAAGCTCGGCATCGTGGACGGCCCGAGTTTCGCCGCCCAGGTCGAGCAGTTCTACGCCGAATACCAGGCGGGCACGCTGGATATTCATGCGTATCTGAACGCCATGCTTGCCCCGCTGGCCAGGCATTCGCGCGCGCAACTGGGCGCGTGGCACGAGCAGTTCATGCGCGAGGTGATTCGCCCCGCCATCACGCCCGAAGCGCGCGCGCTGGTGCGCAGGCATCAACAGGCAGGTGATCTGTGCTGCATGGTCACGGCCACCAACGCATTTATCACCGCGCCGATCGCTGCGGAATTCGGCATCGATCATCTGATTGCCTGTGAAATGCAAACCGTGGATGGCCAGCCGGATTCGGCCTACACGGGCCGCGCCACGGGCGTGCCCAGTTACCAGCAGGGCAAGATCGTGCGCACGGAAATGTGGCTGGCCTCGCTGGGCAAAACCTGGGCGGATTTTCCGCACAGTTATTTTTATAGCGACTCGCACAACGATATTCCATTGCTGTGCAAAGTCACTGACCCGATTGCCACCAACCCGGATGCCATCCTGCGCGCGCATGCGCAGGCGGCGGGCTGGCGCATTCTCGATATTTTTCCTCCCTGTGATTAAAAAATTCATCCGAAAACTGTTTGGCCCGCGCGGCGCAAGCGCGAAGAGCGCCCAGCCCGCCGTGATTCCGGCGAAGGTGCACGGCATCAATCCCGCGCTGATTTCGCGCCATGCGGTGCGCGTCACCGAAACATTGCAGCAGGCCGGATTCCTTGCGTTTATCGTCGGCGGCGCGGTGCGCGATCTGCTGCTGGGCGTCGCGCCCAAGGACTTCGATGTGGCCACCAACGCCACGCCCGACCAGGTGCAGAAACTCTTTCGCCGCGCGCGGCTCATTGGCCGGCGCTTCCAGATCGTGCATGTGCAGTTTGGCCAGGAGATCATCGAAGTCTCGACGTTCCGCGCGCTGGTAGATGCCCAGGCGCCGCTGGAAGCGGAGCGCGGGCTGTCCCCGGATGCCCCGCACCGGCGTCTGCGCCGCGCCGAGCTCGACCGGCGCACGCACGCGGTGGACACGCGCGGGCGCGTGCTGCGCGATAACGTGTGGGGCATGCAGCATGAGGACGCGGCGCGGCGCGACTTCACGATCAACGCGATGTATTACGACCCGGCCACGCAGACCGTGCTCGACTATCACCACGGCATGGACGATGCGCGCGCGCGCCTGCTGCGCATGGTGGGCGACCCGGCCACCCGCTATCGGGAAGATCCCGTGCGGATGCTGCGCGTGGTGCGCTTCGCCGCGAAGCTGGACTTCGAGATCGAGGAACGCACGCGCGCGCCGATCAGGGAGCTGGCGCATCTGATCGACGATGTGCCCGCCGCGCGCCTGTTCGACGAAATGATGAAGCTGCTGCTGTGCGGCCACGCTCTGGCGTGCCTGCGGCGGCTGCGCGAGCAGGGGCTGCACCATGGGCTGCTGCCGCTGCTCGACACGGCGCTCGAACAGCCCAACGGCAAGCGTTTTATCACCCTGGCGCTGACGAATACCGACACGCGCGTGCGCGCGGGCAAACCCGTTGCGCCCAGCTTCCTGTTCGCGGCGCTGCTGTGGCATGATGTGCAGCAGCGCTGGCAGCAGAACCTGGCGGCGGGCGATTATCCCGTGCCCGCGCTGCACCGCGCGATGGACGATGTGCTGGAGCGGCAAACCGAAAAGCTGGCGATTCACCGCCGTTATTCGTCGGACATGCGCGAAATCTGGAGCCTGCAACAGCGCCTGGAAAAACGTGGGCGCGCAGCGTTCAAGCTGCTGGAGCATCCCCGCTTTCGCGCGGGTTATGATTTCCTGCTGCTGCGCTGCGAGTCTGGCGAGCTGGATCCCGCCGTCGGCCAGTGGTGGACGGATTTTATCGGCAGCGATGCCTCCGCGCGCGAAGCCTTGCTCGCCACCGCGGGCAACCCGGAACGCACAACGCGCAAACGCAGGCGGCGCGGCGGCGTGCGCCACCGCAAGGCAGGCGGTAACGATAATGGCGAAACACCATGACCACCATGACCATCGCGTATCTGGGCCTTGGCGCCAATCTGGGAGATGCCTACCAGACGTTAAAGGATGCGGTTGTCTGCCTTGCGCAGCAGCAGCATGCGCTGACCGTGCTCGCGCGCTCGGGCACCTATCGCACCGCGCCTGTGGATGCCGCAGGCGACGATTTCTATAACTGCGTCGTGAAGGTCAGTACGAGTCTGGGCGCGCGCGAACTGCTGGCGCTCGGCCATCGCGTCGAGCATCATTTTGGCCGTGAGCGCCCGTTTCGCAACGCGCCCCGCACGCTCGACATCGACCTGCTTCTGTATGGCAACGAGCGCATCAACGAACCCGACCTGATCGTGCCGCACCCGCGCCTGACGTTGCGCGCGTTCGCGCTCGTGCCGCTGGTGGAAATCGACGCGCAGATCGACATTCCCGGCCTGGGCGCCGCCCATGCGTTGCTGCCCCAGGTGGCCCACCAGAGCATTGCCCGAATTTATCCCTCATGCCAGATGTGCAGCGGCAAGGAGCCTTGATCCCTTATGACCTATCTACAGCAAACACCCCGCAGCGCCGTGACCGTGCCCAGGCTTCAGGCCATGCGCGAGGCCGGCGAGAAGATTGCGATGCTGACCTGCTACGACGCGAGTTTCGCCGCGCTGTTTGACCGCGCTGGCGTGGACGCGCTGCTGATTGGCGACTCGCTGGGCAATGTGTTGCAGGGCCATGCCACCACGCTGCCCGTGACGCTGGATGATATTGCGTATCACACCGCGTGCGTGGCGCGCGCGCAGCCCTCGGCGCTTGTCCTGGCCGATCTGCCGTTCGGTGCTTACGGCACGCCCAAGGATGCCTTCGCCAGCGCCGTGAAACTGATGCGCGCGGGCGCGCAGATGGTCAAGCTCGAAGGCGGCGAATGGCTTGCGCCCACGGTGCAGCGGCTGGTGGCGCGCGCAGTGCCCGTTTGCGCGCATATCGGCCTCACGCCGCAATCGGTTCACGCGTTTGGCGGCTTCAAGGTGCAGGGCAAAACCGAGGCAGCGGCCAGCCAGTTATTGCGCGACGCGCGCGCGATGCAGCAGGCGGGCGCGCAGCTGATCGTGATCGAAGGCGTGCCCGCAGCGCTGGGCGCGGCCATCACGCAGCATGTCGATATTCCGACCATCGGCATTGGCGCAGGCCCCGACTGCTCAGGCCAGGTGCTGGTGATGCACGACATGCTGGGCATCTTCCCCGGCAAGCGCCCACGGTTCGTGAAGGATTTCATGCAGGGGCAGGCGGATATTCCGTCTGCCGTCGCCGCGTATGTCAGCGCGGTGAGGGGCGGGACGTTCCCGGCGCAGGAACACTGCTTTTAAACACTGTTTTTAGTCAGCCAGCAACTCACGATGTTCGGTCAGCGCCGCGCGCACGACCTCTGAAAACCCCGCTTGCAGCTCGGGCGTGTCGAACGCGGCCAGCAGTTCCCTGCGCATGCGCGGCTCCCAGAACCGTTTGATATGGTCGGCAATGCCCATCAGCGCTTCGTTGCGCTCGGGCAGCGACTCAAAGAACTGCCCGATCTGGTTGGCCATGTTGATCAGGTGCTGTTGATCCATCGCATTATTTCCCTGAGGTTTCCGTGGCCCGCGTGCGTTGCTCGAACAGCCCGAGCTGCTGTGCATTGAAACGCGAATATTCATGCTGCCACGCCGAAGGCTGCTGCATGTGGCTCACCTGCACCGCCGTGACCTTGAACTCGGGGCAGTTGGTGGCCCAGTCCGACACCTCGGTGGTCACGACGTTCGCGCCCGAGGCCGGAAAATGGAACGTGGTATAAACCACGCCCGGCTGCATCCGTGCGCTCACCTTCGCGCGCAGCGCGGTGCAGCCCGCGCGCGATTCGATGCTGACCCAGTCGCCATCGCCAATGCGGCGCTCCTGGGCATCGACCGGATGAATTTCCAGAAGATCTTCTTCATGCCAGCGCGAATTCTCGGTGCGCCGCGTTTGCGCGCCCACGTTGTATTGCGACAGGATGCGCCCCGTGGTCAGCAGCAGCGGGAAACGGCGCGTGACTTTTTCCGGCGAAGCCACGAATTTCGTGATCATGAACCGGCCCTTGCCGCGCACAAAATGATCGACGTGCATGATCGGCGTGCCATCGGGCGCCTGCGCATTGCAGGGCCACTGGATGCTGCCCAGCGCTTCAAGCCGCGCATAGGACACGCCGCTGAACGTGGGCGTGAGCCGCGCGATCTCGTCCATGACTTCGGACGGATGCGAATAATGCATCGCATAGCCCAGCGCGTTTGACAGCCGCATCGTCACTTCCCAGTCCGCCAGTCCGCCCAGCGGCGGCATTACACGGCGCACGCGGGAAATGCGGCGCTCCGCGTTCGTAAACGTGCCATCCTTTTCGAGGAACGACGAGCCAGGCAGCAGCACATGCGCATACTTGGCCGTTTCGCTCAGGAAAATATCCTGCACGATCACGCATTCCATGGCCCGCAATGCGGCGGTGACATGCTGCGTGTTGGGGTCGGACTGCACAATGTCCTCGCCCTGGCAATACAGGCCCCGGAAGCTGCCATCGAGCGCGGCATCCAGCATGTTCGGCAGGCGCAGGCCCGGCTCGGTTTGCAGTTTGGCCTGCCACGCGTCCTCGAACAGCGCGTGCGCCACAGCATCGCCCACATGGCGATAACCGGGCAGCTCCTGCGGGAACGAGCCCATATCGCACGAACCCTGCACATTGTTCTGGCCGCGCATCGGGTTCACCCCCACGCCTTCGCGGCCCACGTTGCCGGTGGCCATCGCCAGGTTCGCAATGGCCATCACTGCGGTGGAGCCTTGCGCGTGTTCCGTCACGCCCAGCCCGTAATAGATGGCCGCGTTGCCGCCCGTGGCGTAAAGCCGCGCAGCGGCGCGCACGTCCGCCGCAGGCACGCCTGTGATGGCTTCGGTGGCCTGCGGAGAATTTTCCGGCAGCGCAACAAAATCGCGCCATTGTTCGAACGCGCGCGTCTCGCAACGCTCAGCAACAAACGCGTCGTTCAGCAGCCCTTCGGTGACGATCACATGCGCTAACGCAGTCAGCAGCGCCACATTGGCGCCTGGGCGCAATTGCAGATGCACGGTGGCCTGCACATGAGGAGAATCCACCAGCTCGATGCGGCGCGGGTCGATCACGATCAGTTTCGCGCCTTCACGGATCCGGCGCTTCAGCCGCGCGCCCACCACCGGATGCGCATCGGTCGGGTTCGCGCCAACCACCATGATGACGTCTGCATGATCGATGGACGCGAAGGTCTGCGTGCCCGCCGATTCGCCCAGCGTGGCTTTCAGCCCGTAACCGGTGGGCGCATGGCACACGCGCGCGCAGGTATCGGTGTTGTTGTTGCCGAACGCCGCGCGGATCAGTTTCTGCACGAGATAGACTTCCTCGTTCGTGCAGCGCGACGATGTGACGCCGCCAATCGAATCGCGCCCATGTTCGCGCTGGATGCGGCGCAGCTCCGACGCGGCGTATTGAATCGCCTCATCCCAGCCGACTTCGCGCCACGGGTCGGTGATCTTCGCGCGAATCATGGGCCGGGTGATGCGATCCGGGTGCGTGGCATAACGCCACGCGAAGCGGCCTTTCACGCACGCATGGCCTTCGTTGGCCTGGCCGTTTTCGTTCGGCGTCATCCGCACGATCTGGTCGCCCTTCATTCCGACCTTGAACGAACAGCCCACGCCACAATACGCGCAGGTCGTAACGATCGAATGCTCGGGCAGGCCCGCGCATATCACGCTTTTTTCCTGGAGCGCAGCGGTGGGGCACGCGGCCACGCACGCGCCGCAGGACACGCATTCAGAGCCCATGAATGTTTCGTTCGCGCCCGCCGCAACGCGCGACGCAAAGCCGCGCCCGGCAATCGTCAAGGCGAAGCTGCCCTGCACCTGCTCGCAGGTGCGCACGCAGCGGTTGCAGACGATGCATTTCGACGGGTCGTAACTGAAGTACGGATTGGACTCGTCTTTCTGACTGTGCAGATGATTCGCGCCGTCGCGATAACGCACTTCGCGCAGGCCGATAACGCCTGCCACCCGCTGCAATTCGCAGTCGCCATTCGCCGCGCACGTCAGGCAATCCTGCGGATGATCGGACAGATACAGTTCCATCACATTGCGGCGCAGCGCCTGCAACCGCGGCGTTTGCGTGCGCACTTTCATGCCCGTTTCCGCCGGCGTGGTGCATGAGGAGGGATAACCGCGCCGCCCTTCGATTTCGACAATGCACAGGCGGCACGAGCCAAACGGTTTGAGCAGGTTCGTCGCGCAGAGCCTGGGCACATGAATGCCCGCCGCATCGGCAGCGTGCATCACCGAGACGCCCGCAGGCGCCGTGACGGACTGGCCGTCGATCTCAAGCGTGACGGTGGGCTTGCGTGCATCAGACATGCAGGGATCCTTCAAGACCAAAGTCTTCGGGGAAATGATCAAGTGCAGAGCGCACCGGGTAAGGCGTCATGCCGCCCATCGCGCACATCGACGCCGCGGCCATGGTGTCGCACAGCGCACGCAGCAGTTCGATCTGCCTGGGCGAGGCGTCGCCCTGGCGTATGCGCGCGATCAGCTCGGCGCCGCGCGTGGAGCCAATCCGGCAGGGCGTGCATTTGCCGCACGATTCCCGTGCGCAGAATTCCATCGCGTATTGCGCGAGTTCAGCCAGATTCGAGGTATCGTCGTACACCACGATGCCGCCGTGCCCCACCACTGCGCCCACCGCCGCATAAGCTTCGTAATCCAGCGGAATATCCCACTGATGCTCAGGCAGCCATGCGCCCAGCGGCCCGCCCACCTGCACCGCGCGCGCTGGCCGTCCGCTGGCTGTGCCGCCGCCGTAGTCATACAGCAGCTCGCGCAGCGTCACGCCGAAGGCCAGCTCAACCAGCCCGCCGCGTTTGACGTTCCCTGCAATCTGGAAAGGCAACGTGCCGCGCGAGCGGCCCATGCCAAAGCCCTGATAGAACGCCGCGCCGCGCGCGAAAACCAGCGGCGCCGTGGCCAGCGTAATCACATTGTTGATGACCGTCGGCTGGCCGAAAAGCCCGGCAATGGCAGGCAGCGGCGGCTTCACGCGCACGATGCCGCGCCGGCCTTCGAGCGATTCAAGCAGCGCCGTTTCCTCGCCGCACACATAGGAACCCGCGCCCCTGGCCAGGTGCAGCTCGAAGCGCCGCCCGCTGCCCAGCACATCGTCGCCCAGCCAGCGGGCCGCGCGCGCGCGGGCAATGGCCGCGCCGAGCATGGCGAAGGCATCGGGATACTCGCTGCGCACATAGATATAACCGATGGTCGCGCCCGTGGAAAGGCCCGCGATAATCATGCCTTCGATCAACGCAAACGGGTCGCCTTCCATCAGCAGGCGATCGGCGAATGTGCCGGAGTCCCCTTCATCGGCATTGCAGACGATATATTTTTGCGGGGCTTCAATTTCCGAGACCGTGCGCCATTTGATGCCCGCCGGAAACGCCGCGCCGCCGCGCCCGCGCAGGCCGGATTCGATCAGCAGCGCGCACGCGGCAGCAGGCGTCATGCACAGCGCGCAGCGCAATCCGGCCAGGCCGCCATGCGCCTCATAATCTTCGATCGACAAAGGGTCGGTGATGCCGATGCGCGCGAAAGTCAGCCGCTGCTGGCTGCGCAGATACGGAATGTCATCCACCACGCCCACGCAGCGCGGATGCGGTTTGCCCTCAACAAAACCGGCATCGAACAGTGAGGCCACATCTTCGGGTGCAACATTCGCATAACCCGTGCGCTGCCCGGCCACGGCGACTTCGATCAATGGCTCCAGATAGAGCAGCCCGCGCGAGCCGTTGCGCACCAGTTCGATGGCGATGCCGCGCTGCGCCGCTTCATGTCCGATCGCAGCGGCGATCGCGTCCGCGCCGAGCGCCCGCGCGGCAGAGTCGCATGGAACATACACGCGCGTCATGATGACGCTCCGGCGCGCACCGTCGCATTCGCGGCGGCGAGCAGCGCGTCGAATTTCTGCGGCGTAAGCTTCACGTGCAATGCATCATTGATCGTCATCGCGGGAGACAGGGCGCATTGCCCCAGGCAATAGACCGATTCCAGCGCAACGGGCTGATCGTGGCCGTGCCCAGGCGGGTCAAAACGGCAGCCTGTGCGCGCCTCAATATGCGCGGCCAGCGCTTCACTGCCCATGCTGCGGCAGGCCTCGGCGCGGCACAATTGCACGGTGAGCGCCGCGCGCGGCTGCGTGCGGAAGTGGTGGTAATAGCTGATGACCCCGTGCACTTCGGCGCGCGACAGGTTCAGCGCTTTCGCCAGTTCGGGAATGGTGGCTGGGGGCACATAGCCCAGCTCGTCCTGAATTGCGTGCAGCACGGCAAGCAGGGTGCGCCCGGGTGTCGCATGGCGCTGCACCAGCGCATCGGGCGAAAGGGAGAGAGTATCGGCCAACGCGGGTTCCTTCTTAAAACTGGGCGGCGCCTAACGGAAAAACATATGCTGCGTGAATTTTACCAGCGGATACTGGATGCCGGATTGAAGCCTCGCGGGCAGCTCCAGCGGCTTGAGCAGCATCTTCACGCAGGTTTCCGCGGACAGGTTGCGCTTGACCAGCGCATTCACGCGCGCAATGCGCTCGCGGATAAATGCGGTATCGCCCGCTTCCCCAGGGTAACGCTCCGCGAACACGTGGCGCAGGGCGATTTCCGAGTCTTCGTTGCGGATTTCCTTCAGGCGGCGCACCAGCGCGCCCAGCACGGCCATGCGGCCATGCTTTGCCGTCTGGTTGTACTGTTTGAAATAGTGCAGGAAATATTTGTAGTGCCGCACTTCGTCGATGCGGATATGTTCGGTGATTTCCTGGAGCACCGGTTCATCCGAGCACGCGTTGATCGCGCGATACAGCGACGATGTGCCCGTTTCCACCACGCAGCGCGAAATCATTTCGAGCGCGTGGGTTTTTTCAAAATCCTCGTAGGAACACGTTTTTGAATATTCCTCAAGGAAGCCCTGGAACGCCCGGTCCCAGTTGAATTCTGGCCACACCCAGGAAATATAGGTTTTCAGCGTGCGCCCATGCTGCAATTCTTCTGGTTCCCACGAGCGCACGAGCCAGGTGGCAATTTCAGGGTCGTCGCGGAAAAACTGGCTCAGATTGCTGGTATAGAGATCGGAGCCGCTTTCGATAAAGGACGCTGCGCACAGCAGCAGCAGAAGATCCTCGTTGGCGACGGCGCGCTGCCGGTCGATCCGCGTGAAGTCGATGTCTTCCATACGCCAGGGCAGCGTGTGTTCAAGCTCAGTGTCGTTGCGCATTCAGTTTCGCTCCTCGTACCGTTTGAACCTGCTTTGGAACTACTCTGGAACTACTTTGAACCTGCTTTGGAACTGCTTTGAAACTGCGTTGAAACCTGCGATGGCGGGTGCGCGCCTAGAACCCCCGCAATGACGGGTCAACCGCCGCGCGCCAGCTGACGGCAGTTGCGCGCTGGTGGTTGAACCAGGCCACCCATTCGTTGCGCGCACGGGCATCCGGGCTTTGTGCCAGCGTGGTGTAATGCTGCGCGATGTCAGCCTGGAACGCGCAGAACTGTTCCTGTGTCAGTTTTCCATGCCGGCGGGCCACATAAGCGTCATGCACCGTCCAGTACACCGGAAGCGTTGCGCTGCCGTAATCGGGCTGCTGCACATTGCTGCACATCTGCTGCAACGCAGCGAACGACGGCGCGAGCCACCGGCCTTCGATGCCGGGCTGGTTCACGCAACCGGCCAGGGCGATCATGGCCGCCAGCGTCAAGGGATACAAAATACGTTTCATGATCGACACCCGTGCACCTTACCTTATACCCTTTATATCCTATATATCGGCAGTCAGTGCGCGGATCGACGGCAGGTTGCGCCAGTAGCCTTTCGCGTCCATGCCGCAACCGAACACATAGCGCTCTGGCACCATGAAGCCGCAGAAGTCAGGGTGCGATGGTTTGGCTTTGGTCAGCACTTTTTCGCACAGCACCGCCGACAGAAAACGCTTCGCGCCCATCGCCAGAATGCGATCGCGGATCGCGGCCATGGTTTCGCCTTCGTCCAGAATATCGTCAAGCACCAGCACCACGCGGTCTTTCACCGATTCGCGCGGCGCAACGCGCCATTGCATGTCGGCGCTGCCCTTGGTGGAGTTGCGGTAGCGCGTCAGGTGGATATAGTCAAACTCCAGCGGAAAATCCAGCCGCGGCAGCAGAAGGCCCGTAAACACCGCCGCGCCGCCCATCACGGACAGCACGAGCGGAAAGTCCTGGCCAATCCCGGCGCGAATTTCACTGGCCATCCGCGCGATCGACGCGGTGACCTGCTGCGCCGAAACGATTTCCTCGGATTGGCGAAAAATATGTTCGGCTTCTTCCCGGTTCATCACGTTATCCATCTGCCCATAGTGTTCACGGCGCTCATTTTATCGCACCCGTCGAATAATAAAGCGGGAGCGCCGTCACAAGAATCCCTGCAATCGCGACAAGGATAAAAAGCAGGCCGGACAGACGAAGCACGGCCTGGTGAACGGCAGGTTTGAACAGTCTGCGCACGAGCAGGTACATGAGCATCAACGTCGGAAAATCCAGGACAAGCCACAGCGCGGTCAGCACAACCAGGCTGATGTTCATGTTGCGCGTAATGCCCATGAACTGCGGGAAGAACGACGCAAAGAAGACGATGTATTTCGGGTTGGAAAGGGCCAGGATAAAACCCCTGGAGAAGCCGCCAATACTTTGCCTCCCGGCCGGTTCATCCTGCTCGCCCCGCGCGTTTGGCACGTGTTGCACGTGTTGAACCTTTTTCGCCTGGCGCAACATGCCCCATCCCATATACGCGAGATAACATGATCCCGCTATTTTCACGGCATCAAAGGCCACCGCGTTGATGGCGAACACCCCTTTCATCGCCAGGGCGGACAGCAGGATAAAGACCAGCACCGCGCAATTGGCGCCACAGAGGGTGCGCAGCGCCTTCATCGGCCCGCCCTGAAGCCCCGCGCCAGCCACGAGCAACACCACCGGGCCAGGAATGGCAATCGTGGCAAAGGCAGCAACGATGTAAAGCGCCAGGAGATTGTAGTCAAGCGCCATGCCTGGCCTTGCCGACGGGCAGGGTAAAAAATCCGGGGTTAAGGTTGATCAACGCATGCCCGGCAACATGCCCTTCATGCCGCGCATCATCTTCATCAGGTTGCCGCCCTTCATTTTCTTCATCATCGTGCGCATCTGGTCATACTGGTTCAGCATCCGGTTGACTTCCTGCACCTGCACGCCCGCGCCTGCCGCAATACGGCGCTTGCGCGTGGCCTTGATGATGTCCGGCTTCGCGCGCTCGGCGGGCGTCATCGAGCAGATCATGCCTTCCATGCGGCGTATCTGCTTTTGCGCATCGTCCATGTTCGCGCCGGCGGCGGCCTGCTGGAACTGCGCGGGCAGCCGGTCCATCAATGACGACAGGCCGCCCATCCTGTTCATCTGCGAGATCTGCGCGCGGAAATCGTTCAGGTCGAAGTTGCCACCCTTCTTGACCTTGGCCGCCAGTTTTTGCGCAGCTTCCACATCCACGCCGCGCTGCGCTTCCTCAACCAGCGCGAGAATATCGCCCATGCCAAGAATCCGGCTGGCCATGCGATCGGGATAAAAAATCTCCAGCCCGTCGAGCTTCTCGGCCACGCCCACAAACTTCACGGGCTTGCCCGTCACATGCCGCACCGACAGCGCCGCGCCGCCGCGCGCATCGCCATCGAGCTTGGTCAGCACAACGCCGGTCAGCGGCAACGCATCATTGAATGCCTTCGCGGTGTTCACCGCATCCTGGCCCAGCATCGCATCGACCACGAACAGCGTTTCGGCAGGTTTGAGCGCCGCGTGCAGCGCAGCAATTTCCTGCATCATGGCTTCGTCGATGCCGAGCCGGCCCGCCGTATCCACGATCAGTACATCGTGATAGTGCCGTTTTGCCCAGTCCACCGCGGCATTCGCAATATCCACCGGCTTCTGGTCAGGCTGCGACGGGAAAAATTCCGCGCCCACCTGTTCCGTCACCGTCTTCAGCTGCGCAATGGCTGCCGGGCGATACACGTCGCAGGACACCGTCAGCACTTTCTTTTTGTATTTCTCGCGCAGCAGTTTGGCAAGCTTGCCCACCGTTGTGGTTTTGCCCGCGCCCTGCAAGCCCGCCATCAGGATAACCGCGGGCGGCGTGACCGCCAGATTCAGCTCGGCGGCGCGCCCTTCATAATCGCCGCCGATAATGGCTGTCAGTTCACGCTGCACCACGCCCACGAGCGCCTGCCCGGGCGACAGGCTGCCGATCACTTCCTCGCCCAGCGCCTTTTCCTTGACCCGGGCGATAAACTCGCGCACCACCGGCAGCGCCACATCCGCCTCCAGCAGCGCCAGCCGCACTTCGCGCAGCATGGCCTGCGTATTGGCCTCGGTCAGGCGAGCTTCGCCGCGCAGCGTTTTCACGACGCGCGCCATTCGTTGGGTGAGATTGTCGAGCATGGAAGCGAAAAAGAAAAAAAGGAAAAAGAAAGCGAAACGAAAAACGGGGAAATGGAAAAAATGGAAAAACAGAAGCGGGGCGGGCAGCATGCCTGCCAGGTAAAACAGGTAAACTTTCCGTTTGAGGAAAACCGCGCAGAACGCCAGAACCGCAACCCGCCTGAATCGCCATGGATATTGTACTGTATGCCCTGACCGCATTTTTGTACGTCACCCTGTGCGCCGCCGATGGATGCGCGCTCTGGCAGCGCGCGCAGGTGGCCATGGGCGGCCTGCCTGCGTCGGTCAAACCGCCCGCCGTCACGCGCCGCCGCGTGCTGCGCGCCTCCGGCATGGCCGTCTGGCAGCGCGCCACCTTGCTGCTTGCGCTGCTTGTGCACTGCGCGCTGCTGCATCTGACCATCTTCACGCAGCACGAAATGATGTTCGGCTTCGCGTTCGCGCTGTCCGCAATGTTCTGGCTGGGCACAGCCATCTACTGGGTGGAAAGTTTCTTCTTCGCGCTCGATGGCCTGCGGCTGATGCTGCTGCCGCTGTCCGCCGTGGCCTCGCTGTTGCCGCTCGTGTTTGGCGGCGTGTGCGTGCTGCCGTATGCCGCCACGCCCCTGTTCAAACTGCACTTCGTGATTGCGAATGCCGCGTATGGCGTTTTTGCCATTGCGGCGCTGCATGCGGTGCTGATGCTCGCGGTTGAACGGCGCCTGCACGCGCTGTCGCCGTCCACGGGCGCCAGGGGCGCTCACCGCGCCACGTCCAGAATGTGGGCGCGCAACTGGCTCTCAGGCTGGCTCGAAACCCTGCCGCCACTGCTGACGCTCGAAAAATGCCTGTTCCGCCTGCTTGCCGCGGGCTTCGTGCTGCTGACATTGACGCTTGCCTCCGGCATGCTGTTCAACACGCAACTGGACGGGCATCTGCTGGACTTTGACCACAAGACGGTGTTCTCGATCCTGGCATGGCTGATGTTCGGCGCGCTGCTGACGGCGCGCAGGCTGTCTGGCTGGCGCGGGCGCGCGGCATTGCGCTGGGTGATCGCGGCCTTCGTTGCCTTGCTGCTGGCTTATGTGGGCAGCCGTTTCGTGTTTGAGGTGCTGCTGCACCGGCCCGTCGTCTGAATCACTGGCGCTGACCATGAGACAGGTTTTTCTGCTGGTGGTGATCTTCCTCCTTGCGCCCTGGCTGGCCAGGCGGTTACGGCGCGCCGGGCAGCGCAAGGCGCAGGCCAGCCGCATGCGGCGCGCCGCGCCAGCCCGTGCGCTGCCCGAACCCATGGTGTGTTGCGCCACATGCGGCCTGCATGTGCCCCAAAGCGAAGCCGTTACCGAAACAGGCCAGTCATTCTGTTGCCGCGCGCACGCGCGACAACATGCCGCACATTCCCCAAAATAAGCGACGCGCAAAGGCCTGCGCCATAACCCTGACAGATTGGGTTACAAGATCAGGCTACGCTCATACAAGATTTAGGTCAGAATACGGCCTTTCATACAAGATATTGTGTTGTTCCCGAATCCAGGAGAGTTTGCAATGTCCGTCACGGATACCCCCATCACATCGCAGCCCGAAGGCATTCCAGCGGTTCGCGCATCATTTTCGCCGTTGCAGGAGAACCAGGGTGAGGCAGCGCAGGCGCAGTTCGCCAGTTACAGTGTCATTCGCCGCAACGGCAGTGTGGTGGTGTTCGAGCCCTGGAAAATCGCGATTGCGATGACCAAGGCGTTTCTCGCCGTCAATGGCGGGCAGGGCGCGGCGTCGGCGCGCGTGCGCGAACAGGTGGAACAGCTCACGCGCAATGTGGTGCGCGCGTTGTTGCGCAGCCGCCCGAATGGCGGCACGTTTCATATCGAGGATATTCAGGACCAGGTTGAACTCGCGCTGATGCGCGGCGGCGAGCATAACGTCGCACGCGCCTATGTGCTGTACCGTGAAAAGCGCAACCAGGAACGCGCGCGCGCGCAGCAACCCGCCGCGCAGGCCGCTGCGCCCGCCGCCGGCCTGAACGTGACGGACAACGGCATCACGCGCGCGCTGGATCTCGCTGCATTGCACGCGCTGATCGCATCCGCCTGTGAGGGGCTGGGCGACGCAGTAAATCCTGAACCCATCGCTGCGGAAACGGTGAAGAACCTGTACGACGGCGTGCCGATGAGCCAGGTTTATGACTCGGCGATCCTGGCCTCGCGCACGATGATCGAAAAGGATCCTGCCTACAGCCAGGTCACCGCGCGCATCCTGCTGCACACGATACGCCGCGAGATTTTCGGCGAGGAAGTCATTCAGGCGCAGATGCCCGAGCGTTATGTCGAATATTTTCCGCAGTTCATCAAGCGCGGCGTGAAAGCCGAGCTGCTGGACGAGCGGCTGCTGCAATTCGACCTGAAGCGCCTGGGCGAGGCACTGGACGCGAACCGCGACATGCAGTTCAGCTATCTGGGCCTGCAAACGCTGTATGACCGCTATTTCCTGCATATCGACGATGCGCGCATCGAAATGCCGCAAGCGTTCTTCATGCGCGTGGCCATGGGCCTGGCCCTGAACGAAACCGACCGCGAAGCGCGCGCCATCGAGTTCTACAACGTGCTGTCGCGCTTCGACTTCATGAGCTCCACGCCGACCCTGTTCAATGCCGGCACGCGCCGCTCGCAACTGTCGTCATGCTATCTGACCACGGTGGACGATGATCTGGATGGTATTTACGAAGCCCTGAAGGAAAACGCGCTGCTGTCGAAATTTGCCGGCGGCCTGGGCAACGACTGGACGCGCGTGCGCGCATTGGGTTCGCGCATCAAGGGCACGAACGGCAAATCGCAGGGCGTGGTGCCGTTCCTGAAAGTGGTGAACGACACGGCCGTGGCCGTCAACCAGGGCGGCAAGCGCAAGGGCGCGGTGTGCGCCTATCTGGAAACGTGGCATCTGGACATCGAGGAATTCCTGGAATTGCGCAAGAACACTGGCGACGATCGCCGCCGCACGCATGACATGAACACCGCGAACTGGATTCCCGACCTGTTCATGAAGCGCGTGATGGAAGGCGGCGACTGGACGCTGTTCTCGCCATCCACATGCCCAGACCTGCACGACAAGGTGGGCGCCGAATTCGAGGCGGCCTACACCGCTTACGAAGAAAAAGCCGCGCGCGGCGAAATCAAACTGTTCAGGAAACTGCCCGCGCAGCAGCTGTGGCGCAAGATGCTCGGCATGCTGTTCGAGACGGGCCACCCGTGGATCACGTTCAAGGACCCGTGCAATATCCGCTCGCCGCAGCAGCATGTGGGCGTGGTGCATTCGTCGAATCTGTGCACGGAAATCACGCTGAACACGAGCGACACCGAGATCGCCGTGTGCAATCTCGGTTCAGTGAATCTGGTCGCGCATCTGGTCAAACAACCCGATGGCGCGTATGCGCTCGATCACGACAAGCTTCAGCGCACGATCAGCGTTGCGATGCGCATGCTCGACAACGTGATCGACATCAATTATTACGCCGTGCCCAAGGCGCGCAACGCGAATCTGAAACACCGTCCGGTCGGCATGGGCATCATGGGCTTCCAGGACTGCCTGCACCGCATGCGCATTCCATATGCGTCGATGCAGGCCATCGAGTTCGCCGATCGTTCGATGGAAGCGGTGTGCTATTACGCGTACTGGGCATCGACAGACCTGGCCGAGGAGCGCGGGCGTTATTCGAGCTATCGCGGCTCATTGTGGGATCGCGGCATCCTGCCCCAGGACAGCCTCGCGCTGCTGGCCAGGGAGCGCGGCGGCTACCTGGAAGTCGATACGCGTGAAACGATGGACTGGGCCGCATTGCGCGCGCGCATCGCCACGCACGGGATGCGCAACTCGAACTGCGTGGCGATCGCGCCCACTGCGACGATCTCCAACATCATCGGCGTGTCCGCGTGCATCGAGCCGACGTTCCAGAACCTGTACGTGAAGTCGAACCTGTCCGGCGAGTTCACGGTGGTTAACGATTATCTGGTGCGCGACCTGAAAGCGCGTGACCTGTGGGACGAAGTGATGGTTTCCGACCTGAAATATTTTGATGGTTCGCTCGCGCGCATCGACCGCGTGCCTGCCGATCTGCGCGCGCTTTACGCCACCGCGTTCGAGGTCGATCCGAAATGGCTGATCGAAGCCGCATCGCGTCGCCAGAAATGGATCGACCAGGCGCAGTCGCTGAACATCTACATGGCAGGCGCCTCCGGCAAGAAGCTCGATGAGGCCTACAAGTTCGCATGGGTGCGCGGGTTGAAGACGACTTACTACCTGCGCACGATGGCGGCCACGCATGTCGAGAAATCCACCGTTGCGCCTGGCGCGCTGAACGCAGTGCCTGTGGATGTGCAGGCAGATGGTCCGGTGTGCACGCTGCGTCCAGGCGATCCAGGTTTTGAAGAATGCGAAGCTTGCCAGTGACCAACGCAAAACAAAGTGTTGTATGCAAGTCGCAATGCGAAACAAAAACGAAAGAAACTGAAACTTTTCGTGTGTGGACTCTTTTATCGCGCGCGAAAAGATGATACAACCCAATCTAACTGCATGGTGAATCTTTATGCTTAACTGGGATGATGAAGTCACGACCATAGCGTCACCGGACACAGTGCAACGCAATGCATTGCACGGCCTGTCCACTGACGCAGGCAACATGCCGTTCGGCACACAGGTGCCGCAGCCCGTTTCAGCACAGAATATTTTCGCGGATGATTTTTCCGTCGCGCCATCCTCCGCCGCCGCTTCGTCAGACGCACGCGTGAATGTGGTCGACAAGCGCATCATCAACGGCCAGACTGACGTGAACCAGCTCGTGCCATTCAAATACAAATGGGCCTGGGAAAAATATCTGGCCGGTTGCGCAAACCACTGGATGCCCCAGGAAGTGAACATGTCGCGCGACATTGCGCTGTGGAAAAACCCCAACGGGCTGACCGAAGACGAGCGCCGCATCGTCAAGCGCAATCTCGGGTTCTTCACCACGGCGGACTCGCTGGCCGCCAACAACATCGTGCTTGGCACCTACCGGCACATCACCGCGCCCGAATGCCGCCAGTACCTGCTGCGCCAGGCCTTCGAGGAAGCCATTCACACGCACGCCTATCAATACATTGTCGAATCGCTCGGGCTGGACGAAGGCGAGATCTTCAATGCGTATCACGAAATTCCCTCCATCCAGGCCAAGGATGAATTCCTGATCCCCTTCATCGACACGTTGACCAACCCGTCGTTCAAAACCGGCACGGTCGAAAACGATCAAAAGTTGTTAAGGTCCGTGATCGTGTTTGCGTGCATCATGGAAGGCCTGTTCTTTTATGTGGGCTTCACGCAGATCCTGGCGCTTGGCCGCCAGAACAAGATGACTGGCGCCGCCGAGCAGTACCAGTACATCCTGCGCGATGAATCCATGCACTGCAATTTCGGTATCGACCTGATCAACCAGATCAAGCTCGAAAACCCGCATTTGTGGACGGACGCGTTTCGCACGGAAATCCGCGAACTGTTCAAGCGCGCCGTCGATCTCGAATACCGTTACGCTGAAGACACCATGCCGCGCGGCGTGCTTGGTTTGAACGCGATGATGTTCAAGAGTTATCTGCGCTTTATCTGCAACCGGCGTTGCCAGCAGATCGGGCTTGATCCACTGTTCCCGAACGAGGAAAACCCGTTCCCGTGGATGAGTGAAATGATCGACCTGAAAAAGGAACGCAATTTCTTTGAAACCCGGGTGATCGATTATCAGTCGGGTGGTGCGCTTTCGTGGGAATGACCCTGACATTGAACGCAGCCTGCCGTAACCGTTTTTTTCTGGAATGGGCGCCTCCCTGTGGCGCCGCGCGAATCTGGTGTGTGATGCCCCGGCTGGCGGCCGGTGTCACGCGCCTTGCCAAATTCATTAGCGTAAGTGTGTGTCATCTGCGTGCGCCGATGAATAGCCCGCTTTGCAGTCTGCATGACGCGAAGGTGTTTGCAGGAAGCGGGTTTGACGAAAGGTAGCTTGAATCTCTCTCATTTCTGAACCTGAAGGAGAAGTACCATGGTAACTGCCAGGAAAAAACCGGCCGCAAAGAAGGCTGCGGTGAAGAAGGTCGCTGCGAAGAAACCCGCTGCGAAGAAGGTTGCAGTGAAGAAGGTTGCGGCAAAGAAGGTCGCCGCGAAGAAGGTTGCAGTGAAAAAGGTCGCCGCAAGGAAAGTCGCCGCGAAGAAGGTCGCCGTGAAAAAGGTTGCGGCAAAGAAAGTCGCGGTGAAGAAGGTTGCTGCGAAGAAGGTTGCAGCGAAGAAAGTCGCGGTGAAGAAGGTTGCCGCGAAGAAGCCCGCTGCGAAAAAGGTTGCGGTGAAGAAGGTTGCGGCGAAGAAAGTCGCGGTAAAGAAGGTTGCCGCGAAGAAGCCTGCTGCGAAGAAGGTTGCCGCGAAGAAGCCTGTCGCGAAGAAGCCTGTTGCGAAGAAAGTCGTTGCGAAGAAGGCGGTGGCTGCGGCTCCGTCTCCCGTAAAAACGGCGCTGAATCCGGCTGCTGCATGGCCGTTCCCGACGGGCAGCCGCCCGTAAGCGGTCAGCGCAAACAGGCAGAACCGGCCCGCAGGGTCCAGTCATCCCGCCATCAGGCAACTGGTGGCGGGATTTTTGCAGGCCGTGCCGCATAAAAAAGCGCATGTGCTCATTCTGTTCACGCACATGCGCCTGAAAACATCGCAACAGAACGTTGCGATGCTGGGGGAAACGCTAAACCGTCAGTGTGTGACGCGCGTCACGCCTCCACCGGAAAGCAGCCGAACACGGTCGCCCGCCCTGAAAACTTCACGCGTGGCCGCCTGCGTGATGGCGCGCAGCTCGCCATTGTCCAGCTTCACCGTAATTTCAACCCCCCCGTGCAGCGCCGCGCCATTTTCCACAGCGTTGCCGGCAACCACGCCAATGATGCCGCCAATCACAGCGCCCGCAAGCGAGCCATACCCGTGACCAATCGCGCCACCCGCCACGGCGCCTGCCGCGCCGCCCGCCATACCGCCCAGGCCTGTGGGCTGGCCATCATTGGCCTGAATCGTGACGGCGCGCACACTCTCCACCGTGCCCATGCGTATGCTCTGCTCGCCCTGCGCCTGTGAAGCTGTGTAAACGTCGGCTGAACTTGGGTTGTATGCGCATCCTTGCGCCACGGCCAGAATGGCGACTCCCATCGCAACAACAGCCAGCTTGCTTGTGACTTTCATCGATGAAATTTCCTTATTGAGGAACGAGGAACGGAATTTCTACTATCTGCTGTAATAAGTGAGTACCAAGTAAGTAAGTCTTTACAGGACATGTTGCGGCAAATTGTACCCGAATGCCTGCGTAAACCGCATTTTTATTTCGGCAGAATCTGGCGCGTAATGTTGCGGCCCGGGATGCTCGATTTTCAGCGCGCCCATCAGATTGGCCAGACGCCCCGTGGTGGCCCAGCCCAGATTTTTTTCGATGCCAAAAAGCAGGCCGCCACGAAATGCGTCGCCACAGCCCGTGGGGTCCAGCACGCGCTGCGCGATAACCGGCGGAATTTCATCCACAGCGCCATCATGATAAATCCGCGAGCCATGCTCGCCGCAAGTCACGATCAGCGCCTTCACATGGCTGGCCACCTCATCGATTGACCAGCCCGTGCGATAGCAAACCAGATTCGCCTCGTAATCGTTGACGGCCACATAGGTGGCCAGCCCGATCGCACGGCGCAGCGTGGCGCCATCGAAAAGCGGCAGCCCCTGGCCCGGGTCGAAGATAAACGGAACGCCCGCCGCGGCGAACTGCTCGGTGTGCTGCATCATGCCGTCAAAACCATCGGGCGCGACAATGCCGAGCGTGACCTGCGCGCTGTCCACCACGGCCTCGACGTGATTCAGATGCGAATGCATCATCGCGCCGGGGTGAAACGCGGTGATCTGGTTGTTTTCCAGATCCGTGGTAATCATCGCCTGGGCCGACCATGTGTCGGGTACCACGCGCACACAGTCCTTGCTCAGGCCCAGCGCATCAAGCCGGTCGAGATAGGGCGACGCATCCGCCTCGCCGAGCGTGGCCATGATGCGCGCATCGCCGCCCAGCAGATGCAGGGCATACGCGATATTGCCCGCGCAGCCGCCGAATTCGCGCCGCATCGTGGGCACCAGAAAACTGACGTTCAGGATATGCACCTGATCCGGCAGGATGTGCTCACGGAACCGGCCTTCAAAGGTCATGATGTTGTCGTAGGCAAGCGAGCCGCAGATAAGCGTGGACAAGGCAGAATCCTTACGGATAGGAAATTTCAAGATGGAAGTTCGACGCCACGACACTGGCGGCATCGACCTGCGCGGCCACGGTTTGCGTTGCCCCCGCCGCGATGCCCTCTGAAATGGCCGCCGTGGGCTTCACATAATCTTCGGGCCGCAGCACGCGCCGCGCGACGGTGTGACCATCCGCATCCAGCAGTGTCAGGTTGATCACGGGCCACGCAAGCGCCACATCCAGATGATTGGATATGGGCGCGGTCAGCTTGAAATGAGTCGCGTCATTCGCGCGGCGCAGGGTAGGTTGCGCCACGCCCAGGCCGCGGATATCGCGCATGGGCAAGGCGTGGCAGCCAAGCTGCTCACAGGCGGCGCGGTAAAACGGCTGGGAAGCGGGCCACTGCGTCATCACCGTTTCGCGCAGCGTCCATATCAGCGTCGCGCACACCAGAATAAACACCAGCAGCGTGGCAAACGCGCTGGCCAGCGTGAGCCAGAAACCACCGCGTCGTTCCTGCGGCGCCGTGGCGGCTGCCATCACGGGTTCACGCGCTGCGGGTTCATGGGCCGCAGGTTCATGGGCCGCAGGTTCATGGGCCACGGGTTCACGGGCCGCAGGCTCACTGGCTGCGGGTTCGCTGGCCGCGGGCATCACGGGCGGCGATTCCCGCGGGATATTCCGCGCCCGGGGAGGCGGTTCTGGAAAAGGAACATCGTGATGGATGATGGGCGTATGCACTGGCATTGTATTTTCTGGCATCGCTTCGGGCACGGTCGTCGCTCCGTGAAGAGTGTGGGTGTGATATCGGGGAAGAAAGGAAATACCGGATAAAAGCGATGCGCGCGGCAAGCGCCGTGTGTCGGGTTGCAGCACAGCATCGAGATGAATGTCTGGGCGCGGCGTCCAGGGGCGCCATGTCCGGTTGGAAAAATCCACGCGCCCGCGGGCAGGCGACGCAGGAACAGCGGGAGCAGCGGGAGCAGCAGGTGGCGCAGGCGGAACAGGTGGAGCGGGTGGAACAGGAACAACAGGAACAACAGGAACAACGGGAACAGCAGGCGGAGCAGGTGGCGCAGGTGGAACGGGCGGAGCGGATGGAACAGGGACAACAGGGGCCGCAGGCGAAGCGGGCGGCGCAGGTGGCACAGGAGGCGCAACGGGCGCCGGGGCGGCCACCGGAGTCGAGATAAGCACCGGGGACAGCGTAGGCGCAGGCGTGGGCGCCGACGGCGGCTGAGGCGGAGACGGGGAAACCTTTACCTCTGCTCCTGCCTCCAGCCTGGTTTCTGCCTGGATAATTTCAATGTCCGCCGCGCTGCCCGTCATCCGGGCAATCTGGCTGGCTGGAACGGGCCTGGCGTTCTGGAAGTTACCATCTTCCGGCAGCCAGAACAGATTCCCCGCCATGTTGAACGACACACGGCAGCGCTCGCACCGCAGCACCTGGTCACGATGGGTGGACAGGTAGGCTGGCTGGATTCGGGAAACCGTTCCGCAAAAAGGGCAGCGTGTCGCAAGTAGCATGGCAGGCACAGATACAGGACGAAACAGGGTTAATGATAGCGCCTATCTGGATAATGCACGCTACGCGATCATGGCCCCGATCACCCGCTCACCACGGACGATACGCGCGCAGCAATCTTGTTTCACATCATCAGTACACATCAGTACACATCGATGCACATCAACGACGGATACCCGTCAGACAAACCCAACCCTCCAGCTCGCGCCAGGGGGCGATATCAATCCAGCGCGAATAGACCTGCGCCACTTCCTGCGCCTGCCGCGCAAGCACACCGGACAACGCAATGCGCCCGCCCGGCCTGACCCGCGCGCTGAGCATCGACGCCATCAGCTTCAGCGGATTCGACAGGATATTGGCCACAACGATATCAAACATTTCCTGCGCACGAAGCGCCGCGCCATCATCGGGCAGGCCATACATCACGTGCACATGATTGCGCGCGCTGTTGTTGCGCGCGGATTCCACCGCCTGCGGATCAATGTCGATGCCCACCACAGGATCCGCCCCACATTTTTTCGCCAGAATCGCCAGAATGCCCGAGCCGCAACCATAATCAAGCACAGACTGGCCAGGCTGCACATGCTGTTCAAGCCACTCCATGCACAGCCGCGTGGTGGGGTGGCTGCCCGTGCCAAACGCCAGCCCCGGGTCAAGCTCAAGCACCAGCGCATCGGGCGCACTGGCCGGCGCGGTGTGCCACGAGGGCACCACCCAGATGCGCTGGCCAATGGGGATCGGGTCAAACTGCGCCTGCGTGACGCGCACCCAGTCCTGCTCTTCAATGTTGCGCAACGTAAAGCCAGGCACTGGCTCCAGCCCAAGTTCATTCGCAGCGGCAGCAAGCAGCACGGCAGGCTCCTGCTGCTCGCCCAGCAATGCAATCACGCGTGAGCGCCGCCATGCAGCGTGCGGCGCAACCTCTGCGCCTGGCTCGCCGAACAGCGGCTGCTCGTCAGGCGTATCGGCATCGGCATCTTCCACCGACACGGATAATGCGCCCAGCGCCAGCAGCGCGTCAGACAGCGCCTCGGCGCGCGCGCACTCCAGCTCGACGATGAGCTCCCGGTAACTCATGCCTCTTCAGTGTTCACCTGCTGGCGCGCGGCCAGACGTTTTTCGAGATAGTGAATGCTGGTGCCGCCCTCGACAAATTTCGGATCGAGCATCAATTCACGGTGCAATGGCACGTTCGTCTGGATGCCCTCGATAGCCATTTCCGACAGCGCGATGCGCATCCGGCGAATCGCCTGGTCACGCGTAGCGCCATAGGCAATCAGCTTGCCGATCATCGAATCGTAATTCGGCGGCACGAAATAACCGGTATAGACATGGGAATCCACGCGGATGCCAGGGCCGCCTGGCGTATGCCAAACCGTCAGGCGCCCGGGCGATGGCGTGAATTTGAACGGATCTTCCGCGTTGATCCGGCATTCAATCGCATGGCCGCTGAACTGGATGTCGCGCTGGCGAAGCGCCAGTTTTTCGCCCGCCGCGATGCGGATCTGTTCCTGCACGATATCCACGCCCGTGATGAGCTCCGTGACCGGATGCTCCACCTGCACGCGCGTGTTCATTTCGATGAAATAGAACTCGCCCTTTTCGTACAGGAACTCGAACGTGCCCGCGCCCATATAGCCCATCTTCCGGCACGCATCCGCGCAGCGCTCGCCAATGCGCGTAATCAGCCGCCGCGCAATGCCCACGGCAGGCGCTTCCTCCAGCACTTTCTGGTGGCGACGCTGCATCGAGCAGTCGCGCTCGCCCAGCCATACGGCGTTGCGAAACGAATCCGCCAGAACCTGGATTTCGATATGGCGCGGGTTTTCCAGGTACTTTTCCATATAGACCTGAGGGTTGCCAAACGCGCGGCCCGCTTCCTCGCGCGTCATGTTGACGGCGTTCACCAGCGCGGCCTCGGTATGCACCACGCGCATGCCACGCCCGCCGCCGCCGCCCGCCGCCTTGATGATGACGGGATAACCCACGCCGCGCGCGATCTTCACGATCTCCTTGGGGTCGTCAGGCAGCGCGCCCTCCGAGCCGGGCACGCACGGCACGCCCGCCTTGATCATCGCCTGCTTGGCCGTGACCTTGTCGCCCATCATGCGGATGGTGTCAGGGCGCGGGCCGATAAACGTAAAGCCCGACTGTTCAACGCGCTCGGCAAAATCCGCGTTCTCGGACAGAAAGCCGTACCCTGGGTGAATCGCCTGCGCATCCGTGACCTCGGCGGCGCTGATCAGCGCGGGCACGTTCAGGTAACTCAGGTTCGATGGCGCTGGGCCGATGCAGACAGCTTCATCGGCGAGCTTCACGTATTTGGTTTCCTTGTCGGCTTCCGAATACACGGCGACGGTTTTGACGCCAAGTTCACGGCACGCGCGCTGGATGCGCAGCGCAATTTCGCCGCGGTTGGCAATGAGGATTTTCTCAAACATGGTCGTTCCAGTTCCAGCTTAGGGTGTCATGCCGCCCTCAGGCGATCACGAAAAGCGGCTGGCCGTATTCCACCGCCTGGCCATTCTCTGCAAGGATTTCCTTGACCACGCCCGCCTTGTCGGACTCGATTTCATTGAGCAGCTTCATGGCCTCGATGATGCACAGCGTCTGGCCTTCCCTGACCGTATCGCCCACCTGCACGAACGGCTCAGCGCCCGGCGAGGAGGCGCGATAGAACGTGCCCACCATCGGCGACGGCACAGTATGCCCGGCGGGCGCAGCGCTGGCCGCAGCGGCAGGCGCAGCGGGCGCCTGCGGCGCTGGCGCGACGGGCGCAGCGGGCGCGGCGTAAGTCGCGGCAACCGGCTGGGCATACACAGGTTGCGTGTTCTTCACGATGCGCACCGTGCCTTCACCTTCCGTGACTTCAAGTTCCGAAATACCCGATTCGGAAACGAGGTCAATCAGCGTTTTCAGTTTACGTAAATCCATGATGCAGCCCCTTTCGTGCGTGTTGGTGCGTATTGATGTACTGATGCGGTACTAATGCGTATTGCGTATTGATGTATTGATGTATTGCTGATGCATGCGCGCGGGTTCAGCCGGCAAGCCGGTCCAGCGCGTAATCGAACGCGTACAGATAGCCTTTCCAGCCCAGCCCGCAGATAACGCCCTCGGCCAGTTCGGAAAGGTAGGAATGATGCCGGAAATTTTCACGGCGATGCACATTCGACAGGTGAATCTCGACGAACGGAATGCCCACGCCCGCCAGCGCGTCCCGCAATGCAACGCTGGTGTGCGTGTAGGCCGCCGGATTGATCAGGATGAAATCCACCTGTTCCTTTTGCGCAGCCTGGATGCGATCCACCAGCCCGCCCTCGTGATTGCTCTGGAACGTGGTGAGCGCAACGCCTGCCTTTGCTGCGCGTTCGCCCAGCGCCTGGTCAATCTGCGCCAGGGTGACATGCCCGTACACCTGCGGTTCCCGCGTACCGAGCAGGTTGAGATTGGGGCCGTGCAGAACCAGCAATCGTGTCATTGTCGTGGCTTTTTCCCGTGAAATTGCGGGCACTTTACCGCTATTTGGGTGAACTTGTCCAGTTTCTTCCGGTTTCTTACAGTGCGTTCAGCGTGCGCCGCAGCTCGTCGGGCCGGATTTCCCCGGATTTCGTGGCCCGAATGGCGCCTTTGGCATCCATGATGATGGTAAACGGCAACCCGCCCGTGCGGTTGCCCAGCGAACGGGCGATCTCCGTGCCGCCAAAACCCGCGATATACACCGGATAACTGACGTGAACTTTCTTCAGAAAAGCGTGCACGTTTTCAGCGGAATCAACGCCGATACCGATAAATTGAATACCTTTTCTGGCATATTCCCGATGTAATGCAGACAAAGCGGGCATTTCCCGCACACAGGGCCCGCACCATGAGGCCCAGAAATTCACAACAACCGGGCGGCCCTTGTAGGCCGCGAGCGTCTGCTGTTTGCCGTTCAGGTCCATCAGGGGCGTGGCCCACAACCGGGCGGCGCTGGCCTGCTGCGCCACGGGGGCGGCACAGGCCATGCCCGCGCCGCCCATGACCAGCAGGCTGCCGCCAGCCATCAGCAAAGCAGCGAAGATTTTTTTCAGATTCAGAATCCGGGGCGCGCCGGTGTTCGTGTTCATGGGTGATGGCCGATTATGCTAGAGGGTTGAGTCGTTATCCGGTGCGTTATCCAGCAGCGCCTGCACGGCCTGCGCGCTGGCGCGCTGTATCCTGCCGCCCGCGCCGGCCCGCACTGCGCCGCGCAGATCGTCCGTATCATAAAGCGCGACATGAATGCCGACGGGCGCGTCATCGTGCGAAGCCTGCCACAGAAAGCTCAGGGTCTCCACGCGGCCACGCGCGGCAAAATGGCTCGTTTCGGAGAGCTGGTACTGCACATGCGCATTCAACAGATAGATCGCCACCTCTTTCGGGTTATCGCAAAAAACCTGGAGGTGGATATCCGAATGTTCGCTGGCCGTGCCATTCAACACCGCGCCGGTCAGATAGGGCCGGAAAGGCGCGAGCCGCCGCATCCAGTCCAGCGCGATCTCGCGCAGGCGGCGCAGCACGGCGGGCTGGCTTTCGCCATAAAAAATCGCCTGATACGTGCGAACCTCCGCCTCGATCTGGTCATTGTCGGGCAACCAGAAGCGGCTGGCATGATCGTCGCCCAGCAGCTGCCTTGCAGCCTTGCGCTTGGCCGTGGCGTAATCCAGGCCATCTTCGGCGATCATCCGCGCTGCGGCGGCGGCAATTTCGTCGCGCAAGCGCGAGGGTTCGGCAGGAGTAAAACGGGATAGGCGCGACATGCGTGCATGATACCCGCACGGGCGCGGTGTGTCAGCCGCTCAATGCGCTGCCGCGCCGCCGCCCACGCCGCCCTTGGTTGAACGGGTGATCCAGATCAGCGGAATGATCAGCAGAAAGATGATTGCAGATACGTAAAAAATATCATCCAGCCCCAGCATGGCGGCCTGGGCGGTGAGGATGTTATCGAACATCGCATGCGCCGAAGGCTCGCTGATATGCAGCAGACTACGGAAGTGCGCCATCTGCTGCATGAAGATGGGGTTATCGACCGAAGCCTGTTCGGTGAGCCGCGCATGATGCAGGATCGTGCGGTCATTCCACGCGGTGGCGGCGATCGACGTGGCAATCGCGCCAAACAGCGTGCGCACGAAATTGGATAGCCCTGCTGCCGCCGGAATGCGCGAATACGGCTGCCCGGCCAGAATGATGGCGGTGAGCGGCACGAAGAACATCGCCATCGGAATGCCCTGCAACAGCGTGGGAATCACCAGATGCCAGGTGTCGATCTCCGTCACATAATTCGCGCGCATGAAAAACACCACCGAAAACCCGATGAACGCCAGCGTCGCAAAAATGCGCGCGTCCGTTTTCGGCAGCAATTTGCCCATCACGGGCAGCAGCAGCACCGCGAAAATGCCCAGCGGCGCGATCACCAGCCCCGCATCCACCGAGCGGTAATTGAGATATTCCTGCATCCATTGGGGCAACAGCACGAGGTTGCAGAAAAACAGCCCGTAGCCCACGGAAATCGCCACGGTGCCGCCCAGAAAATTGCGCTGCGCAAACAGCCGCAGATCAACCACCGGGTGCGCTTCGGTCAGCTCCCACACAAGGAAGAAGGCAAAGCCGATCAGCGCGATGATCCCCAGCACGATGATCAGCGACGAATTGAACCAGTCCAGATCCTTGCCCTTGTCCAGCATGATCTGCAGGCTCGCAACCCAGACCACGAGCAGTGTCAGCCCCACGCCGTCGATGGGCAATTTGTGCGTGGGCGTTTCGCGCTCCCGATAAATCGACCAGACAAAAGCCGCCGCGAGCAACCCCACGGGAATGTTGATGAAAAAAATCCAGTTCCAGCTATAACTGTCCGTAATCCAGCCGCCCAGCGCCGGGCCGGCAATTGGCCCGACCGAAGCCGTCATCGACCAGAGCGCCAGCGCAATGGATGACTTCCCCTTCGGCCAGGAATTCAGCAACAGGGATTGGGACAGCGGGATCAGCGGCCCCGCCACCGCGCCCTGAAACACGCGCGCAGCCAGCAGCGCGGGCAAATCGGGCGCAATGCCGCAGAGCCATGAAGCCAGCACGAACAGCAGGATCGAGCCCAGGAACAGGCGCACCTGCCCGAAGCGCTGCGTCAGCCAGCCCGTAAGCGGAATGGCCACGGCATTGGAGGCCGCGAACATGGTGATGACCCAGGTGCCTTCGTCCACGGAAACGCCCAGATCGCCGGAGAGCGTCGGTATCGCCACATTGGCGATGGATGAATCCAGCACCGTCATGAACGTGGCAAGCGCAACGGCCAGCGTGCCAAGAAAGAGCTGGCTACCGTGCAGCGCAGGCAGCGGAGTAGCAGGGGTTTGCAAAGCGGATTCCTGTGCAGATTTTTTCAGGATACGGCCAAGGGCACACAAGATACACGTCACGCCGCGTAAATGCCAGCCCCAGGCAGTGGCTGAATCAAGAGCATATGCCACTGATTGATGTTACGCTTGTGAATTATCCAGCGACCAACCAGAGTTTGCCATGGTAGAGAACGAGACCTGTCCTGATGATATGAAGGTGAAGGCGGATGCCGCCGGGATGACCCGCCAGGTCGTCGCCCGCTGGCGGCGCGACCCAACCTGCCTGGTGCAGATGCTGCGCGAAATCCAGGAAGCCTGCGGCTGGATTTCGCCCGCGGCGATCGACTGCCTGCAAGCCGAACTGAACGTGCCGCGCAGCCGGATCGAAGGCGTTGCCGGGTTCTATTCCTTTCTTTACCTGCAACCGCGCGGCAAATACCGGATTCTTTTCTCCGACAACGTCACGGACCACATGCTGGGCAGCCAGGCGCTGCTTGAGCGCCTGTGCAATAACCTGTGGCTGGAGCCGGGCAAGGTGTCCGAAGATGGCCTGGTCAGCGTCGGGCGCACCTCCTGCACGGGCATGTGCGACCAGGGGCCGGCGATGCTGGTCAACAACCTGGCGATCACCCGCCTGACCCCCGCGCGCATCGACGAAATGGCGGAGCTGATTCGCCATCAAACGCCGCTGTCGAAATGGCCCGCGCAATGGTTCCATGTGGAAGACAATATCCGCAAGTCCAACCTTCTGCTGAATCTCAACATGCCCGCCGGTGGTGCGCTGCGTGCGGCGCTGGCATCGGGCCTGGATGCGGGTGCGGGCGATGCGCTGATCGACACCCTCAAGCGCTCCGGGCTGCGCGGGCGCGGCGGCGCAGGGTTCACTACTGGCCTGAAATGGGAAGCCTGCCGCAATGCGCCATTGAAGCCCGGTCAGCAGCGCATCATCGTCTGCAATGCCGACGAAGGCGAGCCGGGCACGTTCAAGGATCGCGTGCTGCTGACGACCCGCGCTGACCTGGTGTTTGAAGGCATGACGCTGGCCGCCTGCGCTGTTGGCGCGCGGCGCGGTTTTCTGTATCTGCGCGGGGAATACCGGTATCTGCTGGAGCATCTGAACGCCGTGCTCGAACGCCGGCGCAAGGAACACCTGCTGGGCAACGCCATTCTCGGCATCGCCGGCAACGATTTTGATATTGAAATTCACCTCGGCGCGGGCGCTTACATCTGCGGCGAAGAATCGGCGCTGATCGAATCCCTCGAAGGCAAGCGCGGCCACCCGCGCAACCGCCCGCCGTTTCCTGTGACCAACGGCTATCTCGACCAGCCGACCATCGTCAACAACGTCGAGACCTTTGCCTCAGCCACGCTGGTGGCATTCATGGGCGCGGACGAATACGTCCGCACGGGCACGTCAAAGTCGGCGGGCAGCAAGATTCTGTCCGTATCAGGAGATTGCGCGCGGCCAGGCATTTATGAATACCCGTTTGGCGTCAGTGTGCGCCAGGTGCTGGCCGATTGCGGCGCCGATGACACCCAGGCCGTGCAGATCAGCGGCCCGTCTGGCGTGTGCGTGGGCCCGGACGAGTTCGACCGCATCATCGGTTTCGAGGACATTCCTACCGCCGGCGCGTTCACGGTCTTCAACCGCAGCCGCGACATGTTCAACGTCGCATGGAACTATGTGCGTTTCTTCCAGCGCGAGAGCTGCGGGTTCTGCACGCCCTGCCGGGTCGGCACGGCATTGCTGAAAAACCTGATGGACAAACTGCATGATGGCCGGGGCTCGCATGACGATTTCGTGGAAATCGAAAAAATCACCCGGCTGCTGCAAACCATGAGCCATTGCGGCCTGGGTCATACGGCCTGCAATCCGGTGCTCAACACGGTTGCAAAATTCCGGCCCGCTTATGAAAAGCGGTTACAGCAACAGGAGTTTGTGCCCGCATTCGATCTCGACCAGGCCTTGGCCGCAGCGCGGCAGATGACCGGGCGCGACGATGCCGGCGCGCATTTTGCCAGGGAAACCCCTCGCGGGGAAAACGCATGAACCAGAACCAGACCTTTACCCTCGATGGCCAAAGCATTCCCTTTGCCGAAGGCCAGAGCGTGCTGCAGGCGGCAACCGCTGCGGGCGTATTCATCCCGCATCTGTGTTATCACCCGGAATTCAAACCCTATGGCTCATGCAAGCTGTGCACCGTGAAAGTCAAGGGTCGCCAGGCGGCCTCCTGCACGATGCCGGCGGCCCCCGGCATGGTCGTGGAAAGCAATACGGAGGAAATCAACGCGCAGCGGCGCACGCTGGTGCAGATGCTGTTCGTTGAAGGCAATCATTTTTGCCCGGGCTGCGAGAAAAGCGGCAACTGCCAGTTGCAGGCCACCGCGTATTACCTGGGCATGATGAGCCCGCACTTCACGCATTTCTTTCCGCACCGCACGGTGGATGCATCACACCCGGACGTATTGCTCGACGCCAATCGCTGCATTTTCTGCGCCTTGTGCGTGCGCGCCAGCCGCGATGTGGATGGCAAGAATGTGTTTGCGCTATCCGGGCGCGGCATCAAAACGCGCCTGGTCGTCAATGCCAGCTCCGGGCGCCTGGCGGATACGGATTTTTCGCTGGCCGACAAGGCCGCGCAGGTGTGCCCGGTGGGCGCCATCCTGAAAAAAGGCCAGAGTTTCAAGGTGCCCATTGGCCAGCGCCGTTACGACAAAGCCCCCATTAACATCGTTGAGGAGAAGCCCTGACATGAACGCGCCCGCCAGGAAACTCAAGGTAGCGACGACTTCGCTCAGCGGCTGTTTTGGCTGTCACACGTCCTTCCTGGACATTGACGAGCGATTGTTTACATTGCTCGACTACGTCGAATTCGACCGCTCGCCGCTGACCGACATCAAGACCTGTAGCCCGGACTGCGATATCGGCATCATCGAAGGCGGCCTGTGCAACGCCGAAAACGTGCATGTGCTGCGCGAGTTCCGCAAGAACTGCAAAACGCTGATTGCGATGGGCGCTTGCGCCATCAATGGCGGCCTGCCCGCGCAGCGTAACCATCTGCCGCTTGAGCTGATTCTGGATGAGGTCTATCAAACCCAGCCCGGCCTGGCCAACAGCCTGATTCCCAACGATACGGAATTGCCCTTGCTGCTTGACCGTGTGCGCCCGATTCACGAGGTGGTCAAGGTGGATTACTTTATTCCCGGCTGCCCGCCGTCTGGCGATACCATCTGGAAGGTGCTCACGGACCTGCTGGCCGGGCGTGAACCCGAGCTGGGTCATGACCTGATGCATTACGACTGAGACTGAGACCGAACGAATGAGTGTGCCCAAATGAGCAATGACGACCTGGAAACAGCCCTGAATGCCGGAAAACTGCGCCGCGTGGCGATTGACCCTGTGTCACGCGTTGAAGGCCATGGCAAGGTAACGATCCTGCTTGACGAGCAGAACCATGTGCATCAGGTGCGCCTGCATATCGTTGAGTTTCGCGGCTTCGAGAAATTCATCGAAGGGCGGCCCTACTGGGAAGTTCCGGTGCTGGTGCAGCGCCTGTGCGGCATCTGTCCGGTATCGCACCATCTGGCCGCGTCCAAGGCGCTCGATATCGTGGTCGGCGCGAAAAAACTGACGCCCGCCGCCGAAAAACTGCGCCGCATGATGCATTACGGCCAGATGCTGCAATCGCATGCGCTGCATTTCTTTCATCTGTGCTCGCCCGATCTGCTGTTCGGTTTCGATAGCGACGTGACCCGGCGCAATATCGTCGGCGTCGCCCAGGCGCACCCCGAAATTGCCCGGCAAGGCGTGCTGATCCGCAAGTTCGGCCAGGATGTGATTCATGTCACGGCGGGCAAGCGCATTCATGGCACAGGCTCGTTGCCTGGCGGCATGAACAAGTCGCTGACGATCGCCGAGCGCGATGCGCTGCTCAAGGATGTCTATCAGATCGTGCAGTGGTCGCTCGATGCCGTGCGCCTGATCCGCAAGGTGCACACGCAGGACTCCGCGCTGTACAACAGCTTTGGCACGGTTCGCTCCAGCTCCCTGTCGCTGGTGGCCAGCAACGGTGATCTCGACTTCTATCATGGCGGGCTGCGCGTGTGCGACGACGAAGGCGCGCGCCTGTTCGACCAGGTGGATTACCAGCAATACCAGGACTATATCGAGGAAGAAGTGCGGCCCTGGAGCTATATGAAATTCCCGTTCCTGCGCGCGCTGGGCAAGGAGCGCGGCTGGTACAAGGTGGGCCCGCTGGCCCGCGTGCAGAACTGCGACCAGATTTCAACGCCCCTGGCCGAACATGAGCGCCGCGAATTCGTTGATTACGCAGGCGGCGCGCCGCTTCATGCGCCGCTGGCTTTCCACTGGACGCGCATGATCGAAATGCTGCATTCCGCCGAGGTCATCAAGGAATTGCTGCACGATGATGATCTGCTGTCCGATGACCTGATGGCCCCCCGCGGGCAACGCCAGCAGGAAGGCATTGGCGTGATCGAAGCGCCGCGCGGCACGCTGTTCCACCATTACCGCGTGAATGACGACGACCAGATCACAATGGCCAACCTGATCGTCTCGACCACCAACAACAATCAGGCGATGAACGAAGCGGTTCGCCAGGTGGCGCGCCGTTACCTGCATGGGCGGGAAATTACCGAGGGCCTGTTAAACCATATCGAGGTGGCCATTCGCGCGTTCGACCCCTGCCTGTCCTGCGCCACCCATGCGCTGGGCAAGATGCCATTGAAAGTCGAACTGCTCGATGCCGAAGGCAAACAGGTTCATGCGCTGAGCCGCGAGTGACTGCGCCGCTGGTGATTTTCGCCGTGGGCAACCCCAGCCGCGGCGATGATGCCATCGGGCCGCTGCTGTGCCGGCGGCTGGCCGCCTGGCTGGCTGCGGAGGGGCTGGCCGACCAGTGCGAACTGATCGAGGATTTCCAGTTGCAGATCGAGCACAGCCTGGATCTGCGCGGGCGGCGTCTGGCGCTGTTTATCGATGCAGGCAGCGGCACACCCGCGCCGTACACTTTCGGGCGCATTGCACCAGGCGAGGATCCCGCCCTGGCGCACAGCACGCACGCACTCACGCCCGAAACCGTATTGCAGGTCTATGCACAGATCGAACACCAGCCGCCGCCGCCCGCCTTTGTGCTGTGCGTGCGCGGCGAGCAGTTTGAACTGGGCGCTGCGCCCGGCGCAGCGGCAACCCGGCATATGGCAGCAGCATTTGAGCTGCTAAAGACGTTGTGCAACAGCGCAACGTCAAACGAATGGGAACGCATCAGTAACGTCTCGAAGAAAGGCAAACGATGAACGCTTTCAAAAGCAATATCTATAAATACCTCGGTGCACCAAGCCAGTACCTGATTCCGCTTTATCAAAGAATCTACAGCTGGGAACGCGAGCAATGCGCGCGCCTGTGGAACGATATTGTCACGCTCCACACATCGCGCAGGGAAGGTCATTTCGTTGGATCGATCGTTCGTATTGATGAAGATGCGCCAGCAGGATTCACGCGCGCGATGATTATCGACGGGCAGCAACGCCTGACCACGCTGACCTTGCTCCTTGTTGCGCTGCGCGACCATGTGGCGGCCTGTTCTGATGGCGGTGTCAATCCAGACAAAATAACGAATACGCTGCTGTTGAACCAGTACGAGACGGGCGACGCCCGATACAAACTGCTCCTGACCCAGTCCGACAGGGATGCCCTGATAAAGAAAATCGAAAACGCGCCGGCTCCTGCGGCAATGAAATCCCGTGTGCTGGATAACTATGCGTGGTTTGCCCAGCAAATCCGCGAAGCAGACATCACGCCGTCGGATCTTTACGATGCCATCGGCAAATTGCAGATCGTGGATATCGTTCTGGACCGGCAGCATGACGATCCGCAGGCAATTTTTGAAAGCCTGAATTCCACAGGAATCGACCTGACGGACGCAGACCTTATCCGCAACTATCTGCTGATGGGGCTGGACTCTGTGACACAGGCCAATGTTTACAACAACATCTGGCGGCCCACGGAACTGCTTTTTGACTATGAACACCAGGGCGAATTACTGGACAATTTCTTCCGTGATTACCTCACGATGAAACTCGGCAGGATTCCGAGGAAAAATGAAGTCTACAAGGAGTTCCGCGCCTGGCATCGTGGCAGCGGCCTGACCATCCATGATCTTTGCCAGGATATTTACCGTTTTGCCCGGTACTACACCGATATGTTCTTTGTCAGGAGCAGCGACGATGCGCTGAAATCGCTCTATGGCGACATGAAAGCCATCCGCATGGAAGTGGCCTGGCCGTTCCTGCTGAAAGTCCACGATGATTGCGACAAGGGCCTGACAAACATGGAAGGGCTGCGGGAAATCGTGCGCCTTTGCGTGAGCTATGTGCTGCGCCGGGCCGTCTGCGATATTCCAACCAATTCGCTGAACAAGACTTTCGCCACGATGAAGCATGCCATTGTGCCAGGGGATTACCTGAACTCGGTCAAGGCGTTCTTTATCCTGCTCGACTCCTACAAGGAATTCCCGGACGACGGGCGTTTCCTTGCCGCGTTCCTGACACGGGACATCTATCACACGAATCGTTGCCGTTATATTCTTTGGCGGCTTGAAACCTGGGATAACAAGTCGGTGTTGTCACAGGAGAATCTGACCATCGAGCACATCATTCCGCAAAACCCGAATCTGTCTGAAGACTGGGTAGCAACACTGGGCAGTGACGGCAGTGACTGGAAAGAAATCCAGAAGAAGTATCTGCACACCATCGGCAACCTGACGCTCACGGCATATAACTCCGAAATGAGTGATTCCTCTTTTGCCGAAAAGCTCAACAGATTTACAGAGGGTGCGCTGCGCCTGAACACGTATGTCGTCAAGCAATCTGCATGGGGTGAAGTGCAAATCAGGGAACGCGCTGCGCAGCTGGGCGAACTGGCAAAAAAAGTGTGGCCGTATCCGGCGCTCTCTGAGGAAGAACTCGAACCCTACCGCAAACAGGGCGACGTGCCCCAGTCATACACGCTCGACAGCTATGACCAGATCAATGCCTTTAACACGATACTGTTTGAAAAGCTGAATGCGCGCATCATGAACCTCGGGACATCCGTGCGGCGGGAGTTCAGGAAATGCTACGTTGCCTATAAGGTAGATACTAATTTCGTGGATGTGGTGTTTAAGAAAACCCGCCTGTTTCTGTCCGTTAGCATGAGGTTCAGCGATGCTGTTGACCCTAAAGAAATATGTACGGATATGACCCATACCAATCATTGGGGCAACGGCGATGTTGGCGTGTATCTGGAAAGCCTGGACGATCTTGACGACGTGATGGCGATCGTTGAACAGGCCTTCCGTTTACAGGATGAATAGACAAAGATAACAAACGGGCAGCCCTTCCCTTACCCCCGCCACACAAACCGCCCGCACCCATCGTCCGGCGACACCAGCCGGTCATGCAGAACGCACAGCCGGCTTTGCGCCACACTTGCACCAAACCCGGAACCCAGCGCGGCAAGCCCGGCAATGCGCTGCTCCAGCGCCTGCCGGTGATCGACGCGATGCACGCAGTGCGCGCACGCAGGTGCAACGGGAACGGCTTTGGGCGAGGTATCCGCCATTGCAGTCATGGCCATTACCCCAGGTGGTTCCAGTACGCTGCAAACCAGTGCGCGGACAGCAGATAGCCCAGCACAATATTCACCGCCACGCCCACCGTGAACGCGAGAAATGGCCTCACGCCAGTGGCGGACAATGCGCGCAGCCGCGTCGTCAGGCCAATGCTGAAAAAGCAGAACGTAAACGCCCAGGTGCGCAGCGCGGTAATCGGCGCAATAAACCCTGGCATCACCACCTTGCGGTAATCGGCCAGCGAATAGTGGCTGGCGATCCATGTCACAAGCGCGGACGCAATCACAAAACCAATCACGAATTTCGGAAAACGCGCCCAGATTTCACCTGCGCGCGCATGGGCGCTGATATTGTTTTCGCTGCCTGCGCCAGGTTCATCACGCTGCCAGCGCGTCGTGGCGACAATGGCCAGCGCGAAGGCCCAGATGCCAATCCAGATATCGCGGCCAACCACTTTCATCAACGTGAACGCCTGCACCGCCGCTTCGGGCGCGCCGGCAATCGCGCCGCCCGAATGCCGCGCGATATCGCCATACGCCTGCGCGGCGGCAATGCCCGCCGCATCCGCGAATTCCGATGTGCCGATCCACGCGCCCGCCACGGCGGTGGATAACCCGAAAGCGCGCGACGCGAAGGGCAGCACGAAGATCATCACGATCGCCCACAGCACCACCAGGGTGATCGCCACCGAAGCCTGCTCGCGTTTTGCGCGCACTGCGCCCGCCACCGCAATGGCTGCGGACACGCCGCACACCGCACCGCCCACGCCCAGCACCGCAGCAAAGCGCCGCTCCAGCCCAAACGCGCGCGCCGCGAAAAAAATCACAAAAAATGTGACGAGCGACACCAGGCTGGCCTGGAGCACGGCAATCGGCCCAGCCCATGCCAGCAAGGTCAGCGGCAAGGTCGCACCCAGCAGGATGATGCCGACCTTGATATAAAACTCCACGCGCAGCCCAGCCTTGAACCATTCGGGCAGCACGAACACATTCGAGATGATGAGACCCACCGCCAGCGCGACAAGCGGCGGCTCAAGGTTATATTTCGCCGCGCCCGTCCATGCGCCCACGGCAAAAATCAGCGCCGAACCGATAAACAGGATCAGAAACGCCGGCAGAAAGTGCGCAAGCCGCTGCCCCAGCGCCACGATGCCCGCGCCAAACAGCAGCGCGAACACAACGAAAAGCGCGATATAGCTCGTCAGACGCCCGGTAACATCCGCGGTGAGCTGCGCGAGGCCCGACCATTTCGCAGGCGCCACCGCCAGCCATTTGATGCTGCCGCCCGACGCGAACAACGCTCCTGCCACGATAATCACCAGCAGGCTGATCCACACCGCCAGCCAGTCTTCAGTGGAAAACAGCCCGCGCCAGAATGGGGGGCGCGGTGGCGAATCTTTGGCCGGTGTGTCGCCCGCGGGCGGGTTGTGCTGAATATCGCTCATCGCTGAAGGCCCCTGTTGAAAGAAATATGGCGCATGGATGCGCTGACGCCCGGAATATAGCCAGGCGGCCTTGCGAAACAAACCGATCTTTTATGCTATGGATATGCCGCTGGGTCAAATATCCAGCGGATCGACTTCCAGATTCCAGCGCAATACGCCACGCAATGCGCGCAGCGCCGGTTGCCATGCATGCAGTGTGGCCTGCAACGCGGCGCGCGACGTGCTTTCCAGCAACAGCTGCGCACGATGAACGTTCATAACCTTCACCACGGTCATCGGCACCGCGTCATAAACCGTCACCTGCCCGGCCCCAGGCAGCGCCTTCACCGCCTGCACAGCTTCATGCAGGAACGCCAGCGCCGCATCGAGCGTGCGCGCTTCCGCGCGCAGCAGCGCCTGGTGCGCAAAAGGCGGCAGGAGCGCCGCGCGGCGCTCGGCCAACGTTGCATTCGCAAAACCTGCGTAATCGTGATGTTTGAGCGCGTGATACAGCGCATGGCGCGCATAGCGCGTCTGCACCAGCACTTCGCCAGGCAACCCGGCGCGCCCCGCGCGCCCGCTGACCTGCATCAACTGCGCGAACAGCCGCTCGCCCGCGCGGAAGTCATGCGAGAACAGCGCATTGTCCGCATTGAGCACGCCTACCAGCGACACGCGCTGAAAATCATGCCCCTTCGCAATCATCTGCGTGCCCACCAGAATATCGATCTCGCCCGCATGCACGTTCGACAGCAGCGCCTGTGCGCTGCCCTTGCGGCGTGTGCTGTCCGCATCGATGCGCAGCACGCGCGCATCCGGTATTGCGCCCGACAGCGCCTCCTCGACACGCTGCGTGCCGCGGCCCAACGGCGCAAGATCCACGTTGCCGCAATCCGGGCACGCGCGCGGAATGCTCACTTCCCAGCCGCAATGATGGCAACGCAAAACGCGCCCCGGCTTGTGCAGCACCAGATAAGCGCTGCACCGCGGGCAGCCCGCAACCCAGCCACATGCATCGCACGCAAGCACAGGCGCATAGCCTCGCCGGTTCAGGAAAATCAGGCTCTGTTCCCCCTGGGCGACGCGCGTTTTCAGCGCATCGATCAGTGGCGCGGATAATCCTTCAAACAGGGCATGGCCACGGCGATGCTCGTCTTCAAGATCAATCAGCGTGACCGTGGGCAATGCGGCGTCGGCCATGGCGCGACGTGTCAATGTCAGGCGCTGGTAACGCCCCCGCTCAGCCTGCCACCAGCTCTCGAGCGATGGCGTGGCCGAGCCGAGCACCACGGGCACGCCCAGCTGCTTTGCACGCCACACCGCCAGATCGCGCGCGGAATAGCGCAGACCTTCCTGCTGCTTGTATGCAGGGTCGTGTTCCTCATCCACCACGATCATGGCCAGCTGCGGCAGTGACGCCAGCGCCGCCAGCCGCGTACCCAGCACGATGCGTGCCTGCCCGGTGTGCGCGGCAATCCAGTTTCTGGCGCGCTCGTTTTCCGCCAGCCCACTGTGCAGGGTGACGATGGCATCCGCGCCTGGCATATCCGCAAAACGCGCGCGAAATAGCGCTTCAAACTGCGGCGTCAAATTGATTTCCGGCACCAGCACCAGCGCCTGCGCGTCGGGTTTGCGTTTTAGCAGGTCAGCCAGCACGCGCAGATAAACCTCCGTCTTGCCACTGCCCGTGATGCCATAAAGCAGAAACGGCGCAAACCCCTGCGCGCACAGAATCGCATTGACCGCAGCAGACTGTTCATCACTCAACGCCGGAACACTCGCCAGGGGGGGAGGGGAAGAAGATGAAGGTGAAGCAGATATTCCAGCGCTCGCCGCCCCGGCAAAAGCGCGATGATGCGCATCAAACGCAACGGCTTCATGCGCCACCCAGCCCGCCTGCTGCCACGTTTTGAGCGCTTCCATCGCCTTGGGGTGCAATGCGCGCGCGCGGGCAGCATCCAGCCCCTCCTGTTCCCGCAGCGCCGCCGCAAGACGGCGCAACGCCTGCGCGCGCGCAGGCAGCGCATCGGGCAAGGCGGCCTGCCCGGCAGTGGTGAGCCAGTAATATTCACGGGGTGCAAAAAAACGCGCCCAGCGCGAAGCATCGCGCAACGCCTGGGGCAAGGCGGGCAAAGCCACTTCCCCCAGACCGCGCTGGTAATAATCCGCAGCAAAGCGCATCAACTCCAGCCAGGCAGAGGAAAGCGGCGGGCACGCGCAGACATCTTCCACTTCGCGCAGCCGGTTGATGGGCACATCGCTATGATCGATGACTTCGACGATCAGCCCGGTGATATCCCGTCGCCCGAAAGGCACGCGCGCCAGCATGCCAGCAACGGGCGGGGGCAGCGTGGCTGGGTAACGATAGTCATAGGGCGTCGACAAGGGATGATCGAGCGCGACACGAACAAACGGGGCGTTCATCCGGCAGAAGTGTAACCGATTGGCCAGAGCCTGGCAGCCGGAATAAAAGAATTTATCCTCAGTTATCCACTGTAACTTGTGGATAACCAGTGTATTTCACAGAGAAACCCCTGTGCAATCCCTGTTGATGTAAACCGGATAACTGATGAAAATAAGCAAACCAGAAATTTTGTTCCCTGGCGGAGCACACGGGATACCTGAAATACGCATAGGGTTATACTTTTCATAACATCATGTTTTTTATAAAAAAGTATGCGTTATCAACAGATATCACAGAGGATTATTATCTGTTCTTGTTTATATATATAAAACACATAAATAACCTGTAGAACAGGAAATACCTGTTCCTGCCACAGAGAACTTACCCGGATTCCGATCAACCCGCGTGGTATCATTTCCCTGTTTTAATTTTGATAACGTTTTTCGTCATGAGCCTCCGTAGTATCACGGTGCGCCAGTCCGGCGTACATGGAAAAGGCGTGTTCACCACCCAGGCCGTTCGATCTGGCACAAGATTGATTGAATACCAGGGCGAGCGTATTTCATGGAAGGAAGCGCTGCGCCGCCATCCGCACAATCCCGCCGAGCCAAACCACACGTTTTATTTCGCGCTGGAAAACGGAGACGTGATCGACGGCGGCGTGAAGGGCAACAGCGCACGCTGGATCAATCATTCGTGTGCGCCCAACTGCGAGGCCAGGGAAGAGGAAGGCCACGTGTATATCCACGCGCTGCGCGATATTGCGCCAGGCGAGGAGCTGTTCTACGACTACGGCCTGGTGATCGACGCGAAACAGACAAAAAAGCTCAAGCAGGAATACGCCTGCCATTGTGGCGCCGCAAACTGCCGCGGCACCATGCTTGCACCGCAGGACAAGAAGAACAGGAAGAATAAGAATAATAAAACAAAAAAGAATAAAAAAATTAAGGATAATAAAGATAATAAAGGTAATAAAGGTAATAAAGGTAATAAAGGTAATAAAAAGGGAAAAGGAAAGCGGAAAAAGGGCGCAAAGAAAGGAAAAAACAGCAACCATGGAACTGAAATGGCTTGAAGATTTCGTGTCGCTGGCTGAAACACGCAGTTTCAGCAAGTCAGCGCAACTGCGGCATGTTACGCAGCCCGCGTTTTCACGGCGCATCCAGGCGCTGGAAACCTGGCTGGGCGCGGAGCTGATCGACCGCTCGGCCTATCCAACACGGCTGACAGAAAGCGGGCAGGCGTTTTACGAACAGGCGCTGGCCATGCTCGCGCAGTTCCATGAAGTGCGCGTCGTGCTGCGCGAACATTCGGCGGCGCAGGCGGAAACGATCGAATTTGCGGTGCCGCATACCTTGTCGTTTACATATTTTCCGCGATGGTTGCAGCGGGTCGAAGCCAGGCTGGGGCGCATTCATGCGCGGCTGCGCGCGCTGAATGTGCATGACGCGATGCTGTCGCTGGTGGAAGGCGGCTGCGATCTGGTGATGGGGTATTACCATCCAGGCCAGCCCGTCACGCTGGACCCCACCCGTTACGACACGCTAACGCTCGGCATCGAATCCATCAGCCCCTATTCCGCCGTAACATCCGCAGGCCGCGCGTGCTACACCTTGCCCGGCACGCACGATGCGCCAGTGCCCTATCTGTCCTATACGCAACATGCTTACCTGGGCAAAATGACCGAAGCGATCATGGCAAAAGCGCCCATGCCAGTGCATCTTGATCGCGTTTATGAAACCGATATGGCCGAAGGGCTGAAGGCCATGGCCATGGCTGGGCATGGCATTGCGTTTTTGCCGCACAGCGCAGCAGAAGATGCGGTGATGGAAAAACGGCTCGTCCGTCTTGACCGCGTGGCGCGCGCAGGTTTTCCGGCAGGCGCGTTAACGCTGGATATGGAAATTCGCCTGTATCGTGACAAGCTTGCCGCGCAGGGTGATGACCCGCGGCGCGCGCTGGTGCGCGATGTGTGGGATGCCGTTTGCGCAGGCGTGGGATCGGCGCCGAAAAAACAGGGTTATGCAAAAAAAACATAACGGGATAAACAAACGGCATTGGATTTAACGCAAAGGTTCTCTGATAATGGCCTCCGTTATTTTCTGAGCACTGGAGTGATTCATGTTAGCGTCATCCCAATCCCTGCCATCGGTTCCGTCCTATCTGGATGTTGAGCACCTTGGCCCGTGGGGGAATTATCTGCGTCAGGTCGATCGTGTTGCGCCTTATCTGGGGCCGCTTTCACGCTGGATCGAAACGCTCAAGCGCCCCAAGCGCATCCTGATCGTTGATGTGCCTATCGAGCTCGATGATGGCACGGTTGCGCACTTCGAGGGCTACCGCGTGCAGCATAACGTGTCGCGCGGCCCGGGCAAGGGCGGCGTGCGTTATCACCAGGATGTCACCCTGTCGGAGGTGATGGCGCTTTCCGCCTGGATGTCCGTGAAAAACGCGGCAGTGAATGTGCCCTTTGGCGGCGCGAAAGGCGGTATTCGTGTTGATCCGAAAACGCTGTCGCGCGCTGAGCTGGAACGGGTCACGCGCCGTTACACCAGCGAAATCGGCATTGTGATCGGGCCGAATTCCGACATTCCCGCACCGGATGTGAATACGAACGAACAGGTCATGGCCTGGATGATGGACACGTATTCCATGAATCGCGGCCAGACCGCCACCGGCGTTGTCACCGGCAAGCCCATTTCGCTGGGCGGTTCGCTGGGTCGTCATGCGGCCACCGGGCGCGGCGTGTTCACGGTGGCCAGCGAAGCGGCGCGTCGCACGGGCCTGAAGCTCGAAGGCGCGCGCGTGGCTGTGCAAGGTTTTGGTAACGTGGGCGGCATTGCTGCGAAACTGTTTGCGCAAGCGGGCGCGAAAATCATCGCGGTGCAGGATCACACTGGCACATTGCATCAATCCACCGGCATCGACGCAAACGCGCTGCTGGAGCATGTGGAAAAAACCGGCGGCATCGCAGGTTTTGCGGGCGCGGATTCCATGGCGAACGACGAATTCTGGTCGCTCGAAACCGATATCCTGATTCCCGCGGCGCTGGAAAACCAGATCACCGCAAAGAATGCCGACAAGATTCGCACGAAGATCATCGTCGAAGGCGCGAACGGCCCAACCACCACGGCAGCCGATGACATCCTGAACGACAAGGGCGTGCTGATTGTGCCCGACGTGATTGCCAATGCTGGTGGCGTCACAGTGTCGTACTTTGAATGGGTGCAGGACTTCTCAAGCTTCTTCTGGTCAGAAAACGAGATCAATGAGCGGCTGGAGCGCGTGATGCGCGAAGCCTTCTCGGCGGTCTGGCAGGTGGCCGAAGAGCAGCAGGTGGCCCTGCGCACGGCAGCGTTTATCGTTGCGTGCAAGCGCATCCTGATGGCGCGCGAACGTCGCGGGTTGTATCCCTGATCCTGCGCGGATAAAGATACAAACCATCGCAGCATGAATGCCGGGGCGCGGTCTGAAAAAAATCAGGCCGCGCCCCGGGTTCGTTTGGGGTGCCTCATGGCATACTTGCGGGAATTCGCTGCATTCTTCCTGCCACCTATCGAGCATTCCTGAACCACTGTGCAAGGTCAACTCTTCAGCCAGAATTTCCTGATGTTTGGCATTCAGGAAACATCGCCGTGGAAAGAACTGGGCCTCAATGAGGTTACCCGTTTCGAAGATGCATTGCGCGCCATTCTGGAGCGCTTCAATGACAAAACCAGCCTCAGCGAAGCGGAGACAGAATCCGAGATCATCAACAAGGTATTGAAGCTGCTGGGCTGGGAGAATGACATCCTGCCGCAGGTCAACCTGTCCAGCAAAGGCCGCGAAGACGTGCCCGATATGCTGCTGTTCTCCAGTGACCAGCACAAGGAGCAGGCGCTGGCCGAGCGCGAACCCTGGCGGCGCTATCGTCACGGCATCGCCATTCTGGAAGCTAAACGCTGGATGCGCCCGCTCGATCGCGGCGCTGACCGCGCTGACTCTACCGCGCCATCGTCCCAGATGCTGCGGTATCTGAGCCGTGCAGAAGTAGCCTCAGACCGCGCAGTCAAATGGGGCATCCTGACCAATGGGGTCGTCTGGCGGCTGTACTGGCAGGACGCGCGCTCGCGCGCAGAGGAATTTTTTGAGATCAATCTTGCGTCCGCACTGGGCTTGCCAGGCGCACAGATCGATCCAGATTATCGTGGTAGCGATATTGGGATCAAACTGTTTATCCTGTTATTCAGGCGCGCTGCATTTTTGCCGCAGGAATGGGATAGCGAGGGGCGCAACTTTCACGCTTATGCCCGCAATGAAGCGCGCGAATATGAAGAACTTGTCGCGCAGGAACTCGGCCAGCGCGTGTTCAATGACGTCTTTGCACAACTGGCCGAAGCGCTGGCGCGTGGCGATCAGGAGCACACACGCCAGCATGACATCAGCTTCGGGCAATTTCTGGGCCAACAGCCCGGGGACTATCTGGACGAAGTGCGCGATGCCGCGCTGGTATTGCTGTACCGGCTGCTGTTTCTGTTCTATGCCGAAGACCGCAGGCTGCTGCCTGTGCATGACAAACGTTATGCGACCTATAGCGCGCGCAGCATCCGCGAGGATGTGCGCGACAGGAACGATCGTGGCACCGCGTGGTCCAGCACGATGTCAAGCTTGTGGATACGCCTGAAAGGATGTTGTTCGCTTATCGATGAGGGCGATGACAATATCGGGATGCCTGCGTATAACGGTGGTCTGTTCAATCGCAAGCGCTCGCTCTTGCTGGAGCGCGTCACGATTCCCGATACGGCGCTGGCGCCGATCATCGATACGCTGTCGCGCCGCACCGAGGATATTTTCAAAGGCTGGATCAATTACCGCGATCTTTCCGTCGCGCATCTGGGCAGCATCTATGAGCGATTGCTCGAATACAAACTGGTGCGCGAAATACATACGGATGATACGGGCCAGCTGCACTCCGGCGCCATCGTGGCCCAGCCCGCCAGCTTCGCGCGCAAGGTGTCAGGCAGCTATTACACACATGACGAACTGGTGCGCCTGGTGCTGCGCGAGTCAGTGGGCCTGCTGGCGCGCGAAAAACAGGAAGCGTTCAATGCTTGTCTGGACAAGCTTGCCAGCAAGCGAACGGTCAATCCTGGCGACTGGGACGCCCTTGATACCCAGGACCCAGCCAGCCAGATGCTGGAACTGAAAATCTGCGACCCTGCGATGGGCAGCGGGCATTTTCTGGTGGCCCTGGTGGACGACCTGGCCGACCGCGTGCTTGAAGCCATTGCCGAAGCCGCGCAACACGTGAATGTCCAACCCTGGGCTGCGCATCAGATCAATGCGGGCCGCCCGTGGCAAAGCCCCGTGCTGCGCAGCATTGCCGCCATCCGGCAGGGCATCAAGGCCAACGCACAAAAACACGGCTGGGCAGTCACCGACGTGCAGCTGGACGACCGCCATATCGTGCGGCGCATGATCCTGAAAAAAGTCGTGTTTGGCGTGGACAAAAACCCGATGGCCGTGGAACTGGCCAAAACCGCGCTGTGGCTGCATACCTTCACTGTGGGCGCGCCACTGAGTTTTCTGGATCACCACCTGAAATGCGGCGATTCACTGCATGGCGAAAAGCTCGACACCGTGCAGCGCAATCTATCCGAACTGGGTGCGCTGTTCCAGCAATCCGATCTTCAGCGGCTGCAGGAAGCGGCGGAAAAACTCGGACAGGTCGCCGAACTGACCGATGCCGATATTGCTGAGGTCCGGCGATCCGCACAACTGGCTGCCGATGCGCAAACCCAGGCCGCGCCCATTCATGCGGTGCTCGATTTCTGGCGCGCACTGCGCTGGCTGATTCCTGGCTGGCCAGTGGGCGGGCACAGCCAGTTGCGGCGTCTGTTCAAACTGCCTGCACGGGACGTGGAACTTGAAGCCGCGCTGCGCGAGAACGATGTACCGGAATATCGCGCCTTGCGTTATCTGCTCAATCCCCATATCAACCTGGCCGCCACATTACAGCAGGATAAAGCTGAGCGCACGCGCAGCGCTCCTACTTCCCGCGACATCCAGGCCGCCCATGATCTGATCGGCGAGGCCAACGCGCTGGCGCAGCGCGAAACATTCTTCCATTGGTGGACCAGCTTCCCCACCGTATTCAGCGCAGAAGGCGGCGGGTTTGATGCGGTCATCGGCAATCCGCCGTGGGATCGCATCAAGTTGCAGCAGGTGGAATGGTTTGCCGAGCGCGACCCGGCCATTGCCACGCAGCCACGCGCCGCAGACCGCAAGCGCATGATCGAACAGCTGGAGCAGAAGCGCGCGCCACTGTGGATGGACTACCAGGCTGCCGTGGGCCATGCCGAAGCCAACGCGCGCGTGCTGGGCAATGGCAAGTTCGGCAGCGGCGATTATCCGCTGCTGGGCGGCGGCGATGTAAACCTGTACAGCCTGTTCGTCGAGCGGGCGCAATCGCTGATTCACGAAAATGGCATCGTGGCGCTGCTGACGCCCAGCGGCATTGCGGCGGACAAAAGCGCCGCGCCGTTCTTCAAAAGCATTGCAACGACCAAACGCCTGGGCGCATTGTTCGATTTCGAGAACAAGAGAGTCTTTTTCCCGGATGTGGATTCACGCTTCAAGTTCTGCGCGCTGGTTTTTGGCGGCCCGCAACGAACGTTTGAAAAGACGCGCTGCGCGTTTTTTCTGCACAGCCTGCATGAGCTGGATAAACAGATAAAACGCGGCGAAGTGCTGGAACTTTCCGCCGAGGATTTTGCGTGCGTGAATCCCAACACCGGTGCGGCTCCGATTTTCCGAAACTCGCGCGACGCCAGTATCACGATGCAGCTGTATCGCCATCATCCGGTGCTGGTCAAGCATGGCGAAGATAACGATAAAACCGGGACGCAGCCTGACGTTAAGGTTTGGCCCGTGAAGTACGTGACCATGTTCCATATGACCAACGATTCAGGGCTATTCCTGAAAGCCGAGGAACTGCGCAAGCGCGGCTGGAAGCGCGCGCCACTGAACCGGTGGGGTGGCCCAAGGGGTAAGGAAGCCGTTCCCCTTTACGAAGGCAAGATGGTGCAGATGTTCGACCATCGTGCGGCTGACGTGATAGTGAATACTAACAATCTAAAGCGTGCGGCGCAGCAGGAAGCGATTGAAACTACCGAAAAAAATAATCCAGATCGCTATCCCGTTCCGCAATATTGGGTCAACGCTGCTGACGCGCGTGAAACATGGCCTGGTCAATGGAGCATTGCCTATAAATCCATTACCGCGCCAAGCAATATGCGCACCATGATTAGCGCGATCGTGCCCTATTGTGGCGTGGGCAACAGCATGGCCATGTTGCTGCCTGAACAGGAACCTGAAAACAACTATGCCCGTTGGGCTTCGCTGCTTGTAGCGAACATGAACAGCCTGGCTTTTGACTTCGTTTTACGGCAAAAGGTGCAGGGGCAGAACCTGAACTGGTTCATCCTGGAACAACTTCCCGTCATCGCGGCAGCACGCTTTGACGAACCCTTGCCCGCCGCCTTCACCGCCGCGATGCGCGCCGCCCAGCTGATGAACGGCCACCACCAGCCCACCGTAGCTGACTTCGTGCTCCCGCAGGTGCTGGCATTAAGCTACACCGCGCACGACCTCGCTTCCTTCGCGCACGATCTGGGCTATGTCGATAAAGCCGGCAACGTGTTGCCCCCCATTCCATGGAACGACGAAGAACGCCGCGCCCGCATGGCCGCGCTCGATGCGCTGTTTTTCTACCTGTACGGCCTGAACGCGCAGGATGCCGCCTATGTGCTGGGCACGTTCCCCATCGTGCGCGCACAGGACGAACGCGCTTTTGGCCATTACCGCACCCAGGAAGACGTGCTGAAATTGCTGCCCTTGCTGGCCGCCTGACAAAATAAAACAGTTGCTTTCTCCACACCAGGGTAAATGCTAGTTGCCTCAAAAGCATAACGCATTTAACATTGCTCACGTTTACCCGATTTTGAGGTGGGAGACCGAGGAGACGAAATAGAGGCACTCATTGATGCCCATAGAACCGGAAAGCACTGCCAGAGAAACTCTGGCAGTGCTTTCTGTTTTTTTTCGCCCGAAAAACAATAATAGGGCCATAACGTTCCACGTGAAACATACCACCTTTGCTGCTTTCGCGCGCCGCAACTTCCTGACATTCCGGGCTTGTCCCAAGCCTGATCCTGGCCACCTGGTCAGTCATTCCAGCAGGATTTCATCGCGTCAACATGAACCCGCTATAATTCAGGCATTCCTCCTTTCCAGAAATCGACGCAGCGCCAGGCCGGGTTGCGCACAGGACCTTGATGCTTTATCCCACAGAATTCGACGTGATCGTGATTGGCGGCGGCCACGCGGGCGCTGAAGCGGCGCTTGCGGCGGCGCGCATGGGCGTGAAAACGCTGTTACTCACGCACAATATCGAAACGCTGGGGCAAATGAGCTGCAATCCGTCCATTGGCGGCATTGGCAAGGGGCACCTGGTCAAGGAAGTGGATGCGCTGGGCGGCGCGATGGCCGCCGCGATTGACGAAGGCGGCATCCAGTTCCGTATCCTGAATTCGTCCAAAGGGCCTGCCGTGCGGGCCACCCGCGCGCAGGCCGACCGGCTGCTTTACAAACAGGCCATCCGGCGGCGGCTGGAAAACCAGCCGAACCTGTGGCTGTTTCAGCAGGCTGCGGATGACCTGATGGTGGAAGGCGCGCGCGTCACAGGCGTGGTCACGCAGGCCGGCATCCGTTTTCGCAGCCGCACCGTGGTATTGACGGCAGGCACGTTTCTGGATGGCCGGATTCATATTGGGCTGAACCATTACCCGGGCGGGCGCGCGGGCGATCCGGCGGCGGTGGCGCTTTCCGCGCGGCTCAAGGAATTGAAGCTGCCGCAGGGGCGGCTGAAAACCGGCACGCCGCCACGCATCGACGGGCGCACAATAGATTTTTCGCAACTGACCGAGCAGCCCGGGGATCTTGACCCGACGCCCGTCTTTTCCTTTATGGGCCGCGCCGAACAACATCCGCGCCAGATGCCCTGCTGGATTACGAACACCAACGCGCGAACGCATGACATCATCCGCGCGGGGCTGGATCGCTCGCCGATGTATACCGGTGTGATTGAAGGCGTAGGCCCGCGGTATTGCCCCTCCATTGAAGACAAGATCCACCGTTTTGCATCAAAAGCCTCGCACCAGATTTTTCTGGAACCCGAAGGGCTGACAACGAACGAGTTTTACCCCAATGGCATTTCAACCAGCCTGCCGTTCGATGTGCAACTGAACCTGGTGCGCTCGATGAAGGGGCTGGAAAACGCGCATATTCTGCGGGCGGGGTATGCCATTGAATACGATTATTTTGACCCGCGCGGCCTGAAGGCTTCGCTGGAAACGAAGGCGATCAGCGGGCTTTTCTTTGCCGGGCAGATCAACGGCACAACGGGTTATGAAGAAGCGGCGGCACAAGGGCTGCTGGCCGGAATCAACGCGGGCCTGGCGGCGCAGGGCAAGGAGGCCTGGTTTCCGCGGCGCGATCAGGCTTATCTGGGCGTGATGGTGGATGATCTGGTCACGCGTGGGGTTTCCGAGCCTTACCGGATGTTTACGAGCCGCGCGGAATACCGGCTCAGCCTGCGTGAAGATAATGCGGACATGCGCCTGACCGAAACGGGCCGCAAGCTCGGCGTGATCGACGATGAACGCTGGGATATGTTTTGCCGCAAGCGGGATGCTGTTTCACGTGAAACGGAGCGTTTGCGCACGACGTGGGTCAACCCGAAAACGTTGCCTGCCGGGGAGGCCACCGCGCTGCTTGGCAAGCCGATTGACCGGGAATACAGCCTGGCGGATCTGCTGCGCCGGCCAGGCGTTACGTATCAGGGGATTTGCGGCCTGCATTTGCACAAGGACCCAGGAGATGAAACCTGCGCGCCCGCGCAGCCATTGGCAGACGATGCGGTGTTGCTGGCGCAGATTCGTGAGCAAATCGAAATCGGCATCAAATATCAGGGGTATATCAGCCGCCAGGCCGAGGAGATCGAGCGGCGCGACGCGCATGAAGCCACGCGCTTGCCTGAGGGCATCGATTATGCGCAGGTGCGTGGGCTGTCCTTCGAAGTCCAGCAGAAACTGAACCAGTTCCGGCCTGAAACGATCGGGCAGGCATCGCGTATTTCGGGTGTCACGCCCGCGGCCATTTCGCTGCTGATGGTGCATCTGAAGCGTGGCCTTGGCCGTAAAAACCAACCTCAACCGCAACCTCAGCATCAACCCCGGCATGAACATGAGCCCGACCCGCAATGAACTTGCCGCGCTGCTGCAGGAAGGCTGCCAGGCGCTGGGAGTCATGCTGGATGACCGGCAACGCGGGCTGCTGCTTGATTACGTTGCGTTGCTGGAAAAGTGGAATGCGGTCTATAACCTGACGGCGATCCGTGATCCGCAGCAGATGCTGTATCAGCATCTGCTCGACTCATTGTCTGTCGTGCCACACTTGGCCGCGTGCGCCGATGAAAACATGGCGGT
>Ga0209738_10000008_pt1 | contig 50399 bp, 47 predicted proteins | sample TergutNc150P5_FD_187289 | JGI IMG/M metagenome (GOLD analysis project Ga0209738, IMG submission 187289) | Nasutitermes corniger P5 segment gut microbial community from laboratory colony in Florida, USA - Nc150 P5 (SPAdes) (version 2) | ecosystem: Host-associated > Arthropoda: Insects >...
CGAAATGCGGTTCACATCGCCGAACCAGTAACGGTCGAGCATCACATCGCCCACCACCAGCACGCGCGCGCGCGCCAGCGCATCGCGCGCAACATGCGTGAGCGCTGGCGCAGGAACGGCTGCGTCAGCGGGCGCGGGTGTCCGGGGCTGGGCTGCCGCCGGATTCTGGTGCTGAAAAGACATAGGCATGAGGACGTCCAATCGGGTAATAGTCGATGCCGGTTTCGGCCATCGTTTCCGGTTCATACAGGTTGCGGCCATCGAAAATGCGCGGCGTTTTCAGCGCCGCTTTCAGGTGCGCAAAATCTGGCGCACGGAAGGCCGTCCATTCCGTCACGATCACCAGCGCATCCGCATCGGTCAGCGCTTCGTTCTGCGTCTGGGTGAAAGAAAGACGCGCAAGCCATTGCGGCTGCTGCGCCAGATCGATCGCAAACACGCGGCGCGCTTCGTTCGTTGCCACGGGATCATACGCGCGCACCGCTGCGCCACGCTCAAGCAGCCCGGCAATCACGCGGCGGCTCGCCGCTTCGCGCATGTCATCGGTATTCGGCTTGAAGGCCAGCCCCCAGACTGCGAATGTGCGCCCGCCCAGATCATCGCCCAGCACCTGCGTGATTTTTTTCACGAGCACCTGCTTCTGGTCATGATTCACGGCCTCGACGGCTTCAAGCACGCGCAGCCTGTGTCCGGCATCATCAGCCATATGGATCAGCGCCTGCACATCCTTCGGAAAACACGAGCCGCCGTAACCGCATCCTGCATACAGGAAATGATAGCCAATGCGTGGATCCGACCCAATGCCGCGCCGCACCGCGTCGATATCCGCGCCGATGCGCTCCGCCAGGTTCGCCATATCGTTCATGAACGAGATGCGTGTGGCCAGCATCGCATTGGCCGCGTATTTGGCAAACTCGGCGGAACGCACATTCATCGGAATGGTGCGATCGTGATTGCGGTTGAACGGCGCGTAAAGGCGCTTCATTTTTTCATAGGCGAGGCGGCCCTGCTCATCGTCATCGCTGCCGATGATGATGCGGTCAGGGCGCATGAAGTCATCCACCGCTGCGCCTTCCTTCAGGAACTCCGGGTTCGAGACGACGGAAAAACGATGCGCGGCGCTGTCCTGCAATCCGCGCCGCGCGAGTTCTTCCTGCACGACCGCGCGCACGCGCTGCGCAGTGCCCACGGGCACGGTCGATTTATCGACGATCACGCGAAAGCCGTCCATGTAACGGCCCACGTTGCGCGCAGCCTCCAGCACATATTGCAGATCGGCGGAGCCGTCTTCGTCCGGCGGCGTGCCCACCGCGATGAACTGCACTTCGCCATGCCGCACACTTGCCGCAATATCCGTGGAAAACGTGATGCGCCCAGCTGCGCGGTTGCGCGCGATGATTTCAGACAGGCCAGGCTCATGAATAGGAATGCCGCCCTGATTCAGGATCTCGATCTTGCGCGGGTCCACATCGACGCAGAAGACATCGTGCCCGATTTCAGCCAGGCACGCGCCGGTCACAAGACCCACATAACCCGTGCCAACAATGGTAATTTTCATCAGCTCTGTGTTACTCCAGTATTCCTGCCGGTATTCCGGCAATCACCGGTGCGGCGCATAGGTTTCCCAGCCACCGCACCCAGGGCATTGCCAGTAAAAAAGACGCGCGCGGAAACCGCACTCCTGGCAGATATAGCGCGGCAGGTTCTTCGTGCGTTTATCCAGCAATGCGCGCATCAGGGCCAGCTCGTCGCGGCGGGGCTCTTCGGCGCTGGCCTGCTGCGCTTCGAGCAGCCGCGCCATGCCCGCGAGGTCCGGCGAGCGCTGCATCTGCGCGCGCGCCAGGGCATGCGCAGCATCAGGCCCGCGCAGCGCGGCCACGTATTGATACACCACATCCAGCAGCTCGTTGGAGGCATGCTGATCGACCCATTGCATCAGCAACTGCACGCCGTCATCTGCACGCCCCAACGCTTCGTACGCTTTCATCACCTTCGCGGCCACCAGCGGCAGATACGCCGGATTCTGCGTCTGCACATGCGTCCATTGCGCAAGCGCCTGCCCGAATGCGCCCGCGGCCATATCCACATCGCCGCCCAGGATCGTTGCGCGCACGTTCTGCGCATTGACCTGCAACGCAAGCGCCAGCTGGTGGCGCGCTTCGTCCTGCTGTTTGCGTTGCAGGGCTTCCTGCGCCAGCTCGCAATGAAACTGCGCGATCTCCCGGTGCAACGATGCCGCGCCCGAAGCTTCCAGGCGTCGCGCCTCGTCGATCGCGCGCGGCCAGTCCTTTTCGGTTTCGTAGATGGTCAGCAGTGAGCGCTGCGCGCCCTGCGCGTAATCGCCCTTTTTCAGTTTGCCGAAAGTTTCCTCGGCGCGATCGAGCATCCCTGCTTTCAGAAAATCCTGGCCGAGTTCATACAGCGCGTGTTCGCGCTCGGCCACGGGAAGATCTTCGCGTGAGAGCAGGTTCTGGTGCACACGGATCGCGCGGTCGGTTTCGCCGCGCCGACGGAACAGGTTGCCCAGCGCGAAATGCAGCTCGACGGTTTCGGGGTCGAGCTTTGCGACTTCGATAAAGGCGTCGATCGCCTTGTCCGGCTGTTCGTTGAGCAGGAAGTTCAGCCCGCGGAAATACGAACGCGGCAGATGCGCGTTTTCGGACTGCAACGTTTTGCGTTCATAACTCGAAGCCATCCACCCCAGCGCGAACGCCGCAGGGATGACCAGCAACCACCACCAGTCGAAATCCATGGCAGCGGTCACACGCCTGGCGGTGCGGGAGGCATCGGCTCAGCGGCAGGTTTTGCCGCTTCGCGCGCGGTGCGCAGATCCCGTTTCACGCGCCCGTTTTCCAGGCGCATCCGGAACAGCGCAGGCAGCGCCGAGAGCAGCCCGACCACCAGCCCGACCACAAAAAACGCCAGGCCGATCAGAATCAGCGGTGCTGACCACGGATGCCCCAGCGGAAAATTCATCGTGGCGGTTTGCGTATTGTCCAGCGCCAGCACGAGCAGCACGACAAAAACCAGGATACGGACTACCCAGGTAATCAGTTTCATTACAGGCTCCCTTCCTAACAGCCTGCTATTGTAAACGAACGCCTGGCGGGCGGGCAGCCATTGATGAAATTCCTTTAGCAGCGGATGGAAGACTGTGCGTGCTACGAACGCAGCAAGGGCGACATCGTGAGGTTATAGTGTAATGCGCTATGCCAGTTCTTCTGTCAGTTCAGGGTGTTTGGTGATGAGCCGCAACAGACAGGTCACAGCGCCAGGCGGCACAAATCGGCCTTGCTCCCAGTCGCGCAGTGTGGCTACCGGTGTGGCGATACTTCGGGCAAATTCCGCTTGCGTCAGGCCGGATTTCTCCCTGGCCTGGCGTACCAGTATCTGCTCAGGCGTTGTTATGCGGCTATCCTTTCCAGTGCCTGCCTTGACTTCAGCAAGCGCGGCACGAATATCGGGTAACTTCTCGCCGAAGTCAGCCTCGATAGCGCGGGCGACCTTTTCGATGTCGAAGTTGCGCTTCATTTTCACTTTCTCCGGTTGTGGTTGATATCGCTGGCGATCATATTTTCACGATCCGCTTTAACATAAATGGCGAACAGTTCGATAGATCCCTCATCAAGCCAGTTAAAGTAGATTATTCGCGCTCCGCCACGCTTGCCTCGTCCGCGCACAGCCCAGCGTACCTTGCGCGCTCCGTTTGCGCCAGGAATTACATCACCTGCCAGGGGGTGGGCAGCAATCCAGTCGATGAACGTTTCGCGTTCGACATCTGTCCAGATAGCTGCCGCCTGGCGTTGAAAGGTTGGATGTTCGATGACGGTGTACATGTATGATTATACGGGATTCCCGTATATTATCAAGTGGAAAAGCCTTGACTGCCCTGTGCAAACTTTTCCCAGCCATGCCATAAGCTCTCCCGTTACCAACCATCTATCACCCCGGCACCCGAACCCACCCCTCCATCAACACCCGCGCGCTGCGGCTCATGATGACTTTTGCAACCGTCCATGCGCCGTTTTCGCAATGGGCCTGCGCGCCCACGCGCAAGGTGCCGGACGGATGGCCGAAGCGCACCGTGTTGCGCTCGCCGCCGCCGGCGGCAAGGTTCACCAGCGTGCCAGGAATCGCGGCGGCCGTGCCAATGGCCACGGCAGCAGTGCCCATCATCGCGTGATGCAGTTTGCCCATCGACAACGCGCGCACGAGCAGATCAATGTCCGCCGCCCTCACCGTCTTTCCGCTGGAGGCGACGTAATCCGCAGGCGGCGCGACGAACGCAATTTTCGGCGTGTGCTGGCGCGACGCAATTTGATCGAGCGAATCAATCAGGCCCATGCGCAACGCGCCATGCGCGCGGATGGTTTCAAAGCGGGCCAGCGCGGCGGCATCGTTATTGATCGCGTCCTGCAACTCCGTGCCGCGATAACCCAGCGCATCGGCATTCACGAAAATGGTCGGAATACCTGCGTTGATCATCGTCGCTTTCAATGTGCCCACGCTTGGTACATCGAGATCGTCTACCAGATTGCCCGTCGGGAACATCGCGCCGCCTGCGTCGCCCTCATCGGCAGGGTCCATGAATTCGAGCTGGATTTCCGCGGCAGGAAACGTCACGCCATCAAGCTCAAAGTCACCCGTTTCCTGCACCGCGCCATTGCTCATCGGCACATGCGAAATGATGGTCTTGCCAATGTTGGCCTGCCAGATACGCACGACCGCCACGCCATCGCGCGGCACGCGCGCCGCATCGACCAGCCCCGACATGATCGCAAACGGGCCCACCGCAGCAGACAGGTTGCCGCAATTGCCGCTCCAGTCCACAAAGGCCCGATCGATTGCCACCTGGCCAAACAGGTAATCCACATCGTGCCCTGGCTGGCTGCTTTTGCCAACGATCACCGTCTTGCTGGTGCTGGACGTTGCGCCGCCCATGCCGTCGATCTGCTTGCCGTAAGGGTCAGGGCTGCCGATCACGCGCAGCAGCAACGCATCGCGCGCCGCGCCTGGCGTTTGCGCCGCCGCAGGCAAATCCTGCCAGCGGAAAAATACGCCTTTGCTTGTGCCGCCGCGTATATATGTTGCGGGAATCCTGATCTGTGGTGCGTGTGTCATAAACGAAATGTCCTCGATCCTTGATAAATGGTTGCCCTGCCCACGCCTTTTACTTTTTCGATGAACCCAGGAAGTCCTGCGCGAAACGCTGCAATACTCCGCCTGCTTCGTAGATCGACACTTCCTCCGCCGTATCCAGCCGGCACGTGACAGGCACGTCCACGCGCTCTCCATTGCGGCGATGAATCACCAGCGTCAGCTCAGCGCGCGGCTTGCGCTCGCCGGTCACATCGAACGTTTCGCTGCCGTCGATCTGCAAGCTCAGGCGCGTGACACCTGGTTTGAATTCGAGCGGCAACACGCCCATGCCGATCAGGTTCGTGCGGTGAATGCGCTCGAAGCCTTCGGCGACGATCGCCTCGACACCCGCCAGGCGCACGCCCTTGGCGGCCCAGTCGCGCGATGATCCCTGGCCGTAATCCGCGCCTGCGATGATGATCAGCGGCTGCTTGCGCGCCATATAGGTTTCGATCGCTTCCCACATGCGCGTGACCTTGCCTTCGGGCTCGATGCGCGCGAGCGAGCCGGCTTTCACCTGGCCGTTTTCATCACGCACCATTTCGTTTTTCAGCGTGGGGTTCGCAAAGGTGGCGCGCTGCGCGGTCAGGTGATCGCCGCGGTGCGTTGCATATGAATTGAAGTCTTCCTCGGGCAGGCCCATTTTCTTCAGATACTCGCCTGCCGCGCTGGTGGGCAATATTGCGTTCGATGGCGACAGGTGATCGGTCGTGATGTTGTCGCCCAGCACGGCCAGCGCGCGCATGGCCTTCAGTGTGCGCGCGCCCGCGAGCGCGCCCTCCCAGTACGGCGGACGGCGGATATAGGTGCTCTGCGCGCGCCAGTCGTACAGCGGTTTGGCCTGTTGCCCATGCTCGGCGGCAGCGGCAAACATCGGCTCATACACACTGCGAAACTGCTCCGGCTTCACGCTTTGGGCGATCAGCGCGTCGATCTCCGCATCGTCCGGCCAGATATCGTCAAGCATCACGGGCTTGCCTTCGGCATCCACGCCCAGCGCGTCACGGCCAATATCCACGCGGATCGTGCCTGCAATCGCATACGCCACCACCAGCGGCGGCGACGCAAGAAACGCCTGCTTCGCATACGGATGAATGCGCCCGTCGAAATTACGGTTGCCGGACAACACCGCAACGGAATACAGATCGCGCTCCACAATCTCTTTCTGGATGGCCGGATCCAGCGCGCCGGACATGCCGTTGCAGGTGGTGCACGCGAACGCCACCACGCCAAAGCCGAGCTTCTCCAGCTCCGGCAGCAGCCTGGCCTGTTGCAGATACAGCGCCACCGCGCGCGAGCCAGGCGCCAATGAACTCTTGACCCACGGCTTGCGCGTCAGCCCGCGGCGGTTTGCGTTGCGCGCCAGCAGGCCCGCGGCGATCATGTTGCGTGGATTGTTCGTGTTCGTGCAGCTGGTGATCGCCGCGATGATAACCGCGCCATCGGGCATCCGGCCCGCCTGGGCCTGCTTTTCCACATCGTCGGCCCAGCCGTCGCGGCTAATGCCGCGCGCAGCCAGATCAGCCACCGGCAGGCGGCGATGCGGATTCGACGGCCCGGCCAGTGTGCGCACCACATCACCCAGATCGAAATGCAGCACGCGCTCGTACTGCGCATGGCCCAGGCTGTCGGCCCACAGGCCCGCCTGCTTCGCATAGGTTTCAACCAGCCGCACCTGCTCCGGGTCGCGGCCCGTGAGTTTCAGATAGTTGATCGTTTGCGCATCGATATAGAACATCGCAGCGGTGGCGCCAAATTCTGGCGACATGTTCGCAATCGTTGCACGGTCGCCCAGCGTCAGTTTTTCTGTGCCTTCGCCAAAGAATTCAAGGTACGCGCCCACGACTTTTTCGCGCCGCAGGAACTCGGTCAATGACAGGACGATATCCGTCGCGGTAATCCCCGCGCCAGGCTTGCCCGTCAGTTTCACGCCCACGATATCGGGCAGCCGCAGATACGACGCGCGCCCGAGCATCACGCTTTCCGCCTCAAGCCCGCCCACGCCCACGGCGATCACGCCCAGCGCATCGACCATCGGCGTGTGCGAGTCGGTGCCCACCAGCGTATCGGGAAACGCCACGCCATGCTGCGCCTGGATCACCGGGCTCATGCGCTCCAGATTGATCTGGTGCAGGATGCCGTTGCCGGGCGGAATCACATCCACATTCTGGAACGCTGCCTTGGTCCAGTTGATGAAGTCAAAGCGGTCTTCGTTGCGGCGGTCTTCGACGGCGCGGTTTTTGGCGAAGGCATCCTTGTCGAACCCCGCGTATTCCACGGCCAGCGAATGATCAACCACCAGCTGCGTCTGCACCACCGGATTGACCAGTGCAGGATCGCCGCCCTGCGCCGCGATGGCGTCCCGCAGGCCCGCCAGATCGACCAGCGCCGTCTGCCCGAGAATGTCATGGCACACGACACGCGCGGGGAACCACGGGAAGTCCTTGTCACGCCGGCGCTCGATGATCTGTTTGAGCGATTCGGTCAGTGTCGCGGCATCGCAGCGGCGCACCAGATTCTCGGCCAGCACGCGCGAGGTGTAAGGCAGCCCGTCATAGGCGCCAGGCTCGATGGCTTCAATGGCGGCGCGCGCGTCGAAATAGTCCAGGTTCGTTCCGGCCAGGGGTTTGCGGTAGGCGGTGTTCATGGTGGTGATGGTGATAATGAAAACTCAGGAATAAAAATAAAAATGGCAACGGCGCCAGGTCCAGCCGCCGTTGCCATCCTCATGCTTTGCGCGTATATCGTCACCGCGAGGCTCAGCCGCGCTGGCTAAGCGGCACGAATTCCAGGTTTTCCGGCCCGGTGTAATTCGCGCTTGGACGAATGATCTTGTTGTCGATGCGCTGCTCGATCACATGCGCGCTCCAGCCCGCCGTGCGCGAGATCACGAACAATGGCGTGAACATCGCCGTGGGCACGCCCATCATGTGATACGACACCGCGCTGAACCAGTCCAGATTCGGGAACATTTTCTTCAGATCCCACATCAGTGATTCCAGGCGCTCGGCGATATCGAACAGTTTCATGTTCGTCTGTTCCTGCGACAGCTTCCTGGCCACTTCCTTGATGACCTTGTTGCGCGGGTCGGAAATCGTATAGACCGGGTGACCGAAGCCAATCACCACTTCCTTGCGCTCCACGCGCGCGCGAATATCCGCCTCTGCTTCATCGGGATTTTCATAACGCGACTGGATATCAAACGCGACTTCGTTCGCGCCGCCATGCTTGGGCCCGCGCAATGCGCCGATCGCGCCGGTGATCGTCGAATACATGTCCGAACCCGTGCCCGCGATCACGCGGCTCGTGAATGTCGAGGCATTGAACTCGTGCTCGGCATACAGGTTCAATGACACATGCATCGCATCCACCCACAATTTCGAGGGCGCCTTGCCATGCAGCAGATGCAGGAAATGGCCGCCGATCGAATCGTCGTCCGTCTCCACGTCGATGCGCTTGCCGTTGTGCGAATAGTGATACCAGTAAAGCAGCATCGAGCCCAGCGAAGCCATCAGCCGGTCAGCAATATCGCGCGCGCCGGGCAGGTTATGGTCGTCCTTTTCTGGCAGCACGGTGCCCAGCATGGATACTCCGGTGCGCATCACATCCATCGGATGCGCGTCCGCCGGAATCCGTTCCAGCACGGCAATCAGGTTCGCGGGCAGGCCGCGCAATGCCCTGAGCTTTGTCTTGTATGCGGCCAGCTCCGCCGCATTGGGCAGGCGGCCATGCACCAGAAGGTGCGCGACCTCCTCGAATTCGCACGCACTGGCCAGATCCAGAATGTCATAGCCGCGATAATGCAGATCGTTGCCGCTCTTGCCCACGGTGCACAGCGCTGTGTTGCCGGCTGGTACGCCGGACAGGGCCACGGATTTCTTGGGTTTGAAACCGCCTGGCGCCGTTTGCTGATTCGTATTGCCTTCTGCGTTGCTCATGATGGTCATGCTCCTCGTTGCTGGTTTACTTGTGACTTGTGACTTGTTGCTTGTTACCTGCTGCCCGTTACTGCTGTTTTTTTGCGGCGAACAGCGCATCGAGCTTCTGTTCGTAATCATGATAGGCAATGCTGTCGTAGAGTTCCATGCGCGTTTGCATGGTATCGACCACGGCTTTCTGCGTGCCGTCATGGCGAATCGCGCGATACACGTTTTCGGCGGCGCGGTTCATCGCGCGGAACGCGGACAGCGGATACAGCGCCAGCGACACATTCGCGCTGCGCAGCTCGTCCACCGTGAAAAGCGGCGTTGCGCCAAACTCGGTGATATTCGCCAGGATCGGCGCTTTCACGGCCTGCGCGAACTGGCGATACATGTCCAGCTCCGTCATCGCCTCGGGAAAGATCATGTCCGCGCCCGCTTCCACGCACGCGCACGCGCGGTCGATCGCGGCCTGCAAGCCTTCGACGGCCAGCGCATCCGTGCGCGCCATGATTACAAACTCAGGATCGGTGCGCGCATCCACGGCGGCCTTGATGCGATCCACCATTTCGCCTGCCGTCACGATCGCCTTGCCAGGACGATGGCCGCAACGTTTCGCGCCCACCTGGTCTTCGATATGCATGGCGCCCGCGCCCGCTTTCGTCAGCGATTTCACGGTGCGCGCGATATTGAACGCGGATGGGCCAAAGCCGGTATCCACATCGACGAGCAAGGGCAGATCGCAGACATCGGTAATGCGCCGAACATCGGTGAGCACATCGTCGAGCGTCGAGATGCCCAGGTCAGGCAGCCCAAGCGAGCCAGCGGCCACGCCGCCGCCCGACACATAAAGCGCCCGGAATCCGGCGCGTTTTGCCAGCAGCGCGTGGTTCGCGTTGATCGCGCCCACCACCTGCAACGGTTTTTCCTGCGCCACGGCAGCGCGGAACTGCGCGCCCGCGCTTACGGGGAAATGCGAGGTTGAAGTCATCTATGTCAATCCTTATCCTTCTTGTCAATCACGATTGCAAACGGGATTGCAAACGGCATGCCCAAAACCTCAGGCTGCAACCATCTTACGACCAAAACAGCGCAGCGGCAACCCAAACCGGCCCGCTCAGGCCGCAGGCTGCACGCCCAGCGTTTGCGTCAATAACGCCCGCGCCTTGCGATACATGGCATCCTTCATCAATGCATCCCAATGCAGCGCCTTGCCGTGCGCGCGCATGCGACGAATGCGCGTGCGTGTGGCTTTCGATGTTTTCAGATGCGCGTCCCGCAACGTATTGAGCACGATGTCGGCCTTCTCGGGATGATTGCACACCAGCACCATGTCGCAGCCCGCCTTCAGCGCGGCCAGCGCGGTTTGCTCCATGGTTCCGCCCTGCCGCGCAGCCTGCATCGACAGATCGTCGCTGAAGATCGCGCCACAAAAGCCCAGTTTGTCGCGCAGGATGTCCTGCAACCACACCTTTGAAAAACCCGCGGGGTTCGCATCGACCTTCGGATAGATCACATGCGCGGGCATCACCGATGCAAGCGACAGATCCAGCCAGTCATAAGGCTTCGCATCGTCGGCCAGAATTTCATCGAGCGAACGATGATCGACGGGCAGCGCAACGTGCGAGTCCGCCTGCACAAAACCATGCCCCGGAAAATGCTTGCCGCAATTGGCCATGCCCGCAAGCAGCAGCCCGTGATTCAGGCTCCTGGCCAGCATGGCCACCACGCGCGGATCACGATGAAACGCGCGATCGCCAATGACCTGCGAGTTCCCATAATCGAGATCAAGCACGGGCGTGAAACTGAAATCGACGCCACACGCGCGCAACTCGCCCGCCAGCACAAAGCCCAGCGCGGTAGCCGCCTTGGTGGCCAGCAATACATCGCTTTCCCATAGTTCGCCGAGTTTGCTCATCGCGGGCAGCACGGTGAAACCGTCGGTGCGAAACCGCTGCACGCGGCCACCTTCGTGATCGACGGCGATCAGCAGATCGTCGCGTATCGCGTGAATGGACTCGGTCAGGCTGGCCAGTTGCGCGCGACTCCTGAAGTGCCGCGTGAACAGGATCACGCCGCCCGTCAGCGGATGGTTCAGGCGACGCGCGTCATCGCGCGTGAGTGTCTTTCCTGTGATATCAAGCATCACGCGCCCGGAAAATTTTTTCATCGCTCTCTCCTCTTTCATTGACCGTCGGCCATCACTTCGGCCATCACGAATGACACGGCGTAATCACGCTCGTCGCTGATTGTCACATGCAGCGCAAGGTGGCGTTGTTCAAGCCAGCGCGCAAGCTCGCCCGATGCCACGAGCACCGGCTTGCCGCCCGCTTCGTTCAACGTCTGCACCGCGCGCCACGTCATCGGCGCATGAATGCCCAGCCCGATCGCCTTGGAAAACGCTTCCTTGGCCGAGAAGCGTGTGGCCAGATACGCCAGCCCGCGCGCCGCTGAACGGGCGCGGCGCATTTCATACACCTGCATTTCCTGCGGGCCAAGCACGCGCTGCGCGAAGCGCCCACCGGTGCGCTGCATCGTGGCTGCCACGCGGCTGATCTGCACGATGTCGGTGCCAATGCCGTAAATCGCCATGCCGTTTCACCCCTGTCCTGGCTGCTGTTGCTGCACTCCCAGCCTGGCCGCCACGATCAGCGCTTTCATTTCGCGCACCGCGTTATCCCAGCCCGCGAAAATCGCATGCGCCACAATGGCGTGCCCGATGTTCAGCTCGGAGATGCCATCGAGCGCCGCGATCGGCTGCACATTCGTGTAATGCAGGCCATGGCCCGCATTCACCGTCAGCCCCAGTTTAATGCCACGCGCCACGGCCTGCGCAACACGCTCGTATTCCTGCGCCTGCTCGCGCGCGTCACGCGCATCTGCATAACGGCCCGTATGCAGCTCCACCACCGGCGCGCCGGTTTCGTGTGCCGCGCGCAGCTGCGTCTCATCCGGGTCGATAAACAGCGACACGCGCACGCCCGCGTCCGCCAGCTGGGCACAGGCTGCGCGCACCGCGTCGAACTGGCCCGCCACATCCAGTCCGCCTTCGGTGGTCAGTTCCTGGCGTTTTTCCGGCACCAGGCACACGTCCTGCGGTTTCACATCGCACGCGATATCGAGCATCTCGGATGTCACCGCGCATTCAAGATTCATGCGCGTGCGCAGCAATGGCCGCAACCGGCGCACATCCGCATCAACGATATGCCGACGATCTTCGCGCAGATGCAATGTAATCGCGTCCGCGCCCGCGTCCTCTGCCTGCAAGGCTGCACGCACAGGATCGGGATAACTGGTGCCGCGCGCGTTGCGCAGCGTGGCTACATGGTCGATATTCACGCCCAGGTCGATCACGGCGGGTGCAGTCAGAAAAAAGCTCATGGCGATTTACACTTCAGGGATCAGGGATCAGGGATTAAAGATTCTGCAGATCAATCAGGATCTGGCGGGTCGCCAGGGGCGCGCCACCCAGCCAGGTGTTCAGCAGAAAGCGCATCAATGCCTTGCTCTGCGCAATGGTCTGCGGGCGATGATAATCATCGCGCTCCATATCGAGCAACGTCTGCCCGGCCAATACGGGCCAGTGCGCCGGCAGGGCGGGCGCAGCGTCGCGCACGCCGCGCTCGGGGTCGAATACATACTGCCCGTCCGGCTGCACGGGCTGGCGCGATGCCGTGCGCCCGAGCGACATCGCATAGCCCGTCTCGCGCAGCAGCACGCGCTCGAATGACCGCAGCACCTGCACGGCAGGCTCGTGCTGCGCCAGGCGCGCCAGCGTGACGATGTAATGCTGGAACAGCTCCGGGTAAGGATCCTCTCTCGCGCAGAATTTCACCAGCAGTTCGTTCGCGTAAAACCCGCACAGCAGCGCGTCGCCGGTCAGCGGCAGCATGCCGCCCACCCATTCCGCGCCCGTCAATGTGTACATTTCGCCTTTACCGCTCCACGACAGGGAAAGCGGCTGGAACGTCTGCAACACGCCGCGCAGCGCAGAATGCGCACGCTTCGCGCCCTTGGCTATCAGCGCCACGCGCCCGTGGTCGCGCGAGAGCACATCGATAATCAGGCTGGTTTCGCGGTACGGGTAACTGTGCAATACGAAGGCGGGCTGCTCCGCGACGCGGTGACGGGCCTCATTCATGGCGCGCTCGCATCCGCCGCGCTACTCGTAACCGTAGGCGCGCAGGCCCGCGGCGCTATCGGCCCAGCCGCTCTTGACCTTCACGAACGTCTCCAGATACACGGGGCCATCGAACAGTTTTTCCATGTCGCGCCGCGCATCCGTGTTGATCTGCCTGAGCTTTGCGCCCTTCTGGCCAATGACCATGGCCTTGTGGCCTTCCTTCTCCAGCAGGATCGTTGCAAAGATGCGGCGCAGGCGGCCCTCGGTCTCGAAGCGGTCGATCTGCACCGTGCTGGTATAGGGCAACTCGTCGCCCGTTTGCCGGAACACTTTTTCGCGCAGGATTTCGGCGGCCAGGAACCGTTCGCTGCGATCGGTCAGTTCGTCCTCGCCATACATGGGCGCGCCTTCGGGCAGATACGGTTTGAGCGTTGCCAGCAGATGCGCGATATCGTCGGGGCGCTTTGCGCACAGCGGCACGATTTCGCGGAAGTCATGTTTTGCCTGCATCTGCTGCATGAACGGATACAGCGTGTCCTTGTCGTGCACGCGGTCGATCTTGTTGGCGATCAGCAGCGCGGGCGTGCTGGCGGGGAGCAGGTCCAGCGCCTGCTGGTCGTCCGCGCCAAAGCGCCCGGCTTCGATCACGAACAGCACGATGTCCACCGAGGTCAGTGTCGAGGTGACGGCGCGGTTCAATGTGCGGTTCAGCGCCGAGCTGTGGCGCGTCTGGAAGCCGGGGGTATCGACGAAAACATATTGCGCATCGCCCACCGTGTTGATGCCGGTGATGCGGTGGCGCGTGGTTTGCGCCTTGCGCGATGTGATGCTGATTTTCTGGCCAACCAGCGCGTTCATCAGGGTGGACTTGCCCACATTCGGGCGGCCAATGATCGCAATCATGCCGCAACGCGAACCGGCGGGCGCGCCCGTGCAAGGAGAATCGTTCATGAGGATTCCTTCTCCTTCGTATCCTTCGCTTCTTTCCGCGCCTTCTCCCCTGCCGCCAGGGCCAGCGCCTGCGCCACCGTGGCCGCGGTTTCGCCCGGGGACTTCGGCGTGAGTTTCGGCGGTTTCGCCGGGCTGGCCTGGCGCGCGGCGGCGCGCGCGCGTTGCCTGGGCGAGCGCAGGTCCAGCGCGCCCTGGAGACTGGCCTCGCTGGCTGCTGTGTTTTCCGTGGTCTGCGCATCCGCGCTGGCCGCCGCCTTTGCGCGCGACGTTTTGACCCGCCTGGGCATCTTCGCCATCACGGCTTCCAGCGCCTTTTTCGCCGCGATCTGTTCGGCGGCGCGGCGGCTTGCGCCCGCGCCGCTGACTTTCACGTCGAATTTCGGCACCGCGCATTCCACCTCGAACTGCTGGTTGTGCGCCGCGCCCGTTGTGGCCACGACGGTATAGGCAGGCAGCGCCACCTGGTGGCCTTGCAGATATTCCTGCAACAGCGTCTTGGCATCCTTGCCGAGCGTGCGCGGGTCGATATGGTCGAGAATGGGTTCATACAGGCGCCTGATCAATGCCTGCGCAGCGTCAAAGCCGCTGTCCATGAAGATCGCGCCGATGATCGCTTCCATCGCATCGGCCAGGATGGAAGGCCGCCTGCGCCCGCCGCTGCGCAGCTCGCCCTCGCCCAGGCGCAGATCGTCGGCCACATTCAGCGCCTGCGCGATTTCATACAGCGACTGCTGCTTCACGAGATTGGCCCGCACGCGCGACAGATCGCCTTCATCGAGCTTGCCAAAGCGCGCGAACAGCAAGGCGGCCACGGCGCAGTTCAGCACCGAATCGCCCAGAAACTCCAGGCGCTCGTTATGCGTGGCGCTGTGGCTGCGATGGGTCAGCGCCTGGCGCAACAACTCCGCGTTGCGAAATTCATAGCCAAGGCGATCTTGCAGCGGGGTCATGGGCATGGGCTCGTGTCGTGATTGCGTTGCTGTTGCGATTGCTGTTACTGGAACGAACCAATGCGCCCGAACTGGCCAACATGCATCCAGATAAAGAAGGCGCGGCCAATGATGTTGCTGTCCGGCACGAAGCCCCAGTAACGGCTGTCTTCGCTGTTGTCCCGGTTATCGCCCATCATGAAGTAATGGCCAGGCGGCACCTTGCAGATAAAGCCCAGCTCGTTATAGGTGCAGTTCTGGCGGTACGGGTAATCGAAAATCTGGCCTACCTGCCGCGCATCGAGCGGCGCGCGCGGATCGTTCATGATGAGGTTTGCGCGCTGGCCATCCAGCGTTTCGCGGAACTGCTTCATCATGCCACCCCCAACCTGTTCGTCATCGTAATAGTCGGGCAGCGACGTTTGCGGCACGGGCTTGCCGTTGATCGTCAGCGTCTTGCTGGCATACACCACCGTGTCGCCAGGCAGGCCGATCACGCGCTTGATATAGTCCTGCGACGTGTCAAACGGGTAACGGAACACCACCACATCGCCGCGGGTCAGCGGCGCGCCCTGCGTGAGCCGCTGGTTCGTCAGCGGCATGCGCAGGCCGTACTCAAACTTGTTCACCAGAATAAAGTCGCCCACCTGCAGCGTGGGAATCATCGAGCCAGATGGAATCTTGTAAGGCTCCACAACGAACGAGCGCACGAAGAACACCACGAACACCACCACGAACAGGCCCGCCGTATATTCGAGCCACCACGGCTGGCGCAGTTTGTCGTCGCGCAGTTTCTGCCGCGTTTCATCCGCGTGTTCGTCGGCATAGCGCTCGTCGATGCGCTTCTGCTGGCGATCGAATTCCGCCACGGCTGCGTCTGCCGCCTTTCTGCGCTGGCGGGCGAAAAAGAGTTTTTCCGCGACCCACGCCACGCCCGTCACAACGACGAAGATGAAAAGAATCAGTTCAAAATTCATGTGTGTTCCTGTTCTGTTTATCCTTTACCTTTATGAAGCGCGCGCCTGTTTGTCATTTATCCTCGACGCGCAGAATCGCAAGGAACGCCTCCTGCGGAATCTCGACGGAGCCTACCTGTTTCATCCGCTTCTTGCCTTCCTTCTGTTTCTCAAGCAATTTTTTCTTGCGCGTGATATCGCCGCCATAACATTTGGCCAGCACGTTCTTGCGCAGGGCCTTGATGTTCTCGCGCGCGATGATGTGCGAGCCAATGGCCGCCTGAATCGCCACATCGTACATTTGCCGCGGGATGATCTCGCGCATCTTCGCCGCCACCTCGCGCCCGCGCGACTGCGACTGCGAGCGGTGCACGATCACCGACAATGCGTCCACCCGGTCGCCATTGATCAGCATGTCCACCTTCACCACGTCCGAGGCGCGATATTCCCTGAACTCGTAATCCATCGACGCATAGCCGCGCGACACCGACTTCAGCCGGTCGAAAAAATCGAGCACGATCTCGGCCATCGGAATTTCATAGGTCAGCTGCACCTGGCGTCCGTGATACTGCATGTTGACCTGCGTGCCGCGTTTCTGCGTGCACAGGGTGATCACCGCGCCCACATATTCCTGCGGCATGTACAGGTTCACGGTGACGATCGGTTCGCGGATTTCCTCGATCTTCGACGGATCGGGCATCTTCGCCGGATTTTCGACCATCATCATCGTGCCGTCGCGCTGCACGACTTCATATACGACCGTGGGCGCGGTCGTAATCAGATCCATATCGAACTCGCGCTCCAGGCGTTCCTGCACGATTTCCATATGCAGCAGCCCCAGGAAACCGCAGCGAAAGCCAAAGCCCAGCGCCTGCGAGACTTCCGGCTCGTACTGCAATGATGCGTCGTTCAGTTTGAGCTTTTCCAGCGATTCGCGCAGTGCGTCATACTGGTTCGCCTCGACCGGATACAACCCCGCAAACACCTGCGGCTTGACTTCCTTGAACCCGGGCAGTGGCGCGGCAGCAGCGCGCGCGGCATGCGTGACGGTATCGCCCACTTTCGTGGCTTCCAGCTCCTTGATGCCCGCGATGATGAAACCGACCTGCCCGGCGGACAAACTGTCCAGATTTTTCGACTTCGGCGTGAACACGCCCACGTGCTCCACCAGATACTGCGCGCCGGTGGCCATCAGCCGGATTTTTTCCTTGGGCTTGAGCGTGCCATTGACGATGCGCACCAGCATCACCACGCCCACATAATTGTCGAACCACGAGTCGATAATCAGCGCCTGCAATGGCTCGGCAGGGTCGCCCACGGGCGGTGGCACTTTTGCAATCAGCGCCTCCAGCACGTCCTCGATGCCCTCGCCCGTTTTCGCGCTGCACCGCGCGGCATCCGTGGCGTCGATGCCGATCACATCCTCGATCTCGGCAATGGCTTCCTCGGGGTTCGATGAAGGCAGGTCGATCTTGTTGAGCACGGGCACGACTTCCACGCCCAGCTCGATGGCCGTGTAGCAGTTCGCCACGGTTTGCGCCTCGACGCCCTGGCTTGCATCGACCACCAGCAATGCGCCCTCGCACGCGGACAGTGAGCGGCTGACCTCGTAGGAAAAATCGACGTGTCCCGGCGTGTCGATCAGGTTCAGGTTATAGCGTTTGCCATCGCGCGCGCGGTAATCCAGCGCGGCAGTCTGCGCCTTGATCGTAATGCCGCGTTCGCGCTCCAGCGCCATCGAGTCGAGCACCTGCGATTCCATTTCGCGCGCGGACAGCCCGCCGCACAGCTGGATGATGCGGTCGGCCAGGGTGGATTTGCCGTGGTCGATATGCGCGATGATCGAAAAATTACGGATGGAATCCATGCGGTGTGTGCCTGATAGTAAAAAGGCGCGTCCGGGCGAAAAGCGGAGCACGCCTTTGCAAGCACAATAAAATCGGGAAAGGGTACATTTTAGCCGAAAACGTGGCCAGGACGGTGGAACTCACCCATGCCGCAACAACCACCCCAGCAACCAGCGAAAGCGCGCGCCATAAGGCGGATTCAGTATTCTCACGCCGCTCAGGCGCGATTGCCAGAACACCGGCTTGATATGCGAGAACGCGCGAAAGCCGGTTTCGCCGTGATAGCCGCCCATGCCCGACGGGCCAATGCCGCCGAAAGGCAGGTGATGTTGCGCAATGTGGCACAGCGTGTCGTTCACGGTGACGCCGCCCGCATGGGTGCATGACAGCGCCCGCCCAATGGCCGCCCGGTCCTGCTCGAACAGATACAGCGCCAGGGGGCGCGGATGCGCCGCCACATAAGCGATAGCCTCGTCGAAGGTGTCATACATCAGCACCGGCAGCAGCGGGCCGAAAATTTCCTGCTGCATCACCGCCATGGCATCGCTCACCTCCGTCAGCAGCGCCGGGCGCAACCTGCGCTGCAACGGGTCATCCTGCCCGTCGCACAGCGGCCAGAGGCGCGCGCCCATCCGCACCGCCTCGTCGCGCAACCCGACCAGCCGTTCATAGTGCCGCCCGGAAAGAATCGTCGTGTACTGGTATTGCCCCTGCGCTGCCAGCCCAGGATAAAGCCGCATCGCCGTGGCTTTTGCCAGTTCGATGAACGCCTCCCTGTGCTGGCGCGGCAGCAGCACATAATCGGGCGCAATGCAGGTTTGCCCGGCATTGGCCAGCTTGCCGCACAGAATGCGCTCGACGGCATGCGCCAGCCGGGCCGTAGGCCCGATAATCACGGGCGATTTTCCGCCCAGCTCCAGTGTGACCGGGGTCAGGTTGGCTGCCGCAGCGCGCATCACTTCACGCCCGACCGGCGTTGAACCCGTGAACAGCAGGTGATCGAACGGCAGCGCCGAGAATGCCTGCGCCACCTGCGCGTCGCCCGTCACCACGACAACCTCGTCTTCCGTGAAATAACGCACCACCTGCGCAGCGAACAGCGCCGAGAAACGGGGCGTGTATTCGCTCATCTTCAGCATTACGCGGTTGCCCGCCGCCAGCGCGTCGATCAATGGCCCGACAGCCAGGAACAACGGGTAATTCCACGGCACGATGATCCCGACCACGCCCAGTGGCTGCGGCAACAGCGAAGTGCGCGCGGGCCAGAACGCACAATTGGCCGCTGGATGGCGGGGCCGCATCCAGCGCCGCCCGCAGCGCAGCGCATGGCGCAAGCCCGACAGGCTGGGGTAAAGCTCCAGCAGTTGGGTTTCCTCAGCCGGACGATGCCCGAAATCGGCGCTGATGGCCGCAGCGAACGCGTCGCCCTGTTCAGTCAGCAGCCGCTCCAGCGCCCGCAGCCGCGCGGCGCGCTGGGGCCACGCGGGCATCGGCTCACGCGCCTGGGCTGCGCGCAGCCGGTGCAGGATGGAATGAATCGGGGCAGACATGCGGCACTATTTCTGCGCCGCCTGCAACCAGACCGGCAGGAAGCGCACGTTATCGCCCCGCCGCACCAGCACCGCGACGACCTTGTGCGCATCCAGCCGCGCGGCCAGCGCGTTGAACTGCTGCGCGTTGATTACATCGGTATTGCCCACGCGCAGCACAATGTCGCCCACCTGCAAGCCCGCGTGCAATGCGGGTTCAGCGACGGTCTGCACGCGCACGCCGCCATGCAATTTCAGCGCATTGAGCTGCGCGGCGGGAATATCGCCCACCGTGACGCCCAGCGCATTCGCGCCGCGCGGGCCAGGCCCGGCCTGGGGCGTTGGCGCGTCGGGCGCATCCGCGCCCTGCTCTAACGGCATCGCAGCCACCGTCACCGGCATGCCATGCGTCTGGCCCTTGCGCCAGACCGTCAATGTCACCCGGGCGCCGGGCTTCGCGTCGCCAATCATGCGCACCAGGTCCGTGGCGACATCGATGGGATGGCCATTGAATTTCAGGATGATGTCGCCCGGCAGAATGCCCGCGCGATCCGCCGGCCCACCCGGGCCGACATTGGTCACCAGCGCGCCATGCGCGTCGGGCAGGCCCAGCGCGCTGACCACGCCCATCGTCACGTCGGTCGTCTCCAGCGCAATGCGCCCGCGCACCACGCGCCCTTTCGTTTTCAGCTGGGTGGCCACGCGCATGGCTTCATCCACCGGAATCGAAAACGAAATGCCCATAAAGCCGCCGGTGCGGCTGTAAATCTGCGAATTGATGCCGATGACTTCCCCGCGCAGGTTAATCAGCGGCCCGCCGGAGTTCCCCGGGTTCACCGCCACATCGCTCTGGATGAAGGGCAGATAGTCCCCCGTGTCGCGCCCCTTCGCGCTGACGATGCCGGCCGTCACGGTATTTTCCAGCCCGAACGGTGAACCAATGGCCATCACCCATTCGCCCACGCGCACCTTGCTGGAGTCGCCAATCGTCACCGCGGGAAGATGCGTGGCGTTGATCTTCACCAGGGCCACATCCGTGCGTTCGTCCATGCCGATCAGCCTGGCGCGGAATTCCCGCTGGTCGGTCAGGGTCACGATGATGCTGGCCGCGTTGTTCACCACATGCGCGTTGGTCATCACATAACCGTCATGCGAGAGGATGAAACCCGACCCTACATCGCCGCCCTGCTGGATCTCATCATCGCCATCCTGGGGCGCAGTCTGCACGCGTGAGGCCAGTGGCAACGGAATACCAAAAAAGCGCTGGAAGAACTCGGTGATGCTGCTGCCCGGCTGGGGCGTGTGTGCCTGCTCCGGCGTCTCGCGCGGGGTGGTGCGAATATTGACGACCGCAGGCCCCACCCTGCTCACCAGGCGAGAAAAATCCGGCAGACTGCCATTGACGCGCACGGCCTGCGCGCACGATGGCGCAAGCAGCATCAGCGGCACACACATCGTGCCCGCCGCGAAGAACCTGCGCACCGTGAAAATCCTCATGGTTAATCCTGAACCCGCCTGAACTGCGCTGCAATCACCTGTGTTACCTGTGTGATCCGTTTTATTTAACAGACTTGTATTCTATGGCAGCAGCAAATTTCTGCAACGTCGCCTGTGGCACTTCGCCCATCAGCGTGAGCCAGTGCCCCGCGCGTTGCGTGACCAGCACATGGGTTGCGCCGCTATTGCCTGTGCCTGCCTTGCGGCTGTTGTGCGCAACGGGTTCAATGAAAATGGATACGGCGGCAATGCCATCCGAAAACACCGCCTGATCGACCGGAATCGGCGGCACGCCTGCGTCCTGCGCAGCCATGGGCCGGCGCAGCTCCCGGATCTTGCGAAACCCTGGCGCGGCAGCAGGCAGGACCCAGCCCTGCGCCTCGATATTCACCGGCGCAACCGGCGAATTCACGACGGTCCAGCCCGCCTTGTTCATGGCGCTGTGAATGCCGTTGACGATGGGGGTTTTATTCACGGGCGCGCCAATGCGGATCTGCGAGAACGACAGCTGTTCCAGCACCTGCCCATTGGCATCCAGCGTCTGCTCGCGCAGCAGCAACCCGCTTCTGGCATCAACATACAGCCGGTATGCAAAGCGGTAGCCATCTTTGGGCAGCAGGTCGATGATCCGGGCCGGCACGCCTGCGACGCGGCCCGCGCCGCGCAGCTTCAGCGTATAGCCCGTGAGCGCCTGATTGCCGCTGGTTGAAAGCAGCGCGGGAAACGCATTCCGGTTCAGGCGCTTTTCCACCACGCACAGATGCCGCTCGGGCACGAAGGTATAGAGTGTGTCGTTATGCCGCAGCATCCGGCGCGGCTGGCCGTCCAGGCTTTCGATCTGCTCGTATTCGCCCTCGGCGCGGCTGGCGTAATGCGTAATGCGTGAAGACTGCACGAACGCGCCGCGCTGATATACAAACACGCCTTCGTAATTCTGCTGCTGCGCAGCCTCGCGGATACGGTCAAGCCATTGCGCCGCCGACAGGGAATCTGCCGGGGCGACACGGGCCACACCGCGCGGCTGCATCACCGTGCCCTGCGCGCTGGCGCCACACAGCGCAGCGACCAGCAGCGCAACGCCCCATATCAACCTGTGCATGCGCATCAACATCAACCTTACTGCTCCTGAACCCGCGAAGACAGAAACGCGGACGGGGCATAGGGCGCCACATCCTGCATGCCCGGCTGCTGGCCAAACTGCTGGTGCGCTTCGAGATAGGCATCGAGCCGCGCGTCGCCAATCAGGTTGCCGCCCTGCGCGCCAGAGCGCAGGGAGACGCGCTGCATCGCTCCATCACGCGCAGCCAGCCCGGGAGCGCGCTGCGCGCCGCCCAGGCCATGCTGCGGTGCGACAATCCAGGTCAGCATCGCCGCCGACGCCGCCACGGCCAGTGTGGGCGCCACGCGGCGCAATGCGGCAAGGGGCCGCGCAACCAGCGCAGGCAGCGCGGCAGGCGCCAGCAGATGCGGCTCGCGCTGCAGCCGCGCGGAAAATTTCTCCAGCATCGCGGCGCTTCTGTCGGGTGCGAGCGCGAGTTCGTCCGAGCGCAATACGTCGCCAATCAGGTGGTAGCGCGACCATGTGGCGCGCTCGTCATCGGAAAGGCGGGAAAGCGCATCGGCCAGATCCTCGCCGTTGCCCGGTTCGCCATCCATCAGCGCAGACAGGCGCTCACGGCGGGCATCCGCAGCCCTGGCGTCGCCCGTTCCCGCTTCCTTGCCCTGCGGCTGATCTGGTGACATTGAAATCACACCCATTACACTCTCCAGTTCCAGTGACGGTTCCTGCTACCTGCTACCTGCTACCTGCTTGCTGCTACCAGCGCCGGCCTTCCGGCGTATCCAGCAATTGCCGCAATTTTGCCGCAATGGCCTCGCGCGCGCGGAAAATTCTTGAGCGCACCGTGCCAATCGGGCAATTCATTGTGGCGGAAATTTCATCGTAACTCAGACCCTCGATTTCCCGCAATGTGATGGCGATACGCAACTCCTCGGGCAACCCGTTCATCGCGGCATTCACCGCCTGCGCAATTTCCTTGCTCATCAGCTGCGATTCTGGCGTATTGATGTCCCTTAGTTGCGCGGCATCGGGAAAAGTTTCCACCGCTTCCATGTTCGTGCCCGCCACCGTGGAAACGCGCCGCCCCCGGCTGGCCAGGTAATTTTTCGCTGTATTCACGGCAATGCGGTACAGCCAGGTGTAAAACGCCGATTCGCCGCGAAAGGCGGGCAACGCCTGATAAGCCTTGATGAAGGTTTCCTGCGCCATGTCCTCGACCTCGGCGGGATCGCGCAGCACGCGCGCAATCAGCCGGATGATCCTGCGGTGGTATTTGGACACCAGCAGCTCGAACGCGGCCTTCTCGCCCTTCTGCGCGCGCTCGACCAGTGCATGATCGACTTCTCTCTCGCTCACCTGGCACCTGAATATCCGTTCGTCTTACATGGCACGAAAACCCGCAACCCGCCCGCGCACGGCCAGCTCGCGGAACGCGGCGCGCGTGAGCGCATCGGCAGCCACCAGCACCGTGCGTGGCCGGCGGCCATCCTCCCCGTCAATGGCCAGCGCCAGCAGCCAGCCGCCCCACTGCGCGCAGCCCGCCAGCCGCCCATGGGCCACGCATGCGCCATCGTGCGCAAAAACAGTCAGTGTATGGGGATGGGGATCAGCGCCGGGTGGAGCCAGTTCGATGAACCGGGGCTGTTTGCGCCACCAGCCCACAGCAGCCAGCATACCGGTGGCCGCGAACGCCAAGGTCAGCGCTCCCGCTGACCCAGCGCCCAGCCACCGCAACAGCCCCGTATAAACGGCAGCGCTCGTGACGATCAGCCACGCGGCAAGCAGCCCCTGCAACGTGATGGAATGACGCAATACGATGAGGCGCGACGCCGCCGCGCGCGCCACAGGAAAGCGCAAGCGCCTGCTGCCAGACGCAGCCATGCCCGCTGGACCGTGAAAGATCACGGCAGCAGGCGCCGGTCAGGCGAAACGCCGGAAAGCCAGCGTGCCATTCGTGCCGCCAAAACCAAACGAGTTTTTCAGCGCCACGTCGATCTTCATGTCCCGCGCGGCGTTCGCGCAGTAATCAAGATCGCACTTCGGATCCTGGTTGAAAATATTGATCGTCGGCGGCGACACCTGATGATGCACGGCCAGCACGGTAAACACCGATTCCAGCCCGCCCGCGCCACCAAGCAGGTGGCCCGTCATCGACTTGGTGGAGTTCACGACGATCTTCTTCGCATGCTCGCCAAACGCGCGTTTGACCCCCGTGGTTTCAGCCAGATCGCCCAGCGGCGTGGAGGTGCCGTGCGCGTTCAGGTAATTCACTTCGTCGGGATTGATCTGCCCGTTGCGCATTGCGGCGATCATGCTGCGCCGCCCGCCATCGCCATCTTCCAGCGGCGCGGTCATATGGTACGCATCGCCGCTCATGCCATAGCCGGCAACCTCTGCGTAAATCTTCGCGCCGCGCGCCTTCGCGTGCTCGTATTCTTCGAGCACCATCACACCCGCGCCTTCGCCAAGCACGAAACCATCGCGGTCGATATCCCACGGGCGGCTGGCCGTCGCCGGGTCATCATTGCGCTGCGACAGCGCGCGCACCGCCGCGAATCCGCCCACGCCCAGCGGAGACACGGTCGCCTCCGTGCCGCCGGCGAGCATCATGTCGGCATCGCCATATTCGATCAGCCGCGACGCTTCGCCGATGCAGTGCAGCCCGGTGGAACACGCCGTGACCATCGCCAGGTTGGGGCCTTTCAACCCGAACCGGATCGACAGATGCCCAGAGGTCATGTTGATGATCGACCCGGGCACGAAGAAGGGCGACACCCGGCGCGGCCCGCGGTTCAGCAGCTCGGTTTGCTGGTTCTCGATCATCGGCAGCCCGCCGATGCCCGAACCAATCACCACGCCGAAACGCTCCGCGTTTTCCCCGGTGACTTCCAGGCCGCTGTCCTGCATCGCCTGGATGCCTGCGGCCACGCCGTAATGGATGAACGTATCCATATGGCGCGCTTCCTTGGCCGGGATGTAATCCTCAACGTTAAAGCCCTTGACCTCGCCCGCAAAGCGGGTTGAAAAGTTCGATGCGTCGAACTTCGTGATATTTGCAATGCCGGATTTGCCAGCAAGCAGATTGGCCCAACCCTCGGCAACGTTGTTGCCAACGGGCGAAACCAGACCCAGACCGGTAACTACAACGCGACGGCGGCTCACGATGACCTCTTTGACGATAGACAGACAAAAATAAATGAAACCACAAAAACACAAAAGCCACAGCGCCCGCGGAAGCTCCGCGAGCCTTGTGGCTTCAACCGGCTGCGTACAGGAACAGGCGCAAAGCCGCGGAACGCAAAAAGCAGATAGCCGGAATTAACTGCAACGCGAGGCTCTACGCCTTCACGTGCGCGCGGGCAAAGTCGATCGCCTGCTGCACCGTCGTGATCTTCTCGGCTTCCTCGTCGGGAATTTCCATGCCAAACTCGTCTTCGAGGGCCATCACCAGTTCCACCGTATCGAGCGAATCCGCGCCCAGGTCATTCACGAATGACGATTCATTCTTGATCTCGCCTTCGGCCACGCCCAGTTGCTCGGCCACGATCTTCTTTACACGTTGTTCGATGTTGTCCATCACCCCTCCAAGGGAAAGTAAAACGAAACAAAGTAAAACAAAACTAAAACTAAAACTAAACCAAAACCAAAACCAGAACTAAACCAGGGCAAAACCGGTACAGGTTCAAAAAACAGGCGGCATTTTATCAGGTTTGCCCTGGCAAAAGCATCCATCGTGCATTTCTGGCCATCCAGTCAGCTCATGTACATGCCACCGTTGACGTGCAACGTTGCGCCGGTGATGTACCCTGCCTGCGGCGACGCGAGAAACGCCACGGCATGAGCGATCTCTTCGGGACGCCCCAGACGCCCAAGCGGAATCTGCGCCTTGAGCGCGGCCTGCTGTTCGGCGGGCAGACCGCGGGTCATATCCGTGTCGATAAAGCCTGGCGCCACACAGTTTACCGTGATGCCGCGACTGCCGATCTCGCGCGCGAGCGCACGCGCCATGCCAGCCGCGCCCGCCTTGGATGCCGCATAGTTGGCCTGGCCCGCATTGCCCATCGAGCCGACCACCGACGTGATATTGATGATGCGCCCATGTCGTGCCTTCATCATCGGGCGCAGCACTGCGCGCGACATCCGGAACACCGCCGTCAGGTTCGTGGCGATCACGGCGTCCCATTCTTCGTCCTTCATGCGCATCGCCAGCTGGTCCTGCGTGATGCCTGCATTGTTCACCAGGATCGACAGGCTGCCGGATGTTTTCACCGTTTCGTCGATCAGCGCCTCGCATGCTGCGGCGTCATTGACGTTCAACACCACACCACGGCCCGCGAGACCTTCGGCCTCGAAGGCCGTTGTGATCGCCTGCGCGCCAGCGTCGCTGAGCGCCGTGCCTGTTACCGTCGCGCCCTGACGCGCGAGTTCCAGCGCAATGGCGCGGCCAATACCGCGCGATGCGCCGGTGACGAGGGCAATCTGTTTGTCGAGGATTTTTTCCATGATCTGCTCTTTATCCTGCGCTTTATGCCGTGACCTGTTTCAGTGCTTCTTCCAGCGACGCTGGATCGGCCACCGACACACCAGTCAGATTGGCATCAATACGTTTTGTCAGACCCGTCAGCACCTTGCCAGGCCCGCATTCCAGCAGATGCGTGACGCCCTGCGCAGCCATCGCGCGCACGCATTCGACCCAGCGCACGGGGCCTGCGGCCTGGCGCACCAGCGCGTCGCGGATTGCGGCAGGGTCATTTTCGATCGCCACGTCCACATTGTTCACCACGGGAATCACTGGCGCGCGCAAGGGAACGTTCGCCAGATAATCGCGCAGCTGGTCAGAAGCCGGCTTGAGCAATGACGAATGGAACGGCGCGGAAACCGGCAGCAACAGCGCGCGCTTCGCGCCTTTTTCCTTCGCCAGGGTACATGCCTGTTCAACGGCGGCCTTGTGCCCGGCAATCACCACCTGCGCGGGCGCGTTGAAATTCACGGCCTCGACCACGCCTGCGCCCGCTGCGGATGCCTGCGCGCACACGGCGCGCACGGTATCGTCATCCAGCCCGAGAATCGCGGCCATGCCGCCTTCGCCCACGGGCACCGCGTTCTGCATGGCCTGTGCGCGAAAACGCACCAATGGCGCTGCATCGCCAAACGCCAGCGCGCCCGCCGCGACGAGCGCGGTATATTCGCCCAGGCTATGCCCCGCGACGATCGCGGGCGCGGGGCCACCGGCGGCCTGCCATGCGCGATGGATCGCCCAGGCAGCCGTCAGCATCACAGGCTGCGTGTTGGTGGTCAGGTTCAGCGCATCCGCGGGACCTTCGGCAATCAGTTTGCCCAGATCCTGGCCCAGCGCGTCAGAAGCTTCGCTCAGTGTTTCGTGCACGACGGCGTTCCCCGCGAACGCATCGAGCATACCGACGGTCTGGGAACCCTGGCCTGGAAAAACAAATGCAAATTTCATATCGTTTCCGGTTCGATCAATCCATCATCAGTAACGGATCACGGCAGCGCCCCATGTGAAGCCGCCGCCCACGCCTTCGATCATCAGATGCTGGCCACGCATAATCTGCCCGGCGCGCACCGCGGCATCCAGCGCCAGCGGAATCGACGCGGCAGAAGTATTGCCATGTTCGCCTACGGTCGTCACCATCTTTTCCTGCGGCAGGCCCAGCTTGCGGCACGAGCTTTGCATGATACGGATGTTCGCCTGGTGCGGCCCCAGCCAGTCGAGCTGGTCAGCGTCCAGTTGCGCTTTTTGCAGCGCCTCAACAGCCACCTTGCCCAGCAGGTTGACCGCGAGCTTGAACACCGCCTGGCCATCCATTTGCAGCAGCGGCGAGCCGGCGATCGCGCCGCCATGCACATTGCCCGGCGTGCACAGGATGGGCGCGTGGCTGCCATCGGCGTGCAGCACGCTTGACAGCACGCCTGGCTCATCTGACGCAGACAGCACCACTGCGCCCGCGCCATCGCCAAACAGCACGCAGGTGGTGCGGTCGTTGAAATCGAGAATGCGCGAGAAGGTTTCCGCGCCCACCACCAGCGCCGTGCGGCACTGGCCGCTGCGGATAAACGTATCGGCGGTGGCCAGCGCATATACGAAACCGCAGCACACCGCCTGCACGTCAAACGCCATGCCGTGGTTGTGGATGCCAAGCTTGTTCTGCAACAGGCACGCGGTGCTGGGAAAAACGTAATCGGGCGTGGAAGTCGCCACGATAATCATGTCGATGGACTGCGCATCGAGACCCGCTGCTTCGATCGCCCGCTGCGAGGCGTACAGCGCCAGGTCGCTGGTGGGTACATCGGGCGCGGCGAAATGGCGCGCGTGAATCCCGGTACGCTCGACGATCCATTCGTCGCTCGTCTCGATGCCGCGCGCAGCCAGGCGTTCGGCCAGCTCCTGATTGGTCACGCGCTCGGGCGGCAGATAGCTGCCGGTGCCAAGAATACGGGAATAAACGGAAGAAACCAGGGGAGTCTCCATAGTCGATGGAACCATCAGGCGTTCATCAATCATGCCCTGCGGAGGCAGCCGATGCGGACGCGTGGTTTGCAAACGAACCTGCGTTGTCCTGCATCGCGCGGGCCAGCCGCGCAGGCACGGCGTTTCTGGCTGCATCATACCCGCGTTTGATGGCGCACTCAAACGCGAACACATCCGCCGCGCCGTGGCTCTTGATAACGATGCCGCGCAGGCCGAGCAGCGCTGCGCCATTGTATTCGCGGTGATCAAACCGGCGGCGGAAACGCCTCAATACCGGCATCGCAACCAGCGCCATCAGTTTCGTTGCCCACGAGCGGCTGAATTCCTCGCGCAGGCTGCGCGACAGAAGCTGCCCGACGCCTTCCGAGGCCTTCAGCGCGACATTGCCCACGAACCCGTCGCAGACGATCACGTCCACCGTGCCCTTGTAAATATCGTCGCCCTCGACGTTGCCATGAAAATTCAGCGCGCTCGCGCGCAGCAGCTCGCCCGCGCGCTTGATGACGTCGTTGCCCTTGATGAGCTCCTCGCCCACATTCAGCAGACCAATGCTGGGCCGCTCGTTGCCATGGAGCGCCGACACGAGCGCGTGGCCCATCTCGGCGAACTGCAACAGGTGCTGCGGCTCGCAATCGACATTCGCGCCAAGATCCAGCACGGTGGTATAGCCGTGCGCGTTTGGCAGCGCCACTGCAATGGCGGGGCGCTCGATGCCCGGCAGGGTTTTCAGCACATAGCGCGACACGGCCATCAGCGCGCCGGTGTTGCCTGCAGATATGCACGCATCGCCATTGCCCGCTTTCATCAGGTTCAGCGCCACGCGCATCGACGAGTCTTTCTTCTTGCGCAATGCCACTTCGACCGAGTCGTCCATCGTGACGACTTCGGTGGCGTTCACCACGGATAACGCAGGCTCGGATTGCGCCTTGAGCTTGTCGAGCTGCGCGCGAATGGCCGCTTCAGCGCCAACGAGCAATAACTTCGCGTCGGGGCGCGAGCGAGCAAAGCGGACTGCGGCAGGCACCGTCACGGCGGGGCCGTGATCGCCCCCCATGCAGTCTATCGTGAGCGTTACGGTCATGGAATACGACGGCTGTCAGACACAGGGACAGGGAACAGCCACAAAAAAGCGGCCATCACATGCCGCTCATGCCGAACCTGAACCTGCATCAAATGCGTGGGTTGCCCGGAGAACCAGGAAAAAGAAAACTGCGCCGAAGCGATCAGTCGTTCTTTGTCTTGACGACTTTCTTGCCGCGGTAGTAGCCCGTCGGGCTGATATGGTGACGCAGATGCGCTTCACCCGTGCCCGGCTCGACGGCCAGCGGCGCGCCCGAAAGGAAATCGTGCGAGCGATGCATGCCGCGCTTGGACGGCGACTTCTTGTTCTGTTGAACTGCCATGGAAAAGCTCCTGAAATATTCCAGAAAAGTTTTGGGATTTTAACACAGTTCCTGGTCTGCGCCCAGTGCGCCATCCGCACCCGATACCAGGCTTTCGTGCACTGCCGGGCAAACGTCGTGTTTGGGCACCAGCGGCAGCGCCAGCAGCAGTTCTTCCTCGATCAGGTTGAGCAGATCGAAATGGCGCGAGCCGACGATCACATCCAGCGCATCATCATCCAGCGGAAAGGCGCTGGCTTCTTCTTCCGTTTTGACGATGCGGTACGTTGCGTCGATATCGAACGCCTGCGGGTATGGCGCCAGGCAGCGCTGGCATTCGAGCCACGCGGCGCCATGCAGCGCCAGGCGCAGATACGGTTGCGGCCCCTGCGCGCCGTTGTCCTGCAATTCCATCTGCTGCGAGCCTTCGGCCTGCCAGGAAAACGCGGCGTTTTGCGCGTCATGCGCTGGCGCATCGGCGGGCACTTCGTTTAACATGCGCGGCAGTTGCGAAAGCAGCACCTTGCCCGAGGCCTGACGCCCTGCCCGTGCAAACTCGAACAGGTCAACGTCGTGCAGGTCAGCGGGTTTGACCACGCTGGGCTGTCTTGTCGATTCAGTCATGAGCACTCCTGTGTTCCGGGGTGCATCATACCGGTTTGCGCCAGGCTTTTCCATACTGATATTCACGTATTCACGCATTTACATACCCCTGATGACCGTTGTTTCTTCTTCACGTTGCGCACTGATTCTGGCCTCCAGTTCGCGCTACCGGCGCGAGCTGCTTGAACGCCTTCATGTTCCGTTCAGCGTGATGTCGCCCGATATTGACGAAGCGCCGTTGCCTGGCGAAACGCCGCAGGCCACCGCGCTGCGGCTAGCCGAAATGAAAGCGCGGGCCGCTGCCGCGCAGCTGCCTGCGGGCAGTGAGCGCACCCTGATTATCGGCGCCGATCAGGTGGCCACGTTCGATGCGCATCAGATCGGCAAACCCGGCACGCACGCGCGGGCGCTGGCGCAACTGCGCGCCATGCAGGGCCGCGAGGTGCTGTTTCACAGCGCGCTGTGCCTGTTCGACACGCTGACGGGCCACGCGCAAAGCGAGGACATCATCACGCGCGTGCGTTTTCGCTCATTTTCAGACGCGCAGCTAAACGCGTATCTGCTCGCGGAGCAGCCTTACGATGTGGCTGGCAGCGCCAGGGCGGAAGGGCTGGGCATTGCGCTGATCGACGCGATCGACGCCAGCGATCCAACCGCGTTGATCGGCCTGCCGCTGATTGCGCTGACCCGCCTTCTGATGGCCGCAGGTTATGCGCTGCTGCAACCACAAGCGTCACACACATCACACACATCACAACCAAACGATACGAATACCCCATGAACGGCACGCTTTATCTGATCCCCAACACACTCGGCGATGGTGACGAGGCCGCGCTGGCAGCTGTTCTGCCTGCGCCGGTGCGCGAACGCGCGGGCGCGCTGGCCAGCTATATCGGCGAGAACGCGAAAACGACGCGCGCCTTCCTCAAGCGCATCGGCACAGCGCTGCCCATCCAGCAAATCGCCATCCGCGAACTGAATGTGAACACGCCGCAAGGCGAGATCGACGGGCTGCTTGCGCCGTTGCTGGCGGGCGTTGATACGGGGCTGGTATCCGAGGCGGGCTGCCCTGCCGTGGCCGACCCTGGCGCGCTGCTGGTGCGGCGCGCGCATGAGCATGGCATCCGGGTGGTGCCGTTGGTCGGCCCGAGTTCGATTCTGCTGGCGCTGATGGCCTCCGGGCTGGACGGCCAGCGGTTTGCGTTTCACGGTTATCTGCCCGTGGAATCGGGCGCGCGCGCAAAACGGTTGCGCGAACTGGAGCAGCGCTCGCGTCACGCGAACGAGACGCAGATTTTCATTGAAACGCCGTATCGCAACGCTGCGCTGTTCAATGCGCTCATTGCCACCTGCGCCCCCTCAACGCGCATTTGCGTGGCCGTCGATCTGACCTTGCCCGGCGAAACCATTGCCAGCCGCACGATCGCAGCCTGGAAGAAAACCCCGCCTGTTGACCTGCATAAAAGACCTGCGATTTTTTTGATGCTGGCCGCATAAGCCGTGTGTCGATGCAGGTTTCAAACCTGCCCTGATGGTGATGGCGGCAACAATTCCAACAATTCCCGCAGCGCCTCCACCGTGCGCGCCGTTGCACCACGATGACGAGCGGCGAATTCTGCGGCGGCTGCGCCCATTGCGGCGCGGCGCGGCGGGTCGGCAAACAGTTCGCGCAGCGCGCAGGCCAGCGCTATTTCATCGTTGACCTGCAATGCGGCCCCTGCGGCCACGGCATCTTTGGTCGCCTGCGTGAAATTGAACACGTGCGGGCCAATCAGCACCGGCACGCCCACCGCGCACGCTTCGATCAGGTTTTGTCCGCCAAAAGGCAGCAGGCTGCCGCCAATGAACGCCAGATCCGCTGCGGCGTAATACGCGGGCATTTCGCCCATCGAATCTCCGAGCAACACGTTCACACGGCCTGGCAGCGCCTGCGACGCCCAGGCCGAGCGACGCATCACAGAGAATCCCTTGCGCCCGGCCAGCGCCGCCACATCGTCAAACCGCTGCGGATGGCGCGGCACAAGAACCAGCAGCGCATCCTTCACATCGAGCGCCGCCAGCGCGCGCAATACGAGCTCTTCCTCGCCCTCACGCGTGCTGGCCGCCACCCACACGGGCCGTGCGCCGATCGCCGCGCGCCACGCGTGGCCGCGCGCAACGAGTTCCGCGGGTGTCGTCATGTCGAATTTCAGGTTGCCCGTCACGGTGATATCGCGCGCGCCCAGGGTTTTCAGCCGCTGCGCGTCAGCCCCGGTTTGCGCGAGCACGCGGGTGAAGCCGCCGAACACTTCGCGCGTCGCGCGGCCAAATTTCGCGGCGCGCAAAAATGAACGCGCCGACATGCGCGCGTTGGCCAGCACAAGAGGAACATTGGCGCGCTGGCATTCGTCGATCAGCGTCGGCCAGACTTCGGTTTCCATCACAATGCCCAGCGATGGCCGCCAGGCGCGCAGAAAACGCCGCACAGCGCGCGGCATGTCGTAAGGCAGCCAGCAACGCGACACGCGCGCGCCAAACAGGCGCTCGCCCATCGCGCGCCCGCCGGGCGTCATATGCGTGAGCAGGATGCGCGCCTCGGGGCGCGCGGCCAGCAGCGCGGCAACCAGCGGTTGCGCCGCGCGTGTTTCACCAACAGAAACCGCGTGGATCCAGATCAGCGGCGCAGTGTCTGCCGCCGTGCGGCCCATCACATGACCGAAGCGCTCGCCAACATGCGCGCGATACCCTGGTTCGCGGCGCGAGCGAACCAGCAGCCGCAACACCGCCAGCGGCGCAACCAGCCACCAGGCCGCGCGATAGATCAGCCGCAGCATCAGCATGCACTGCGCTGCGGTGTCAAACCAGCCCCTTGCCCGTCAGGCGCTCCAGCACGCCCAGCGGCGACCATTCGGGATGCGCCATCGCCTTCACTGGCAAAAAGAAGGTTTGCTCCATCATGAACTGGCCAGACATCACCGCATGCGTGGCATGGTCGGCAAAGCACACCCACACGCAGCCCGGTGGAAACGGAATCGTGAGCTGCGGGCAGGTTTGCTGGTAATTCATGTCCTCCTTCATGTCATCGTGCAGATGCAGCATCAGGTGGTCATACGCGGTGCGCGGCGTCTTCGTGATATGCAGCAGGCTTTGCAGCCACGCGGAACCAGGCGTCTGCGGCTTGATGCCGGGCAGGAAACGCCGGGCCATGTCCTCGAACGGCTCGCCCACGCGCCACACGCGCGGCGCGCCATTCGGGTTGATATTGGTGAACACGCGCAGGATGCGCTCGCCATGCGTGGGGCGCGAGGGAAACGCGTCCACGTGCAGGCGCGTATCGTCCTTGCGCCACGACTCGTTCTGCCGCGTTTTGACTTCGTGCACGCGCAGGCTCGTTGGCGCAACGCGCAGCTTGCCCGTGTATTCAGGAAAGAGGCCCGCCACCAGCGCGCGCGCACTGGCCTGATAGCGCGCGATCATTGCACTGGCGGCAGACTGCGTAGCCGCGTCGCCCAGCACGCCATGCAATGTGCCGGTTGCATCAAGGCTGATGTTCTTGCGCTTGGGGTCGGCGATGGCCGGATCGAGCAGTTGGCGCTCGCCGGGTTCAAGATGAAAAGCCAGGTTCGGAAAATACAGCACCTTGCCCTGCTCAATCCCCTCAAGCAACGTTCTACGCGGCACCGACAGGCTCTGCCCTTGCCAGTTCGCGGAAGTCACTTCGATAATCTGATCGCTCATAACGTTACCCCCTGCCATACCCTGCTATAACACTCCGAAATCCGTCAGCGCGCGCTGCACTGCCTCGACCGCTGGCGGCGCGCCTGCCGTGCCGAGATTCACGATGTCAGACGACCAGTAGCCGCCCGTGCGCCACGCCGTAGCGAAATTGTACAACTCGACCGTGGGCCGCCCCAGCGCTGCCGCGATATGCACCAGCCCTGTATCCACGCCGACGATGGCCGCTGCGCCATCGATCAGCCCGACGACCGCGGGCAAGGGCAACCTGGGCGGCACGATCGCCGCCGCGCCGAATTCACGCGCCAGCGCCTGGCTCGTGGCGCGTTCCGCATCGTTGCCCCATGGCAGCACCAGCGCGACGCCGCGCCTGATCAGCGCCTGGCCGATGGCGATCCAGTGATTGATGGGCCATTGCTTGTCCGCGCGGGAGGTGGCATGAACGAAAACCACATAGCGCGCCGGCAGATTCAATCCGACCTGCGACAGTGCGTGCGCTGCGCGCGCCCCATCCAGCCCGAAGTCGATCGGGCCAGGCGGCTGGCTGGGCGTGATGCCATCGAGCGCCGCCGCCACCAGTTCGCGCGTGCGCTCAACCACATGCGTATGCGGCGCAATACGGATCGAACGATCGTAGAAAAAACGCGCGGGCCATTCATAACCCGCGCCCTCGGTGCGGTTGCCCAGGCCCACCAGCGGGCCACGCGCGAGACTGGCGACCCACGCGGTCTTGATCAGCCCCTGGCAGTCGATCACCAGATCGTATTTTTCCGCAGCCAGCGCGCGCCGGAACGCGCGGATTTCGCGCCAGGTGTGCGCCGACAGCAGATGCTTGCGCCAGCGCCGCAGCGATACCGGAATTGCGCGGTGCACGCCATGCACCAGCTCGACGAGTTCGCAGAAACTTTCCTCGACCAGCCAGTCAATCTGCGCATCGGGGCAACGCCGGTGAATGTCGGCGATGGCAGGCATGTTATGAACGACATCGCCCAGCGACGACACGCGAACAACCAGGATTTTTTTCACGATACAGCCAGGGTACGTCAAAACGGCAGCTGCGCGTCCGGCTTCTGCGCCAGGATCACGCGGCGGAAATCCGCCTGGATGCGCGAGAGCGCCGCGTCACTATCCGCCTCGAAACGCAGCACGACCACCGGCGTGGTATTCGATGCGCGCGCCAGCCCGAAGCCATCGGGATATTCCACGCGCAGCCCATCGATCGTCACCACATCGCTCGCAGCAGGAAACACCGCGTTCTTCTGCAGCTGCGCAATCAGCGCGAAATTCTCGCCTTCGGCCAGTTTCAGATGCAGCTCGGGCGTGGCTATCGAGTCCGGCAGCGCATTGAGCAAGGCGCTCGGGTCGGCCACGCGGGACAACAGTTCCGCGAGCCGCGCGCCCGTATATAACCCATCGTCGAAACCGTACCAGCGATCCTTGAAGAACACGTGGCCACTCATCTCGCCAGCGAGCGGCGCGCCGGTTTCGCGCAGTTTTGCCTTCACCAGCGAATGGCCCGTCTTCCACATCAGCGGCGCGCCGCCATGCTTGCGCACCCACGGCGCCAGATTGCGCGTGCACTTCACGTCGTAAATGATCTCGCCGCCCGGGTGGCGCGTGAGCACGTCCTGCGCGAACAACATCAACTGGCGATCCGGGTAGATGATCTGCCCATCCTTTGTGACCACGCCCAGCCGGTCGCCATCGCCGTCGAATGCGAAGCCGGCCTCGGCGTCGGTTTCCTTTAACGCGCGAATCACGTCCTGAAGGTTTTCAGGGTGCGCAGGATCGGGATGGTGATTGGGAAAATGACCATCCACTTCGGTAAACAGTTCGACCAGCTCGCAGCCCAGCGCGCGGAACAGCCGTGGCGCAAGGTTGCCCGTCACGCCATTGCCCGCGTCGATCACGAGCTTCAGGGGCCGCGCCAGTTTGACATCACCCACGATGCGCGCGATATAGGCATCGGTCACATCGCAGGTTTCGTAGCGGCCCGCGCCCGACGTGAAGCGCCCTTCGACGATGCGCCGGTACAGCGCCTGAATCTGTTCGCCGTAAATCGCTGCACCGCGCAGCACCATCTTGAAGCCGTTGTAGTCTGGCGGATTATGGCTGCCCGTCACGACAATGCAGGAATCCACGCGCCGCTCGCCCTGCGCCAGGCTCAACGGCACGCTGGCCGCGAAATAGCCCACCGGCGTGGGCGCCATGCCGATATCCACCACATCCACGCCTGCCGCGCGCAATCCATCGGCCAGCGCGCCTGCCAGTTCAGGGCCGGACAGCCGCCCATCGCGCGCCACCACCACGGCATCGCCGCCCTGCGCGCGAATTTCGCTGCCAAACGCCTGGCCAATGTCGCGCGCCACCTGAACGTTCAATGTGTCGCCAACAACGCCGCGGATATCGTATGCCTTGAAGATGGATTGAGCAGTCATGTGCAATGGTTTCCCGGTAATCCAGTGGTGAATGGAATGAAATGAAAAGCAGCAATCTATAATTATCGCTTTTAACGAAAACGGTCGCCATCAGCTTGCCCTTGCGCTTTCCTTTTTTTAACCGCCTGACCCGCTCACGCCTTGATCATCCCGACGTGCAGCGCGCGTTCACCAACCTTGTCTGGCTTGGGCTGGAACGCGCCGCGCAGATCGTCATCGGCATCGTGATCAGCGGCATCCTGGCGCGCTATTTCGGCCCCACCGTATTCGGCAAATGGCAGTACGCGAACACGGTGCTGCTTGTGCTTTCGCCCATCACCTGGGTGTGCGGCGCGGAAATCCTGGTGCCCACCATCGTCGCAAAACCCGCTTCGGAGCTGGGCACGGTGCTCGGCAGCGCGTTCGCGTTGCGCATCGGCATCGCCGTGCTCACCCTGCTGGGCACCTGGGCGGGCATTGCGATTGGCATGAACGTGGGCATGGTCGACCCGATGGTCGGCGCGATGCTCGCCGGCCTTGCGCTGACGCTGTTGCTGCGCGAGCCTTTCATCGCCGTCATCAGCGCGTGGCTGCAAAGCATCACGTTCAACCGCCCGCAGCTGATCACCAGCATCGTGACCGTCATCATCAAGGGCGCGCTGGTGTGGCTGCTGGTGCGCATGGCGCTGCCCGCAGCGGGGTTTGGCTGGCTGTGGGCGCTGGAGTCCATCGCCATCGCCATCATCTTGATGGAGTATTACCGGCGCCAGCACGGCGGCAAACTGCACTGGCATCTGGACCGGGCGCTGTTCCGCCATTTCGCGCTGTCGGGCACGGTGTTCTGGGTGGGCCTGATCGGCATGTACCTGTTCCTGAAGCTCGACCGGCTGATGCTGGAGCGCGCGATTTCATTCGCCGATCTGGGCCGCTACTCGGCAGCGCAGCAACTGAACGAAAACTGGATTACGCTGGGCCTGATGCTTGCGCAGACCATCGCGCCCGCATTCGTATATCGCGTGCAGCACATCGCGCAGCTGCGCCGTAACCTTGTGCGGCTTTTCGCGCTGACGACTGCGCTGATGACGCTGGGCGCATTGGCGCTCGATGCGCTGTCAGGCTTCATCATCGGCCATGTGTTCGGGCCGGAATACGCGGGCGCCAGCAGCATCTTCCGCTGGGCCGTGTGGCTATCGGTGCCAGCGGGCATCGAGGCCATTGGCAATCTCGTCGTGCTGAAATACCAGGCGAAGTTCGTGCTGCTCGTGAAATGGGCGCTCGCGCTGGGCGTGGCGTTTGTCGTGAACCTGCTGGCGATTCCGCGCATGGGCGCCTATGGCGCGCTGGCCGGGCTGGCGGCGGGTTATGTCGCGGCCTCCTGCGTGAACTTCTATTACATCCGTTTCAGGCTTTCGCTTTCCGCTTCATGACGCTCGCCGCTCCTTCTTCTTCCTTCGATGCGCGCACCGGCGCGCTGGCCGATGTGGCCATCCTGCTTCCTGCATTCAATGGCCAGGCCGATGTTGAACGCTCGCTTGCGTCGTTTCGTGAAAACGCGCCGTTATATGCGCTGATCGTTGATGATGGCAGCGCGCCGCCGCTCGTTGCGCCTGTGATACCAGGCATGTCTGTCGAAATTCTGCGTATCCCGCAAAACGGTGGCATCGAGCAAGCGCGCAAAACGGGCATCGATGCGCTGGCCGCGCGGGGTTATCGTTACGCAGCATGTATCGATGCAGGCGATCTGGCTGCGCCGCTTCGCCTGCAAAAACAGCATGCCGCCATGCAGGCATCCCCTGCGCTTGCGGCGCTGGGCATGTGGACGCAGGTCGTCGATCGCGCAGGACAGCCGCTTTTCATGCTGACACCCGCCACTGATGCGCACACCTTGCGGCGCACGCGCTTTCTGCGCTCTCCGATCGTGAATCCTTCAGTGATGCTGCGCATCGACGCCGTGCTTGCGGTGGGCAACTATCGCGCCGAATATCCCGCTGCCGAAGACCTCGACATGTTTTTGCGCCTGATGGAACATTATGACTGCGCGAACCTGCCCGAGCTTGGGCTTTATTATGAGTTGAATGAAAGCGGCGTCAGCGCAACGAAACGGCGCCGGCAGATCATTTCAACACTACGGCTGCTGGGAAAATATTTCAATGCGCCAAACCCGTATGACTGGCTGGGGCTGGTGAAAAACCTGCTGCATCTGGCATTGCCGTGGCGTGTATTGCATCGTGTGAAGCGGATGTTATTGTCTGCGCCAGCCAATGCGCCGGATGGCAGCGCTGCATCCTCATTGCGCATCGCGCTGGTGTGCAACATGGCATGGGCGATGTATACCTATCGCCAGGGGTTGCTGCGTGCGTTGATCCGCGCGGGCGCACAGGTCACGATCATCGCGCCGCGCGACGACACCTCTGATGCGCTCGCAGCAATGGGTTGCCGCTGCATCGACCTGCCGCTGTCCGCCAAGGGCACGAATCCTGTGCACGACCTGCGCACCCTGGGCGCGCTGTATCGCCACTATCGCGCGCTCAGGCCGCACGTGGTGTTTCATTACACGATCAAGCCCAACATCTATGGCTCGATTGCCTCATGGCTCGCGCGCGTGCCGTCGGTGGCCGTGACCACCGGGCTAGGCTATGTGTTCATCCAGCAAAGCCGCACCGCGCAGGTGGCCAAAAAGCTGTACCGTTTCGCGTTCCGGTTTCCGCGCGAAGTGTGGTTCCTGAACCGTGACGATGAGGCCGCGTTTGTCGATCAGCATCTGCTGGCGCACCCCGAACGCGCGCGCCTGCTGCATGGCGAAGGCATCGACCTTGACCAGTATCCGTACACGCCGCTGCCCACGCATCATGATGATGCGTTCACGTTCCTGCTGATCGGGCGAATGCTATGGGACAAGGGCGTGGGCGAATATGTCGAAGCCGCGCGGCAGTTGCGCGCGCGTTATCCCCATGCGCGGTTCTGCCTGCTCGGCCCCACGGGCGTGCATAATCCTGAGGCGATCCTGCGTGAGGAAGTCCGCGCATGGGAAAGCGAAGGCGTGATTGAATACCTTGACCAGACGCAGGATGTGCGGCCCTTCATCGCCGGTGCGGATTGCGTGGTGCTGCCGTCATACCGCGAAGGCGTGCCGCGCACCCTGATGGAAGCATGCGCAATGGGCCGCCCTGTGGTGGCCACCGATGTGCCGGGCTGCCGTGATGTGATTGTGCATGGCGAAAACGGCCTGCTGTGCGACGCACGCAATGCGGCGTCACTGGCGCAGGCGCTCGCGCAGATGCTTCAGATGGATGCGCTCGCGCGCTGCGCGATGGGCGTGCGCGGGCGGCAGAAGATGGCGCAGGAGTTCGACGAACGCCATGTCATTCAGCGTTATCGGGAAGAGGTTCATCAGATAACGGGCATCCTGTTTTAATTTCGTTACGCAAAAAACTGGTCAACGGGCCGCGGCAGGCGGACAATAGCGTTATTCCGCATCAGCATCAGCATCAGCATCATTATCAGTAGCTGCATCATTAAACAATCAACAACGAACAACGGTATCCAGCATGACAACTCCCTACAGCAACAACGCGTCCACCACGAAAACCGCGAGCCTCAGGGATCCCGGGAGCGCCCGGGGCACGATTCTCGTCACTGGCGGCACGGGTTATATCGGCTCGCATACATGCGTTGAACTGCTCAACGGCCATTACGATGTCGTGGTCATCGACAATCTCGTGAACAGCCACCGCGAAGCGCTGGCGCGCATCGAAAAGATCACCGGCAAACCCGTGACGTTTTACGAAGCCGATGTGTGCGACAAGGCAGCGCTGCAACGCATTTTCGATGCACACCCGATCACCGGCGTAATCCACTTCGCGGCGCTGAAGGCCGTGGGCGAATCCGTGGCAAAACCGCTGGCGTATTACCGCAACAATCTCGATGGGCTGCTTGCGCTGCTTGATGTGATGCAGGCGCGCGGGACCAGGCAGTTTGTCTTCAGTTCGTCGGCCACCGTGTATGGCGTGCCGGAGCACTCGCCGATTGACGAATCGTTTGCGTTGTCCGCGACGAATCCGTATGGTCAGACGAAATTGTTCTCCGAGCAGATCCTGCGCGATGTGCAGGCTGCCGATGCCAGCTGGCGCATTGCCATCCTGCGTTATTTCAATCCGGTGGGCGCGCATGAAAGCGGCCTGATTGGCGAGGATCCTGCGGGCATTCCCAATAACCTGATGCCTTATATCGCGCAGGTGGCTGTGGGCAAGCTCGACCGGCTGCGCGTGTTCGGCGGCGATTACGACACACCAGACGGCACGGGCGTGCGCGATTACATTCACGTGGTCGATCTCGCGCGCGGGCACCTTGCGGCACTGGCTGCGCTGGCCGCACACGACAAGAGCCTGTGTGTGAATCTTGGCACGGGCCGGGGCTACAGCGTGCTGGAAGTGGTGCGCGCGTTCGAGGCCGCATCTGGCCATCATGTGCCTTACGATATCGTCGCGCGGCGGCCAGGCGATGTGGCGCAGTGTTATGCGAACCCGGCAGCCGCAGCGGCATGGCTGGGCTGGACAGCGCAATACGGCATCGAGCGCATGTGCGCCGATCACTGGCGCTGGCAGAAACAGAATCCCCTCGGGTTCGGCCAGCCATGAGCCATTTCATCGTCACGGGAGCCAATGGATTCGTTGGCCGCGTCTTGTGCCGTGCGCTGCTCGATGGCGGCCATCAGGTGACAGGGCTGGTGCGCACGCCGAACAGTTGCGTGAAGGGTGTGCGCGAATGGGTATTTCACGGCGAGAATTACACGGGCATTGACGCCGCCTGGCCTGGCGATCTGCGTGCCGATGGCCTGATTCATCTGGCCGCGCGCGTGCACATGATGAAAGACCGCGCGCCCAACCCCGACGCGGCGTTTCATGCCACCAATGTGGATGGCACAGTGCGCGTGGCGCTGGCCGCATACCGGCACAATGTGATGCGCTTCGTGTTCGTCAGCAGCATCAAGGCCATAGCGGAAAACGACCATGGCCGGCCCCTGCGCGAAAGCGATGCGCCCGCGCCCGCCGATGCCTATGGGCGCTCCAAGCTCGCCGCCGAACAGGCATTGCGTGCATTGCACGATACGGGCGAGGCGCCGTGGCTCGAACCGGTGATCGTGCGCGTGCCGCTCGTCTATGGCCCCGAGGTGCGCGCGAATTTCCTGCGCATGATGAACGCATTGTGGCGCGGCATGCCGTTGCCGCTTGGCGCGATCCCCGCGCGCCGCAGCCTGCTCTATGTGCACAATCTTGCCGATGCGCTGCTGCATTGCGCCACGGACCCGCGCGCCAGTGGCGAGACTTTTCATGTGGCCGACGATGACGCGCCTACCGTCACCGACCTGTTTCATCGCATGGGCGCGTATCTGGGCAAACCCGCGCGGCTGCTGCCTGTGCAGCCCGGATGGCTGCGCGCGATCGAACGCCTGAGCGGCAGCACGAAGCGCACCGACCGCCTGACGGGCAGCCTGCAACTGGACACGCGCAATATTCGCGCTACACTTGGCTGGCGCGCGCCCTGGTCGCTCGACGAAGGATTGATGCAAACGGCGCGCTGGTATCGGGCAACACACTGACATCCACCGGCAGCTGGCCTGCCAATGACTCGCCCATGGTTTCCTGTTCATGATGCTCACCTCATCGCTCCCTGCCGCCTGTATTGCTGCGATCGTTGCGCTGGCCGCAGCGGCGGGGTGCGCGCTGATTCTCGGGCTGTTGCTGCGCACGGGCCTTGCATGGCGGATCGCCACCGATGTGCCCAACCATCGCTCATTGCATACGCGGCCCACGCCGCGCATTGGTGGCTGGGGCATCGTGCCCATGGTGGCGCTGGCCATCGCCCTGTGCGCGCCGTCGTTGTGGCTGATCGCGGTTGGCATGGCGTGCCTTGCCCTTGTTTCGCAATTTGATGACCGCCACGGCCTGCCCGCGCGCGTGCGTTTTGCTGCGCATCTCGCGGCGGTGCTCGCATTGATCGTCGTTTATCCCGCGCCTGTGCCCTGGTGGGCGCTCGCCGTGCTGGCGCTGCTGATGCTGTGGCTCATCAATCTGTACAACTTCATGGATGGCGCGAACGGCCTTGCGGGCGGCATGGCGCTGTTCGGCTTTGGCGCCTATGGCATCGCCGCGCTGGGCGGCCCGCATATCATGGCGCCGCTGGCCTGCGCCAGCATGGCGGTGGCAGGCGCAGCCGCCGGTTTCCTGTGTTACAACCTTCACCCTGCTCGGCTTTTTCTGGGCGACGCAGGTTCCATTTCCACGGGCTTCCTCGCGGGCGCGCTGGGCTACTGGGGCTGGCGCGATGGCGCGTGGCCGGTGTGGTTTCCCGCGCTGGTGTTTGCGCCGTTCATTGCGGATGCATCGGTCACATTGCTCAAGCGACTGGCGCGTGGCGAAAAATTCTGGCACGCGCACCGCGAGCATTATTATCAACGGATGATTCGCATGGGTTCCAGCCACGCGCGCGTGGCGCTGGGCTGGTATGCCCTGATGCTGGCAGGCGTTGTGCTGGCGCTGTGGGCGCGGCATCAATCCCTTGTAATGCAATGGTGCAGCGTGATCGCATGGGCCATCGTGCTCGTGCTGATAGGCGCGCGGATCGACCGCCGCTGGCAGCGCTTTGTGCACACACATGCCGTCCATCCTGTTTCTGTTTGCGGTCAACCCGCCCCTGTTCATCATGCAGATGTTTCATAACAAGGCCTCGTGGCTTTCTTTTGGCGTATTCCTGTTCGACGTGTGCGCAGTGGCTGCGGCGTGGCTGGTTGCGTACCTGATCCGCTTTAACGCAGCGGTGCCGCCGTCGTTCTGGCATGGCGGGTTGCGCGCGCTGTTCTGGGTGCTGCCGGTGTATGCGATCCTGTTTCGCGCGTTCGGCCTGTATCGCGGCATCTGGGTATTCGCCAGCCTGCCGGACCTTCTGCGTATTTCAAAGGCCATCTTCACGGGCGCGCTGGCCGTGATGATCGTGGCGGCGCTGATCCACTTTGACCCGGTCATTCCGCGCTCCGTGCTGCTCGTGTCACCACTGCTGCTGTTCGTGGGCATGGGGGGCACGCGCGCGCTGTATCGCATCGCCAAGGAAGCGTACCTTTACGGCGGCCTGATGGCGCAGGGCAAATCCGTGCTCGTGCTGGGCGCAGGCAGTGCGGGCGCGAGTCTTGCGCGCGAATTGTCGCGCTCCGCCGAATGGCGTCTGGTAGGCCTGCTCGATGATGATCCGGCCAAACAGGGCCGTGAAGTCTATGGCTACAAGGTGCTCGGCGCGATCGCCGCGCTACCGGATTTCGCGCAGTCATTGCACTGCGACCACGCGATCATTGCGATGCCCGCCGCAGGCGCAAACGCGCAGCGTCGTGCGGTTGCCGTGTGCGTGCGCGCGGGCGTGAAGGCGCTGGTGTTGCCCGCGCTCACGGAGCTGGGCAACGATCAGGCCGCGCTGTCGCGCATTCGCCAGATCGACCTGGAAGACCTGCTCGGACGCGCGGCGATCAGGATTGATACCCCCGATGTGCAGGCGCTGCTGCATCAGCGCGTGGTGATGGTCACGGGTGCGGGCGGCTCCATTGGCTCCGAATTGTGCCGGCAGATCCTGCGGTTCTCGCCCGCGCAGCTCATTGCGCTGGACCAGTCCGAGTTCGCGATGTATACCCTGATGGAGGAAATCCGCGACAGTTTTCCCGAGCAGCAGATCATCCCGTTTGTCGGCGATGTGAAGGACGCGTTGCTGCTGGAGCGCGTGATGGGCAAATATCGCCCGCATATCGTGTTTCATGCCGCGGCTTACAAGCACGTGCCGCTGATGGAGGAGGTCAACACATGGCAGGCCATCCGCAACAACGTGCTGGGCACCTGGCGCGTGGCAAGCACGGCCATCGCGCATCACGTGGGCCATTTCGTGCTGATCTCAACGGACAAGGCCGTGAACCCCACCAACGTGATGGGCGCGAGCAAGCGCCTGGCCGAAATGGTGTGCCAGGCGTTGCAGCAAACGAGCCCGCGCACGCACATTGAAACGGTGCGCTTTGGCAATGTGCTGGGCAGCGCAGGCAGCGTGATTCCGAAGTTCCAGCAGCAGATTGCCCGGGGCGGCCCGGTGACGGTCACGCACCCGGACATCATCCGTTTTTTCATGACGATTTCCGAGGCCGCGCAATTGGTGTTGCAGGCCTCCAGCATGGGCAAGGGCGGCGAGATTTTCATCCTCGATATGGGCGAGCCGGTGAAAATCGTGGATCTGGCGCGCACGCTGATCCAGCTCTGTGGCTTTAGCGAAGAACAGATCAGGATCGTGTTCACAGGGCTGCGGCCTGGCGAGAAGCTCTACGAGGAATTACTCGCCGATGACGAAACCACCAGCCGCACGCCGCATCCGAAGCTGCGCATCGCGCTGGCGCGCGAGGCGTCCACGCATCTGCTCGATGAATTGCAGCCGTGGCTGACGCAGCGTCGCGTGCCCGACGATGACGAAGTGCGCCGCGACCTGCGGCAATGGATCCCGGAATATCAGCCGGAAACGAAACCTGTGCTGAGCAGTGTGGCCAGGAAGGCGACGGGGGCGTAACCATTCTGCCTTCTGCACTTCACGCCATCAGCGCGGCGCGCTAAAATGCAAACCATTCGCCGCCAGATCAAACGGAACTCCCCCATGACCATCATCCAGCAGGAAGACCTGATTCAAAGCGTTGCCGACGCGCTGCAATACGCCAGTTATTACCATCCGCTTGACTATATCCAGGCGCTGGGCCGGGCTTACGAAAAAGAGCAAAGCCCCGCCGCGAAAGACGCCATCGCGCAGATCCTGACCAACAGCCGCATGTGCGCCGAAGGCCATCGGCCCATCTGCCAGGACACGGGCATCGTGACGGCCTTCGTGAAGGTTGGCATGGATGTGCAATGGGCCAGCGCGCAAGGCCGCGCAACGATGAGCGTGGCCGACATGATTAACCAGGGCGTGCGCCTGGGCTACACGAACCCCGACAATATCCTTCGCGCCTCCGTGGTTTCGCCGCCCGAAGGCGCGCGCAAAAATACGCGTGACAACACGCCAGCGGTCATCCATTACGAAATCGTGCCGGGCGACAAGGTGCAGGTGCACGTCGCAGTCAAGGGCGGCGGCTCAGAGAACAAAACGAAATTCGTGATGCTGAACCCCAGCGATTCCATTGTGGACTGGGTGCTGAAAACCGTGCCCATGATGGGCGCGGGCTGGTGTCCGCCAGGCCTGCTCGGCATAGGCATTGGCGGCACGGAAGACAAGGCGATGCTGATGGCCAAGGAGTCGCTGCTCGCTCCCATCGACATTCAGGAAGTGATCGCGCGCGGGCCGCGCGACTGGCTCGAAGAGCTGCGCGTGGAACTGTATGACAAGGTCAACGCACTGGGCATTGGCGCACAGGGGCTGGGTGGCCTGGCCACCGTGCTGGATGTGAAGATTCTGGCCGCGCCCACGCACGCGGCCTCCAAACCCGTGGCGATGATTCCGAACTGCGCAGCCACGCGCCATGCGCATTTCACGCTGGATGGCTCGGGGCCGGCGAAGCTCGAAGCGCCATCGCTGGATGCCTGGCCGAAGGTGCAGTGGCAGCCGGATACGCAAACGAGCAAGCGGGTTGACCTGAACACGCTCACGCGCGACGAAGTGGCCTCGTGGAAGTCCGGGCAAACGCTGCTGCTGTCCGGCAAGATGCTCACGGGCCGCGACGCGGCGCACAAGCGTATTGCGGACATGCTGGCCAGGGGCGAGAAACTGCCCGTGGACTTCACGAACCGCGCGATCTATTACGTTGGCCCGGTCGATCCGGTGCGCGATGAAGTGGTTGGCCCCGCGGGCCCGACCACGTCCACGCGCATGGACAAGTTCACCGAAACCATGCTGGCGCAAACCGGCCTGATCATGATGGTCGGCAAGGCCGAGCGCGGGCCGGCGGCCATTGAGTCGATCAGGAAACACAAGGCGGCTTACCTGATTGCCGTGGGCGGCGCAGCGTATCTCGTGTCGAAGGCCATTCGCGGCGCGAAGGTGCTTGCATTCGACGATCTGGGCATGGAAGCCATCTATGAGTTCGATGTGAAAGACATGCCTGTGACCGTCGCCGTGGATTCCTCAGGCACCTCTGTGCACCAGACTGGCCCGAAAGAATGGCAGGCGAAGATCGGCAAGATTCCGGTCGTGGCGGCGTAAAGCGCACGGTATCGTTTCGTATCTATCGTATTGCATTTATTGTCATGCCAATGCCAGTCGGTATTTTCGATTCTGGCCTGGGCGGGCTGTCGGTATTGCGCGCGGTGCGCGCGCAGTTGCCGCATGAAAGCCTGATTTATGTCGCCGATTCGCGTTATGCGCCCTATGGCAAGCGCGACGATGATTTCATCGCCGACCGCACGCTTGCCATAGGCCAGTGGCTTGCAGCGCAGGGCGCAAAGGCGCTCGTGGTCGCATGCAACACAGCCACGGCACAGGCCATTGCGCGCGCGCGCGAAACCTTGCCCATCCCGATCGTGGGCGTGGAGCCTGGCATCAAGCCGGCGGCGCTGCGCACACAGTCGCACGTCGTCGGGGTGCTGGCCACGCCTGCCACGTTGCGCAGTGCGCGTTTTCAGGCGCTGGTGGAACGTCATGCCGCCGGTTGCCAGGTGCTGTGCCAGCCGGGGCACGGGCTGGTGGAGGCCGTGGAGCGTTGCGATGTCAGCCCGGATTCTCCGGCATTGCTTGCGCTGCTGCGCGGCTATCTGCAACCGATGCTGGATGCGGGCGCGGACACATTGGTGCTTGGCTGCACGCATTATCCTTTTCTGGATCAGGCCATCCGCGCCGTCGTGGGCGACAGGATGCAGCTGATCGACACGAGCGTGGCCATTGCCCGCCAGTTGCAGCGCGTGCTGGTCGCGCATGGTCTGCAACACGAAGCGCGCTCAGGTGATGAAAGCCCGCCCTCTGTGCGGTTCTGCTCGACGAACAATGGCGAACATCTGCGTGAACTGGCCACGACATTGCTGAAGATCGACACGCCGGTCACGCATGTGGACATTGCGTCGCGCCGCACGTGCACGGATCAGCCATCCTGAGTGCGCATGAAACAGCCAGCTGCTTATCTTCATTGCTACGGTCGCATCGTGATCGCCATCGGATGCATCGTGGCATTGCATGCGGCCCTGCTCGCGTTCTTTTTTACGCAGCGCGACGCCCTATTCCCTGTCACGGCGCGCCCGTTGCCCACGGTGGCCATCCAGCTCATTAACGATAACGATGCAGAAACCCCGTCAGTCACACCAGCTGCGCCCGTAGTGCAACGGCGCAAACCAGCGCGCGTGACTATTGCGCCCTCGCATTCCGCGCCCGCCTCGCCAGCGCCCTCCGCGCCGACACCGGCCAGAACAACAGCCACGGCCACGGCGCCCGCATCGCCGCTGGCCCCTGGCCAGGCGCGCGAAGGCCGCAAATCCGCTGGCCCCAGCATGATGAGCGCTGGCACGAATGCGGGTGTGCCAAAGAACGTTGCGCATGTCGATTGCCATATCGCCAGGCCAGAGTATCGGGACAGCGACGAAAGCGGCACGGTTTCCGTGCATTTCATCGTCGAGACCACCGGAAAAATCAGCCACGCCGAAATCCGCAGCAGCAGCGGCAGCCGCAGCCTGGACAACGCCGCACTCGCCGCAACGCGCAACGGATCATGCAGGCCCTATGTCGAGAATGGCAGGGCGCTGCGCGTGGCCGCAACGCAACCGTTCAGGTTTGGAGGGGAAGAGGATTAACCTGGGCTAAACCGCAGATCCCGCTTCTGCGCGCATCAACATTTGCAATGACACCTTCGTCAACTTTTCGTTATCCATCGCATCGAGCAACGCGCGGGTATCAATGCGGCTCGATGTGTGCGCCAATCGTTGCGCCATTTCTGCGGGGTTGAGCACAAACAGGGCAAACACGCGCGCCAGCGGCAATTGCGCGGGATTGGCCGCCAGCAGGAAGCGCGGTTTTGCATCGCTGGCAATCCGCGCGACCAGATGCGCCTCTTCCAGCGTTTGCAGCAATGTGCTGACATAGACCAGATCGCGCTGCAATACGCGCACCAGTTCCTGCGCCGTGCATCCTGGCGCGCCCGCCTCGCGTTTATCCGCCAGCCGCGCGAGCATCTCCAGCGCGTCCAGCAGATCGCTGCCTGGAAACACCGGGCGCCCAAACCGCCCGGCGCGAATTTCCGGCAGCGCGGAAACGATCATCGCGCCCGCCAGCGTCACGACCCAGCTCAGATAGACCCATAACAGAAAAACCGGTATCGCGGCGAACGTGCCATACACCGCGGTGTAAGTGGGAATGTGCCGCACGTAATAGCCAAAACCGCGCTTGGCCAGCTCGAACGCAATCGCGGCCATCACGCCGCCCACCACCGCGTCGCGCCACTGCACGCGGCAGTTCGGCAGATACACATAAAGAATCGTGAACGCGAGCGCGCTGATGGGCAACGTCAACGCGGACAACACCCATCCGAATGCCGAGGTTTGCTGCTCGCCACTGGCCAGCATCAACGAATGGGTCAGCAGATACGACGAGATCGACAGGCTCACGCCGATGAGCAGCGGCCCGAGCGTCAGGATGGCCCAGTACACCAGCACGCGCTGCGCGAGCGAGCGCGGCTTGCGCACATGCCAGATGATGTTGAACGATGATTCGATGGTCATCATCGTCATCACGGAGGTCAGCGCCAGGCCGCCCATGCCCAGCACGGTCAGGCCGCGCGCCTTCTCCGCGAACTGGTTCAGATACAGGAAAATCTGGTCACTGACCTGCTCGGGCATCAGGTGCGACACCAGAAAATCCTGAAGCGCATCCTGGAAAGATGCAAAGACCGGAAACGCCGTAAACAGCGCAAACGCCACCGTGGCCAGCGGCACCAGCGACAGCAGCGTGGTGAACGTCAGGCTGGCCGCAATCTGCGCAATGCGATCCTCGTCCACGCGACGCACGGCAAAGCGCACGAAACGCCTGAGCCGCTCCAGCACGGCTAGCTGCTTTCGGATAACGGGCCATTTCGCCATAAGCGTTCAAAGGTATTCGGGAAAGAGAAAAAAATTCGCGCAGCTGCGTGGCCGCGCTACTCGCCCCCTATAATAGCCCGTGCGGCGTTATCCAGCGCCCCTTCACTGCAAGAGCTTTCCATGCAACACATTCTCGTGCTTTATTACAGCCGCCACGGCGCCACGCGTGAACTGGCGCTTGCCATTGCGCAGGGCATCGACAGCGTTGCGGGCGCAACGGCGCGGGTGCGCACTGTGCCGCCCGTTTCCGCCACCTGCGAAGCCAGCGCGCCAGCGATTCCCGATAATGGCCCGCCCTATGTCGAGCCGCGCGACCTGGAAGAATGCGCCGGCCTCGCGCTGGGATCGCCCACGCGCTTTGGCAACATGGCCGCGCCGCTGAAATATTTTCTCGATGGCACCTCGCCGCAATGGCTGGCAGGCGCGCTCGCGGGCAAGCCCGCCTGTGTGTTCACGTCCACCGCCAGCCTGCACGGCGGCCAGGAAAGCACATTGTTGACGATGATGTTGCCGCTGCTGCATCACGGCATGATGATCGTGGGCCTTCCGTTTACCGAAAGCGCATTATCGGCGACGAAAACCGGGGGTACGCCCTACGGCGCATCGCATCTGGCGGGCAAAGGCGCGATGGGCGCGCTGCTTTCCGCCGATGAAAAGGCGCTGGCGCTGGCGCTTGGCGCGCGCCTGGCGCGCACGGCAATCCAGCTCGCATCATGAACGCTGCATCCCGCACTGCCCCGGCTGCATCGTTTATAACGGCATGCGCCGCCGTGATCGGCGC
>Ga0209738_10000009_pt1 | contig 50370 bp, 44 predicted proteins | sample TergutNc150P5_FD_187289 | JGI IMG/M metagenome (GOLD analysis project Ga0209738, IMG submission 187289) | Nasutitermes corniger P5 segment gut microbial community from laboratory colony in Florida, USA - Nc150 P5 (SPAdes) (version 2) | ecosystem: Host-associated > Arthropoda: Insects >...
TGCCGCCGCGCCCGCCGCCGCCTGTGCGGCTTTGGGGCGATCGACCAGATAATAGTCCAGCACGCGGCGCGCAATCGGGCCAGCAGCCTGTGCGCCCCAGCCTCCGTTCTCAACGATCAATGCCACGGCGATCTGCGGATGATCGACCGGCGCGAACGCAATAAAGAGCGCGTGGTCGCGCAGCCGTTCGGAAACCACGCGGGATTTCGCGCCGCCCAGCGAATACACCTGCGCCGTTCCCGTCTTGCCTGCGACAGTGTAGGGCGTGCCGCCGCCAAACACCCCGTACGCCGTGCCGCCCGGGCTGGAGGTCACGCCCTGCATGCCCTTTTTCACCACATCGATATCGGCCTGGCTGAGGTTCAGTCGCCCTTCGTACTGCCGGATGAACCGCTCCTGGTGCGTGATCGGATTTTCGATGGCCTTCACCACATGCGGGCGCATCATCACGCCGTCGTTGGCCAGCGTGGCGGTGGCATGCGCGAGTTGCAGGATCGTAAACGAGTTGTAGCCCTGGCCAATGCCCAGGCTGATTGTTTCGCCTTCGTACCAGCGCTGCTGCTCGGGCTTGCGGTACGCATGGCGCTTCCAGTCCGTGGAGGGCAGGATGCCGCGCGCCTCGCCGACCAGATCGATGCCCGTCAATTGCCCGAATCCCCACGGCTTCATGAATTTCGCAATCGCATCCACGCCCAGATCGTGCGCGAGCCGGAAGAAATACGTATCGTTGGACACGATGATGGCGCGCACCATATCCACCCAGCCCTGGCCCGAGCGCACATCGTTATGGAACGTGTGGCCGCCAAAGATGTAATACCCCGGGTCGAACATGCCCCATTGCGGCGTGCGCTTGTGCAGGGTCAGGGCGGCCATCGCCATGAACGGCTTGTAGGTCGAGCCAGGCGGATAGGTGCCGTGCAACGGGCGGTTCAGCAACGGATGATCGGGGGAATTGTTCAGCGTATTCCACGTGTCCTGGTCAATGCCTTCGACGAACGAATTCGGATCGAAGCTCGGCTGGGACACAAAGGCCAGCACATCGCCCGTTGCAGGCTCGATGGCAACCAGCGCGCCGCGCCTGCCCGCGAAGGCTTTCTCGGCCACCTGCTGCAAACCCATATCGACGGACAGCACCAGGTCATTGCCCGGCGTGGCCGGCGTGCGCGACAGGGTGCGCACCGGATGCCCGCCCGCGGTGACCTCGATGGTCTCGAAGCCGGTCAGCCCGTGCAATTCGGACTCGTAGCTTTGCTCAACGCCCGTCTTGCCGATGTAATTCGTGCCGATGTAATTGTCCGCATCGAGCCGCGGGTCGTAATGCGCCGAGTTGTCGTTGGCGTCGCTGGCGCTGTCGATCTGGTCCTGGTCGCGCTGCGAGATGCGGCCAATATAGCCCAGCAGATGCGCCGCGCTTTCACCGAACGGATATTCGCGGAACAGCCGCGCGCGCACCTCCACGCCAGGAAAGCGGAACTGCTGCGCCACAAAGCGCGCGACTTCGTCGTCGGTCAGGCGCAGCCGGATGGGAAGGCTGCCGAAGCCTTTGGTGTCGGCCATCTGCCGCTTGAAACGGCTGCGGTCGCGCGCGGTGATGGGCACGATCGTCGCGAGCTGGTTGATGGTGTTCTCCAGCGTATCGTGGAGCTTGTCGGGCGTGATCTCCAGCGTATAGGCGGAATAGTTGCGCGCCAATACCACGCCGTTGCGATCGGTGATGATGCCGCGATTTGGCACGATGGGCACCTCGGAGACACTGTTCTCCTTGGCTTGCAGCGAATACTGGCTGTGGTGCCACACCTGGAGCACGAAAAAGCGCACAACGATCAGCGCAAAGCAGACCAGCACAAACAGTTCCGCCGCCTTGACCCGCTGGCGGAATTGCGAGATGTGCGGTTGCGGGTTCCGGTATTCAGTCATGCCCAGGCTTTTCCTAATTGATGGGGCGCGTATCGTCAGGATCCACCGGACGACGTTGCGGCATCAGCAGCAGCCAGGTCATCAATGGCCACAACACAGCTTCCACGCAACCGCTCAGGAAATAGTCCATGCCAGGAAAGTGCCGGTCCGTCAGCCAGTGAATCACCACGGGCACGAGCTGCGCGCCAAGAAACACCGGCGCCACCATGAACGCCTGCTGCATCGTGGAGGTGAGCCACAGCACGCGCCGGTGCAACGTGACGGCCACATAGGCAATCAGCACATAGGCCAGCGCGTGCTCGCCCAGCACGCCCGCTGCGTGTACATCCATCAGCAGGCCCAGGCAAAATGCAATGCCCATGCCGACCCGGCGTGGCTCATGCACCCCCCAGAACAGCACCACCAGCGCCACGAAATCCGGCACGCCGATCAGCCAGCCCCAGGGCAGCAGGTTCAGCAGGAACGCGAGCGCGAACGTAAACGCGATGAAATACGGATTCACCGGTTGCAGAATATATTGCTGGTGTCGCGGCATGATCATGGCCGTGCTCCCTGCGCCGCGCGCTGCGAATCTTTGGAGTCTTTGGAATCCTTCGTATCTGCGTCCGTATCCGTGCCTGTACCTGTATCAGGATTATCGTCGGCGGGGCGCGCCGGGCGCGGCTCGCTGTAATGCAGCACCAGCATCTGGCGCGCGCTGCGCGCGATCGCCAGCGGCACGCAGTCGATATGCATGAATTCGGTGTCGGAGACCCTGTCAATGCGCACCACCTTCGCCACAGGCAGCCCCTGCGGATAGACGCCATCCAGCCCGCTGGTCACCAGCTCATCGCCCACCATCACATCTGCGCTGACCGGCACGAAGCGCAGGTCCAGCAGATAGCCGCCCAGCGTGCCATACGCCACGCTGCGCAGCCCCGTGCGCACGATTTCAACGGGCACGGCATGATCCTTGTCGGTCAGCAACGAGACTTCGGCCTGCCACGGGAACACGCGCGTGACCTGCCCGAGCAGCCCGTCTTCCGTGACCACGGGCGAGCCATTGCCAATGCCCTGGCTGGCGCCGCGATTGATGATGATCTTCTGTGTAAACGGGTCGTGCGCGTCATACTGGACTTCGGCGGGCACGGCCCGCGCGCCCACCTGGGGCGCCAGTTGCAGTAACGCGCGCAGGCGCGCGTTTTCCGCGCTCAGGGTGGCGACGGTGTTTGCGTTCAGCGAGAGTTGCAGGTTCTTCGCGCGCAGCTGCGCATTGTCGCTGCGCAACTGCGCGTTGCCCTGCGCCTGCGTCGTCGCGCCTACGAACAGGTCGCGCGGCGCCAGTGCAATGCGCTGCAATGGGTAAAGCCCGGCGGCCAGCACTTCGCGCATGATATCCAGCGCCTTGAAGCGCACATCGGCGACGAGCAGCGCAAGCGACAGCACGACGAAAAAAACCAGCCGCGCAAATGCCGACGGACCTTGTCTGAAAAGAGGTGGCGGACTGTTTTCCATAACCTCACTACAGGGCAGGCGGCCAGGCCAGCTTGCCCCTCATGCGTTGATGCCGATGGACTTATTCTTCGTTCGAGAAAATGCCGCCGAGTTTATCCATATGCTCCAGCGCCATGCCCGAGCCGCGCACCACGCAGGTCAATGGATCTTCGGCCACGAGCACGGGCAGCCCGGTTTCTTCGGAAAGCAGCCGGTCCAGATCGCGCAGCAATGCGCCGCCGCCGGTGAGCATCATGCCGCGCTCGGCAATATCCGCGCCCAGTTCCGGCGGCGTTTGTTCCAGCGCGATCTTCACGGCAGATACGATCTGGTTCAACGGGTCGGTCAGCGCTTCGAGAATTTCGTTGCTCGAAATCGTGAAGCTGCGCGGAATTCCTTCGGACAGGTTGCGGCCTTTCACTTCCATCTCCTTGACTTCGGAGCCGGGGAAGGCCGAGCCGATGCCTTTCTTGATGGTTTCGGCGGTTTGTTCGCCGATCAGCATGCCGTAATTGCGGCGGATGTAATTTACGATCGCTTCGTCGAGCTTGTCGCCGCCCACGCGCACCGAGCCTTTATAGACGATGCCGCCCAGCGAGATCACGCCGACCTCGGTGGTGCCGCCGCCGATATCGATCACCATCGAGCCTGTGGCATCCGACACGGGCAGGCCCGCGCCAATGGCCGCCGCGATCGGCTCCTCGATCAGATACACCTGGGAAGCGCCTGCGCCATGCGCAGCGTCCTTGATCGCGCGGCGCTCGACCTGCGTGGAACCGCACGGCACGCAAATGATGATGCGCGGCGCGGGCGAGAAAAAGCGGCGCGATTCGTGCGCGGAGCGGATGAACTGCTTGATCATCTGCTCGGTCACGGTGAAGTCTGCGATCACGCCGTCTTTCATCGGGCGGATGGCTTCGATATTGCCGGGCACCTTGCCGAGCATCTGCTTGGCTTCGTGGCCGACGGCCTGGATGGTTTTCCGCCCGTTCGGGCCGCCTTCCTGGCGGATGGCGACCACGGATGGCTCATCGAGCACAATGCCCTTGCCACGCATATAGATCAGCGTGTTGGCGGTGCCGAGGTCAATGGCCAGGTCGTTGGAGAAATAGCTGCGCAAAAAGCCGAACATATGAAAATCCTGTCTAGCTGAGCCCGCCGTTGCCCGCCTGATGCGCATGCAGAACATGCGGATGGGAACGAAAACGGCGGCAAGGAAAATGGATGATGAACGATGAAAGATGAAAGATGCGTGGTGAATGTCCGCGCTGCGCATATGGGCGCAAAAATGCGCCCCCGCACAGCCCGCGTCAGATTCAGGCACGTAATGATACCTTATAATTTCATCGCTTTTGCAGATTCTGGCGAGCATCTTCCTGCATCGCACGCATTTTTTTGTGTTGCGCGGCACGATGACGCTCCCCATCCTGTTCCCCGATTCCTGTATTCATAACATGGCTCTGACCTCAAACGACGTAAAGCGCATCGCGCAACTCGCGCGGCTCGAACTGGCTGATGACGAAGCCGCCCGCACGCTCGCACAGCTCAACAATATTTTCGGTCTGGTCGAGCAGATGCAGGCCGTGGATACCCACGGCATCGCGCCGCTCGCGCATCCCGCCGAACAGATCGCAGATGTGGCGTTGCGCCTGCGCGCTGACCAGGTCACGGAAACGGTTGATCGCAGCGCGTTGCAGGCGCCCGCGCCCGCTGTGCAGGACGGGCTGTATCTGGTGCCCAGGGTCATCGAATAAATTCAGGAATTCAGGAAGAGAACGAAGTCATGTATCAGAAAAGTCTGACCGAACTGCGCGCTGCGCTTGCCGCGAAAACCTGTTCCGCCGTTGAGCTGGCGCAAACATATCTGCGCCGTATCGACGCGCATCAAAGCCTGAACGCTTTTACCCACGTCGATGCCGACCTCACGCTCGCGCAGGCAAAAGCCGCCGATGCGCGGCTGGCTGCGGGCGACGCCGGGCCACTGGTGGGCCTGCCCATTGCGCACAAGGATGTGTTCGTCACGCGCGGCTGGCGCTCCACCGCAGGCTCGAAGATGCTGGCGAATTACGTCAGCCCGTTCGATGCCACCGTGGTGCAGCGGCTGGAGCGCGCGGGCGCGGTCTGCGTGGGCAAAACCAATATGGATGAGTTTGCGATGGGCTCGTCCACCGAAACGTCGTATTTCGGCCCGACGTATAACCCGTGGGATACGCGCGCAGTGCCTGGCGGTTCATCGGGCGGTTCTGCGGCGGCGGTGGCCGCGCGTCTTGCGCCTGCCGCCACGGGCACGGATACCGGTGGCTCGATCCGCCAGCCCGCATCGTTCTGTGGCGTGACGGGCATCAAGCCCACTTACGGGCGCGTGTCGCGCTACGGCATGATTGCGTTCGCGTCGTCGCTGGACCAGGGCGGCCCGTTTGCGCAGAGCGCCGCTGACTGCGCATTGCTGCTGAACGCAATGGCCGGTTTCGACGAGCGCGATTCAACCAGCCTGCAACGCGACGATGAAGATTACGCGCGCTATCTCGGGCACCCGTGGCGCGCCGATGCGCCCGCGGGCAAACCGCTTGCGGGCCTGCGCATCGGCTTGCCGAAAGAATATTTTGGCGACGGTCTGGCCGCGGATGTGCGCACGGCCATCGACGCAGCGCTCAAGCAATACGAAGCGCTGGGCGCAACGCTGGTGGTTGTGTCGCTGCCGAAAACGGAATTGTCGATTCCCGTGTATTACGTGATCGCGCCTGCCGAGGCGTCGTCAAACCTGTCGCGTTTCGATGGCGTGCGCTATGGGCATCGCGCTGCCGAATACCATGATCTGTATGACATGTACCGGAAGTCGCGCGCCGAAGGTTTTGGCGCGGAGGTCAAGCGCCGCATCCTGATTGGCGCTTATGTGCTGTCGCACGGTTATTACGATGCCTATTATCTTCAGGCGCAGAAGATTCGCCGCATCATCGCGCAGGACTTCCAGCAGGCATTCGCGCAGTGCGATGTGATCATGGGGCCGGTTGCGCCCAGCGTGGCATGGGATCTGGGCGCGAAGGGCGACGATCCGTTGCAGATGTATCTGGCCGATATTTACACCCTGTCCACCAGCCTGGCCGGCCTGCCCGGCATGAGCGTGCCCTGCGGTTTTGGCGCAGGCGAAAACGCAAAGCGCCCAGTGGGCCTGCAGATCGTCGGCAACTATTTTGGCGAAGCGCGCATGCTGCAAATCGCCGACGCGTTCCAGCGTGCTACCGACTGGCATCGCCGCGCGCCCGGCGAGGTGAGTGAGCATGGTTGATATTGAAGTGCGGGAAGGCGATTGCCGGGATATTCTGAAGGCATATCCTGATCAGTCGTTCGACCTGATCGTCACGTCGCCGCCTTACGCTGACCGGCGCAAGCATACCTATGGCGGCATACCTCCCGATGAATATGTGGGCTGGTTTATCGAGCGCTCGCAGGAGTTTTATCGCGTTCTGAAAGATACCGGCTCGTTCGTGCTGAACATCAAGGAAAAAGCGGAAAACGGCGAGCGTCATACGTATGTGATCGAGCTGATTCTTGCGCTGCGCCAGCAGGGCTGGCTGTGGACGGAGGAATATGTATGGCACAAGAAAAACTGCTATCCAGGAAAATGGCCCAACCGGTTTCGTGATGCGTGGGAGCGTTGCCTGCATTTCACGAAGTCGCGCAAATTCAAGATGCGGCAGGATGCGGTCATGATCCCGATGGGCGACTGGGCCAACACGCGGCTCAAGGCGCTGGGCAAAAACGATACCGTGCGTTTCGACTCGCAGGTGGGCAGTGGCTTTGGCAAAAACATTGCGAACTGGACGCAGCGCTCGATGGCCTATCCCACCAACGTGTTGCATCTGGCCACCGAATGCGGAAACAAGGGGCATAGCGCCGCGTTTCCCCTGGCCTTGCCGGAGTGGTTCATCCGGCTGTTCTCGGACGAAGGCGACTGGGTGCTCGATCCATTCGCCGGATCAGGAACGACATTGCAGGCCGCGCAGGCGCTGGGGCGCAATGCACTGGGCATCGATGTGATCGCCGAATATTGCGAGATGGCGCGCGCCTCGGTCGATACCGTGCAACATCAGTTACTGGAGGAACGGAGGCCGTATGCCGTCACGGATGGAAAAACAACTGGTCAGGTTCATCGAGAAAAACATCCCCGTGTTTCATCAGACACGGCTGGAAAATCTGGCCGGACTAAAGCTGGAAAAAATTCTGGCGCGGAAAAATCCGTACCTGTTCAAGGCCAAAAACGTTGAAACCGCTGCGGTACTGATACGGCAGCTTCTGGATGCCCATTTGTCCTCACAGGAGGAAACGATTTTTGGCGCGTTCCTGGAGCGGCTGGCGATTCATGTCTGCGCACAGGCCTATGGCGGGCGCAAGTCAGCTGCGGAAGGCATTGACCTTGAATTCGAGCGGGATAACTCGCGGTATATCGTTTCGATCAAGTCTGGCCCGAACTGGGGGAACTCAAGCCAGATCAAGAAAATGCGGGACCACTTCCGCCAGGCCAGGAGAATTGCAGGCGTCCAGCAGCCTCTGGTTGCCGTCAATGGATGCTGCTATGGGCGTGATGCCAGGCCGAACAAGGGTGATTACCTGAAACTTTGCGGTCAAGGTTTCTGGGAGCTGATTTCGGGTGATTCGATGATGTATCAGGAGATCATCGAACCACTCGGGTACAGGGCAAAGGAACGGAATGAGGACTTTTTCATGGAATGCAGCAAGGTCGAGAATCGCTTGACTGCCCAATTTATCAAGGGCTACTGTAATATCGATGGCGCCATCAACTGGGCGCGCATCGTCGCGTTCAACTCAGCAACGGAAAAACCAGGGGAGTCAGGTCAGGATGGAAGGTAAATGGGAAGTCGTCATCGGGCTGGAAACGCATGCGCAGCTGTCCACCGTGTCGAAAATCTTTTCGGGCGCATCCACGCAGTTTGGCGCGCAGCCCAACACGCAGGCGTGCCCTGTGGATCTGGCCTTGCCCGGCACATTGCCGGTGATGAATCGCGGCGCGGTGGATCGTGCGATACGGTTTGGCCTGGCGATTGGCGCAACGGTGGCGCGCAAAAGCGTGTTCGCGCGCAAGAATTATTTTTATCCTGACCTGCCCAAGGGCTACCAGATCAGCCAGTTCGAGCTGCCGGTGGTGCAGGGCGGGCAGATCACCATCGCCGTTCCCGCGAACGAAAAAACGGGCAAGCCTGCCTACGAGAAAACCATCAACCTGACGCGCGCGCATCTGGAAGAAGACGCGGGTAAATCATTGCACGAAGACTTCGCTGGCATGACGGGCATCGACCTGAACCGTGCGGGCACGCCGCTGCTCGAAATCGTCACCGAGCCGGAAATGCGCAGCGTGGATGAAGCGGTGACCTATGCGCGCACATTGCACGCGCTGGTGATGTGGCTGGGCATCTGCGATGGCAATATGCAGGAAGGATCGTTTCGCTGTGATGCGAACGTCTCGGTGCGCCCGGTCGGGCAGCAGGAATTCGGCACGCGCGCCGAGATCAAGAACGTGAACTCGTTCCGCTTCCTGGAAGAAGCGATGCAGTACGAAGTGCGCCGCCAGATCGAACTGATCGAAGAGGGCGGCACGGTGGTGCAGGAAACGCGCCTGTATGACCCGGACAAGCGCGAAACGCGCCCGATGCGCAGCAAGGAAGACGCGCATGATTACCGCTATTTCCCCGATCCTGACCTGCCGCCGCTGATGATCGACGAGGCGTGGATTGCGCGCGTGAAAAGCGATATGCCGGAATTACCCGCAGCGATGCAGGCGCGTTTCATCGAGCAGTATGGCCTCACGCCCTATGACGCCAGTGTGCTGACATCCAGCCAGGCGATGGCCGCATATTTCGAGGCAGTGGTGGCGCAGGCAGGCGCAGCGCAGGCCAAGACCGCAGCGAACTGGCTGATGGGCGAAGTGGCATCGCAACTGAACCGCGATGGGTTGGGCATCGGCGAATCCCACGTGAGCGCCGCGCAACTCGCGTTGCTGCTGCAACGCATTGCTGACGGCACGGTGTCCAACAAGATGGCCCGGGAAGTCTTCGTCATCATGTGGGACGAGAAGGCCAGCGATGCCGATGCGGCAGACCGCATCATCGACGCGAAAGGCCTGAAGCAGATCTCGGATACCGGCGCGCTCGATGCCATTCTGGACGAGGTGCTGGCCGCCAACCCGAAATCGGTGGAAGAATTCCGCGCGGGCAAGGAAAAGGCGTTCAACGCATTGATCGGCCAGGCGATGAAGGCCACGAAGGGCAAGGCCAATCCACAGCAGGTCAACGCGTTGCTGCGAAAGAAGCTGAACTTGAACTGACCAGAACATGTGACAGGTGACAGGGGATGACGATGGCAAAGAAAACTTCACTCGATGATTACCGCGTGCCGTATTACAACGGCAAGGACGATAAAAAGGCCGCGAAGTTTTCGCTGGCTGCATATGACCCATCGTCGAAACCTTTTTCGTCGGGCAACAAGACCGCTGATATCGAACATCTGGGCAGCATCGGCATGAAGCTTGATGCATTGCAGGAACGCCTGCATGCGCAGCAGGCCAGGCGCGTGCTGCTGGTGTTGCAGGGCATGGATACCAGCGGCAAGGATGGCACCGTGCGCGCGGTGTTCCATGAAGTCAATCTGCTGGGCCTGCGCGTCGTATCGTTCAAGGCGCCGACGCCGGTTGAGGCCGCGCATGATTTTCTGTGGCGCGTGCATTTGCAGGCGCCCGCCACGGGCGAGCTGGCAGTGTTCAACCGCAGCCATTACGAGGATGTGCTGGTGCCGCGCGTGCTCGGCCAGATCAACGAAGCCGAATGCAAACGCCGTTACCGGCAGATCCGGGAGTTCGAGTCGCTGCTCGCTGAAAATGGTACCGCCATCATCAAATGCATGCTGCATATCTCGAAGGACGAACAGCGCCGCCGTTTGCAGGCGCGCATCGACGATCCGACCAAACACTGGAAGTTCGATATGGCGGATATCGAAGCGCGCAAATACTGGAACGATTATCAGGATGCGTACTGCGCCGCGCTGGCCGCCACATCCACCGAATATGCGCCGTGGTATGTGATTCCCGCGGATTCAAAATCGCATCGCAACGTGATGGTCGGCGCGCTGCTGCGGCGGCTGATGGAAAGCATGAAGCTGGAATTCCCGCCTGCGAAGAAGGAATTCAAGGGGCTGAAGGTCAGGTGATGCTGCGAGTCATCACCGCGAACCTGAACGGCATTCGTTCGGCCACGAAGAAAGGTTTTCTCGACTGGTTCGGCGCGCAGAACGCCGATGTGCTGTGCGTGCAGGAAATCAAGTGCGCGCAGGCCGACATGACGCCGGAATTTCTTGCGCCGTGCGGCTACACGGGTTATTTCCATTACGCGCAAAAGAAGGGCTATAGCGGCGTGGGCCTGTACACACGCCATGCGCCGGATGAAGTCATCACCGGTTTCGATGGTGGCGAGTTCGATGCCGAAGGGCGTTATGTCGAAGCGCGTTTTGGCGCATTGTCCGTGATCTCGGTGTATGTGCCCTCAGGGTCGAGCGGCGATGAGCGGCAGGCCGCGAAATATCGTTTCATGGACGTGTTCATGCCGCATCTGGCGGCGCTCAAACGCGAGCGGGAAGTGATCGTTTGTGGCGATGTGAATATCGTGCACAAGGAAATCGACATCAAAAACTGGAAAGGCAACCAGAAAAATTCCGGCTGCCTGCCCGAGGAACGCGCATGGCTGACGACGCTGTTCGATGAAACCGGTTATGTGGACGTGTTCCGCGCGCTGGACCCGCGCCCCGAACAGTACACCTGGTGGAGCAACCGCGGGCAGGCGTATGCAAAGAACGTCGGCTGGCGCATCGATTACCAGATCGCCACGCCAGGCATTGCTGCCACGGCCACGCGCACGTCGATTTTCCGCGAGATCAAGTTCAGCGATCATGCGCCATTGATAGTAGATTACGAGTATCCCGCCACGTAAAAACACGCGCGCCCGTCGGTAGGGGCAGGTTTCAAACCTGCCCTGGCAGGGCATCCAACCTTTCCTTTCTTTTTGATCTGAAGGAGGTCTGCAATGCAATATCACCAGTTTGGCCGCACGGGTTTGACCGTGTCGCGTTTGTGCATCGGCACGATGACGTTTGGCTTGCAGACCGAGGAAACCGTGTCGCGCCAGATTCTCGACAAGGCGACCGGCGCGGGCGTGAATTTCATCGATACCGCCGATGTTTATCCGCTGGGCGCAACCATCGAACAGACGGGCCGCACCGAAGAGATCGTCGGGCGCTGGCTCAAGGGGCGGCGCGCGCATTTCATCGTGGCGACCAAGGCGTTCAACAAGGTGGGCCCGTCGCCGTGGGACCAGGGTTCATCGCGCAAGCATCTGCTCGATGCGATCGACCATTCATTGCGCCGCCTGGGCACCGATTATGTGGATCTGTACCAGCTGCACAGCGACGATACACAAACGCCGATCGACGAGATGCTCGAAGCGCTGGACACCATCGTGCGCGCAGGCAAGGCGCGTTATATCGGCGTGTCGAACTATCTTGCGTACCGTCTGGCGCGCGCGCTGGGCCGCGCGGATGCATTGCGCTGCGCGCGCTTCGTGTCGGTGCAGCCGCGCTATAACCTGCTGTTTCGCCAGATCGAGCGCGAACTGCTGCCGCTCGCGCAGGAGGAAGGGCTGGCGGTGATTCCATACAACCCGCTGGCAGGCGGGCTGCTGACGGGCAAATACCGGCGCGATGCAAAACCCTCCATTGGCCGTTTCACGCAAAGCGTGGGTGCGGCGGGCGCGATGTATACCGAGCGTTACTGGCACGATCGTGAATTTGCGACGGTTGAAGCGCTGCGCAAGATCACCGAGGCCGCGGGGCTGCCATTGATTACGACGTCGATTGCATGGGTGCTGGCCAATCCGGTGATTACATCGGCGCTGATCGGCGCGAGTCACCCCGACCAGCTCGACGCATCGCTTGCCGCAGCCGATTTCGTGCTCGCGCCGGAGCTGAAAGCGCAGCTCGATGATGTCACGGCGGAATATCGCCGCGGCGATATGGCGCGCTGAGCGTAAACGTCAATGGAATGTCGGCCTACGCGCCGACATACACCCACGCGTCGATGCCTGACTTGAGTTTTACGAGGATGCGTTTGTAGTCGGACACTTCGTAACGATCTGCCGCGGCCAGTTCATCGGGCGTGATCTCGAACACCATGCCGGGGATTTCGTTTGACCTGTCGGCGCAGGGGCGAACCACTGGATGATGTGTTTTGCCGCTTTGCGCGATGACCGTGGGATCCTTGATCTCCAGCCACGCCTGTTCATAACCCGGCATGGCGTCCGGTTTGCCGCCGAGTTCCCGCCCGAAGTTCGCCAGCTGCACGGCCTTTTGCTGCAACGTGCCATACGAGAAAAGAAAGACGGAAGGTGTGTTGATTTGAGTCATAAGTGTCTCCAAAAAATTTTATTGCGCAGCCGTGCTCCTGCGCCACTTCCACGGCGCAATCCACACCAGCATCGCTATGCCAGGCACAGCCAGCGCGGTGCAGAACAGGAAGAAATTGAACCAGCCCAGCCAGTGCACCGCATAGCCAATGGAGGATGCTGCCAGTGTGCGCGGCAGCGCGGCCAGGCTTGTGAATAACGCAAACTGCGTGGCCGTGTAACGCTCATCCGTGGTGTTGGCGATATATGCCGTGAAAGCCGCGAGCGTGAGGCCCGTCGCAAAGGTTTCAAAACTGTAGACTATCGCCAGCGCCAGCGCGCGCGGATCGAACTGCCACGCGATATGCAGGCCCAGTGCCGCCGCGCCTTGCGTGACCGCATGGCCCGCCGCCATGACCGTATCGTAGAACAGCGCCAGGGAAGGCGAATGAGGCCCGAGCTGCGCCAGCCATGCGAAGCCCAGCGTTGAGACCGCCTGCAGAATGCCGAAAATCCATAGCCCGCGCCCGATGCCGATTTTCATCAGCGCCACGCCGCCCACAATGCCGCCCGCCAGGCTGGCGGCAAACGCCGTGGTTTTGGCCACCACGCCAATGGTGGTGCGCGAAAATCCAATATCGAGAAAGAACGATGTTGATAACGATGTCGCCATCGTATCGCCGAGCTTGTACAGGAAAATGAATGCCAGCACGAACAGCGCGCTGCGCCAGCCATTGCGGAAAATGAATTCGAGGAACGGCTCGATGATGGCGCCCCACAAACTTCCCGGCGGATTACCGTGAATTTCCGGCTCGCGCACCAGCAATGTCATCACCATGCCGGGCAGCATGAACGCCGCCGTCACGATAAAGACGGTGCTCCACGGCAGATGGTCAGACAGGATCAGCGCCAGCGATCCAGGCACCAGCCCGGCGATCTTGTAGGCGTTCACATGCACCGCGTTACCCAGACCCTGCTGCGTATCAGTCAATAATTCGCGGCGGTAAGCGTCAATGGAGATGTCCTGGCTCGCGCCGAAAAACGCCAGCAGAAAGGCCAGAAAGAACACGTTGCCCAGCGCATCGCGCGGCGACATGAAGCCCAGCGCCGCAATGCACAGCGCCACCAGAATCTGTGTGACCAGCATCCAGCCGCGCCGCCGCCCAGGCCGCCAGCCAGGCAGATGCAGCACATAGCGATCCATCAGCGGGGCCCACAGGAATTTCAACATATAGGGCAGCTGGATCAGCGCGAACAGGCCAATCTTCTTCAGGTCAACCCCATCGGAACGCAGCCACGCCTGCACCAGATAGATCAATGTGAAAATCGGCAGGCCCGATGTGAACCCCAGAAACACGCAGATCAGCATATGCGTGTTCAGATACGCGCGCCAGCCCGGATGCGCTTCGCGCTCGTTTAACACAGAAGGTTCGCTGGGCGGGTTTGGCATGGGAGGAGAATTTTATTTTTTGCCCTGGCGCACGCGATACACCGCGAGACTGCCGCGCCAGTTCGCGCCCCAGCGTATCGTTTGCCCATGATGCAACGCCACGCGGTCCAGAATTTCAATGCCCACCTCGGGGGCCAGCGCCTCGAAATCCCTGATGGTCAGCGTGCGCACATTCGGCGTGTTGTGCCACTGGTAGGGCAGCGATTCCGACACCGGCATACGGCCGCGCAACACCGACAGCCGGTGCGGCCAGTAACCGAAGTTCGGAAACGACACGATGCATTCGCGGCACACGCGCACCGTCTCGCGCAGCACCACGGCAGTCTGATGGATGGTCTGCAACGTTTGCGACAGAACAGCGAAATCAAAGCTTCCATCGTCAAACAGGCGCAGCCCGTCTTCCAGATTCTGCTGGATCACATTGATGCCATTGCGCACGGCGGCCAGCACCTTCGCATCGTTGATCTCGATACCGTAACCTTCAACGCCGAGTTCTTTGGCCAGCAACGCCAGCAGCGCGCCATCGCCACAGCCCAGATCGAGCACCGTCGAATGTGGCTTGACCCAGCGCGCGATGGCGCGAAAATCCGCGCGTGCAGCAAGCTCCTGGAAAGCGCTGGAGGCCGGATGCGGATGCGGATTCATGTTCATGTTCATGCGCCCACCTCCGCGGCGACGCGTTCGTAATACGCGCGCACCAGGCCGTGATAACGCGCGTCATCGAGCAGGAACGCATCGTGGCCATGTGGCGCGTCGATCTCCGCATAGGAGACGCGGCGGCGGTTATCGAGCAGCGCCTTGACCAGCTCGCGCGAATGCGCGGGTGCAAAGCGCCAGTCCGTGGTGAAGCTCGCCACGAAGTAGCTTGCCTGCGTTTGCGCCAGCGCGGCGCGCAGATCGCCTCCATAGGCGCGGGCAGGGTCGAAATAATCCAATGCGCGCGTAATCAGCAAATAGGTGTTCGCATCGAAATAGTCCGCGAACTTGTCGCCCTGATAGCGCAGATACGATTCCACCTCGAACTCCACATCGAAGCTGAAGCGGTATTCATCATCGCCTGTTTCACTTCTTTCGCTGGCGGTGCGGCGCAAGGCGCGGCCAAATTTTTCGGCCATGTCATCGTCCGACAGATAGGTGATGTGCCCGATCATGCGCGCCACGCGCAACCCGCGTCGTGGCTTCACATGATGAGCGTAATAATCGCCGCCATGAAAATCAGGGTCGGACAGGATCGCCGAGCGCGCGACTTCATTAAACGCGATGTTCTGCGCGGAGAGTTTCGGCGTGGACGCAATCACAAGGCAATGCGCGACCCGCGCGGGGAACATCATGCTCCATGCCAGCGCCTGCATGCCGCCCAGGCTGCCGCCCATTACTGCGGCGAATTTTTCGATGCCAAAATGGTCTGCCACGCGCGCCTGCGCGTTCACCCAGTCGCGCACCGTGATGACGGGGAACTTCGCGCCATAGGGGCGTTGCGTGGCCGGGTCGATGCTCATCGGGCCAGTCGAGCCGAAGCACGAGCCGAGGTTGTTGATGCCAATCACGAAGAAGCGGTTTGTGTCCAGCGGCTTGCCTGGCCCCACCATGTTGTCCCACCAGCCCACGTTTTTCGGCTCGTTCGCATAGACGCCCGCGACATGGTGCGACGCATTCAGCGCGTGGCAGACAAGCACGGCGTTGCTGCGCGCGGCGTTCAGCTCGCCGTAGGTTTCGACCATCAGGTCGTAACCCGCCAGCGAGCTGCCATTGCGCAGTGCAAGCGGCTCGGTGAAATGCAGTAGCTGGGGAGCGACGATCCCGATGGATTCCATGCAGTGACCAGTAATCCGTAAAAGGTAGATGGTGGAGGGTGAATGGTGAATAGTAAATGGTAAATGACGGGCTGCGCAATGGTCGCTTACTGAAGCATCACGCGCAGCAGTTCGTCCGCGCGCTCGCCCGGTTTGCGCTTGAACCCGCTTTGCACATAGCGATGCCAGCAGCCCGTCACATAGCAGACGATCAGGCTGGCGCGCTGCGCCGGGTCATAATCTTCCGGCAGCGGAACGGCGCCATCGTCCGCGTCGGCATGGGCCATATGCGCCTGCATCACGCCCATGCGCAGGCACTGGCGCAGCGTGGCTTCCATGCGGTCGATCATCTTGTTCACGCGCGCCATCAGCCGGGGGTGCTCATCCACCAGCGCCTGGCCGGTCAGCACGCGTGTCATGCCTGCGTTTCTTGCGGAAAACTGAAGCAGCATCAGCGCGATCGCGCGCGCCTGGAGCACGCCATTGGGCTGCCGCGCGATGATCTGGTTGGTCAGCGCGAACAGTGTCTGTTCGATGAAGTCGAGCAACCCGTCAAACATTTGCGCCTTGCTGGCAAACTGCCGGTACAGCGCTGCCTCCGACACGCCCACGCGCGCAGCCAGTGTCGCCGTGGTGATTTTCTCGCCGTGGGGCGTTTCCAGCATCGCGGCCAGCGTCTGCAAAATCTGGGTGTGCCGCTCGCCGGGTTTCAGGCGCGCGCGGCGCACGCACGGCGCGTCAGTCTGCGCGGTGGCTTGCTTTGCGTCTGGCTGGGCTGGTTGCGCCATGTTCACGCCATGTTCAGTGCGAACAGATCAGATCAGTGCGAACGGATCATCGTGCCAAAGGGCTGCTCGGTCAGGATTTCGAGCAGCACGGAATGTTCGATGCGCCCGTCGATGATGTGCACCGAGCGCACGCCGCTTTTCGCTGCGTCCAGCGCGGACGAGATTTTCGGCAGCATGCCGCCTGAAATCGTGCCGTCCTCGAACAGCGCGTCGATCTCGCGCGTGGAAAGATCCGTCAGCAGATTGCCGTGCTTGTCCATCACGCCCGGGATGTTGGTCATCATCACCAGTTTCTCGGCGTTCAATACTGCCGCGAGCTTGCCGGCCACCAGATCGGCATTGATGTTGTACGACAGGCCATCTTCGCCAAAACCGATCGGCGAGATCACCGGAATGAACGCATCGTCCTGCAACGCGCGCACCACCGCCGGGTTGATCGATTCAACCTCGCCCACCTGCCCGATATCCACATACTGCCCAGGCTGCTCGCGGTCAGGCATCATCAGCTTGCGCGCGCGAATCAGGCCGCCATCCTTGCCGGTAAGCCCCACCGCGTGCCCGCCGAAATGGTTGATCAATGTGACGATGTCCTGCTGCACTTCGCCGCCGAGCACCCATTCGACGACTTCCATCGTTTCCTCGTCCGTCACGCGCATGCCCTGCACGAACTTGCCCTGCTTGCCGACCTTCTTCAAGGCCTGATCGATCTGCGGGCCGCCGCCATGCACGATCACCGGATTGATGCCCACAAGCTTGAGCAGGATCACATCGCGCGCAAAGCCCTGTTTCAGGCGCTCCTCGGTCATCGCATTGCCGCCGTATTTGATCACGACCGTCTTGCCGTGATACTGGCGAATATAGGGCAGCGCCTCGGCCAGGATTTCGGCTTTCAGCGCAGGCGCAATCTGCGAGAGATCAGTGTGATCGGAGAGATCGGAAAGGTCAGGATGGCTAGGCATGGCGGCGCGAGAAACAGGAACAAAAACAAAAACCGGAGTCCGGTTGGGGCAGGCGAAATAACGCGCGCATTGTACACATTACTGCCGCGCCAGGCGCAGGTTGTCCGGCACCGGCAGATTGCAGTTCGCGCGGAACGGATTGATGTCCAGCCCGCCGCGCCGCGTATAGCGGCCATACACGGCCAGCTTCACGGGCCGGCATTCGCGCAGCACATCCATGAAAATGCGCTCGATGCACTGCTCGTGAAACCCGGCGTGGTTGCGGTACGAAATGATGTAGCGCAACAATCCGCCCTGGTCGATCTGCGGGCCGACGTAATATATCTGCACGCTGCCCCAGTCGGGTTGCCCCGTGACCGGGCAGTTTGATTTCAGCAGGTTCGACACCAGCGTTTCCTCCACCGGCGCTTCATCGCGCGCTGCGCGAAGCAGGGAGGCATCGGGTTCATAAACGTCGGTTTCAATGGCCAGCCGGTCCAGCGAAACGCCGTCGAACTCTTCCAGGCGCAACCGGCCAAACTGCGCGGGCAAGGTCAGCTGCACCGATACCGATGCGCCACAGGCCGCGGATACATCGCGCATCAACACATCGCGCACCGCATCCGCTGACGAAAATACCGTTTGCGAGAATGACCCCGTATAGAGCTTGAACGATTTCGATTCGATGATAAAGGGCGAAGCCGCGGGCACGAAGAACGTGGCGATCGCCAGCTGCGGTTTGCCCTGCGCGTTCAGCCAGGATAATTCATACGCATTCCAGATATCCATGCCATCGAAGGGCAAGGTCGCGCCCCTGCGAATGCCGATCGCTTCGCGCGCGCTCGCGCGTTCAATCGCAAACAGCAGATGGGCATCGTACTGACCCGTGTAGGTCGTGGCCTTGCCAAGCAGGGACTGGTCGGGCGTCATCAGCGGGCCGCTCAGGCAAGGAACAGCCGGTACGCCGGGTTATGCGTTTCTTCCCAGTGCGGATAATCGCCCAGCGTGTCCAGAAAGCGCCGGAATTCGACATCGTCCGCCTCGGGCACCTGGAGGCCCACCAGAATCGGGCTGTAATCCGCGCCCTGATTGCGGTAATGAAACAGGCTGATATTCCAGTTCGGCGCCATCGACGACAGGAAGCGCATCAACGCACCGGGCCGCTCGGGAAACTCGAAGCGGAAAATGCGCTCGTCCTGCGCCAGCGGCGAATGGCCGCCCACCATATAACGCACATGCTGCTTGGCCAGCTCATCGTTGCTCAGGTTCACTGTCTGAAAGCCCTGGCCGCGGAAAAGCCGCGCGATTTCGCCCGACTCATTGCGGTTTTTCGTCTGCACGCCCACGAAGATATGCGCGCGGCCCGCGTCGGCAATGCGGTAATTGAACTCGGTCACATTGCGCGTGCCCACCAGTTCGCAAAAGCGCCTGAAACTGCCGCGCTCTTCGGGAATCGTCACTGCAAATACCGCTTCGCGCGCCTCGCCCACCTCCGCGCGCTCGGCCACAAAGCGCATCCGGTCGAAATTCATGTTTGCGCCAGACGCCACGGCTACCAGCGTGCGGCCCCGAATCCGTGCGCGCTTGGCATACTGTTTCGCACCCGCGATGGCCAGTGCGCCTGCGGGTTCCAGCACGCTGCGCGTGTCCTGGAACACATCCTTGATTGCCGCGCACAGCGCGTCCGTGTTGACCGTCAGGACTTCGTCCAGATAATTGCGGCACAGGCGGAACGTTTCCTCGCCCACGAGCTTCACTGCCGTGCCATCCGCAAACAGGCCGACTTCGACGAGTTCAACGCGCTGGCCTGCCTCGATGGATTTGGCCATCGCGCAGGAATCCTCGGTCTGCACGCCGATCACCTTGATGTCGGGGCGCACAGACTTCACATAAACGGCCACGCCCGCAGCCAGCCCGCCGCCGCCAATGGGCACGAAGATCGCATGAATCGGCCCCTGATGCTGGCGCAGGATTTCCATGCCGATGGTGCCCTGGCCGGCAATCACATCCGCATCGTCGAAGGGATGAACGAATGTCAGCCCGCGCTGCTTCTGCAGTTTCACTGCGTGCGCATAGGCATCGCTGTACGACTCGCCGGCCAGCACGATCTCGACCTTCTCGCCGCCATGCGCGCGCACTGCATCCACCTTCACCTGCGGCGTGGTGATGGGCACGCAGATCACCGCGTTGATGCCCAGCCGCGCTGCCGACAACGCCACGCCCTGCGCGTGGTTGCCCGCCGAGGCGGTAATCACGCCGCGCGCGCGTGCGCTGGCATCGAGCTGCGCCATGCGGTTATAGGCGCCGCGCAATTTGAACGAGAACACGGGCTGGTTGTCTTCGCGTTTCAGGTAAAGATCGTTATCGAGACGCGCGGACAGGTTCGGCGCGCGCTCCAGTTCGGATTCCCGTGCAACGTCATAGACGCGCGCGGTCAGGATTTTTTTCAGGTAGTCGTCGTGGGAGGCCATGCCAGGATGCAAAGAGCAGGAAGAGTGGGAATAAAAAAATAAGGGAAATAAAGAAAGGAATAAGGAAAAGCATAAAGGTGAGAGCGTAATGATAGCGGATAGGATATAAAGGCAGCGGTAACCATTCTCATCAGACACCATGTTCCATCCCAGAATCGCCGTGATGGGCGCAGGCGCGGTGGGCTGCTATTACGGCGGCATGCTTGCGCGCGCCGGGCATTCCGTGACGCTGATCGGGCGCGCGGCGCATGTCGAAGCCATTCATCGCAACGGCCTGCATTTGCAGACACAGACATTCGACGAACACATCAAACTGTCGGCCAGCACGCACGCCTCGGCAATCGCTGGCGCACAGCTTGTACTGTGCTGCGTGAAGTCGTTCGATACGGAAAGCATGGGCGCGGCGATGAAGCCGTATCTCGCTGACGATGCGCAGGTATTGACGCTGCAAAACGGTGTGGATAATGCTGAACGGTTAGGCCGCGTGATCGCGCAGCCCGTTGCGGCGGCTGTGGTTTATGTGGCCGTGGAAATGGCGGGGCCTGGTTTTGTGAAGCATCATGGGCGCGGCGAACTCGTGATCGAACCGATGGGCGACGATCGTGACCATGACATCGCCAGCATGCTGATGGCCGCAGGCATTCCCGCCACAATTTCGCCCAATGTGCAGGGCGCGTTATGGGCCAAGCTGATCGTGAACTGCGCGTATAACGCCCTGTCCGCCATCACGCGCCTGCCTTACGGGAGGCTGGTTGAAAGCGCGCAGATGCGCGCCGTGATCCATGACGCTGTGGCCGAATGCCGTGCGGTGGCGCATGCCGCCGGAATAGCGCTTCCCGAGGATATCGGGCGCGCCGTGCAACGCATCGCCGACACGATGCCGGAACAATATTCCTCCACCGCGCAGGATCTGATGCGCGGCAAGCGCACCGAGATCGACTATCTGAACGGGCTGATCGTGCAGCGCGGCGAAGCCGCGGGCATCGCCACGCCGACGAACCGGCTGTTGTATGCGCTGGTCAGGGCGCTGGAGAAAAAGGGAAAGGGCGAATACGATGCCAGCCATTGCGCCAGGATTATTATGTCATCACAGCAGGCGTACCCCATGAAGTGAAGTACATTCGAGGAATGATGAATGAACCCGTCAGGATTGAGATCGTTGCTTGAGAGATTGCTCGCCACTGGAGAAAATGAAGTGGTGGAATTCAAGCGGGAAAATCGTAATGGCGACACGGACAAGATCGGTCAATACTCGGTAATGAAACCAACCTGCGCAACGAGGAATGTGCATGGTTTGTTTTAGGCATTGATGATAAAACGCGCAGGATCGTTGGGACACATTATCGCGTTGAACCAGGGGCGCTGGATACACTGAAGACAGAGATTGCGCAAAACGCTGGCGGCATGACGTTTCGCAATATCCATGTGCTGAATGATTCTGCTGGTCGTGTAATACTCTTTGAAATTCCCCCTGCGCTGCGTGGTATGCCTGTCGCCTGGAAAGGGCATTATTATGGCCGCACTGGAGAAAGCCTGGGTCCGCTTGGCATGGAAAAGATCGAGAGAATCCGTGGGCAAGCCATTGATCAGGACTGGACGGCGCAAGTAGTTTCCAGCGCTACGCTGGATGATCTTGATACCGAAGCTGTGGAGAAAGCTCGTGAGTTTTATGCACTGAAACAGGCCAACCGTCAGTCCAATGAAGTTTCAGGATGGTCAATACAGACCTTTCTTGACCGCGCTCACATTACGCAGAATGGCCAGATCACCAGGACAGCGCTATTATTGCTTGGCAAGGCAGAATCTGCGTGGTGCTTGCTTCCTCATCCAGCTCAACTAACCTGGAAACTGGACGGGCAGGAACGTGCGTACAAACATTTTCCCGTGCCATTTCTGCTTGGCACAACACGTCTGTATCGATGTATTCGTAATACCCAGTTACGGGTTCTGCCTCATGATGAACTTGTCCCGATAGAAGTTTCCAGATATGACCAGAAAATTGTGCTTGAAGCGCTGCATAACTGTATTGCTCATCAGGATTACACACGCAATGGCAGAGTAGTTGTAACGGAATTACCAGATAGGTTGGTATTCGAGAATACGGGAACTTTCTTTGAGGGGCAGCCTGACGATTATGTCCTGGGCGCCAAAACGCCCCTGCGCTACCGCAATCCCTTTCTGGTACAGGCAATGGTCGAGCTGAACATGATCGACAGAATGGGCTATGGTATCCATGACATGTATCTCCGTCAGTCCAGGCGCTACTTTCCTATGCCCGACTACGATCTGGGTGAGGCGGGGGTAGTGAAAATAACGATCTATGGTAGTGTGGTCGATCCAGCGTATAGCCGCTTGTTGATGCAAAAGACTGATTTGCCACTAGCCGACATCCTGGCACTTGACCGCGTACAGAAAAAACTGTCGATTCCTGATGAAACAGCTATCCATTTGCGAAAAGCTGGACTGATTGAGGGCCGCAAACCAAACTACTTCGTTTCTGCGTCGGTTGCTGCTGCCACGGATAGCAGGGCCAGTTATATTCGTAACCGGTCGCTGGATAACGCTCACTTTGCCAGATTGCTTACTGAATACTTGCGGCAGTACGGCGAAGCTACTCGAACAGAAATTAACCAACTCCTCTTGCCAAAGCTTAGCGATGTGCTGACGGGCGAACAGAAGGAGAACAGGATCGCCAACCTGTTGACCAACTTGCGCCGTGGTGGATACATCCAGAACACTGGGAGCCGAGGGCGCCCTGTCTGGAGACTTGCAGAATGATTGCAGAAAGCCGTACTTTCGTTTTTCCTTGGAATCAACGCGTTAAGCATTTTTGCGCCGCAGAAATGCAGAAAGATGCAGAAAGCTCCCTGGCGCTTCAGGGATGCACTAAATTTCGGGATAACCGTTATGCGGTCGGCAGGCGCGCAGCCCTGAGGGGCCGCAACTGCGGCAGCACCTGCTGCGTGGCGCGCGCGATATCGTCGGGGAAATCGATTTCGAGCCAGGGTGCGCCTGTCACGTCCGCGGTGTCGAACTGCGCGCCGCGTTCCTGCAGCAGATCGCGCACGGCTTCCTCGTGTGGCAGGTTCGCGCGGCCATGCTCCACATAGTTCTGCACGATCTGCGCAAAACGTCGCGCCATGGTTTCGCCAAAGCGGAAGAAGCCGACCGACTCGCCCATCACGTCATACTGCACATCCGGCGCAACCTGCTTGCGCAATTCCACCGGCGCGCCGTGGCGCAGGCACAGTTTCACCGGCTCGTCGCCTTCCTCGAAATCGCGGTCGATCAACAGGCGATTCGCCGTCGCGCCAGCCACCAGCGGCGCGAGAATCCGCTCGTCATACAGCACGTCCGCATCCATCAGCAGCACATCGCCGCCGCGCGTGAGCGCCTGGGCTGCGCAATGCACGCTGAGCACGCTGCCCAGATCGAAACGCGGATTCAGCGCCGTGTGCACCGGGTGCGGCCAGCCGATGTTCGACAGCTCCGCATGCACCTGCCCGGGCTGAAAGCCCAGCACCAGCGTGACGTCGGTCACGCCTGCCGCAGCCAGCAACCGCAGATGGCGCTCCAGCAGCGTGACGTCGTCAAAACGCAGCAGGCATTTCGGGAATTGCCGGTCGGGCTGCTGCTGAAGACGCAAACCCTGACCCGCTGCAAGAATGATGGCACGCATGATACGAAACGTTGATTAAAGAGACGAATAACGAATGACGAATGACGAACGGGAGGGCTCAATCCGCGTTGTCGGATTTTTCGACCGCGCTGACCACGCTCACCGGCTCCAGGGCTTCGACCATGGGCGGATTCGCATGGCGCCGCCGATGCCAGCTGCGTTCGCTGACATGCAGATAAAACAGGCCCGGCAAGGCCAGCAGGATTTCGCGCGCGCGCTTGGCCAGTGATAACGCCAGCGCCGTTTCGCCAGGCAGGCCCACCAGCGGCGCGAGCAGCAGATAGCCACCTTCCTGCACACCCAGCGAGCCAGGAATGGCAAACGCCGCGCCGCGAATGGCCTGGCCCACGCTTTCAAGCAGCAGCGCGTCCACCCAGCCAACAGGGTGGCCCAGAAAACGTAGCGCCAGCCAGACTTCCAGGGTGCCGATGACCCACGCAATGAAACTCAGCACAAAACTCGCTGCCACCTTGCGATGCTCGCGGTACAGCGCCCTGACGGCCTCGTCGATCGCATCGGCGCGCACGGCCAGCGCTTCCCAGTCGCGCTGCCCGAATATTTTGGGCACCATGCGCAGCGCGCGGCCAAACAGCCCGCGATGCTGCGCGATAAAGAAAAGCGCAATCAATCCGGCCAGCACGCATGTGCCAATCCATGCAGCCAGCCGCAGATTCACCGGCGTTCGGTTGGCTTCATATGCGCCAAACAGCAGGATGCCGCACAGCGCGAACAGGATTTGTGCGACGGCCTGCAACGTGGTGCTGACCGTGATGGTTGCGGCGGCATCGCGCATTCTCATGCCGTGCTGCGCGAGCTGGCGCACCATCATGATCGGCCCGCCCAGCTGCCCGGCAGGCAGCAGGCTGTTCACCGATTCGCCGCTCCAGCGCGCCAGCAATGCGTCGCGCGAATACACCGGATGCCAGGGGTATTCCGACACATTGCGGTTGAGCAGCACGGAAATGGCGGCGGAATCCAGCAGCAGGGGCGCGATATGCACGGCGGCCACGGGAATCAGCCCCCAGCCCGCCACCGCCAGCGCCTTCGTGACCGGGCCGATGCCCTGCCAGGCAAGAAGCGCGATGAATAATGCCGCCCCGACCGACAGCAAAGCCAGAGCGACACGACTCATTGAGACTGCCCCGATGCTCCCGGATGCTTGCTGAACACCTGGCGGAAGCCGAAATACGCGAGCGAGTCCTTCATGTTGGAGACAAAACGCTTCCACGGTTTCATATGCGGATTCGTCACATATTCGAACGTCAATGACACGCGCGTTTCACCGTTGTTGAGCATGGGCGTGACGCGGTGCCACAAACTGTCGCCATTGAACAGGATGAACGATCCGGGCGGATACTGCACGGAGCCTGCAACGGTGGGCACGTTGGGATTGCGCCGGTGCAGTTCGTATTCGAGATGGCACGATGAATCGTCCATGATGCCGATCAGCATCGTGTAGCGGCGACCATCGTAATACGACGTATCGTAATGCCAGCCGATGTGATCGCCCTTTTGCGTGTAGTAATAAAGCGCATACGCATGCGGATCGGTATCGGGCGAGAGTTGCAGTTTGTCGCCAGTAATCTTTTCGAGCCAGCCGATCAGCGCAGGTGAACGATAAAGCTCGGCCACCCATGGCGCGTGCTTGTCCAGCAGGAAGCGGCTCACGCTGCCGCCCTGCTTGTGGCCAGGCAGATAATTGCGGTTGACCCTGGGCAACAGGGCCTGCACGATGCGCACCAGCTGCTGCGTGGCGTCCGGCGGCAGGAATTCGGGCAGATACAGGAACGAGTCCTGCTGCACGAACTGGCTGCGCAGCGCGGGCGTATCGAGCTTCTGCACGATGCCGGCCATCGTGCCGTTCGGGTCGGGCGCGTTCGCATCGTGCGCAGAAGAAACAACCTCATCATTCATGGTTTGCATGTTCATTGGCTTGCTCCTTGAAATGCATTGCGGCGCATCACGCGCCAGTAATCCAGCGCAACCCACAATGCGAACAGCGGCGCGCCGATCGACGCAACCAGCACGAAATGCCCGGTGACGCCCGTCAATGTGACGAGCGGCAACAGATAAAGCACATCCTCTGTTTCGAACCCCAGCGCGAATGCCTGCTTCGTGCCGGCCTTGCCTTCCACTTCCTCGATGCGCATGCGCAGGAAGAAAATCAGCGCCACCGCCAGCCCCGCAATGCCGCCCAGCCACGGCGCGCCAACGCCCCAGCCCATGCCCAGAAACAGCAGCACGGTGACGAGCGCGTCCACCGCGAGATCATAGAAATGCCCGAAGCGGCTGGTTTTGCCACTGATGCGCGCCAGTTCGCCATCGGTATGATCGACGAAATTCGACAGCACAATCAGCCACGCGCCCAGGTTGGCCTGCGCATATCCGCCACGCGCCAGGCACAGCGCACCCATCAGGCCAAGCGCAAGCCGCAGGGTGGTCAGATGGTTCGGCGCAACGCGCGTGTGCGCCAGTGGCGTGACAAGCCAGCGCGCCGCGCGCCCATCCCAGGTGCGGGGCGCGGGCACAGCAGAAACCGCAGGAGGCGCAGGCCGCGCAACGGGAAAATCTTCCTGAGTCATATTGGCTGGAATTATACCCTGCACACCATTCCATTCATTACCCAGCGGTGACGGATTGTCATACATGGGTCATACAGGATGGCCAGATTCTGCTACAGTTAAAACGCCATGAAACGTTTTTACCTTCCATTGCGATTGCGCCGTGTTGCATTGCACCGCCTGCTGGCGGCGCTCAGCCTGTCTGGCCTGGCTCTTGCGCCGCTGGCCAGCCAGGCCGGCACAACCGCGCTGGATGGCCAGCTGGCATGCCGGGAATCAGCGCACACCTTTATTGCCGGGCTGATGAGCCGGCGGCTGATCAAAACGGAACCGATGCGCGTGGCCAGCAATTCGATCAATGCCTTTTCGCCTGCGAGCGGCCAGGATCTTACGGCCTACGGATTCAACGTGTTCGCGGTGGTGGGTTTTCAGCAGGACGATCCGCTGTTCCAGCAGGGCGATGGCAAACCCATTGGCCGCTCTGCCTATGGCGCGGTGGTGTTTGGCAGCACGTCAAATGTGAAAGCCGCGCTGGACGCGGCGGGTAACCGGGCGCCCATCGTGCATCATGTGAATATGTTCATGACGGCGATTTTCTGCCAGCAGAAGTAAAAAGCAGATCAGGTATTGCAGGAATCCCGGAATAACACTGCTAATGGTGATGGCAATGCCAAAGGGTTAACCCGGAAATAGTGTTGGTGCTGGTGTTAGTGTAAGTGTAAATAGTGCAAATAAAAATGAAAAACAGCAATGTAAAACACAAAACGCAAACGTAAAACACAAATCAGCAGCGGAAATGCTCGATATTCTGCCCTGCATGGATGGCTCGCAAAAGCCACTCGGGCATCTCCCCTTTGCCATCCCAGATATTGCCAAATGCGTCGCGGTACTCGGGTTGCGCGTCAGCCTCGGCAATGGCCTGGGCCAATGTTTCGGGGGTGATGCCGAATTCGTCCATGCGATGCTGCAGCCACACGATCAGGCGATCGCGCGCCTCTCCATCAAGTTCGGTCATGAAAGCGGGTCCTCTGTTATTGCATTGCCATACGCTGAAATTTTCGATGAACATCAGCGGATAAAGCCAGAAAAATCGTGTGTAATGTAATGGTTAATGATACCGCGTAATGGCATGGCAGGGCAAGAGGAAAATAACATCCCTGCCATGATATAGCCCTAATATCCGGCATCTTCTTCATTACCCGCATCATTACCTGCATTACGGGCATTATTCCCTTCCATTTTTATCTTCACCTTCATCTTCATCGTCACCTTTCGCCCGGGTTGTGTTTGATGCGCCATGCTTTCGCGCCAGCACGGGCGTCAGCGCCGCGCCTGTGTGGCTGGCCTTCACGCGCGCCAGGTTTTCCGGCGTGGCCGCCGCGACGATGGCGCCACCGCCTGCGCCGCCTTCGGGGCCCAGGTCGATCACCCAGTCGGCCTCGGCCACGACATCCAGATCGTGCTCGATCACCACCACGCTGTGCCCCGCATCTGCAAGCCGGTGCAGGACGCGCGTCAGGCGCGCCACGTCGGCCATATGCAGGCCCACCGTCGGCTCGTCGAGCACATACAGCGTGTGCGGCGCTTTCTGCCCGCGCCGGGTCACATCGTCGCGCACCTTGCTGAGTTCCGTGACGAGCTTGATGCGCTGTGCTTCACCGCCAGACAATGTGGGCGAAGGCTGGCCGAGCGTCAGATACCCCAGGCCCACGTCCTTCATCAGTTGCAGCGGATGCGCGAGGCGAGGCAGCGCCGCAAAGAATTCGACGGCTTCGTCGATTTCCATATGCAGCACTTCGCCAATGTTTCTGCCGCGCCAGGTGACGGCCAGCGTTTCAGGGTTGAAGCGCTGCCCGTGGCACACATCGCACAGCACTTTCACATCCGGCAGGAAGCTCATGCCGATGGTGCGCACGCCCTGGCCTTCGCAGGCAGGGCAGCGCCCGTCGCCGGTGTTGAACGAAAAGCGCGACGCGCTGTAGCCGCGCGCGCGGGCTTCGAGCGTATCCGCAAACAAACGGCGAATCGTGTCCCAGATGCCCACATAGGTGGCCGGGCACGAGCGCGGTGTTTTGCCAATCGGTGTTTGATCGACTTCGAGCACGCGGTCTATCGCGCCCCAGCCGCTGATGGACTCGCAGCCTTGCCATCGGTGCGTGACGTTCAATGGCGTGTGTGCGGTTTGCGCCGTCTTGCGCGCGCGCCGCGTGGCGGGCGACGACAATACCGAGCGCCCCACCGCATCAAGCAGGTTGCGCAGCAGCACATCGCGCGCGAGCGTGGATTTGCCCGAGCCGCTGACGCCCGTAATGGCCACGAGGCGGCCCAGCGGAATCTGCGCGGTGATGTCGCGCAGGTTGTGCAGGGATGCGCGATGCACGGTCAGCCAGTGCGGATGCGCGGATGTGACCGCGCGGCGCGGCTGCAACGGATGCGCGATGGGGTGCGCCAGGAAATGCCCCGTCAGTGAATCGGGCTGCGCCGCCAGATCGGCCACCTCGCCCTGCGCCACCAGACGCCCGCCGCGCTTGCCTGCGCCGGGGCCAATGTCGATCAGATGATCGGCGTGACGTATCGTGTCTTCATCATGCTCGACGACCACCAGCGTGTTGCCCTTGTCGCCCAGGTGGTGCAGGGCGCGCAGCAGAATCTGGTTGTCGCGCGGATGCAGGCCGATCGTCGGCTCATCGAGCACATAGCACACGCCCTGCAGGTTACTGCCGAGCTGCGCGGCCAGCCGGATGCGCTGCGCTTCGCCGCCGGACAGGCTGGGCGCAGCGCGATCGAGGCTCAGATACCCCAGGCCCACTTCTTCGAGAAACGCCAGGCGGCTGCGAATTTCGCTGACCACATCGCGCGCGATCTGCGCGTCGCGGCCTTCGAGCTGCAACGTTTCTATCCAGCGGCGCGTATCGGCCACAGTCCATTGCGCGATTTCAACCAGCGCATGCGCATCGAACGTCACCGCGCGCGCCACCGGGTTCAGCCGCGCGCCGCCGCAATCGGGGCAGGGCGTGTCTTCCAGATCGTCCGGCTCCTGCGCTTCGGAGGGCAAGGTCTGCTCGCGGCCACGCCCGTCGGTGTTCAGGTGCGTGTCGTCATAAGCGGCGCGCTGCTCCCGGGTCAAGGCCAGGCCCGTGCCCACGCAGGTCGGGCACCAGCCATGCTTGCTGTTGTACGAAAACAGCCGCGGGTCGAGTTCAGGGTAGCTCGCGCCACACACCGGGCACGCGCGTTTTGTGGACAACACTGTCACCGTGCCGATCTTCGCTGTTGATCTGCCGTGCTGCATCGCGCGTTGCAGGCCATCGAGCGGCGCGAGCAGATGCACGATGCCCTTGCCGGCTTCGAGCGCCGCATCGAGCACCTCCCGTAACCGCGCTTCGTGTTCCGCATCAATCACCAGATCGCCCACCGGTAATTCGATCGTATGTTCGCGGAAGCGGTCGAGCTTCGGCCACGGCGTTGTCGGCACGAATTCGCCATCCACGCGCAGATGCGTATGGCCGCGCGCCCTGGCCCATTTCGCCAGGTCGGTATAGACGCCCTTGCGGTTCACCACCAGCGGCGCGAGCAGCCCGACATGCTGGCCGCGATGGTCGCGCAGCAGTTGCGCGACGATGGCCTCGACGCTTTGCGCCGTGACGGGCGCGCCATCATGAATACAGTGCTGCACGCCAAGCTTCACATACAGCAGCCGCAGGAAATGCCACACTTCGGACGTGGTCGCCACCGTGCTTTTGCGCCCGCCGCGCGACAGCCGCTGCTCGATCGCCACGGTCGGAGGAATGCCATAGACCGCATCGACTTCAGGCCGCCCCGCCGGTTGCACGATGGAGCGCGCATAAGCGTTCAGCGATTCGAGATAGCGCCGCTGCCCCTCATGAAACAGGATATCGAACGCCAGTGTGGATTTTCCTGAACCGCTCACGCCCGTAATCACATTGAAGCGCCCATGCGGAATATCCACGTTCAGCGCATGCAGGTTATGTTCGCGCGCGTTCACAATGCGTATCACGTTGTCGCCCTGTGCGGCGCGGCGCAGGGAAGCCGCGCGCAACGCCGTTTGCAGCGCGGCGCCATCTTCCTGCGCGATGGCCTGATGCGCGCCACCAAAGGTTTCTTCGTATTGCAGCAGCGCTGCGCCTGTGTGCGAGCGCGGGCACGCCATCACATCGTCCGGCGCGCCTGCGCAAACGATTTCGCCGCCCATATCGCCGCCTTCGGGGCCGAGGTCGATGATCCAGTCCGCTGCGCGAATCACATCGAGATTGTGTTCGATCACCAGCAATGAATGCCCGCGCGCCAATAGTTTGCCAAACGCGCGCATCAGTTTCGCAATATCGTCGAAATGCAGGCCCGTGGTGGGTTCATCGAACATGAACAGGCGCGGGCCTGAGGTTGCCGCCGTTTCAGCCAGATAGCCCGCGAGCTTCAGCCGCTGCGCTTCGCCGCCCGACAGCGTAGGCACCGGCTGGCCGAGCTTCACATATTCGAGGCCCACATCCACGATCGGCTGCAACACGCGCAGCACCTGCGCATCCTCAGCGAAATAATGCGCGGCTTCGCTGACGGTCAGATCGAGCACATCGGCAATCGACAATGCGCGCTGATGGCTGCTGTCGCCGCGCGTGATTTTCACTTCGCGCACTTCCGCGCGATAACGGCTGCCATCGCAATCCGGGCAGCGCAGATACACGTCGCTCAGAAACTGCATTTCGACATGCTCGAACCCCGCGCCGCCGCAGGTCGGGCAGCGGCCATTGCCCGAGTTGAAACTGAACGTGCCTGCGGTATAGCCGCGCTGTTTCGCCATGGGCGTCTGCGCAAACAGTTTGCGGATTTCGTCGAACGCGCCCACATAACTGGCGGGGTTCGAGCGCGCCGTCTTGCCGATCGGCGATTGATCGACAAACACGACATCACTGATCTGCTCTGCGCCCGTGAGGCTCCGGTAAGCGCCTGGCGCATCGGTGGCCTTGCCCAGGTGGCGCGCCAGCGCGGGATACAGCACGTCCTGCACGAGCGTGGATTTGCCCGAGCCGCTCACGCCAGTGATGCACACGAGCCGTTGCAATGGAATCGCCACGTGCACATCGCGCAGGTTGTGTTCGCTTGCGCCATCGAGCGTCAGGCGCGGCGTATGCGTATCAACCGGGCGACGCGCCCAGCGTGATACATCCAGGATATTGCGATGCCCGCCAAGATAATCGCCGGTCAATGTACCCGATGCGCGAATGTCTTCAGGCGTGCCGTCATACACAATCGCGCCGCCGCGCTCGCCAGGCCCGGGCCCCATGTCGATCAGCCGGTCTGCTGCGAGCATCACCGAGGGATCATGCTCCACCACGACCAGCGTATTGCCCGTGTCGCGCAGGCGCTGCATTGCTTCGATGATGCGGTTCAGATCGCGCGGATGCAGGCCGATGCTGGGCTCGTCGAGCACGAACAGGGTTTTCGTCAATGACGTGCCCAGCGCCGTTGTCAGGTTGATGCGCTGCACTTCGCCGCCGGACAGGGTACGGCTCTGGCGGTCGAGCGTCAGATAGCCAATGCCCACATCGCACAGATATTTGAGCCGCGTGCGCACTTCGGTCAGCAGCAGTTTCAGCGCATCGTCGAGCAATGCTGATGACAACGAGAGTTCGTCGAAAAAATTCCGCACGCGCGCAATCGGCAGCAGCATCAGATCGTGCAATGTCAAACCGGGCAACGCTTCGAGTTGCGCGCGCGTCCACTTCACGCCGTGCGGCATGAAACGCTGCGCGGGGGCGAGCGCCGCGTCGGCGTTTTCCTTTGTGCCCAGGCGCCACAGCAGCGCTTCGGTTTTCAGCCGCGCGCCGCCGCAGGTCTGGCACGGCGTATAGCTGCGATATTTCGATAGCAGCACGCGGATATGCATCTTGTACGCTTTCGATTCCAGATACCCGAAAAAGCGCTTCACGCCATACCATTGCGACTGCCATCTGCCGCGCCACAGCGGCGAACCGTTGATGACCCAGTCACGCTCCTCCTGCGACAGCGCCGACCACGGCGTATCCAGCGCGATGCCTTCCTGCGCGCCGCAGCGCAGCAGGTCGGCCTGGCATTCCTTCCATGCGGGCGTTTGCAGTGGCTTCACTGCGCCGCCGCGCAAGGTTTTGCGCGCGTCGGGAATCACCAGCCCCCAGTCCACGCCAATCACGCGGCCAAACCCGCGGCACACATCACACGCGCCATACGCGGAATTGAATGAAAACAATGCGGGCTGTGGCTCGGCGTAACGCAGGTCGCTATCGGGGCAATGCAGGCCGGTGGAGAAGCGCCAGATTTGCGGTTCGATAGCGTCATCCGCCAGGTCGGGCAACGCGTAAATATTCACGCGCCCGCCACCGCGTTTGAGCGATGCTTCCAGCGCTTCGATCACGCGGCTTTTCTCGACGCTGTGCAAACGAAAACGATCGGCCACCACATCCAGCCTCTGGCGTTTGCCGTGTTCCGTGGCCACTTCGCGCTGCGCCTGAATGCGGGTGTAACCGCTGGCGGACAGCCATTGCGCGATCTCGTCCGCGCTGACGGTATCGGGCAATTCCACCGGAAACGTCACGACGAGCCGCGGCTCGCCAGGCTGCGCTGCGCTGCGTGAGGCCAGTTCCGCGTAAATCGTCTCAGGCGTATCGTGCCGCACGGGCTGCGCTGTGTCGCGGTCGAACAGATGGGCGGCGCGCGCGTACAGCAGTTTCAGGTGATCGTTCAGCTCGGTCATCGTGCCGACGGTCGAGCGCGAGCTGCGCACCGGGTTGGTCTGGTCAATCGCAATCGCGGGCGGCACGCCATCGACGCGATCGACCTGTGGCCGGTCCATGCGGTCCAGAAACTGGCGCGCGTAGGCGCTGAATGTTTCGACATAGCGCCGCTGCCCTTCGGCATACAGCGTATCGAACACGAGGCTCGATTTGCCCGATCCTGACGGGCCGGTCACGACGGTGATTTCGCCGGTGCGCAGATCGAGGTCGATGTTCTTCAGGTTGTGCTGATGGGCGTTGCGGATGCGGATGGTGGGCGTGCGCTGGGAGGGCATGGGGTATCGTCGGTGGGGAAGCTCGCCTGAAATGATAACGCCCTCCAGGGGAGGGCGCTGGGGGCTGGTATGAGCGACTGAATGGCTGTTATTCAGTCACACTGTCGATCATGGCCTGTGCCTGCCGTACCAGCCTGGCGTGATCGCGCTGGGCCGGAAACTGCTGGGCGAAACAATGCATGAAATCGCGGTTGGGAACCTGATAAGGATCAACCCCAGAGGCATGACGTTTGTTGATAGCATGAACGGCCGCATCGTAAGCAGTTTTGCATGTTGCGATCTGATTGACCTGTGCAGGCTGGGTCAAAATAAACACCCGTTCGCCCTGCATGATGGATACAGCAATGCTATCCGGCGGATTAGGCGCGGAATAATCCTGCGCGAACTGAAACAGGATAGCAGCGGCCAATGTATGGGGCGCGTGCGTTGTGACGGGTAATTCGGCATATTTGTTTACCGCTGCATCGTTGCCGATTGCCTGGGTGTAAAAGTTTTCGTTCCTGAAAGCAGCGGCGATGTCCATGGGCAAAGATTCGTTTCGTCCTTGCTGATGTTCGCGTAGCCATGCCTGTAATAGCGGCTTGCTGGTCACGACCAGTGTGGTCTTGCCGTCTATTGAAGTAAAAGCCAATCCGTCCAGCTTGCCAAAGCCCGTGTCGTTGTCATTCAGGGTTTCCAGATTGATCTTTCCCTGCGCAGGAAATCCTTTGATATGGATTGGCCCGAGCAGAACCTGTAACTTTGCCTGTAAATCAGCCAGTGCCTTTTGGTTATACTGGTCGGCGGCATCCATCGCAGCAGACGATGTTGGCGCTGCCGCTTGTGATGGTGGTATCTGGCTATAGAGGTGGTTGACTTCGACGGTTGCCGCGCGGCGCGCTCCCAGCCAGGCCTGTGCGGGAGACGTGTCCGCCATGGTGGCGGACGCGGCAACCAGCATACTCAAACTTAACCCAAAAGAAATTGTTCGCAGAAATGTTCTGAAAGTCATGGAAAAGCCTCTTTTGCTAAGGTGCCTGCGCATGGTATTGCAGCTGGGTTTTAGTTATGTCGATATATCTGATAAGGCGGGCGCGCTCTTCGATACGCTTGCCCTGGATAGAAACCGTAGCGTTGTCTAAAATCTGAGATCCATTCAGAGCCGTCATACATGGCCATATGGCCATCTGGATGCCCAGGTGCCGGTTGAATAACAATTACGTCGCCAGCTCTGGGGGCTACATCTGGTACTCTAAGAAAACCAGCCAATGAAAGACTTTGGCCATAGTCTCTCGCATAACGCGTATGAACAAGATTGATACCGCCTGCGCCAATTGCCTCGCGCACATACTGCGCACACTGCCCATGACTAGTGGCTTGTGCATGCTGTTGCAAATGATTTACTGCTTCAGATACATCCCAAGGCATATTATTCTCCTATCGCGTTAATGATAGTTAAATGCTTGATTGGAATGCCAGAAACACGTAACGCATCCGATGATTAAAAACAAAATCTCATCGGAATCCATCAACCACGATGGCAACGCAGCCTTACCGCTGATTGTCCTTCCTGGCTGCATCGTGATTGAATTCTTGTTTATGCCAAGAAATTGTGCATAAGAAAATGGTCGCAGTGTAGCACGCCATTGCATCTGGTCATGAGTGGCAGAAGATGCCTCTCATGACCTTGATATTTATTGTGAAGGCACAGCGCTCAATCCACAAACGCGCGCTCGATCACATAGTGCCCAGGATCATTGCTGCTGCCTTCCTTCATGCCCACCTTCTCCAGCAGCGCGCGCGTGTCGCGCAGCATGTTCGGGCTGCCGCAGAGCATCACGCGGTCGCTTTCGGTGGAGAACGGTTGCAGGTTCAGATCGGTGAACAGCTTGCCCGATTCGATCAGATCAGTAATGCGACCACGGTTGCCGAATTCCTCGCGCGTGATCGTCGGGTAATACATCAGCTTCTCGCGCACGAGTTCGCCCAGATATTCGTGATTGCACAATTCATCATTGATGAAATCACGATACGCGAGTTCATCCACAAACCGGCAGGTATGCGTGAGCACAACCTTCTCGTAACGGTCGTACACATCGGGATCCTTGATCACCGACATGAACGGCGCCAGCCCCGTGCCCGTGGACAGCAGCCACAGCGTTTTGCCCGGCAGCAGGTTATCGACCATCAACGTGCCGGTGGGCTTCTTGCCAATCAGCACCTTGTCACCCACCTTCAGGTGTTGCAGGCGCGAGGTCAACGGGCCGTCCTGCACCTTGATGCTCAGGAATTCGAGATGCTCTTCGTAGTTCGCGCTGGCAATGCTGTAGGCGCGCGTCAGCGGCAGGCCGTCCACTTCCAGGCCGACCATCGTGAACTGGCCGTTTTCAAAACGCAGCGCCTGGTCGCGCGTGCAGGTGAAGCTGAACAGGGTGTTTGTCCAGTGGTGAACGGAAAGAACGGTTTCAGTAGTGAATTTACTCATGATCTGGAAAAGGCAGCGCGAAAGGCCGGTTTATAAGCGGCATGGGCCGCACCTGTTATGCGGGCACACTGTGCAAAACCAGCCATTTTACCAGCACTGCGCAAACAGCATGGCTCCCGGGTTATTCAATGCGCAATCGCGCCATATACGGCAGATGATCGGACAGCCACGCGGTTTTGTGTTCCGGCGTGAGCCATTCGATGGGCGTCATGTTGCGCACGAACATTTTATCCAGCGCCAGCGCGGGCGAGAACGCCGGAAAGGTACGCGCCGATTCGCCCAGCGTTGCCGCCACTTCATGCAGCCCAAGGTCGGCGAACAGCGGCCTGGAATCATTGCGCCAGTCGTTGAAGTCGCCCGCCAGCACCAGCGGGCCGTGGGGCGCTTCGGTCGCAATCCAGTGCGCAATCCAGTGCATTTGCCGCAGCCGCGAGCGGCGCGTCAGCGCAAGATGTGCGCAGAGCAGCGTGATGGCTTGGTCCGCCACCATCGTTCGCGCCACCAGCAACCCACGGCGCTCGAAACGATGCGCCGAAATATCGTAGCGCCCTCCCAGATCCAGCGGATGCGGCGACAATATCGCGTTGCCATGCCGCCATGACGGCCTGAACACATTCGGCCCAAGCGCGATATGCAGTTTCAGCGCGCGCGCTATTTCCGTGGCCTGGCAATACCACACATCCGTGGGCAGATCGGCCTGCAGGGTGCCGAAGCCTGCGGACAGCACCGGCTGGGCCAGGCGCTTTGCCATGGTTTCCTGGAAGAAATACGCATCCGCGCGGGTGGACTGCACCCAGCGCTGCATGGCCCGCCACGCCCGAAAGCCCAGCGCAGAGCGGCCCTTGTGCAGGTTCCAGCTAACAGCGACGAAGTCCTTGCCGGATGGCGTATCGGTCATGGTGATCGGTCACGGAGTGGGGCGCATCGCCTGTGCCCGGCTGGCCGCTTTCACGGTGACGTTTGCACGAAAACTGGCGTTGCACTGGCAGAACATCCGATAATACGACATCGAGGCCAATCATGACTGGAGCGTATTTTGATGAAGTCAACCCGTCGGCAGTTTTTGATCACCAGCCTGGGCGTCGCGTCGGCGCTCACGCTTTCCCATGAGGCGCTGGCCGAAGCGCCGGTCGCATCCGAGTCGGATCCCATTGCGCGCGCGCTGGGCTACAAGGCAAACGCCGCGCAGGTGCCGCGTGCAAAATATCCGAAATACGTCGCCGGCCAGACGTGCCGCAACTGTGCGTACTATCAGGGCAAACCCACCGCCGCACTCGCGCCCTGCACGATGCTGGGCGGCAAGCGGGTGGCGGGCGGCGGGTGGTGTAATGCTTATGTGAAGAAGGGGTGAGGCGTGGGGCGGGGGAGTGCCTAACGCCTGCTTGCCCATCACGCAAGCGCTTCAATCACCGCTTCCGGGTTATGTTCAATCACATTGAGTAGCACCAGCGCCGGGCCGTGCGGAGAACGGTCTCCTCGCTCCCAGTGCCGCAGGGTCGCGGTGGAAAAACCAAAGTGTGCTGCAAACTGCTCCTGGGTCATCCCCACTTTGGCGCGCACAGCCTTTACGTCAATGGCGCGTGGCCGATGCACCCGCACACCGCGCGTGTCGCCCCTGGCGTGGGAAATCGCTTCCTGCAAGCCTTGCTTGATGCTATTGAATGCTGTGCTCATGATGCTCTCCATCTTTCCAGATATTCGTCAATCAGGTTGCCTATTTGCGCATCAGCCTGGGATGAACGGCAGGATCGAACCGTGCCTTTCCATCCTTGGCCATTGACCATGGGTTGGTCAGTTCTTTCTCCAGCGGAAGGACAGGAGCGTCCTGCTTGATGGCAATGCGAACGGCATGCCTGATTTTCCGGTGCGAAGCAACTTTGTCGAGTTTTTCAGATTCCGCGGTTGTGATGCCACAAACTGGTGTTTTTCTGCGTGATCGACTCATGTTTTGTCCCCGGGGGCTGATGTAAAAGTAAGCGGCAATTTTCGCTACCGCCTGGCACATGCACCACGATAAACTATAACGCACAGCACAACACAGGAATGCACACGATGCGCATCAGCATGGTAATTGACGACAAGTTAATGAAAGATACGCTACGCGTAACGGGCCTGACTACCAAACGTGAGGCGGTAGAGCTGGGGCTGCGCACGCTGTTGCGGCTGAACCAGCAGGAGCAGCTGCGCCGCCTGCGTGGAAAACTGGACTGGCAGGGCGACCTTGAAACCATGAGGTAACTCATCTCGGTCTGCGCCCTGCGCCTTAAGGCGCAACTCACTATCCGCCTGAGCGCCAGCTTAAAACCGCACGGGTTCAGGAATGCCAAGGTCGCGGCAAATTTTGCAGGCGAGGTACTTGTTGATTTCGGTATGCCGTGGAACGGCGCTGCGTTTGCCAGATTCTGCGTGCCACCACCACGAGTGGCTGGCTCCCTCACGAAACAGCGTGCACCCATGAGCATGAAGGTGCGCAATAAAATCGCGCCGTTTCATATCGTGATGGACAATTCTTCGTAACCTTTGCCTGCCGCATCACGCGCCTCAGCACAATTGAATTCAAGCGCCTCCGCAAGCGTTACGCGCAAAGACGCCAGCAGCGCTTCGCGCGTAGCTTCCTGGCAATTGACGCCTGGCACTTCTTCAATCCATCCGATCCAGGCGCCATCGTCCTGCTTGATGATAGCTGTGTATGCTTGAAGCATCTGCAAAGCCTCCGTTCCAGGGTTGAAGCTTATCACCATCACTCAAAAAAACTCTTCACCCGATCAAACCAGCCTTTGGTCTGCGGGCTGTGGCGCGCGCCGCCTTCCTTCAGGGACTTCTCGAACTGCCTAAGCATCGTGCGCTGTTCGTCGGTGAGCTTCACCGGCGTTTCAACCTGCACATGCACATACAGATCGCCCGGGATGCTGGAGCGCAGCCCCTTGACGCCCTTGCCGCGCAGCCGGAACGTCTTGCCGGACTGCGTGCCCTCGGTGATCGGGAACGTCACGCGGCCCGCCAGCGTGGGCACTTCAATGTCACCGCCCAGCGCCGCCGTCGTAAAAGGAATCGGCATCTGGCAGTGCAGATCGTCGCCCTCGCGCACGAACACCGCGTGCGGCTTGATATGAATTTCCACATACAGGTCGCCTGGCGGCCCGCCATTCAGGCCTGGCTCGCCATTGCCGTTCAGGCGCACGCGCATGCCGTCATCGATGCCTGCCGGAATCTTCACTTCCAGCGTTTTCGTTTCCTTGACCTTGCCTGTGCCATGGCAGTTCGGGCAGGGGTCGGGAATATATGAACCCGTGCCATGACATTTCGGGCAGGTCTGCTGAATGCTGAAAAAGCCCTGCGATACGCGCATGGAGCCGGAACCGTGGCACGTGGGGCAGGTTTCGGGCTTGCTGCCCGCTTTGGCGCCAGAGCCGTGGCAGGGGTCGCATGTGCTCCAGCCGGGCACGCGAATCTGCGTGCTGTAACCGTGGGCGGCCTGTTCCAGCGTGATCTCCATGCTGTAGCGCAAGTCTCCGCCGCGATACATCTGCGGGCCGCCGCGCGTGCCACGCGCCCCTGCGGCTCCCGCGCCCTGGCCGAAGATATCGCCAAAGATATCGCCAAACGCATCCGCGAAACCCCCGAAGCCCTGCGGGCCTGCGCCGCCCATGCCGCCCATGTTCGGATCCACGCCCGCATGGCCGTACTGGTCGTAGGCCGCGCGCTTTTGCGTATCCGACAGCATTTCATAGGCTTCCTTGACTTCCTTGAAACGCTCCTCCGCATCCTTGTTGTCGGGATTGCGGTCAGGGTGATACTTCATCGCCAGCTTGCGATAAGCCTTCTTGATGTCGTCGTCGCTCGCGCTCTTTTCCACGCCAAGCACTTCGTAATAATCCCGTTTCGCCATGTCGATCAACAACCTGTTATGCCGCCAGCAATGGCAGCCGCCATAAAACAAATGTGCCCGGCGAGCCAGAAGCTTGCCAGGCAATGCAGATTCATTGTGCGCACCACGCGGCCTGGATGAAACGCGCCGCGCATCTTCCGGCGCGCCGTGCGTTCATCCTGTTTGCCTGCTGCGTGAGCGTCAGTCCTTCGTCAGTCCTTTTTGACTTCCTTGAAGTCGGCGTCCACCACATCATCAGCGCTGTCCTGGCCTGCGTCGCCGCCTGCCGCTGCGCCTGCGGCATCACTACCCGCGCCGCCTGCTGCTGCCGCGCCCTGCTTTGCCTGCATGTCAGCATACATTTTTTCGCCGAGCTTCTGCGAAGCCGTGGCCAGCGCCTCGATCCTGCCTTCGAGCGCCGCCTTGTCCGCCGAGGTGTTTTTCAGCGCGTCCTCAAGCTCCTTCAGCGCGGACTCGATCTTCTCCTTCTCGCCCGCATCCAGCTTGTCGCCATATTCGCCCAGCGCCTTCTTCGTGCTGTGCACGAGCGCGTCGCCCTGGTTGCGCGTATCGGCCAGCTCGCGCAGCTTGTGATCTTCTTCCGCGTTGGCTTCGGCGTCCTTCACCATCTTGTCGATCTCGCTGTCCGACAGGCCCGAGTTCGCCTTGATGGTGATGCGGTTTTCCTTGCCCGTGGCCTTGTCCTTCGCGCCCACGTGCAGGATACCGTTCGCGTCGATATCGAACGTCACCTCAATCTGCGGAATGCCGCGCGGCGCGGGCGGAATGCCTTCCAGATTGAACTCGCCGAGCAATTTGTTGCCCGCGGCCATCTCGCGCTCGCCTTGATACACCTTGATCGTCACCGCAGACTGGTTGTCGTCCGCGGTCGAATAGACCTGCGCGTGCCGGGTCGGAATCGTGGTGTTCTTGTTGATCATCTTCGTCATCACGCCGCCCAGCGTTTCGATGCCCAGCGACAATGGCGTCACATCCAGCAGCAGCACGTCCTTGCGGTCGCCCGACAGCACCTGACCCTGGATCGCGGCGCCCACGGCCACGGCTTCATCCGGGTTCACATCGCGGCGCGGTTCCTTGCCGAAGAATTCCTTGACCTTTTCCTGCACCTTCGGCATCCGGGTCATGCCGCCGACCAGAATCACGTCGTCGATATCGCTGACCTTCACGTCTGCATCCTTGATCGCCACGCGGCACGGCGCGATCGTGCGTTCGATCAGATCTTCGACCAGCGCTTCGAGTTTCGCGCGCGTGATTTTCAGGTTCAGGTGCTTCGGGCCGGAGGCGTCCGCCGTGATGTACGGCAGGTTGATTTCGGTCTGCTGGCTCGACGAGAGTTCGATCTTGGCCTTTTCCGCCGCTTCTTTCAGGCGTTGCAGCGCGAGCACGTCACGGCTCAGGTCAACGCCCTGTTCCTTCTTGAACTCGCCGATGATGTAGTCGATGATGCGCTGGTCGAAATCTTCGCCGCCCAGGAACGTATCGCCGTTGGTCGAAAGCACTTCGAACTGCTTTTCGCCGTCCACATCGGCAATCTCGATGATCGAGATATCGAACGTGCCGCCGCCCAGATCGAACACCGCGATCTTGCGGTCACCGCGTTCGTTCTTGTCCATGCCAAACGCCAGCGCGGCAGCCGTCGGCTCGTTGATGATGCGCTTGACTTCGAGGCCCGCGATGCGGCCCGCGTCTTTCGTGGCCTGGCGCTGGCTGTCGTTGAAGTACGCGGGCACCGTAATCACGGCTTCCGTGACGGGCTCGCCCAGGTAGTCCTCAGCCGTTTTCTTCATCTTGCGCAGCACTTCAGCGGAAACCTGCGGCGGCGCGAGCTTGTCGCCATGCGCTTCCACCCATGCGTCGCCGTTGTCGGCCTTCACGATCTTGTAGGGCATCAGGCCGATGTCCTTCTGCACTTCCTTTTCGTCGAAGCGGCGGCCAATCAGGCGCTTCACCGCGAACAGCGTGTTGGTCGGGTTGGTGACCGACTGGCGCTTTGCGGGCGCGCCAACCAGCACTTCGTTGTCGTCCATATACGCAATGATCGACGGCGTGGTGCGCGCGCCTTCGGAATTCTCGATCACCTTGACCTGATTGCCTTCCATCAGCGCCACGCACGAGTTGGTGGTGCCAAGGTCGATACCAATGATTTTGCTCATGTTTACGTTTCTCCAGATTCGGTTTGGGCAGCGCCCTCAAATTCATGACTGACAGGCAAGTAAGGACAGATTCCCCGTTTTCAAGCCTTTTTCACAGCAAGGCGTTATTTCGCCTGCGCAACGATCACCAGCGCGGGCCGCAGCACGCGCTCGGCGATCAGATAACCTTTTTGCAGCACGGTGACCACAGTATTCGGTTCCTGATCGGAGCTGACCATCGAAATCGCCTGATGATGATGCGGATCGAATTTCTCCCCGACCGGATCGATCACGGTGATGCGCCCTTTTTCCAGCGCGGCGGTCAGCTGCCGCAGCGTCAGTTCGACGCCTTCGCGCATTTTTGCCGCGTCGTCCGATTCATGCGCCAGCGCGGCTTCGAGGCTGTCCATCACAGGCAGCAGATGTTCGGCGAAGCCTTCGATGGCGAACTTGTGCGTTTTTGAGACTTCCTCCACGGCGCGACGGCGCACGTTTTCCGTTTCGGCCTTCGCGCGCAGGAATTCTTCCTGCAATTGCGCGATTTTCGCCTGCGCTTCGGCCAGCGCTGTGTCGGCAGATTCTGTGTTCCCTGTATTCCCTGTGTTATCCGCGTTACCGGACAGGGCTTCGGTGATTTCCTCGGCGTCTGCGTTGGCCTGGGCGTCCGGCGCGTTGCCGGCGGGCTTGTGTTGCGTGTTCTTCATAGGGATGAGCGTGAATCGTAAATGAAAAGTACGGATAAAAAGCCTGGTTCCCCCTAACTGGGGGGCAAACCGGCGGTTTCAAGGCCTGATGAGCGCAGCGCCCGCTGCAAAAATCGGGCGGGATCGAGCCGCTCGGCCAGCTCCCGTTCCAGCGGCCAGGGTTCGCCTTCGATCTGCGAGGCAATCAGCTCCGCGCCCAGCGTGGCCCATACCAGCCCGCGCGAGCCCAGGGCAAACGCGCCATACGCTCCCGGCGCGCGCGGCAGATCGCGTGGCCACGCGCCGTGCAGCGCGGCGGCGTTGCGCAGGCACAGCGCTTCGTCGGGCAGGGAGCCCAGCATGGGCAGCCGGTCGCTGGTGACGCAACGAAATGCGACACGGCCCGCAGGGTCATCAGCCAGGCCCGCGGCTTCGCCTGCGCGGGCTTGCAGCGCGGGCAGCATCCGTGCGACCCGCATCAGGTTTTCCTGATGGCTGGCGGCGCGCCATGCGCTGTCCGTATCGTCCACATCGTAGGTTGCGCCTGCCAATGTGACGTCGTTGGCCAGCGGCAGCGCGTAGCCATCGCCGATAACGGGCACGCGCAACGCGGCCACCGGGCTGTGCGGCACAAGGGCCAGCTGCCCGCGCACGATGCGCGTGGGCGCGTGGGCCAGCCCGGCCAGCCGCGCCGCGTCGCTGGCGTTGGCGAAAATGATCACGGGCGCATGGGCGATCACCTGCGCGCTGGCATCCAGCACGAACCATTCATCGGCGCGCCGCTCCACCGCGCTGGCCTGTGCGCCAAAACGCGCATCGAGCCGCTGGCCCGCTGCCGCGCACTGCGCTGCGCATAACGACGCCGGGCTGATCCACCCGCCTGAGGGATAAAACCAGCCGCCCTGCGCCAGCGCCACGCCAGCGATCTGCTGCGCGGCTTCGCGCGAAACGGCGTGAACATAATGCTCAGGCCACGCGGCGGCGGCAATGGCTGCGGCGATGGTCTGCGCTTCGTCTTCATCCGCAGCCAGATGCAGCAGCCCGCCTGTGCCGCGGGCGGGCGGGTGGCCCGCGTCGGCCAATGCGCGCCAGCGCTGCAATGCATACAGAAAACCGGCCCGCGTGATGCGCGACGCGCTGTTATCGTCACGCGAAATCAGCGGGTGAAACACGCCCGCGGGGTTGCCTGAGGCTTCCTGCGCGGGCGCAGCGTTTTTGTCGATCAGCGTCACATCCCAGCCGCGTGCGGCCAGCCGTTCCACCAGCGCGCAGCCGGCCATGCCCGCGCCGATCACGATGGCATGGCGATGGTGAGCAGCCACCGGCTGCGGCGGTTCATAACGGCGGATGCGCCAGCGCGGCGCGAACTGCCCCACCAGCATGGTGCGTTTTGCCGCGAAACCTTCGACCTTCTGGCATTCAAACCCGTTCTGTTGCAGCGCGCGCCGCACATCGCCCGCACAGCTCCAGGTGGCGAAGGTTGCGCGTTCCGCCGCGACGCGGGCCAGCGCGCGGAAAATGGCCGGGGACCATAACGCAGCGTTTTTCGCGGGCGAAAACCCATCCAGATAAAACGCGTCCGCGCGCAGCCAGAGCTCCGTCAGCGTCTGGCAGGCATCGCCAAACAGCAGGGTCAGGGTCACGCGGCCCTGCTCGAATTCCAGCCGGTGTACGCCTGGCGTTGGCATGGGCCAGGCATCGCCGAGCTGACGGGCGAGTTCCTCCAGCGGCGCCTGCGGGATGACCCTGCGGTGAAACTCCCGCAAATCATGCAGGCGAAACGGATGTTTTTCGACCGACACGAAATGCAGCCGTTCGCAGCGCGCCGGATCCGCGCGCCACGCGGCCCAGGTGGCCAGGAAATTGATGCCTGCGCCGAAGCCGGTTTCCAGAACGGTGAACAGGCGCTTTTGCTGCCAGCGCTGCGGCAGACCATTGCCGCGCAGGAAAACATGCCTGGCCTGCGCCAGCGCGCCGCCTGCGCTGTGGTAAACGTCGTCGTGCATGGGGGAAAACGGTGTGCCGTCATCACGGAACGCGAGGGTGGCGGGGGTCAGGGCAGTGGGCATGCGGGGTGGGGTAAGGGGCAGGCTTGCCAGCGCAAAAGCGTAATTTTCCCATGTTTAACAAAATTGGGCGTGCCATAAATCCAGGAGGGAATACCCACATCGTGTTCCAGTTCCGGTCAGCGCGCATTTCCCAATCGTGTAGACTAGCCAGGTGAGGAAGTGGTTTGCGCAGGCAGTCGATCAGGCCAAAGCGCGCAAGGAACGACCGGTTCTGTTCTATCGTGCGGATCGCGAGGAATGGCGCGCTGCCTGGATTGAGGATCTTCCTGGAGTCACACCAGAATTGGTTGACGGATCAGTAGTTCAATGGCTGGGCGAATGGCGGAGATGATATGAAAAACACTGAACACATGAATCTGCGGCCAATCGAAGATGTTGTGCATGTGAGAATTGAAGAGCCGGAAAAACGTACAGAATCCGGATTACACCTGGTGGAGCGCCACGAAACTGACACGCGAACAGGCGTGGTGCTGGCAACAGGCCCTGAATGCCGCGACGTTATTGCCTCAGATCGCGTGTTGATAAGCGCGAACCATTTTCAGAAAATCATGATCGGTGGAAAAGAAGTTGCTGTGTTGCGTGAACCCGATATTCTTGGAGTTATTGAAAATGTTTAAATTTATAATTGCCATCGCCAAATGCGCTGCGTTTTTAGGCATGCTTTGGTTTGCATTTTGCCTGTTTTTGGTACTGTCCGGAGCCCACTAGGTGGATAGCATCGACGCGCGCCTGACTAACTGGGGCCTGTACCATCGCTATCCACGCAGGATCAGCGCGTACCCGCCTGGCCCGCTCGCGCGGCTTTACCGTGGTGGGCGCCGCGGGGATGCAGAGACGCCCCCCTGCGCAGATGTTTCTGACGCGCTGCTGATTGACCGCGGCTGGAAGCTCTGCATGCACATCGATCGGGAAGTGCTGCGCATGCATTACATCTGGAACGCATCCCCACCGTTCATATGCAGACGCCTGAAACTGACTGGCAGAACGCCCCAGTTCCGGTCAGCGCGCATTTCCCAATCGTGTAGACTTATGGCGCGTGTCGTGCGCCTTTCGATGACGTTCCGGTCAGCGCGCATTTCCCAATCGTGTAGACTTGACGATTCAACGCTGCTGCCGACGACGGCAGTTCCGGTCAGCGCGCATTTCCCAATCGTGTAGACTTTTCGCTGCGAGTTCCCCGAGACAGCCTACGTTCCGGTCAGCGCGCATTTCCCAATCGTGTAGACTCGCGAAGAAAGCCGACGATCAGGATACGGACGTTCCGGTCAGCGCGCATTTCCCAATCGTGTAGACTGATGTTCTTGCGCGAGCGCACGGCCTGGATGTTCCGGTCAGCGCGCATTTCCCAATCGTGTAGACTGAGGGCTTCCTGGCGGTTTAGCGCTGGACTGTTCCGGTCAGCGCGCATTTCCCAATCGTGTAGACTGGATGAAGGCATTGCGTTCCTGCAAAGTTTGTTCCGGTCAGCGCGCATTTCCCAATCGTGTAGACTTCGCGGTGTTCTGATATGCCATGGTCAGGCGTTCCGGTCAGCGCGCATTTCCCAATCGTGTAGACTCGAAGATCTGCGCGCGCGCAGAGGGGCTGAGTTCCGGTCAGCGCGCATTTCCCAATCGTGTAGACTTGCAGAAGAAAGCGCTCGCGTGTTGACGTAGTTCCGGTCAGCGCGCATTTCCCAATCGTGTAGACTGAGGTGCAGGTTCAGGTGAGCCTGCTACGAGTTCCGGTCAGCGCGCATTTCCCAATCGTGTAGACTCGGCTGCTGATGGTGTGAATGAGTCGAGAAGTTCCGGTCAGCGCGCATTTCCCAATCGTGTAGACTTACGATCATGGGGTTATCTGCAAGCGACTAGTTCCGGTCAGCGCGCATTTCCCAATCGTGTAGACTGCAAACCCGTTCGGCTCGGCACCCGTCGTGGTTCCGGTCAGCGCGCATTTCCCAATCGTGTAGACTGCACGTCTGAAACAGGTGTGGACGCAATACGTTCCGGTCAGCGCGCATTTCCCAATCGTGTAGACTGGGCTTTTCCGTTGCGTAATACGCATCCAGGTTCCGGTCAGCGCGCATTTCCCAATCGTGTAGACTTATCGAAAAGGTTTCACGGGGCGAATGATGGTTCCGGTCAGCGCGCATTTCCCAATCGTGTAGACTCTGTCGTAGTAGACGATGAGGCCTAGGTTCGTTCCGGTCAGCGCGCATTTCCCAATCGTGTAGACTCAGCAGATGTTCAACACCGAGATGGCTAATGTTCCGGTCAGCGCGCATTTCCCAATCGTGTAGACTACCTTCTTTGGTGGATGAACGACTACGAACGTTCCGGTCAGCGCGCATTTCCCAATCGTGTAGACTACCACTGCTTTTGATCGATCGGTTCTCCGTGTTCCGGTCAGCGCGCATTTCCCAATCGTGTAGACTATAAAGTGCTGTTCCCATTTTATTATTCCTGTTCCGGTCAGCGCGCATTTCCCAATCGTGTAGACTAGCGATGGCCAGATTGAACTTGTTGAGCGCGTTCCGGTCAGCGCGCATTTCCCAATCGTGTAGACTGTCCCAAAAAGACGCAAGGAATGAATGATGGTTCCGGTCAGCGCGCATTTCCCAATCGTGTAGACTGTGCATGCTGTCTCAGATGGTGCCGATAAGGTTCCGGTCAGCGCGCATTTCCCAATCGTGTAGACTTGGGATGCACTGGTGCGGTTGTTCGCTATTGTTCCGGTCAGCGCGCATTTCCCAATCGTGTAGACTTGTAGGGCTGTGAAGCCATCCGCCAATCGTGTTCCGGTCAGCGCGCATTTCCCAATCGTGTAGACTGGTTAAGGAGTAGTTAAAATGGTAGATACAGTTCCGGTCAGCGCGCATTTCCCAATCGTGTAGACTACGCTGCTCGCACGAACGGCAAGCGCAGCGGTTCCGGTCAGCGCGCATTTCCCAATCGTGTAGACTTCGATGACTTGCGGCCACTGGTCGCCAGACGTTCCGGTCAGCGCGCATTTCCCAATCGTGTAGACTGGCCGCGTATCAGAAAAACATGCAGGCGTTGTTCCGGTCAGCGCGCATTTCCCAATCGTGTAGACTCGTCTTTCGTTTTTAAAACGGAACGACGAGTTCCGGTCAGCGCGCATTTCCCAATCGTGTAGACTGTTGCAATGCCAACAGATCCAATGGCGCACGTTCCGGTCAGCGCGCATTTCCCAATCGTGTAGACTCCCGTCGCCGTTGCGCCATTGCCCAGCGCAGTTCCGGTCAGCGCGCATTTCCCAATCGTGTAGACTAGGAGTCACATAACTCTTTGATGTAAAAGGGTTATGTGACTCGACCGTCTCGACAAAATTGCGCTCATGGCTAGAAAAGATCGAATTGATCCGGGGCTTTCTGGGCGGCCTGCCGGGTCTTGCCGTGGAATGAAATGATGCGTTCGTACTGTTTGTCGGTGAACTGGAGAATGTTCACTCGCCCGCCCGTGGGCAGCGCTTCCTCAACGTGCTTGCAATAGGTCTCAACCTGCATCGGGCTGGTGCAAAAGCGCATATAGACGCTGAACTGGCTCATCTCGAAGCCCATGTCGAGCAGCGCGTTGCGAAAATCCGTTGCGGCTTTGCGCTCGGCCTTCTCAACCACGGGAAGGTCAAACATGACCACCATCCACATAAGCCGGTATCCAGAAAGCATGGCGGTTAATCATGAGTCCAGCGTGGACAACGACAAAGGCAACCCGGGCAACGGCAGATCGAGTTTATCGCATTGCCCCAGATAAACCTGGGCCAGCGAAACGGCGAGCTTCTGGGTGCATACCATCACGGGCGTAGCGCCCGCGTCGGTCTGCATGTCGTCGTAAAGCGCATGCACCAGCGCCCGTTTGGTTTCCGGGGTGATCTGCTCCTGGCCGTGGCGCTTGAGCTGCCAGACCTTCAGGTCGATGATGGGGCGAAACGGCTCCATCAGATCGTCCACCAGGCGCATCGCGTTTCCCGCATTGCTGTGATGCAAGGCGATGCCCGGATGCAGGCCCGCTGCAATCACGGCGCGCGCCGTGGTGGCGCGTAACACGGTGTAGCCATAGTTGAGCAGCGCATTGACGCCGTCGGCATCATGATCGCGCCTGAAGCCGTCCGGGAACAGCAGGCTCCAGTAACGTCGCGCGCCTTGCGCTTCCAGGTTGTCCGGGTCGCCGCTTTTGACCTTGCGCACCAGCGCGGCCAGCGGCGCAGCGGGCGCGCCAACGGCTTCCAGCGCGGCGGCCTGCCGTTCGAGTTTGGCGCGCACGATGGCGGCCCACAGGCGTTTGTGCGTGGGCTGGCTGGCGGCAATCTGCGCGTCGATGCGCCGCGCCTGCTCGAAGTTGCCGTCGATGGGCAGCAGCATGCCAACCGCGTTGTGATTGGCGGCGCACAGCACGAAGGGCGTGCCGCGTTCGGCCAGTGCAACGAGCAGGTTGTTGGTGTAGCTCAGGCCATGCGCGTTGGCGATCACGGCGGCGATATCATCGAGTGGCACCTTGCCCAGTTCCTGGTACCCTGCGGCCGTATCCTTGACCACCATGAAGCCGCGGTGCACAGACAAATGTCGCTGGTCATCGGCTACTTCCACGATACGCCCGATCATTTCAGACTACTCCCTGAAACCCGGGTCGCGCAGTTCACCGATGGGTGAGATGGTGACGAGGCGGGCTTCCGCAGCCCTCAGACTTTCTGCGGATAAGGCCTTCTGGAAAAAATTATCCTCTAACGATTGTTTAATAAAAGAGTCGCTGTCATGGAAGTCGCGCCCCAGTTTTTTACTCCAGCTATTCAGAGATTTTTCATCAAAAGATTGACCACTATGATGAGCTTTTTGCGCCGCAAGTTTTGCCTCGTAGCGCGCAGGGATATTAGTCTCATTAGGCTTGATGAATGTGATAGAACCGCTACTGTTAATTTTAAGAACTTGCAGAACTAATTCTTTTGAGTCGATCTTGGCTCGTATGCAATCATTAATCATGAGTCGCATGACCAGTGGTTTGCCACTAGCAGAATTTTTGCTGCGTAGTTGTTTTTCTGCTTGATCACGTGCATCTTCGTAAAATAAACCTTGCTCGCGCAGTCTTTTAATTTCAGCAGCTACTCGCTGATATGCGCTGAATGTGGTGATGACCTCTCCTTTCCATTGACCTTTGTTGTCACGAACGATTTCTATGCAATAGTTACTGCCACCGACATAGCCTTTGTAAGGCAAGGGCTGCCCTTTGGCATCCACGCCGTGACGCTGAAGTTGCTTAGGCTCGGTGATCTGTATCAAATTACTGATTTCCCGCCCTACACTGCCATCGGCTCTTTTCTTTTGGCGGATGGTTCCATCCTTGGCAATGCCGTAGGCCGTATCTTCCATCATGCTGCCTTCATACCCATGATCCGGCTTGTGGCTGACCCAGATGTTGTCAATCGCCCGCTGCACATGTTCGCGGTAAGTTGGCCAGGGCACGGGCTTCTTTTCACGCGCGCTGGCGCTGGCCTTCGCGAATCTTTGCAACATGCCCTGGTCGGTCACGCCAATCACACAGGCATCAACGGCATGATGCCGGTGATC
>Ga0209738_10000010_pt1 | contig 49151 bp, 44 predicted proteins | sample TergutNc150P5_FD_187289 | JGI IMG/M metagenome (GOLD analysis project Ga0209738, IMG submission 187289) | Nasutitermes corniger P5 segment gut microbial community from laboratory colony in Florida, USA - Nc150 P5 (SPAdes) (version 2) | ecosystem: Host-associated > Arthropoda: Insects >...
GTGGAGCTAACGGGACTCGAACCCGTGACCTGTTCGTTGCGAACGAACCGCGCTACCATCTGCGCTATAGCCCCATGCCTGTGGGCGTCGCGCCCTCTGGCGTCGTCGATCTTAGCATCGATGCTGGCGGGTGCCCAAGCGTGATGGCGCGGGCGGGGCGACGAGCGAGCGGGGGCGGACGTGACGGGTCAGGCATACGTCATGCAGGTGCCGACGCGGCAAGGGATGTTTGCCATCCTGGCCGACGATCGGGGCGTGCTGGCATCCGGATGGGGCGACGATGCCGCGGCGCTGCTGGCGCGCGTGCATCCCAGCCTGCGTCCGGACGACGTGGTGCCGTGCGAGCCGGGCGCAACGCCGCCGTCCGGGACTGTGCTGGCGGTCGCCGTGGACGCCGTCCGCGCCTACGACGAGGGCAGCGACCTGGATGCGGTGATCCATGTGCCGGTGTGCACGCAGGCGAGCGCGTTCAGTCAGGCGGCCTGGCAGGCGATGCGCGCGATCCCCATCGGCGCCCATGTCAGTTACGCCGAGTTGGCCGAGCGCGCCGGACGTCCCGGTGCCGCCCGCGCCGCCGGCGGGGCCTGCGGACGCAATCCGACCCCGCTGTTCGTGCCGTGTCATCGGGTGCTCCGGGCCGACGGGTCGATCGGCGGCTTCGGCTACGGCACGGCCGTCAAGCGACAGCTTCTGGACGCCGAGGCCGCCTGGGCCGCCCGCTGAACTGAGAACTGTCGGAGGTTGTCTCTACGCTGGTGTGAGAGGAAAGGAGACGCTCATGTTGGGGGCGATTATCGGAGACATAGTCGGCAGTCCCTACGAGTTCGACCAGCGCCGACCCGAGGTGACGACGCATTTCACGTTGTTCGGGCCCACGTCGCAGTACACCGACGATACGGTCATGACGCTGGCGGTGGGCCAGGCGTTGATGGACGCGGGCGGTGACGAGTCGCGGGCGGACGTCCTGCTGGCCGACACCATGCGAACCTTCGCGCGCCGCTATCCGCTGCCGAAGGGCGGCTACGGCGGCCGGTTCAGCCGGTGGCTGCACGATGCCACCATGGGGCCCTACGGCAGCTGGGGCAACGGCTCGGCGATGCGCGTCTCCAGCGTCGGATGGCTGTTCGACGGGCTGGACGCGGTGGAGCATTGGGCCGAGATCTCGGCGCGGGTCACCCACAACCATCCCGAGGGCATCAGGGGGGCCCAGGCTGCGGCCGGCTGCCTCTACCTGGCGCGCACCGGGGCGAGCAAGGACGACATCCGGGCGTACGTGACCGATCGCATCGGCTACGACCTGTCGCGCACGCTCGACCAGATCCGTCCGACGTATCACCACATGGAGAGCTGCCAGGACACTGTGCCCCAGGCGATCACCGCATTCCTGGAGTCGGATGGCTTCGAGGATGCGATCCGCAAAGCCGTGTCGCTGGGTGGGGATGCCGACACCCTGACCGACATCACCGGCGGCATCGCCGAGGCGGCATACGGCATCCCCGAACCGATTCGCGACAAGGCGCTTCAACGTCTACCTGAGGATCTGAAGGGGGTCCTGGCCCGGTTCTGGCTAGAGGTGGCCCGGTAGACTGGGGGCATGCGTAGAGCAAAGATCGTATGTACGTTGGGCCCCGCTGCAGACTCGGTCGAGATGCTGGCTGCCCTGATCAATGCGGGCATGGATGTCGCCCGTCTCAACATGAGCCACGGCACGCACGAGGAGCACGCCGGCCAGCTGGAACGTGTGCGCGAGGCGTCGCGCCAGGCGGGCCGTCCGGTGACGGTGTTCGCCGACCTGCAGGGGCCGAAGATCCGGCTCGGCACATTCGCGAAGGGCCCTGTGGATCTGGTCCCCGGCCAGAAGTTCACCATTACGACGCAGGATGTGCCCGGTGATGTGCATCGGGCGTCCACCACGCTCAAGACGCTGACGCAGGACGTCACGCCGGGTGCGAAGATCCTGATCGACGACGGCAACCGTGAGCTGAAGGCCCTGGAGGTCACCGACACCGACGTGATCTGCGAGGTCGTGGTCGGCGGCACCGTGTCTGACCACAAGGGCATCAACCTACCCGGCGTGGCCGTCAGCGTGCCGGCCCTGTCGGACAAGGACGCGGACGACCTGCGCTGGGCGTTGAGCCAGGGTGTCGACATGGTGGCGCTGTCGTTCGTGCGTTCGCGCACCGATATCGATCCCGTGCACAAGATCATGGACGAGATGGGTGTTCGCCTACCGGTGATCGCCAAGATCGAGAAGCCGCAGGCGGTCGACAATCTGGACGACATCATCGATGCGTTCGATGCGGTCATGGTCGCCCGCGGCGACCTGGGCGTCGAGATGCCCTTCGAGGCGGTCCCGCTCGTGCAGAAGCGCATGATCGAGGACGCCCGCACGTGGGCCAAGCCCGTCATCGTGGCCACGCAGATGCTCGATTCCATGATCAACGCGCCGCGTCCGACGCGCGCCGAGGCGTCCGACGTCGCCAACGCGGTGATGGATGGTGCCGATGCGGTCATGCTGTCGGGTGAGACGAGCGTCGGCCAGTACCCGGTCGAGGCGGTGCAGGCGATGGATCGCATCGTGCGCGCCGTCGAAGGTCACGCGTTCGGACGGATCGCAAAGATCGCATGGGATCCGCACACGACGTCCGGCGTCGTGGCGCTGTCGGCCGCCGAGGCGGCCAACCGGCTCGACGCCAAGTGTCTGGTCGCGTTCTCCTGGTCGGGCGACACCGCCCGCCGCGTGGCGCGCCTGCGCACCACCACGCCCATCGTCTGCTTCACGCCCAACGAGGCCACCCGCCGCCAGCTCGGCTTGGTCTGGGGCATGCGCGCGTTCCTGTCGCGCGAGCACGGCCTGGATGCCATGCTGCGCGAGATGGACACCGTGCTGGTCTCGCAGGGCCTTGTCCAGCCGGGCGACCGCGTGGTCGTGGTGTACGGCATTCCGCTGGGTTCTCCGGCACACACCAACACCATCTACGTCCACGATGTGGGTGCGGTCGAGCGATAGGGACGACGTTTCGGCAACGACGAAGACGCGGCGCTGGTCAGACCAGTCGCCGCGTCTTTCTCGTTGGGCAGGTGTCGGTTACCGCTTCAGCCACACGGTGGTCGCGGGCGGGACGAGGCCGTCGGTCAGCTCGCCGCTGGTCGCGAGGATCTCGCCGTCCAGGAGCGCCGCAGGCGCCCCGGCGAAGTTGGTCAGGCAGACCCACGGACCGCGGGAGAAACACAGCACCTGCGGGTCGTCGCGGTCGAGCCACGTCACCTCATCGCCGACGCCCGGCATATCGCGCAGCTGGCGGCGCAGCGCCAGCGCACGGCGGTAGCACGCCAGTGTCGAGTCGGGATCAGCGTCCTCGCGCGCCACGGCGTAGTCGGCGAACCAGGCCGGCTGCGGCAGGTGCGCCGCGCCCGTCCCGAAGCCGAACGACGGGCCGTCGGACGTCCAGGGCAGCGGCACGCGGCAGCCGTCCCGGCCGACGTTGAAGCCGGGGGAGCGGAAGAAGATCGGATCCTGCCGCGCCTGCGCCGGGATGTCGGCCACCTCGCGCAGGCCGAGCTCCTCGCCCTGGTACAGGTACGCGCTGCCGGGCAGGGCCAGCATGAGCATGGCCATCGCCTGGGCGCGGGCGCGGCCCAGCGCGACGTCCTCCACCGGATCGACGCCACCCGTCAACAGCCAGCGTCGGTCACGGTCCGGCCCTGCCCATGGGTCGTCAGAATCGACATCTGGCAAGCCGAAACGTGTCGCCTGGCGCACGTTGTCGTGATTGGCGAGCACCCAGGTCGGCGCCGAGCCCGACTCGGCCGTCCAGCCCAGCACGTCCGTGATCGCGCGGTGAACCCGGCGCGCGCTGAATCCTGCGTGCATGAGGTCGAAGAAGAACGCCTGGCCCAAAGACGCCTCGGTCGCGTAGCGCGCCTTGCGGGGGGACGGTTCGGCCCACAGCTCGGCGACGGCCACACGGGGCGGGTCGTACTCGTTGAAGACGCCGCGCCAGCCGGCGTAGATCTCGTCCACCTCGTCGCGGTCGTAGAGCGGATGCGTCGGACCGATCGGGATGGCCGCCAGCTCGGCGGCGCTCGGCAGCGGCTCGGACAGGTCCTTGGCCAGCGCCATCGCGACATCCACCCGGAAGCCGTCGACCCCGTGGTCCGACCAGAAGCGCAGCGTGGTCAGGAAGTCCTCGCGGACCTGCGGATTGTCCCAGTTGAAGTCGGGCTGCTCGGGGGCGAAGATGTGGAAGTAGAACCAGCCGTCGCCGACCGGCTCCCAGGCCGAGCCCCCGAACGCCCCGGGCCAGTCGCTGGGCGGGGTTGCGTGGTTCTCCCCGTGGCCGCGGCGGAAGATGTAGCGATCGCGCTCGGGCGATCCGGGTTCGGCGGCCAGCGCGGCCTGGAACCACGCGTGTCGGTTGGACGAGTGGTTGGGCACGATGTCGATGAACACCCGCACGCCCGCGTCGTGCAGCGCGGCGACCACCGTGTCGAACTGCTCGATCGTGCCGATGCGCGGGTCGACGGCCCGGTAGTCGTCGACGTCGTAGCCGCCGTCGGCCAGCGCGGACGGGTAGAACGGGCTCAGCCAGACGGCGTCGATGTCCAGGCTCTTCAGGTAGGGCACACGCGAGGCGATGCCCGCCAGATCGCCGATGCCGTCGCCGTTGCCGTCCGCGAAGGAGCGCGGGTAGATCTGGTAGACGACCGCGTCGCGCCACCAACGAGGGTCGGTCCACTGGCGGGTTTCGTGGGTGGCAGGCATGGGCGTGGCCTTTCTTTGGCTTGTGGGCGGCGGATTGCCTGCCCCTCATGATACCGTCGGCATCCAGGCGCCCGGGCGGCGTCGATGCCAGCGGCCAGACGCCGCGGCGACAGTCTCGCGAGTTTCGGACAGATTGTTTTTTGCTCAACTGCGTAATATGTCCTTGCGAATGCCCAGTTGCCGAAAAGGTTCGAGCCCAGGTTTCAGGATGGGTGAGCCGACGGGGCCCGCGCAAACCGGCATGCTAGTGTTATCTTTGTTTGTTAGTTCTAGGCAATTCGAACGCGCGACGGAGGACCGAAAAAACATGTCCACGGCCATGATGGACGGAACCGGCGCCCAGTCCCGGCACGCCGCCGACCTGTTGGCCCAGGCCCAGCTGTTGGCTGAACAGATCCGTGCCGCCGCAGAGAACGACGCCGAGGGCGTCCGGACCCAGGCGCAGCGCGAGGTGCAGGAGGTCCGGGTACAGGCGTCCCGGCAAGCCGAGTCAGTGCGACAGGCGGCTGAAGGCGACGCCGAAATGATCCGGCAGCAGGCCGTCGCCCAGGCGCACCAGGCGATCAGCAACGCCGAGGCCGAAGCCGAACAGATGCGCAACAACCTCGTCGGGTTGCGCGATGCCATCGTCCAGTTGGAGGACGAGGGTCAGCGGCGCCGCGACGCGCAGGCGCAGGAGCTGGCGCAGGCGGCCGAGCAGCTGACCGAGGTGCAGAACCAGGTGGCAGCCAACCAGGCGATGGCTGCCCACATCGTCGAAGAGGCTCGGGCGCAGGCCGCGGACATCCGCGCGCAGGCGCAGCGCGAGGCGTCCGATGCGGTTGCCCGGCTGCGGGCCGATGCTCAGCTGGCGCGGGCCGCCGTCCAGGAGCAGGTGAACAAGCAGTACGCCGCCTTCCAGCAGCAGCAGGCCGCGGCGAGGGCGACGCTGGACGCCGAGCTGGCGCGCGAGCGCGAAGAGGCGACGCAGCAGCTCGACCAGGTGCGCGACGAATGGACGGCTCAGGCCGAGCAGGCCTGGCAGGACACCACGGCCCAGATGGAGCAGACACGAGCCGCGCACGCGGCGCAGTTGCGGGCCGACCGCAAGTCGTGGGAGGACGAACTGGCCGGCGCCAAGCAGCAGCTGATGGCCGATCAGTCGCAGGCGGCTGCGGAGATCGCGGCCCTGCGGGCCAGCGCCGACGATGACATCAGCGCGGCCCGGGCGCAGTTGGCGGCCGAGCGCGAGGCGGCTGCCGCAGACCTGGCCCTGCTGCAGAATCAGACGCAGGCGGCCGTCGATGCGCAGCTGCAACAGGCCAAGACGCACGCCGATCGCGAGATGGCCGCGGCCGCCGCCAACGTCCGTGCCGCCGAGCAGCGGGCCGCCGACCTGGAGAACCAGGCCAACGACGAGGCGCAGCGCGTGATGCTGGATGCGACGCACGAGGCCGAGCGGATGCTCGCCGATGCGAAAACGCAGGTCGAGAAGACGACGCAGGATGCGCAGGCGCAGGCCGCGTCCATCGTCTTGGCTGCACAGCATTCGGCCGACGAGATGATGGACAAGGCGAGCGTCGTCCGCGACGAGGCCAACCGTCAGGCGAACGAGATCATCGCGCAGGCCAATCAGGAGGCGGACGCCGTCGTGGCCAAGGCGCGGGCCGAATCGAGTTCACAGATGGACTGGGCCGCACGGCAGCTGGCGGAGGCCCGTCAGAACGCGCAGCTGGTGCGCGACCGGGCATCCGCGGAGGCTGAACGCACGCAAGCGCAGGCTCACGAGCGGGCAAACACGATGCGTGAGGAAGCACTCGCCTTGCTGACACAAGCACGTTCGCAAGCGGACGCGATTCGTGACGAGGCGCATGCTATTCTTCAACGTGCCCGGCAAGAGACGGCCGCGTTGGCACGCCGTCGCGACGGGCTCACCGCACAACTGGGACAACTCTCGGGAATCGTCGATGTTTTGGCAGAAGGCGTGCCAGACACCGCCGCTCTCTCGCTAGTAACTCTGCCGACAGATGGAGAATCGAATAATGACTGAAACACCAACGTTCCGAAGCGCTGGCCGTGGCTATGACAAGGACGAAGTCGATCAAGCCATCGCCGAACTGACCAAGAGGGCTACTGATGCTAAGACGGTGGCCTCCGAGGCGCAGGCGGAGGCCGAGTCGTTGCGTCAGGAGCTTGCGACCCGCTATGAGCAGCTCGAACAGCTGAGCTCGCAGCTGGAGGCGAAGCAGGCTGAGACCGGCCGCAGCGACACCTACCTGACGCTGACGGATCTCGGCGAGCGGGTGAACCGCATGTTCGCTCACCTCGACGGTGAGGTCCAGCAGATTCTGGCCCAGGCGAACGCCGAGGCGTCGCGCATCACGAGCGAGTCGTCCGCCGCCGCCGAGCAGATGCTCAGCCAGGCCGATGACTACGCGCAGCAGACGCGGTCGCGGGTCGACAACGAGTCCGCCCAGATCATCGCCGAGGCGCAGCAGAAGGCCAACGACATCCTGGACCTGGCCGACCGCGAGTCGACGTCGCGCCGCGATGAGGCCGAGGTCATCTTCGAGCAGCAGCGTGCGCATGCCGCGCAGATCGCCGCCGAGTTCGAGCAGACTCTGGCCGATCGCCGGTCGAAGTCGGCCGCCGAGTTCGCAGCTCAGATGCAGCAGTACGAGGACGCCATCCGTGCCGCCGAGGATCGCCGCTCGCAGATCGAGATCGAGACCGAGCAGTACCGCGACGACATGAAGAACCAAGCCGATGAGGCGCTGGCCCAGGCGAACGCTCAGGCCAACGAGATCATGAAGCAGGCCAAGGCCGCCGCCGAGCGCGTGCGCCGTGAGTCGGAGCGCGAGCTCGCCGCGACGGAGGCTCGTCGCGATGCGATCACGCAGCAGCTGACCAACATCCGCCAGATGCTCACGACGGTCGGCGGTGCGGCCGTCCTGAACCAGCTCGGTGGCGGGCTGAGCGTGGACGAGACACCGTCCTACACGCAGGAGTGACCTGTAGGACCCCTGTCTGTGTCGCGGCAGACCACATCTGCCGCCACGGATAGGGGATCGCAGGAGGATTCTCCTGATGGCATGTGCGCCTTGTGGGGCCACCGACCAGCTCCGGCTGTCGGTGGCCCCATACAGTTTTCTGCCGCTGTTGTGCCACACGGTGCCGTGTTATCCTGGCAAGCGATGCTGACGATGAAGGGTGTGCCTGATGAGTGATGCGATGCGCCGGCTGGACGAGGGCGACGGCGACGACATCATCCCGATGCAAGACGACGAGAGCCCCGACGACGGGGGACAGGAACCGCCCAAGAAGAAGCGCCGCAAGGTGCTGGATGTGCTCCTGCTCGTGCTTGCGATTGTGCTGCTGTGCGGGGCGCTGGTGTCCGGCTACATCGCGCTGCGGGACAACCATCAGCTGCAGGCTCAGACGCACGGGGTCACCGACATGAGCGGTAATCCCGTGATTCCGGACGACTCGGGCATGTTCGATCCGTCCTTCAGTGCGGCGGCCAGCGAGGTGCAGCAGATCACGCCCTCGCCCACGGCCCCGGGTGCCCCCGTCACCGGCCTGCGGTTCCAGGTGCCGTCGCTGGGTATGAACGTGCCGCTCGGTGCGATCAACGCCGTGGACGGCGAACTCAACCCGGCCAACTACACGTCCGCCTTCTGGGTGCGCAATATGGGCGTCTCGTACAACGATCCGTCCAGCGGCACCGTGTACATCGTGATGCACTCGGTGCGCACGCCCGGTTTCGCGCCCGGCAACTACCTGTTCAGCGTCGCCGGCCAGGACACCACGCTCAAGAAGGGCGACACGATCGAGGTGGCCGGGCACACGTACACCTTCACCGACTGGCGGGCGGTCAGCAAGCCCGACCTGAAGAATCAGCTCGACATCTGGAACAAGACGCCCGGTCGGCTGGTGATCATCACGTGTCTGCAGAACCGCGAGCACACGTTCAGCGAGACCAACCTGGTCATCACCGCCACGCTGACGTCGTAGCCGCCCCGCGCCCGGTCAGTTCCAGCTGCGGAACCAGATCCGCACGGTCCAGGAGATGTAGGTCATCAGTCGGTCGGTCAGCACCGGGTAGATGAACACGAAGTTGGCCAGCACGAGCAGCACGCTGGCGCCCACGATGAGGGCCCCGCGTTGGCGCCGTCGTCCGCCCGACGGTGGCCCCAGTATCTTGCCGAGGCACATGGCCAGGATCGTCGCCGTGAACGGGATGATCATGATGGCGTAGAAGTAGAACATCGAGCGGTCGTCGTTGGGGAACCAGCCGACCCACGTGGCAGCCATGCCGAGCACCGGGACGGCGAAGCGCCAGTCGCGTCCGAAGATCCAGAAGAACAGGGCGGCGATGAGCGCCAGCGCCGCCATCCACCACAGGAACGGCGTGCCGATGCCCAGCACGACGCGCACGCACGAGCTGCCCGCCGGCGCGGTGCAGCCTTGGGTGCCCGGCTGGATGCCGCTGTCGGAGGCGATGCTGATCGGGCGGGCGATGATGAGCCAGCCCCACGGTTTGGCGTCCCAGGGATGCGTCTGCTCGGCCATGTAGGTGCCGGTGCTGACGTCCCACATCTCGACGTGCAGGTGCCACAGCGACGCCAGGGCGGTGCCGAACAGCTTGGTGGACGTGGCGCCCGGGTTGTCGGCGCCCCACGTGCGGTAGATGCCGCCGGACGTGGCCAGCCAGCTCGCCCAGCTGGCGACATACACCACGATGGCGACGATCACCATGGCGATGAAGGCCAGGATGCCGTCCTTGTAGATCGACTGCCAGCTGGCCGAGCGGGCACCCGCGGTGCGGCGGGCCCGCCAGTCGAAGAAGATCGACAGGATGCCCATGAGCGCCAGCACGTACATCGAGTTCCACTTGCAGCCGCAGGCCAGGCCGAACAGGACGCCGGAGGCCAGGCGCCAGGGGCGCCACCAGATCATCGGGCCGAAGCGCCCGCCGAGGCTGTGTTCTCGGTTCTTCTCCAGATAGCGCGCCAGTTTTTCGCGGAACCAGTCCCGGTCGCGCACCACCGCCGCGACCGCCGCCACCGTGAAGAAGGCCTGGAAGATGTCGAGCAGCGCAATGCGGCTCATGACGACCGACAGGCCGTCGATGCAGATGAAGAAGCCGGCCAGTCCGCCGATCAGCGTGCTGCGGCTCAGGCGCCGTGCCATGCGCGTGACCACCATGACGAGCAGGCATCCGAAGATCAGCGACGCGAAGCGCCAGCCGAACGAGTTCATGCCGAACAGGTACTCACCGCCGGCGATCAGCCACTTGGCGACCATCGGGTGCACGACCATGTCGGGGGACAGCGGCTGGTTCCAGACGTCGACCTGCCCGTTCTTGATCAGGTCGTTCGCGTCCTGCGGCCAGGTGACGGCGTAGCCGAAGTGCATGACGCTCCACGCCTCCTTGGCGTAGTACGTCTCGTCGAACTCGATGTACTGCGGCATGTTGAGGTGCGGGAAGCGGATGATGAACGCGACGACCGTCAGCAGCGCCGTCACGAGCCAGCTGAGCGGTTCGTCCCGACGCAGGGGCAGATCGTCGCGCAGCCGCTCGACGGTGCTCCAGGAGCCGCCCCAGGTGCGGGGCAGGTTCTTGCTGGGATGGAACGCGGGTCGCCAATCCAGCCAGGCGCGGAAGCTTCGTCGGGCAGGCGCGGGCGCGGTGGCAGTCACCCGCCCATTCTACGGGCCACGCGCTCCGTGTCACGCGGGTGAGTCCATGGGTGTCGCCATGTTTCAGGCATGATTGATGGCGATGGATCACGAACAGACACACATGGCGGGCCGCCTGGTGCTGGCCGGAACCCCGATCGGCGACAGCCGTGACGCCTCGGAGGCGCTGCGGACGGCGCTGGCGAAGGCCGAGATCATCGCTGCCGAGGACACCCGACGCCTGCGGACGCTGCTGGCCCGGCTGGGCGTGGCGACGCAGGCCGAGCTGATCAGCTATTTCGAGGGCAACGAGGACGTGCGCACGCCCGGCCTGGTCGAGATGCTGCGCGGCGGTCGGGACGTGCTGCTGGTCACCGATGCGGGTATGCCCAGCGTGAGTGATCCGGGATATCGGCTGGTCAGGGCCTGTATCGATGCCGGGATCGCGGTGAGCGCGCTGCCCGGGCCGTCCGCGGTGCTGACGGCGTTGGCCGTCAGCGGCTTGCCGGTCGACCGGTTCTGCTTCGAGGGTTTCCTGCCCCGCAAGGACGCCGCACGGTCGGCCCGCCTGGCCCAGCTGGCGGACGAACCGCGCACCATGGTGTTCTTCGAGGCGCCGCACCGGCTGGCCTCGATGCTGGCGGGTCTGGCGCAGGCCTTCGGCGCGCAGCGCACCGCTGCGGTGTGCCGCGAGCTGACCAAGCCGCACGAGGAGGTCGTGCGTGGCGGTCTGGGTGAGCTGGCCCAGTGGGCCGTCGATGGCGCGCGCGGCGAGATCACGATCGTCGTCGCGGGCGCGGATCCGGCCGACCTCGCGGCGTCCGGGCTGGAGCGGGCGCTGCGTGCCGTCACGACGGCGATGGACGCCGGCGTGCCACTGTCGGCGGCGGTGGCGCAGGTGGCCGCGGCGACCGGGGTCCCCCGGCGCGGGCTGTACCAGGCGGCTGTGACCGCGCGGGCGGAGCGATCGAAGGAGCAGACCGCATGAGCATCGCAGACACCATCGCCGCGCTCGGGCTGCCGGATCTGCCGGAGCCCTTGCCGCGCCCGGTCATCGACTCGCACACGCACATGGACGCCACGCAGGAGGCATCGGGGCTGGTCGTCGCCGACAACCTGGCGGCGGCCCGGGCCGTGGGCATCACCCGGGTGGCGCAGGTCGGTTGCGACCTGGACGATTCCACCTGGGCGGCGAGCCTGGCGTCGTCCACCCCGGGCGTCATCGCATGTGTGGCGCTGCACCCAAACACGGCCGCGCGGCACGACGACGCCGAGCTCGACCGCCAGCTTGCGCAGATCGAGGCGCTGGCGGCGTCCGGACCCCACGTGCGCGGGGTCGGTGAGACGGGCCTGGATTACTACCGCACCCGTGATGACGACGCCCGGGCCCGGCAGCGGCGCTCGTTCGCCGCGCACATCGGCATCGCGGCTCGGCTCGGGCTGACGCTGGCGATTCACGACCGGGATGCGCACGACGACGTGCTGGCCGTGCTCGACCAGCAGGCGTCACAGGGCGTGCGCGCGCCGCGCGTCATCATGCACTGCTTCTCGGGGGATGCCGCGTTCGCACAGGCCTGCCTGGCGCGCGGCGCGTTCCTCAGCTTCTCCGGAGTGGTGACGTTCGCCAATGCCCGCGCGCAGCAGGAGGCGTTGGATGTCGTCCCGCTCGACCGCGTGCTGGTCGAGACGGATGCGCCGTACCTGACGCCCATGCCGTGGCGCGGACGGTGGAATGCGCCGTATCTGGTGCCGCACACCGTCCGGTTCATCGCCCGGCGCCGCGGTGTCGGGTTGGACGAGCTGTGCGACATGCTGAGTGCCAATGCGGTCGCGGCCTATGGCGGCGCGTGGGACGAGGATGTGGTCGCATGACGGGGCCTCTGCTCGGCCCGGGCGATGTGCGGGCGTTGGCCGCATCGATCGGGCTGCGGCCCAGCAAGCGCCGCGGCCAGAACTTCGTGGTGGATGCCAACACCGTGCGCCGCATCGTCGCCCTGTCGGGTGTTGGCGCGGGCGATCGCGTGCTGGAGGTCGGGCCCGGGCTCGGCTCGCTGACGTTGGGCCTGCTGGAGGCCGGTGCGGACGTCACCGCGATCGAGATCGAGCCGGAGCTGGCGCGGCTGCTGCCGTCCACGGTGGCGGAGCGCCAGCCGGACGCGGTCGCACGGCTGCGGGTCGTGTGCGCGGACGCGTTGGATGTCACGGCGCTGCCCGGGCCGGCGCCCACGCGGGTGGTGGCCAACCTGCCGTACAACGTGGCCGTGCCGGTGCTGCTGTCGCTGCTGGCCCGGTTCGACTCGTTGGAGGGCGGGCTTGTCATGGTGCAGCTGGAGGTCGCCGACCGGCTGGTTGCCCCGCCCGGCTCGAAGGTGTACGGCGTGCCCAGCGCCAAGCTGGCGTGGTACGCGGCGGCGTCCCGGGCCGGGACCGTCCCGGCCAGCGTGTTCTGGCCCGTGCCCAACGTGGAGTCGGGCCTGGTGCGTCTGGTGCGGACGGCACCGCCGTCCACCACCGCCCCGCGCGAGGCGGTGTTCGCCGTGGTGGATGCCGCCTTCGCACAGCGGCGCAAGATGCTGCGGGCCGCCCTGTCCGGCCTGTTCGGCAGCTCGGCGGCGGCCTGTGTGGCGCTGGAGCGGGCCGGCGTGGATCCGTCCGTCCGCGGCGAGACGCTGGACATCGCGGCGTTCGCCCGCATCGCCGAGCAAGCCTGATCTCGGGGTCGAGGTGAGGACGCGCCGGGCCGTGGAAGACCGACGTCCTCATGAGGTACGTTGATGGCATGAGCAGCCATGCGGCCGGCCAGGACGACGCCGATCCCGGCGCCGTGCGGGTGCGCGTGCCCGCCAAGGTCAACCTGGCGCTGCGCGTCGGCCCGCGCGGTGCGGACGGATATCACCGCCTGCGCACCGTTTTCCAGGCGCTGTCGCTGTTCGACGAGCTGGAGGCGGTCGAGGCGCCCGACGGCGTGATCGATCTCACCGTGACGGGGGAGGGCGCCGACCTGGTGCCCACCGATGGCACCGATCTGGCCGTGCGGGCCGCGGTGCTGCTGCGCGAGCGGTACGGCAGCCCCGAACTGGGGGCGCATCTGCACCTGGTCAAGTCGATTCCGGTGGCGGCCGGGCTCGCGGGCGGATCGGCCGATGCGGCCGGCTCGCTGCTGGCGTGCTCGGTGCTGTGGGATCTGGACACCGATCCGGCCTCACTGGGCGCCTTGGCGTCCGAGCTGGGGGCGGATGTCCCGTTCGCCCTGCTGGGCGGGACGGCGCTGGGGACGGGGCGGGGCACGCAGCTGATGCCGCTGCTGACCCGCGGGCGCTATCACTGGGCGCTGGCGTTCGCCGATGTGGGCCTGTCCACGGCGGCCGTGTTTGCACAGTTCGACCGAGCCGGCGTCGTCGAGTTGCCGCCGTTGCCCGAGGGCCTGTTGCAGGCGTTGGCAAGCGGGGATGTGCCCCAGGTGGGGCGCCGTCTGGCCAACGATCTGCAGCGTACGGCGCTGAGCATGCGCGCTGAGTTGCTGGCGACGCTGCGGTTCGGTGCGGGCCTAGACGGCGTGCTCGGCGCGGTGCTGTCGGGGTCGGGGCCGACGTGCGCGTTCCTGTGTGCGGACGCCCGTGCAGCCAAGGTTGTCGCCGACCGCTTGGGCCAGCTGCCGTCCGTGCGGGCCGCCGAGGTGGCCGTCGGGGCCGCGCCCGGCGCCCAGTTGCTCAGCTGAGGCTCTCAACTTTCCAAGAGTGACCGTCGTCGGCTACGCTTGTGAGGCTGTCCGCGCGAGCGGGCCGCAATGGTGGCTGTAGCTCAGTTGGTAGAGCATCAGATTGTGGTTCTGAGGGTCGCCGGTTCAAGCCCGGTTAGCCACCCCGAGGATGAGCAGGTCCAAACGCGAAGCGTTTGAGACCTGCGAAGACGAAGGGGTTGAAGGCGCACAGCGCCAATCACCCCGAGGATCAAGGGGTTGAAGGCGCACAGCGCCTCTGTGCCCCGACAAGGGATGTCCGTTCTGTGGGATGTTCGGGGTGTCAGTGTCGGAATGCGACTGTCCGGGGGATAATGGAGCCACGGGCATACGATCCGATGGAGGTCGGTCGATGAGCAACACCGCCAAAGGCACGCCGGTCGTACGCAGTGCGACCCCGGCCAGGTCGGGCGTGTTCGCATCCGTCCGGGCCTGGTGGCACACGCCGCCGCAGACGATGACCATCAACGGCAACGGCGGCGCTGTCGGCGTCGGATCGCGCGGCAGTCGAGCTCGGCAGTCTGTTCCGATCCCGAGCTGAGCCGCTCGGCGATGACTCCTCATGCCTGTTTGGGGCAGATCGAACCGTTGACACGCCTGGTGTCGCGTCTGCTCGCCGATGACATGGGATGGGTCCGTCGGCGCGTGGAGGATCTCTACTTCGATTTCCGTGCCGGCGAGACGCGCAAGGTGTCCCTCGACATCGACATGGACGATCTGCGGGATCGGGCCACAGCGGCCGACTGGCCTGGCCCGACGATCCCCATCCCGCTGGGCTGGATGGAGAAGGGGCTCACCACCGATCTGAGCGTGCTGCTGGACGGCGGCCCCCTGTCGGTGTGGCGGCGGCACCGCGATTCCGACATGGGCTGTGCGGCGATCGTTGCGGCGCTGCCCGATGCGGTGCGCGAACTGGATCTGACGCCGGCGCGCATCGAGGGTGTCCACCGCATCTGCTACGCCATGCCGACCTCGGACGACGTCGCCATGGTGCAGGCCGCGCAGGTGCCGTCGCTGTGGCGGGAGTGCCTGGCGACCGGCGACCTGGATTGGTTGCTGCGCTGCTGCGACCTGTATCCCGGTTTCAGCGAGCGGCTGCGGCTGCACACGCTGAACTTCATGCCCATCGTGGAGCTGCCGCGGCGCTATGGCGAGGAGGACGGGCGCAGCCCCATCGTCAAGTTCGACATCCTGACCGGGCCGGTCGGATGGCATGCTCCCGTCTTCCAGCCGTTCCTGACCGGGCCGATTCCCATCACCGTGCGGATCATGCGCGATCTGGAGGCGCAGAGCGAGCACCTGCACCTGCACCTGCCCGAGGGGCTGGAGATGGCGGGGTTGCCCTGGGCGCAGATCGCGGCGGATCCGGGCCAGACTCCGGACGAATTCGACGCGGACGAGCCGGTGGGGTCGGCGGCGTCCATGTGCCTGATCGGCTGGGATTCGGCGACGGTCTACCGCGCGCAGCGGATCGGCGCCCAGGACTACGCGCTGACGTTCCCCCTGCTGCCGCGGCTGGAGGGGTTTGCCACCAAGGCACTGGCGGCTCTGCTGGCGACCGCGGTGCCGATCCTGGGGCTGCTGCTGGGCTGCATCCTGGGCCGGGGTTTGCCGTCGCTGCTGGGGTCGCTGTCCGAACAGACGGCGGCCGCCCTGATCCTGCTGGGGGCCAGCCTCATCTCCGGCTATGCGGTCAGCGACGCGCGGGCGATGGTTCTCACCTCGCCCAGCAAGGTGATCACGGCCGGCGTGATCGCCGGCATCGTGGCGTCCATCTGGGTGCTCATCGGCGGGACGGTGCTGGGCGGCCTGGACGCCCGCTGGGCGGACGCCGTCATCTTGGCCGCGGCGCTGCTGGTGGAGCTCTTCGCCATCGCCTGCGTGTCCGTGGCGATTCGCACGAGCCATCGGATCCGCCGTGAAGTGGCGGGCGTGCGTGGCCGGACGATGCCGCTGGAGGTCAGGCCGTCCGTCGACTGACGCGGCGTCCTCAGTCGCGCCCGGCCTTGCGGGACAGCCCCGCGGCGACCAGTGCTGCGAACCAGGCTACGCTGATCGGCAGCCACAGCGACTGGCTCATCGCCGGCGAGAAGCGGTCGACGAACCAGGTGAACAGTGCGGGAATCTGGTGCAGCTGCATCATCAGCTGGGTCAGGTCGACGTTCGAGAACGAGTGCGGCAGCTGCCCGGCGACCTGCGCCGGCACCTGGGGCAGCGGCGGGGCGGACAGGTGGGCGGTGATGCGGTCGTTCATCAGCGTGGCGACGCAGGCCGAGCCGAGCACGGCGCCGATCTGACGCACGGTGTTGTAGATGCTGACGCCGGCCCCGGCCTCGTGCGGGGGCAGGTGCCGGGTCGCGGAGACCGACAGCGGCGACCAGATCATCGCGTTGCCGACGCCGATGACCGCCGAGGCGACCAAAGCGAGGGGCACGAGGTCCTGCGTCGGTGTCGCCAGGTGGGACAGCCACAGCAGGCCCAGCGACCAGATGACCAGGCCGGCCGGTGAGATGATGCGCGCGCCGAGCCGGTGGATCAGCTTGGCGCCGATGAGCGGAGACAGCACGCCGGCCACGACGGCCATGGGCAGCAGGAACAGCGCGGAGCGCTCGGCGGAGTAGCCGCGGGCGATCTGCAGGTAGTACAGCACCGGCAGCGGCATGGACGACACGACGAAGCCGACGCAGGTGATGGCTGCGCATGCAACGGCGAAGTCGCGGTGGCGGAACAGGCGCATCGGGACGAGCGGCGCGTCCGTCCCCTTGATCTGGTAGATGACGAAGCAGGCGAGCACGATGATGCCGGCTCCGATGAGTTCCCAGATCGTGATGGGGCCCCAGACCCGTCCCCAGTCGTGCGTCGAACCCTCCTGGATGCCGAACACGAGCAGGAACAGGCCAATGCCCGAGATGACGGTGCCCAGCCAGTCGAACGTGGGCCGCGCGGTGGGCAGGCGGGGCACGAAGATGCCCGACAGGATGAGCCCGACGATGCCCACCGGCACGTTGACCCAGAAGATCCAGTGCCAGCCCAGGTGGTCGACCAGCACGCCGCCGAGCAGCGGTGCGATGAGCATCGCGACGCCCGACACCGCGCCCCACAGCCCCATGGGTGCGCCGCGCTTGGCGGGCGGGAACATGCGGACGATCATGGCCTGCGTCTGGGGTGTCATCAGCGCGCCGCCGACGCCTTGCAGCACCCGCATGCCGATCAGCACGCCGATGGTGGTGGACAGGCCGCAGCCCAGCGACGCGAGGGTGAACAGCAGCATGCCCAGCATGAAGATGTTCTTCTGCCCGAAGCGGTCGCCCAGGCGCCCGGACACCAGCAGCGGCACGGCGATGGCCAGCATGTACGCGCTGGTGACCCAGATGGTGGCCGTCAGCGACGTGTTGAGCTTCTCCTGGATCGTCGGGTTGGCCACCGAGACGATCAGCGAGTCGGTCATCAGCATGAAGAAGCCGATCAGCATCGACCACGTCGCGGCCCAGGGGCGCGTGCCTGGCGGCAGCTGTGGCTGGCCGTGGTACGCGACCGTCGTGGGCGGGGTGGGGACGACGGGGGTGGACGGCTCAGGCATGGGCGGCTCCGGTCTGCTCGTGGGGACACACGGGTCGCAAGTCTACCGCGGCCGCGCTAAACGGCCGCCGGGACGTCGGCGACGGTTTCGTATCTCACTAGCTGAGACAGCGTGAAAGCGCCTGGCATCGCATCGCCGGACGGGCCACCTGTTGACAAGCGGAAGTACATGTCTGTAAGTAGTGCCGGGCTAGCTGTCAAGACGACACGCCGATTTCCGTCCAAAATGTGAGATTGCCTCTTGACATGCCTCGGCGGGTCCGGTAGAAATAGAGCACGCCGATCCGCAAGGCTCGGCGAGCCGATCCGGAAGGCGCGGCCGGCGATGCCGCAAGGCGTCGCAGCAACGCCGTCCGGACAGGCGCAAGCTCGACAATCGGGGCCTTACTCCCGTCGAATCCATCGCGTCAGCGATCGTGCAGCGACAGGGGAGCCGCCTGGGACAGGCAGGGGGCCAGCGAGTCGAGTGGCCGCGGGGAGAGCGTCCCGGCTCCCGGCAAGAACAGAGGCCCGAACCAACCCATACTTGGTTCGGGCCTCGTCTTGCCTGCTCCCTTGATTATGCCTGCGCGGCGATGGCACGCCGTGCCGACACGCCGTGCGGCGGTGTTCGATCTGTGTCCCTGAGGTCGTCTCGGAGGGTGGTCCGTTCGCTCTGTGCTGAAAACGCACATGTATATGCACCTGAATGCCCCTTGATGCCACACAACGGCCTCCAATGTGTCAAACTGTGAAAATGAGCATGGATCAGCGCAAGGGAGCGCCCAGGATCCGGATGACGGGGGCGCAGCGCCGGGAGCAGTTGATCGTCGTCGCTCGGGCCCTTTTCGCGGAGCGCGGCGTGGACGGCACGACGGTGGAGGAGATCGCCGCCGCGGCCCAGGTGAGCAAGCCTGTGGTGTACGAGCATTTCGGCGGCAAGGAAGGGCTGTACGCGGTCGTCGTCGATCGCGAGGTCCGGCGCGTGGGGGAGCTGATCATGGCGGTGATCGCGCTGCCGGGGCTCAACTCGCGCGAGCTGATCGAGCGGGGCTCCCTGGCCATGCTCGACTACATCGACGAGTGCCCCGACGGCTTCCGGATCATCAGCCGCGACTCGTCCGTCGCCGCATCGGCCGGCACGTTCGCCAGCCTGCTGTCGGACGTCGCGCGGCAGATCGACAGCATCCTGCGTGCGCCGATGACGCGCCGCGGCTTCGACCCGCAGCTGATCCGGCCGTTCAGCCAGGCGATCGTGGGCATGGTCGCCTCGGCGGGACAGATCTGGCTGGAGACCCGGCAGCCCGACAAGCGCGTCCTGGCCGCGCAGCTGACCAACCTGGCCTGGAACGGCCTGGCCCGGCTGGAACTCGACCCCCTGTCGTCGTCCTAAAGGCTGACGATCAGGTCGTACGCCAGCTTGGCCTCCACGGCCACCAGCGCGACCAGGAAGACGCGGCGGATGAACTGGTTGCCGTGCACGATCGCCATGCGCGAGCCGAGCGCACCACCGACCAGGTTGGCGATCGCCATGCAGGCGCCCAGTCGCCACAGCACGTGGCCCTGCATGCCGAAGACCACCAGCGCCGCCGCGTTGGTCGCCAGGTTGGCGAGCTTGCTCATCGTGGTCGCCTCCAGGAAGCCGTACCCCAGCAGCGTCACGAAGCCGATCACCAGGAAGATGCCGGTGCCCGGGCCGACCAGCCCGTCCCACACTCCGCAGATCAGCCCCAGGCAGCCGGCCAGGATCCAGTAGGCCGGCGTGCCGACGTGCCGCAGCTGCGTGCGTTGGCCGAGCTGGGGCTTGCGCCACGTGTACAGGCCCACGGCGGCGACCGCGACGATGATGATCGGCGTGAACGCCACGCGGGGCAGGTAGCCGATCAGATGTGCGCCGAGCGTCGAACCGGCGTAGGCGGTCACCGCGACCAGCACCGTGACGGGCCAGCGGATGCGCACCGTGCGGACGTACGTGGCGCTGGCGATGGCCGTGCCCGCGATCGCGGCGAGCTTGTTGGTGCCCGCCACGGTGGGCACGGGGGTGCTGGACGGCAGTCCGATCAGCAGCGCCGGCAGCTGGATGACGCCGCCACCGCCCACGACCGAATCGACCCAGCCCGCGGCGAACGCCGCCAGGCACAGAGCGAGCACCACGCCGAGGGGGACGGCGTCGATCATGGGCACCCCCTGCCCGGTGGATGGATCAGTTATCGGCTGCCGACTCGGGCGACAACCCCGTCAGCGAACCCTGGCATGCCTGCGCGGCGCGATGGGCCTGCTCGCTGGTCGGGCCGGGCTCGGGCACGAAGACGGTGGCGCGGTAGTACGTCAGCTCCTCGATCGACTCCTGGATGTCGGCCAGGGCGCGGTGGTGGCCCAGCTTCGCCGGAGCCTGGTAGAAGGTCTTCGGGTACCAGCGCCGCGCCAGCTCCTTGATGGTGCTGACATCGATGTTGCGGTAGTGCAGGTAGCTCTCCAGCTCGGGCATGTCGAGGGCCAGGAACGACCGGTCGGTGCCGATGGTGTTGCCGGCCAGCGGCGCCTTCCCCGCCTCGGGTATCCACTCGCGCACGTACGCCAGCACCTGCTGCTCGGCTTCGCGCATCGTCAGCGTGGACGCACGGATCTCGTCCAGCAGCCCGGATGTGGTGTGCATGGTGCGCACGAAGTCGCCCATGCCCGCCAGTTTCTCCTCGGAGGTGGAGATGATCAGGTCGAGGCCGTCGCCCAACACGTTGAGTTCGCCGTCCGTGACCAGCACCGCAACCTCGACCAGGGTGTCCTTGGTCAGGTCAAGCCCGGTCATCTCGCAGTCGATCCACACCACCTTGTCGTTCATGGAGACTTACTTTAGCCCCGGGCTGCCATGATCGCGCCGCCGCCATCGGAGCCGCGCGTGGCGCACAATGGGGTATATGGTGCAGATGTCACGGGACAGGTTCGAGCGGTTGGTCGAGGATGCCCTGGACGAGATCCCCGACGACATCGCTGCTCAGATCGTCAATGTGGCCATTCTGGTCGAGGATGAGCCCCCCGACGATGAGCCGGACGATCTGCTGGGGCTGTACGACGGCGTGGCGCTGACCGAGCGCGACGGCTGGGCCGAGTACGGCCAGCTGCCCGACCGGATCTTCGTCTTCCGCAACCCGATCCTGGACATCTGCGACACGCAAGAGGATGTCGTGCGCGAGGTGCGCATCACCGTGCTGCACGAGATCGGCCACTATTTCGGGCTGGACGAAACCCGCATCCACGAACTCGGGTGGGGTTAGGGGACGGACGAGAGCAGGCCGTCGCGGTAGGCCAGCAGCACGGCCTGGGTGCGGGTCATCGGCCGGTCGGCCGATTCGGGGCTGATCCGGGGCAGAACCGGCCGGATGACCGATGGTCTCAGATGCGGGCGTTGAACCGGATGGTGCGGTTACAGTGCAGCGATCTGCTCCATCCCAGGCCGCGACGGCCGAAGGCGACCGGCACGGCGATCCACGATGCGAGGATCAGCAGCACGCCCACGATGATGCTGGCCGCCATCAGCCCGGCCTTGACCGGCGGTGCGATGCGCAGGACAGTCATGCCCGACGGGCTCTGGCAGGCGATGGTGTACGTGCCGTCCGTGGGGGTGGTGAACGACCAGGCCAGGGAGTAGTTGTCGACGACCGTCGCGCCGGGGGCGTGGCTCGTCTGGGGCACCGAGGCTCCGGTCGGGTCGATGACGCTGCACGTGGCGAGCATGCCCCGTTCGACCCAGATGCCTTGCTCCAGGCCGCTGGCGAGTTTCGTGGTCACCGGCTGGCCGTTCGTCGAGGCGGTCATCGGTTGGGTGAACGAGGTCGCGGAGTACACCGCGCCCACCACGATGATGGCGACGCCGATCAGTGTGCCCACCACGGCCAGGATCACCATCAATGCGATCCGCGGGCGCGGCGACGTCTTGGGCGTGACCGGCGGGCGTGCGTCGAAGGCCGCATCGGGGCCGTACACCTGGTCGATCGCCGGCGTTTCGACTGCCGGGGCAGTGGAGTCGCGCCCGACCAACTCGTCCAGGCTCACGCGGTACAGATCGGCCAGTGCGATGAGCAGGGCCGTGTCGGGCACGGCGCGTCCGGTCTCCCACTTCGAAACGGCCTGGCGGCTGATGTGGACGGCATCGGCCACGTCCTGCTGCGACATGGCGTGCAGCGTGCGCAACTGTGTTAAGCGTTGGGCGAGATCCATGACGGGGTCCTTCCTTCTGGGTGTCAGCCTAGCGATAGGTAACGGTCCACGGCCGCAACTAGCGGTTGCATTCCCGCTACGATGGCGGTGAAGGGGGACGCAGTGGCAGGCGAACCGGGAATCAGCATGGTCACCACGGGGCAGTTCGACGGCAAGGCCGTGTGCCGCGACGGGCGCGGCCTGTACGTCGGCATCTGGGGCCGCGGCGTGCGCAACCCGCGGCTGAACGCCGACACGGTCGCATCGTACGAGGTGGTCGAGCTTCCCGCATCGGCGCAGGCCAGCACCGGGACTTTCCTCGGAGTGCCCGTGCACGGCGGGAACACGGTCGTCGGTCGCCTCAGTGCCGCACGCAGGCCGGTGGTCGTCGTCCGGATGACCTGGAAGGACGGTCGCACGAGCGTCCTGCTGTTGGAACAGGACGACTTTGACCTGCTCGCGCGTGATGTGCGGCCCGGGTGGGAATCGAACCCACGCACAACAGATTAGAAGGCTGCTGCTCTATCCCCTGAGCTACCGGGCCTGGCACTGGACATTGTATGTCGCCGCGGGCGCCGCTCGGTCTCGGCAGACTTCGGACGACGGTGCGGGGTCAGCCGGCGATGTTAGGCTGACCAGCGCATACCCGCGTCGTCGCGAGAGGAGGGGGCGATGGCTGCGTCCGGACGCGATCGGCGCCCGCTCACCGCGCGCGACCTGGCGCTGATCGCGGTCTTCGCCGGGCTGACCGCGGCGTTCGGGCTGGTGCCGGCCATCTACCTGCCCATCTCGCCGGTGCCCATCACGGCGCAGTCGCTGGCCGTCTTGCTGACCGGGGCGATCCTGGGGCCCGGACGGGGTGCCGCCGCGCAGGTGCTGTTCATGGCGCTGGTCGCCGTCGGGCTGCCGCTGCTGTCGGGCGGACGCGGCGGTCTGGGCGTCTTCGTGGGGCCCACGGTCGGCTTCTTCGTGGCGTTTCCCGTGGTGGCGGCGCTGGTCGGCTGGCTGACGTGGCGGTGCGGCGCCCCGTACGTGCTGTGGCGCGGGCTGGTCGTCATGGTGGTGGGCATGATCGTCATGGATGTGCTCGGCGTGCTGGGCCTGATGGCCGTCACTCGCCTGTCTTTGGGGCCCGCGCTGTTGAGCGGCGTGGTGCCCTTCCTGCCCGGTGATCTGGTCAAGTGCGTGCTGGCGGGGTTGGTGGCCCGGGGTGTTCACGCCGGGTATCCCGGTCTGTTGTCCGGGCGACGGAGGCGGGGGCGGCGATGATCGACGTCCGGGGCGTCAGTCACACCTTCGACGCGGGCACGCCGGCGGCGCATGCCGTGCTGCACGACGTCACGGTGCAGCTGAGCGAGCACCGCATCGGCATCATCGGGCACAACGGGTCGGGCAAGTCCACCTTCGTCCGCATGCTCGACGCGCTGATCGTGCCGACGCGGGGCAGTGTCATCGTGGACGGCGCTGACACGGCCAAACAGGCGGCCGCGGTGCGGCGGCGCACCGGATTCCTGTTCACCGATCCCGACGACCAGATCATCATGCCCACCGTGCGCGAGGACGTCGCCTTCGGCCTGCGCCGCCTCAAGCTTTCGCGGGATGAGGTCGATGCCCGGGTGTCCGCGCAGCTGGAGCGGTTCGGGCTGGCCCGATGTGCCGATCGGCCCGCGCATCTGCTGTCGGGCGGGCAGAAGCAGGTGCTGGCGCTGGCGTCCGTGCTGATCACGGCGCCGGAACTGCTGATCATGGACGAGCCGACCACGCTGCTCGACCTGCGCAACCAGCGCATGTTTGCCGATCTGATCACCGGGCTCGACCAGATGGTCGTGTTGGCCACGCACCAGCTCGACCAGGTGGCGGGGTTCGATCGGGTGTTGTGCTTCCACGAGGGACGGCTGGTCGCCGATGGCGCGCCGGACGAGGTCGTGGCGGCCTACCGGAAGCTGATGGATCGTCCGTACGGGCTGGATGACCTGTGATCGGCCTCTATCAGCCGGGGAGCAGCTGGCTGCACCGGACGCCCGCGGCGGCCAAGCTGTTCGGGCTCGTCGTCTGCGCCGTGGCCGCCGTGCTGGCCCAGCGCTGGCCGGTGGGGGCGGGCGTGCTGGTGATCGCGGTCATCGCCGGATATCTGAGCGCAGGCCTGGGCTGGCGCGTGCTGGGGCGCCAGCTGCGTCCGGTCTGGGCGCTGCTGGTGTTCACCGCGGCGATGAATCTGTTGGCGCACGCCTGGTGGCGGGCGCTGACGCTGCCGGCGACCATCGCGTGCCTGGTGGGGCTGGCCGCGCTGGTTACGCTGACGACGCCCACGTCCGCCCTGGTGGATGCGCTCGTCGCGGCCGTCACGCCGCTGCGTCGCGTCGGCGTGCATCCGCAGCGCGTGGGGCTCATGCTGTTGCTCGGCGTGGGGTGTGTCCCGCTGCTGGCCGGGCTCGTGGCGCGCATCCGCGAGGCCCAGATCGCCCGCAGTGGGTCGTTCAGCCTGGGGGCGTTCGCGGCGCCGCTGGTCATCGCGGCGATCCGCCAGGCGGACGCGCTGGGGGAGGCCCTGGTGGCCCGAGGGGTGGACGACGAGGCGGAGGGGACGCCGTGAGCCGTCCAGACCCCCGCGGCGAAACCGTGTGTCTGCTGTGGTGATTCTGTGTCGGATCGCTCGTACCTCGGCAATGGCAGACCTGGGCAGTAAGCTACCTGACATGTCTGTCGCGTCCGCCGAGGTGGCGAAATCCGCCGCCGAGGTGAAGTCCGTGGACGCCATCGCGCGCCGCAACCGCCGCCTGGCGGGGCTTCCGCGCGAGATGGATCCGCGACAGACGTGGCTGCAGCGCAAGCTGGCCGGCCCTCAGCTGTGGATCGTGATCGGTGCACTGACCGTGTACGTCCTCGGTCTGTGGCATTTCTATCGCCTTGAGAGTTCGCTGACGATGCAGCAGATCGCCGAGGCCACGCAGAAGGCGGGCAACCCGACGACGCTGACGATCAGCCAGTTCAACGAGGCGCTGTGGAGCGTCATCTTCCACTTCGACGTCGGTGCCTACGGCGTCAAGCTCGCGCCGGGTGCGCTGTGGACGCTGCTGTTCTGGATCGTCGTGTTCTGCCTGCTCGACCGGCTGCGTCCCACGCCTCCATCGGCGAAGGTGGTGGCGCTGGGCTGGGGGATCTGCGGGGCTCCGCTCATCGCGCTGTACGTCAACACGTGGGTCAGCACCCTGGTCTCGTACACCGTCCGGATCGATCCGTCGAGCGACCCCCGCCCCGCCGTCTTCATCGCTCCGTTCGTGGAGGAGGCCAGCAAGGCGCTGATCGTCTTCGCGCTCGCCATCGCCTTGCGTCATCGCCTGGTGACGCCGTTCCAGGTGATCGGTCTGGCGGGGCTGTCGGCGGCAGGGTTCGCGTTCACTGAGAACATCACGTACTACCTGCCGCAGTACCTGTCCGCCACCAAGATCATCGGCACTGATCCGGCGCAGGTGATGGATCAGGCGATGTGGCTGCGCGGCGTCTGTACGTGCTTCGGACACCCCCTGTTCACCGCGATGACCGCCGTCGGCATCGTCATGGGCATCCGGGTGCACAGCCGTCTGGTGCGCATCCTGTGCCCGCTGGCCGGATACCTGGTCGCCGCGACGCTGCACATGGTGTTCAACGGCTTCAGCTCGCTCGGGGCGTCCGCGTCCGTCCTCGTCATCGGCGGGCTCGTGTTGATCGTGATGGGCTTGTTCTGGCTGTGGCGACAGCTGGCCAAGGAGCGGGCCACCATCGCGTGGCGGTTGGACGACTACGTCCGCATGGGCTGGCTGCAGTCGTCGGATCCGCTGATCTTCAACCGGATCGGCTATCGAGCCAAGCTTGGCCTGGCCGGGCTGCTGCGTGGACGGCGCGTGTGCAAGGCGACGATCACGCTGATCGCCGCCATCACCGAGCTGGCCTATCTGCGCGCCGCCATGGTGGACGGGCTGGTGGACGAGCCCGGTCTCGTGCGTGAGCGGGAGCTGCTGATCGACATCCGTGCGCTGCGCGGCATCGCGCTGGACGATCCGGCCAACCTGTCCGTCAAGCCGCCGACATGGCATCCGGTCACGCGCCTGCGTGCGGCCTGGACGCGCCTGCAGAACCGTCGGCATTTCGCCCCGCCGTCCGGGGTGCCGGCATACCCGCCGGCGCGCCCTGTGCAGCCCGGCTACCGTCCCGTCCAGCAGTATCCCGGCCCGCCCCGCTCGGCGTATCCCGCCGGCGTCTACACGGGAGGCGGGGCCGTCGGACGGCCCAACCGGTACTGAACTCTCCTGCGGTGTGGAGCCGCACGGAATGGCTGTTTTCGTGCGAGACTGACAAATGGTTGCGTGTGCTTACCCGCATGCGGGGCCATCGCAGCACGGGGGAGGAGGCACGGTGGCCGAGGATGGACGCCTGGTCGATGCGCTGGCTCAGCTGCGCGACGTGCTCGAACTCGTGCGCCTGCCGCTGGGGTTGCCCGGAGCCGTCGAACAGCAGGACGCGGCGGCCGCGATGGCCAGCCAGCTCGGCGACTACATCATTCCCCGTTTGACGACGCTGGATGCCCCGCTGCTCGCCGTGGTGGGTGGCTCGACGGGCGCCGGCAAGTCGACGCTGGTCAACTCGTTGCTCGGGCGCCCGGTGAGCGCGCCCGGCGTGATCCGTCCCACGACCAAGTCACCTGTGCTCGTCCACAATCCCGCCGACGAGCACTGGTTCGCCGATGAGCGGGTGCTGCCCGGGCTGGTGCGCACGCAGTCGCCCGGCACCGGGCCGTCCTCGCTGCAGCTCGTCGCCGAACCGACGCTGCCGCCGGGCCTGGCCCTGCTCGACGCCCCCGACATCGATTCGGTCGTCGACGCCAACCGCAAGCTGGCCGCCCAGCTGCTGCAGGCCGGCGACATGTGGCTGTTCGTCACGTCGGCAGCGCGATATTCCGACGCCGTGCCGTGGGAATTCCTGCGCGCGGCCGCGGCACGGCAGGCGGCCGTCGCGGTCGTGCTCGACCGGGTGCCGGTGCCGGCGCTGGACGCGGTGCGCGACGACCTGCAGCGCATGATGACCGAGGCGGGGCTCGCCGATGCCCCGCTGCTCGTGGTGCCGGAGTCGTCGGTCGATGCGCAGGGGCTGCTGCCCGATGAGGTCGTGGCACCGACGCGGCGCTGGCTGGCCACCTTGGCGGCCGACACGGGGCGGCGCCAGCTGGTCGTGGTGCGCACGCTGGACGGGGCCATCACCGCGCTGATCCGGGCGACCGAGCTGGTGGCGGACGCGGCGCTGGCGCAGGTGGGGGCGCTGCAGGGGCTCCAGTCGGATGCGGCCAGCGCGTACCGCGACGCGGCCGTCGCGGTGTCGTCCCAATCGGGCGATGGCACGTTGCTGCGCGGCGAGGTGCTGTCGCGGTGGCACGACTTCGTGGGCACGTCTGCGTTCGTCAAGCGCATCGACCAGGGCGTCTCGTGGGTGCGCGACCGGCTCAGCACCGTGTTGGGCGCCAAGGCCGACGACGGCCGGCAGACGCAGGAGGCGGCGCAGGCCAGCCTGGAGGCGCTGCTCATCGAGGCCGGCTCGTCGGCGACCGAGCGCGCGGCGCAGGCGTGGCGGGCCAACCCGGTCGGTCGCGACCTGATGGCTGCACACCCCGAGCTGGCGACCGTCTCGCCGGAGTTTCCGGACGCGGTGCGCCGCATGATCCGGGCGTGGCAAAACGATGTGCTGGAGCTGGTGGCCGATGAGGGCCGCGGCAAGCGACAGGGCGCGCGCATCGCCGCCACCGGCGTCAACGTGGTGGGCGCGGCCCTGATGCTGGTCATCTTCGCGAACACGGGCGGGGTGACCGGCGCCGAGCTGGGCGTCGCCGGAGGCACGACCGTGGTGGCCCAGAAGCTGCTGGAGTCGATCTTCGGGGATGAGGCCGTGCGCCGACTGGCCAAGACCGCCAAGGTGGCGCTGGACGCCCGCGTCGAGGCGCTGCTGGCGGGTGAACTGGTGCGATTCGATACCGTGGCCACGCAGCTGCAGGTTTCGGCGACGTTGCCCGATGACCTGACGCAGGCCGCCGAGAACGCCCGCATGGCGCGGGCAGACCAGCCCATGCTGGGTGCGTCACCGGCCCGCGGCCGCGAGACGTCCGGGCGCATGATCGACGGATCGTGGTATCGGCAGGGCGATCAGGGTGGCGTGGAGTACACGCAGACGCTGCCCCTGGGGCCCGACGCGGACCCGGCCGACGATCCCGGGCAGGTGAGGCGCTGATGGCGACCGCGACACCGACACGTTCCCCGGCTCTCATCGACCGGGTGCTGTCCCTGGGGCAGGCGGTGAAGTATGCCGCCGGGCGCAGCCCTCAGCCGGCGCTCAACCGGGCCCGACAGGTGGTGCAGCAGGTGGACCGCCGGCTGGCGTTCTCGGGCAGCGACACCGTGATTGCGCTGGCGGGCGCGACGGGCTCGGGCAAGTCGAGCCTGTTCAACGCGATGTGCGGGGCCGAATTCGCCCGCACCGGCGTGACACGTCCGACCACGGACAGGGCCATGGCGGCATCCTTCGGCCCGCAGGCACCGGAGGGGCTGCTCGACTGGCTGCGCGTCACCGCGCGGCACCTGCTGCCCGACGCCGATCCCGCGTTGACCGGGCTGACGCTGCTCGATCTGCCTGACCACGACTCGACGCGCGATGACCACCGGGTCGAGGTCGACCGGCTGGTGGGCCTGGTGGATGGCCTGGTGTGGGTGCTCGACCCGCAGAAGTACGCCGACGACCTGGTGCATCGGCGGTACCTGCGCCCGTTCGCCAAGTACGCCGACGTCATGGTGATCGTGCTGAACCACGCCGACGAGCTGCGCCCCGCCCAGGTGGACGAGGCGATGGCCGACCTGCGCCGACTGCTCGCGGAGGACGGCCTGGCGGGGGCGCGGGTGTTCGCCACGTCCGCGCTCACCGGCGAGGGGTTGGACGGGCTGCAGGCCGAGCTGGCCCGCATGGTCAAGGACAAGCGTCTGGCGGCCGCCCGGCTGAGCCTGGAGGTGTCGCGTGCCGCCGCCGGTCTGGCCGGCGAGCTGAGCCGCAACCGGAACCGCAGCGTGTCCGCGCAGGACGTCGAGCGGCTGGGGACGGCGCTGGCGGGTGCCGCGGGCGTCCCCGAGATCACGCAGGCGGCGCTGGCCACCACGCGGCTGCGCGGGGCCGCCGCCACCGGCTGGCCATTGGTCAGCTGGATCAACCGGCTGCGTCCCGACCCGCTGCACCTGCTGCACCTGGACCGGCTGGGGGCGCCCAAGGCGGCGTCCGAACACCCGCAGCCAGCCGACGCCGCGCCCGTGCCCGCATCGCCTCCTCCGGTGCGCGGGGTGCGCCAGGCGCGCGTGGACACCGCGTTGCGGGCGCTGTCCGATGACGTGTCCGGCGGGCTGCCGGTGGGGTGGGCGCAGGCGGTGCGTGAGGCCAGCCTGTCGCACGCCGACGAGCTTGGGGCCGAGCTGGACGATGCGGTTGCGGACACCGATCTCGGCGTGCAGCGGCCGTGCGCCTGGTGGACGGCCGTGCGCGTGTTGCAGTGGGTGCTGATCGGGGGCGTCGGCGTCGGTCTGCTGTGGCTGGTGCTCGGGCCGCTGCTGAGCTTCTTCCAGCTGCCGCAGATGCCGATGGTGCGCTGGAGCCAGATCCCGGTGCCGACCATGCTCGTGTTCGGGTGTCTGATCCTCGGCATCGTCGTCGGCCTGCTCGCGCGCATGGGCGTCGAGCTGTCGGCCCAGCATCGGGCGCTCGCGGCCCGGGCGGCGCTCATGCGCCAGATCCATGCCGTGGCCGACCGCTGCATCGTCGCGCCGGTCAACCAGGAGCTGGAGCGGTACTCCGCGTTCGTCGCCGCCGTCGCCCGCGCGCTGTGAGCGCCATCGCCCCGAACTGACTGATATGCCCAGTGAGGGGCATCATCAATTTCTCATGATGGCCTCATCGCTTCTTCACGATGTTGCGGATCATGCCAATCCCACGATGGGTTTCGCTGTCGCAGATCCCGTTCGTTGTCCAGGCTGTTGCAGGTAACTCGGCCGTCGTCCCACCCCATTCCAGGGTGGTCCGCCCCCATCGGCCCCAGCGGAAGTCCTGGAAGGAGAACCACCCATGGCGGCATCGAAGCCATCCTCAGCGGGTGAAAAGACATACGATCAGATCGGGCGCGGACAGCGCTGGTTCTTGCTGATCTTGGCGAGCATCGGCAGTTCGATCATCTACGCGCCGGCGTACCTCAAGGCGGTCTTCTACGACCCGCTGCAGAAGGCGCTGGGCGTCAGCAACGAGCAGCTGGGCGCGGTCTTCGGCGCCTACGCGATCACGGCACTCATCTGCTACCTGCCCTCCGGCATCATCGCCGACAAGGTGCGCATGCGCACGCTGTCGTCCGTCGGCTTCATCTCGACGGCCGTGCTGACCGCCGTCTACGCGATGCTGCCGAGCCTGGTCGTGCTGTACATCGTGTTCATCCTGATGGGCATCACGACGATCTTCATCTGGTGGGGCGTGCGCTACAAGCTGGTGCGCCTGGTCTCGCTGGAGGACGAGTACCCGCGCCGCATCGGCCTGTCGTACGGCATCTACGGCCTGGCCGGCCTGGTGATCGGCCTTGTCTCGACCTGGATCGTCGCCGCCGTCGGCTCGAATCTGCACCTGGGCGTCTCCATCTACCTGTGGTTCCTGGCCGCTGTGATCTTGATCCTCGGCATCCTGTCGCTGCTGTTCATCCCCAAGTTCGCGGGCGAGATCAAGACGGACGGCGGCTTCAACCTGTCCGAGTTCGTCGCCGCGCTGCGCAACCCGGTCGTCTGGCTGGCCGCCGTCTCGCTGTTCTTCGTGTACTTCTACTACACCGGCATCACGTACACGACCCCGTACCTCACCGGCGTGCTCGGCGCCTCGATCGTGGTGACCACGGTCGTCGCCAACATCCGCAACTACGGCATCACGCTGCTGTCCGGCCCGGTGTTCGGCGTCATCGCCAACAAGTTCAAGCCGTCGGTGACGATCGTCGTCGGCACCGCCGCGTTCATCGTCGCGCTGCTGGCCATGATGGCGCTGCCGGCCAAGGCGGGCATCGTCGTGGTCGCCTCGATCCTGGTCATCGTGCTCGGCTTCATCGCGAATGGCGCGTTCGGCGTCGTCTCGGCGCAGCTGACCGAGGGCAAGGTGCCGCTGCACTACTTCGGTGCCGCCACCGGGCTGCTGTCGATCATCGGCTTCCTGCCGGACACGTTCTCCAGCACCTGGTTCGGCTCGATCATGGACGCGCGCACGGATGCCGCGGGCAACGTGGCCTCCAGCGCCTACGAGATCATCTTCATGATCCTGGTCGGCGCGGCCGTCATCGCCGCGATCTTCTCGCTGATCCTGTTCCTGTACGTCCGCAAGAACGGCGCCAAGCTGGAGCAGCAGGCCGCTGCCAGCGCCGCCATCGCATGAGTCATTCCACCACCAATCAATAAGGAGCACACCATGGATTTCCACCTCAACGATGAACAGCAGCTGCTGGTCGAGAACGTCCGCGAACTCATGCAGCGCGAGAACTGGGACGCGTACTTCGCCGAGTGCGACGTCAAGCACGAGTACCCGCAGCGCTGGGTCAAGGCGCTGTGCGACCTCGGCTTCGACCTGATCATGCTGCCCGAAGACCGCGGCGGCCTCAACCTCGGCCTGGTCACGCTCATGGCCGTGTACGAGGAGCTGGGCCGCTGGGGCGCGCCCACGTACGTCCTGTACCAGCTGCCGTGCTTCGACACGATCCTGCGCGAGGGCACCCCGGCCCAGATCGAGAAGGTGCTGGCGTACGTCGGCACGGGCGAGCAGATCTGGAACAGCGCCTGCACCGAGCCGGGCGCGGGCTCCGATGTCGGCAGCCTGCAGACCACGTACACCCGCCGCAACGGCAAGATCTACCTCAACGGCCACAAGACGTTCATCACGTCGTCGGCCCACGTGCCCTATCTGGTGATCATGGCCCGCGATTCCGAGAACCGCGACTGCTTCACCGAGTGGTTCGTCGACATGAGCCTGCCGGGCATCAAGATCGAGCCGCTGAACAAGCTGGGCCTGCGCATGGACAGCTGCAGCGACGTCTACCTCGACGAGGTCGAGCTCGACGAGTCGGACATGTTCGGCACCGAGGGCAACGGGTTCAAGCGCGGCGTCAAGGACTTCGACTTCGAGCGGTTCCTCGTCGGGGCCTGCGACTACGGCTGGGCGCTGTGCGCGTTCGAGGACGCGGCCCGCTACGCCAACGTCCGCGTGCAGTTCGGCAAGCCGATCGGGCGGTTCCAGCTCAACCAGCTGAAGTTCGCGCAGATGGCCATCCGTCTGGACGCCATGAAGAACATGCTCTACGAGACCGCCTGGTCGTACGACCAGGGCACCATGACGTCGGCGCAGGCGGCCATGTGCAAGTACTACTGCCCGAGCGCGGCGGCCAAGGTCGTCGATGATGCCATCCAGGTGCTGGGCGGGGTTGCGGTGGCCGGCGACCACCGCGTGCAGCGGCTGTGGCGCGACCTGCGGGTCGAGCGCATCAGCGGCGGCACCGACGAGATGATGGTCCTCACCCTGGCCAAGGGTGTCCTGCGTCAGTACGCGGCATAGGGGGGCATGCGATGAGTCTTCCCACGAGCAAGCCGTCGTTCGGCGCGCTGGATGATGTCCGGGTCGTCTATTCCGCCATGGAGCTGGCCGTCCCCAAGGCATGCAGCCTGATGGCCGACTGGGGTGCCGATGTCACCTGGATCGAGAACACGCACGCCGGTGACACCATCCGCGACACCGCATGGATCAAGCAGGCCGAGCGCCGCAACCAGCGCTCGGTCGCCCTCGACTACTTCAGCGACGCCGGCAAGGACATCCTGTTCCGGCTCGTCGAACAGGCCGACATCTTCATCGAGTCGAGCAAGGGCGGCACGTTCGCCCGGCACGGCATCACCGACGAGGTGCTGTGGCAGCACAACCCGAAGCTGGTGATCGTGCACGTGTCCGGTTTCGGGCAGACGGGATGCCCCGAGATGGTGTCCCGCGCGGCGTACGACCTGACGGTCATGGCCTACAGCGGCTACATGAGCCAGAACGGCACGCAGGAGCAGCCCATGAATCCCGGCCCGTACGCCGGTGACTACTTCAACTCGTTGATGATCCTGTCGTCGACGCTGGCCGCCCTGCACCGGGTCGGCGTGAGCGGGACGGGCGAGAGCATCGACCTGGCCATGTACGAGTCGCTGCTGTCGATCGGCCAGTACTACCTGGTCGACTACCTGAACGCGGGCATCATCTGGCCGCGTCCGGGCGCCCGCAACCAGAACCTGTGCGCGATCGGCGAATACCGCTGCTGCGATGGCTTCATCGGGCTGACGGTGTACGGCGTCCAGCAGAACAAGTACCTGCTGGAGACCATCGGCCTGGGCGACCTGTGGGGCACGCCCGACTATCCCGAAGACACCAGCGCGCTGTGGCTGTCGGGCCCCAAGGCCGAGCTGATCGAGGCGAAGCTGGAGGAGTACCTGGCCGCCCACACGGTGGACGAGGTCGAGAAGGACTTCTCCGCCCACCGCATCGCCGCGCAGAAGGTCATGGAGTTCCCCGATCTGGTGCGCCAGGAGCACCTGCGCGAGCGCGGCGTCTGGCAGGAATGGCAGACCGCCGACGGCAGCCCGTTCAAGGGCCTGGGCGTGTTCCCGAAGTTCGAACGCAATCCCGGGCAGGTGTGGCGCCCGATGCCCGACCACGGCGGCGACACGTCCGACGTGCTGGCCCGGGCGGGGTTCGCATCCGAGCAGATCGCGCAGTTCATCCAGGACGGCACCGTCGTCCAGGCGCCGTCCGCCACCGAATAGCCGCATCGACAACAAGAAAGGCACATGCATGAAAATCGTCGCATGCTTCAAGGCGTCGCCCGATGCCCAAGACATCCAGACCTTGCCCGACCGAACGCTCAACCTGGAGCGTGCCGCCAGCAAGATCGGCACGTACGACCTCAACGCGATTGAGGCCGCCCGCCAGCTTGCCGATGCCACCGGCGGCACGGTGGTGGGCCTGTCCGCGGGCGGGGCGGCGCTGTCGAACGCCAAGCTGACCAAGGACGCCCTGTCGCGCGGCCTGGATGAGCTCGTCGCGGTCGTGGACGAGGCGCTGGTCAGCGCCGAGGGCTACCAGACAGCCCAGGTGTTGGCCGGTGCCGTCCGCGATCTCGGCGACGTCGACCTGGTGCTGTGCGGCGCCGGATCGTCCGACGTCTACGCGCAGCAGGTCGGCAACCAGCTGGGCACGATCCTGGGTTGGGCGACGCTCAACGGCGTCGACGCGATCAGCGTCGAGGGCGATCACCTGGTCGTCGAACGGCCGCTGGAGGACGCCGTCCAGGTCGTCGAGGTCGCGCTGCCGGCCGTGCTGAGCCTGACCTCGGGCATCAACACGCCGCGCATCGCCGGCATGAAGGACATCCTGGCCGCCGGCAAGAAGCCGGTGCGCACGCTGGATGCGCCCGCGCTGGCACCCGCGTCCGCGACCCTGGTGTCGCAGCTGGCGCCCGAGCAGGTGGAGCGCCGCCACATCATCCTGGAGGGCTCGCCCGCCGACGCGGCCGCCGAGCTCGCCACCTATCTGAAAGCACTGTGAGGAGCCACCATGAAGTCGATCTGGGTTGTTGCCCATGATGCCACCGCCGCCGCCGAGCTGGTCGACGGGGCCCGCTGCCTGGCACCGTCCGTCAGCGCCGTCGTGGTGGGGACGGACGCGGTGCCGGGGGCGGATCTGACCGTCCTCGTGCCCGCGCCGGCCTCCGATGCGCTGCTCGAAGGCTGCGCTGGCGCGGTCGCCGGGCTGTTGGCCGACCGGGGCGCCGGGCTCGTGCTGTTCGGCACCGACCTGCGCAGCCGGCTGTTGGCCGGCGCCGTCGCCGCGCACCTGCACACCAGCGTGCGCAATGCCACCGATGTGCGCATGGAGGGCGACGCGGTGTGCGTGGCGCGCTCGGTGTTCGGCGGTCTGGCCGTCGCCACCGAACGGCTGACCGGGGACGTGGCCGTGCTGGTGGTGGGCCCGAACGTGCTTGCCCCGAGCGGGGCGGCGGCGTCCACGGGCGCCGTGGAGCAGCTGGATGTGCCGGCCGACGCGTCCGGCCTGACGGTGCGGGAGACGCGTGCCAAGCAGACGCAGGCGGTCAACCTGGCCGCCGCGCAGCGCGTGGTGGGCGTGGGCCGCGGGTTCGCCGCCGAGGCCGATCTCGACCTCGCCCGCCAGCTGGCCGCCAAGCTCGGTGCCGAGGTCGCCTGCAGCCGTCCGATCGCCGAGGGGGTCGGCTGGCTGCCGGTCGAGCGGTATCTGGGCGTGTCCGGTGCGACCATCCGTCCCGACCTGTACCTCGCCGTGGGCATCTCCGGCCAGGTGCAGCACATGGTGGGCGTCAACCGGTCCAAGACGATCGTCGCGATCAACAAGGACAAGAACGCGCCCGTGTTCGCGCACGCCGACTACGGCATCGTCGGCGACCTGTACGCCGTGCTGCCGGCACTGGTGCAGGCGCTGTAATCGACGGTTCGGACAGGAGGACGAGGCAATGGTGGACATCGTCGGCCCGATGACGTTCGGCGACGCGTGGGATGCGGCCGTGCGTCGGGCACCCGATCGGCCATTCCTCGTCTTCCTGGACGCCGCCGGCGGTCGGGCCGAGTTCACCTACCGCGCCTTCGACGACCAGGTTGCCCGTGCCGCGGGCGTGTTCGCGGCCCGCGGCATCGGCCTGGGCACGGTCGTGGCGCTGCGGGTGCGCAACAGCCCCGAGTTTCTGGCGTGCCTGCTCGGCCTGGCCAAGATCGGCGCCATCACCGTGCCGCTGGGGCGAGGCTCGACGCCGTCCGAACTGGGCGGCCTGTACCGAACCTGCAAGGCCACGTGGGCGCTGGTTGAGGCCGACGAGTGCGCGGTGCATGCGGACGTGCGCGAGCGCGAAGCCCTGCTGCCGGGCGGGATCATCCCGGTGCACGGGGATGTGGACGGCATCGGGATGTCGTTCGAGCGGCTGTGCGCGACCTGCGAACCGCTGTCCGTGCCGCGTCCGGACATCGACGGGGACGGGGTGGCCGAGCTGCTGTTCACGTCCGGAACGACCGCGCAACCCAAGTGCGTCATGGTCACGCACGCCAACCTGGTGTTCAGCGGCCACTACGCCATCTGGCAGGCCGGGCTGCGCAGCGACGACCGCATGTTCACCACGATGCCCGCCTGCCACTCCAACTTCCAACTGGTCGCGCTCACCGGCGTCGTCGTGGCGGGCGCGTGCCTCGTGATGGGCGAACGCTACAGCGCGCACCGGTTCTGGTCCGATGTGCGCCGCGAGCGGGCCACCGTCATCCAGCTGATCGCGATGATGGTGCGCACGCTGCTGCTGCAGCCGCCCGACGCGGACGACGCCGCGCACTGCGTGCGCGAGACGCTGTACTTCATGCCCATCTCGGACGCGGAGAAGCAGGCATTCGAGGAACGCTTCGCCGTGCGATTCATGAACTCGTACGGGCTCACCGAGTCGATCGGATGGGCCGTCACCGACCCGCCGCAGGGGGAGCGCCGCTGGCCGTCGGTCGGGCGGGCAGGGCTGGGCTACGAGGTCGCGATCGCCGATGCGCAGGGACACGAGGTGGCACCGGGGCAGGTCGGCGAGTTCTGGATCCGCGGCGTGCCCGGACGCACGCTCATGGCCGGGTATCTGGACGATCCGGAGGCGACCGCCGCCGCGCTGCGCCCGGACGGCTGGATGCGCACGCACGACACCGGCTACTGCGACGACCAGGGCTGGTTCTACTTCGTCGACCGCTCGCACAACGTCATCAAGCGGTCGGGGGAGAACATCTCGGCGACCGAGATTGAGACGGTGCTCACGGCGCACCCGCTCATCGCCGATGCGGCCGTCATCGGCGTCCCCGACCCCGTGCGCGACCAGCAGGTCAAGGCCTTCGTCCAGCTCACGCAGGGCGCGGGGCTGGACGAGGCGGGCGTCCAGGCGTACTGCCGTGAACACCTGGCCGCGTACAAGGTGCCGGGCGTCGTCGAGATCGTCGACGGCTTCCCCCGGACGGCCAGCATGAAGATCGAAAAGCGGCTTCTCCATTGAAATTCGCTTTTGACAAGCAAAGATGCACTAACTGAAAGGATTCACATGGGAACTATCAAGACCGAGATGGTCGGACAGACGTTCGGCCCGTTCGTGCGCGACTACACGTTCGCTGACCTGGAGCTGTTCGCGCTGGGGTGCGGGGCCGGCATCGACGGCAAGACCGACCTGATGTACCTCAACGAGCACGACGAGCGCAAGCCGCAGCTCAAGGTGCTGCCGATGTTCGGCGCGATGCTGATCGTCGACAGCGAGGTCACGCGCACGATCGACTACGGCTACAACTATGCGGGCTCGCTGCACTGGGGCTTCGACATCCGGTTCCACCAGCCGATCACGAAGATGAGCGATCACCTGGAGACGATGGTGCGCCTGGAGGGCCTGTACGACCGCGGCGAGGGCAAGGGCCTGCTGGCCCAGCACATCGGCGACACGTACGACGCCGACCACAACCTGCTGTTCACCAACGAGAGCTGGGACTGCCTGATCTACGACGGCGGCTGGGGCGGCCCGAAGCCGCCGAAGGACATCGTCGACATGCCCGACCGCCCGGCCGACGCCGAGGTCGTCGAGACGATCCCGTTCAACCAGGCGCTGATCTACCGCCTGTCCGGCGACTTCCACCCGCAGCACATCGACTGGGATTACGCGGCCGCCAACGGCGAGCCCCGTCCGATCCTGCACGCGATCAGCTACGCCGGCGTCGTCATGCGCCACTTCATCTCGACGTACATCCCCGAGCAGCCGGAGCGGCTCACCCGGTTCAAGACGCGCATCACGTCCCCGGTGCACCCCGGTGAGACGCTGACGACCAAGCTGTGGCAGGTCGGCGACCACGAGGCGCGGTTCCAGCTCGTCGACACGGACGATCCGAGCGCCAAGCCGCATCTCAACTGGGGCATCATCGAATGGAAGTGAGCGTCATGCCCGCCGGCGCTCACGCCATCGACGATGCGCCGATGAACTATTTTCTGAAGAAGATCGGGTTCTTCTCCAGTGGTGGTTCGTTCATGGACGGGTATGTCCTGTCCATCGTCGGCGTGGCGCTGGGCGGGATGACGACGGCGTTGAAGCTGTCGGCCAGGGATGCGGCGCTGATCGGCGCGGCGTCCCTGGCGGGCATCTTCTTCGGCTCGCTGCTCGGCGGACGGGTCACCGACAGCCTCGGACGGCGCGTGATGTTCCTGGTCGACGTGTCGGCGATCGGGATCATCTCGCTGGCCAGCGCGTTCGTCGGGCATGCCGGTGAGCTGGTCGTCCTGCGGCTGCTTCTCGGGCTGTTCATCGGCGCCGACTACCCGATCGCGACGTCGCTGATCGCCGAGTTCACCCCGCGCAAGCAGCGGGCCATCGGCATGGGCATCGTCTCGGCGGCCTGGTATTTGGGTGCGACGGCGGCGGCCGTGGTGGGCTTCGTGCTGTACACCACGCCGAACGGGTGGCGCTGGATGCTGGGCAGCGCCATCGTCCCGTGCGTCGTGCTGTTCATCGGGCGCCACGACATTCCCGAATCCCCGCGCTGGCTCGCCCAGCGGGGGCGTCTGGACGAGGCCCGCCGCGTGGTCGGCCGCGTCTTCGGCGACCAGGTGGATCTGGACGACGAGCAGCCCGTCCGGCTGGGCTTTCGGCCCGTCTTCCGGCGCGGATACCTCGGCCGGATCGTGTATCTGGGCGTGCTGATCCTGTGCCAGGTGGTGCCGATGTACGCGATGTACACGTTCGGCCCGAGCATCGTGGCCGCGTTCGGCCTGGGCCAAGGACGGGATTCGGTACTGGGTGAGACGCTGGTCAGCCTGTTCTTCCTGATCGGGTCGGTGCCGGCGATGTTCTGGCTCAACTCGATGGGGCGCCGCCCGCTGCTGATCGGCAGCCTGGCGCTCATGGCCGTCGGGTTGCTGATCCCGGGCGTGGCGCCGGCCGCCCCGATCGGCGTCATCATCGCCGCATTCGCCGTCTACGCCTTCTTCTCGGGCGGCCCCGGCATCCTGCAGTGGCTGTACCCCAACGAGCTGTTTCCGACGCCGGTGCGTGCCACGGCCGTCGGCGTCGCCATCGCGATCAGCCGCATCGGCGTGGTGATCTCGACGTACGCGATGCCGCTGTTCCTCTCCGCCCACGGCGTGGGCCCGACGATGCTGATCGGCTGCGGGCTGATCGTCGTCGCGCTGGTCATGTCGGTCGCCATGGCACCCGAGACGCGAGGATTGTCGCTGTCACAAGCAAGTTCACTGGAATCTTCCTCAAAAAACCTAGGAAAGGAGAACGGCCATGGCTGATTTCGATGCCATCGTCGTCGGGTCGGGTTGTGCCGGGCCCGTGGCCGCATACGAGCTGGCTAGCGCCGGCCACAGCGTGCTGGTGGTCGAGCGCGGCAACTTCTGCGGCGCGAAGAACGTCTCGGGCGGGCGGCTGTACACGCACTCGCTGGCCAAGGTGTTCCCCGACTTCCGCACCGATGCGCCGCTGGAGCGCCGCGTCGTGCGCGAGCGCATCTCGATGCTGGCCCCGGATGCCGGCGTGAGCGTCGAGTACGCCGATGAGCGCATGCGCGAGCCCGCGGTCGAGTCGTACACCGTGCTGCGGGCGCGGTTCGACCCGTGGCTGGCGAGCAAGGCCGAAGAGGCCGGGGCGCAGTACATCAACGGCATTGCGGTCGAGCAGCTGCTGAAGGACGGATCGCGCGTCACCGGCGTCCAGGCCGGCGGTGACGAGATCACCGCGGATGTCGTGGTGCTGTGCGACGGCGTCAACTCGCTGTTGGCAGACCAGGCCGTGGGCGCACCGCGTCCGTCCAGAAGCGCGGTGGCGGTCGGCATCAAGCAGGTCATCCAGCTGCCACAGCAGGTGATCAGCGATCGGTTCGCGTGCGCCGATGACGAGGGTGCCGCCTGGCTGTTCATGGGCGATGCCACGCACGGCCGGGCCGGCGGCGGGTTCTGCTACACCAACAAGGACACGATCTCGCTGGGCCTGGTGGTGACCGTGGACGACATCGTCCGCGCCGATGTGCCGGTCTACCAGATGCTGGAGGACTTCAAGCACCACCCGGTGGTCGCCCCCGTCATCGCGGGCGGCACCGTCGTGGAGCACAGCGGGCACCTGGTCGCCGAGGGCGGCCTGGACTCGATGCCTCCTCTGGTGGGCGACGGCGTGCTGCTCGCCGGCGAGTCGGCGATGATGTGCCTCAACCTCGGCTACACCGTGCGCGGCATGGATCTGGCGATCGCCGCGGGCGCCGAGGCGGGACGGGCCGCCGCGGTGGCCTTGGCGAGCGGCGACACGTCCGCCGCCGGGTTGGCGGGGTACGAGCGGGCGCTGGGCGACAGCTTCGTCCTGCGTGATCTGCACACGCTGCGGGCGTTCCCCGGTTTCATGGAGACGACGCCGCGGATGTTCCAGGTGTATCCGGAGCTGGCGCGCGATGTCATGCGCCAGATGTTCCTGGTCGATGGGACGCCGCTCGTCCCGCTGCGCAAGGCGGTGTGGCCCGTGGTGAAGCGCCCCGGGCTGGTCAATCTGGGCAAGGACATCTGGAAGGGGGTGCGGGCGCTGTGAGCACGATCACGAAGGTCACTCCGCTCAAGCCGATCACGGTCAACGTGGACGCCTATCTGGGGCTCAACAAGTACGAGGTGGACGAGGGCAATCCCCACATCGAGCTGGTGGAGCACCCCGATGCCCGGGCGTTCGGCGAACTCGTCCGGGCCTGCCCGGCCGGGCTGTACAAGCTTGACGCGGATGGCAGCCAGCATGTTGACTTTGCTGGCTGTCTGGAGTGCGGCACGTGCCGCATTGTTGCAGGGGGCGGTATCGTCGCGAGCTGGAGGTACCCGGCGGCGACGATGGGGGTCGAGTATCGGTACGGGTAGGCGAGCCTTCCCGTCCTGGGGCGTAGGGAGGTGCAGATGAACCGCATGAGCGGCTCCGGGTTCGTGACCCGGATCGTCGCCGGCCCGTATCTGAAGTACCTGGGCCTGACGCTCGTGCTCGCGTGGCACTCGTGCCTGTGGTTCGTGCCGACGACCTGGCCGGGCACGTTTCTGCTGGACGACCGCGTGACGTTCAGCTGGCTGACGGCGCTGGCCGGCACCGTGGTGACGGTGGGCCTGCTCGCCGTCGTGCTGGGACGGACGGGGCACCTGCCGCCCCATCGCGGCCTGCCCGTGGCCGCGGGGGCGGTCGGCTGTGCCGCGACGCTGCTGGCCACGCTCGGCGCGCCCGTGACCGGCCGGGGCGTGACGATCGGCGCCAGCGCGTTGGCCGGCATGTCCGCCGGCCTGCTGTGGGTGCTGTGGGGTGAGCGGCACGCCTGCCAGCGTTCCGGCTTCGGGATGCGTCACATCGCCCCCGTCTACGGCATCACCATGCTGGTCAGCATCGGCATCGCCTACTTCGCCCCGGGCGTGATCTCGCCCGTGGTCGTTTCGCTGATGCCGCTGCTGTCGGGCCTGCTGCTGGCGCTCAGCTGGACCCGGGCGCCCGTCCAGCCGTTCCCCGCCGTCCTGCCTCGCAAGACCGGGCTGCAGGGGCTGTTCACGATCGTGACGGTCGGGTTCATCTCGTTCGTCGCGGCGGTGGCCAGCTACTTCACCGTCGCGATCGTGCCGTGGGTGGATCTGGACGGCGTCGGGCGCAGCTTCACGATGGGGGTGGCCATCGGGGCGGTGTTCGTGATGGCGATCGGCGTGGTGCAGCGCATGCTGCCGTGGCATCCGACGGTCTTCCGGTTCTTCCCATGGCTGCTGTTCTTCGCGATCATCGCGTGTCTGATGTGCGCGCTCGGGGCTCGTGACGATTTCGCCGCATTCCTGTTGGCGCTGGCCGTGTCGTCCGCCTTCGAGGTGCTGCTGATCATGTATATGGCCCGGCTGACGCTCGCGGGCTATGTGCCGGCGGCCACGGCGTTCGGCGTCAGCGCCGTCGCGATTCGGCTGGGCATCCTGCTCGGCAACGCGCTCGCGCTGACGTACGAGCGCACGTCCGACTGGCTGCAGATGCTCACCGCCCCGACGTCCATGATCTTCGCGGCGATCCTGGCCGGGCTGTTGATTCCGCTGGTGCGCCAGGAGTACACGATCAACGATCTGGCCCGCAGCCCGCAGGCCGCGTCGGAATGGACGACGATGGTCGAGCGCACGGCCGAGGAGTTTCGGCTGTCGGAGCGCGAGACGCAGATCGTGTCCATGCTCGGGCACGGGTACACGGCCGCGGCGGTGGCCGAGAAGCTCGTCATCTCGGTGCACACGGTCAACACGCACATCCAACACATCTACGACAAGATGGGCATCCACAAGCGCGCCGAGCTGCTCGACTACCTGAACATGCACTAGCGCCAATTGCTACCTGACAAGCAGTGTTGCTTGCCGTGGGTGGCGTGCGCCCGGGCAACCAGCGCGCTGGTGCGCGTATCCACAACCGGGTGCCCATCGAGGAACTGTCCACAGGTGCACAAAGTCTGCGGTCGGCCGCCCTCGCGCCCAGACAGATTGGGGGTGAAGGAAGCACAGGGCGCCGCTGGGGCGGACGGCCCGTGAACGAAGGAGCAAGCATGGAGGCACAGGTGGCGCTGTCTGGCTATGTCGGCAGCGACGTGGAGTTCATCGAAGGCGACGGGTACTGCTACGCGCGGTTCCGCCTGGGCTGCACGCCCCGGGTGCGCAAGGGCGACGGGTGGGGCGATGCCGAGACGACGTGGATCGGGGTCAGCGTGGCCCGCCGGACGGCCCGGCACGTGCGTGACAGCGTCCACAAGGGCGATCCGGTGGTCGTGGTCGGACGGCTCCGCACCCGGGCCTGGGTGGATGCCCAGAAGCAGCACCACGAGACGCTGCAGGTGGAGGCGTCGTCGCTCGGCCACGATCTGGCACGCGGGCTGTCGGCGTTCCGCCGCCCGGAACGGCTGGAGCCGCCGATCGAGGACGAGGCGGCGCAGTGGGCAGTGGACAACGTGCCCGCCGACCGCGTCGTCGATCCCGAGACGGGGGAGATTCTCGACGCGGCCGAGTTCGGAGCCCGGATGCTGGGCGTCCTGCCGGGCGCCGATGAGGCGGACGACGAGGAAGAGGTCCTGCTCGCAGCGTGAGCACGGGGGTGGGAAGCCGTCGACGGCGTCGGGGAGGCCCGTCTCGACGGCTGGGGTTGGGTATCCGTTCTCCTGGCGTCCGGTGCGATCGGGGCGCGCCGGACGCCAGGGGCTGCGGGCGGTCGGTCTGCTAGACTGGCCATGTTGCGGCGGGCTGTTATTCGATAAGAGGCCTTGTCGCCTAGTAAAGAGCCCCGTGAGGGGCTCTTTATTATTTACTCCAGCGGGGTTCTGCGCATATCAGGAGTTCAGATGGATCGTTTCGCTTTGCTCGTCGATGCGGGCTACTTCTTCGCAGCCGGCGCGGAAGTTCGATTCGGTTCGAATGTGCAGCGGCACGATATGAGACTCGCCGATTCGGCCCGCGTGATCGACGATCTGCGCGTCCGCGCGGAGCAGGCGTGCCCGGGAATGCAGTTGCTCCGGGTGTACTGGTACGACGCGACGCGCGGGGCGGTCCCCAGCCTGGAACAGAACGAACTGGCTCTGCAGCCCGGGGTGAAGTTGCGGCTCGGCGTGCTGAACAGCGTCGGACAGCAGAAGGGTGTCGATTCGCTGATCGTCACCGATCTGGTGGAGTTGGCCCGCAACCGGGCCGTGGCCGACATCATCTTGATGTCGGGTGATGAAGACATGCGCATCGGCGTCCAGATCGCCCAGTCATACGGGCTGCGCGTGCATCTGTGGGGCGTGGGTGATCCACTCAAGCACGTGAGCCGTCAGCTGCGTATGGAAGTGGACACCTTCGTCCGGCTTGCGGACGAGTGGGTCTGCGGTGCCCTGGAGCCCATCGTGTCTCCCGCTGTGGCAGGTGAGCTGCGTGTGCAGACGCGGCCTTTCCCCGAGCCAGCCCGAGACGATGCGGATGAACTGACCGGCAGAAGGCCGGGACTGCGGGTTGTGGTCGAGGCGGTCGAGGGTGAATCGCTGGAGGCCGCTGCTGATCGGGTGGCCCGCGAGATCTTGTCCGGGGTGGATGCTCGTACGATCGGCCAGCTCGATGTGAACTTCCGGGAGAGCCAGCAGGTGCCGTCCGACTATGACCGCATCCTCATCGCCGCGACCGCGCGGGCGCGGGGCGGGGTACGGCTGACATCGCAAGAGATGCGGGTCATCCGGGGTGTCTTCGTCACGGTCGTGCGGGGCCTGGTCGCACCCGAACCGGCCGACACGTAACCGGGGTTGGGTGCCGCGTCTGCCAGGTTGGAGGGTGCGGGCGCTGTGTGTGGCCTGGCATACTGGTTCGGGCGTACCCGCGCCCCTGCGCATGTCGTGTTCTGCGCACGTCCCAATCTGCCCGCACGAGGAGTCCTGTGGCCGAGTTCATCTACACCATGCATAACGTCCGAAAGACCGTCGGCGACAAGGTCATCCTGGACAACGTCACCCTGGCGTTCTATCCCGACGCCAAGATCGGCGTGGTCGGGCCGAACGGCGCCGGCAAGTCGACGCTGCTCAAGGTGATGGCCGGGCTGGAGACGATCAACAACGGCGAGGCGCAGCTGGCCAAGGAGGCCACGGTCGGCATCCTCTTGCAGGAGCCGCCGCTGACCGAGGACAAGACGGTGCTGGAGAACGTCGAGGAGGCCGTGGCCGACGTCAAGGCGCTGCTCGATCAATACAACCAGATCAGCGAGCAGATGGCCGATCCGGACGCCGACTTCGACACGCTGCTGGCGCAGATGGGCGAGCTGCAGACCGAGCTCGACCACCGCAACGCGTGGGACGTCGACTCGCAGTTGGCGCAGGCGATGGACGCGCTGCAGTGCCCGCCGCCCGAGACGCCGGTGTCGGTGCTGTCCGGGGGCGAGCGGCGCCGCGTGGCGCTGTGCAAGCTGCTGCTGCAACAGCCCGACCTGCTGCTGCTGGACGAGCCGACCAACCACCTGGACGCCGAGAGCGTCAACTGGCTGGAGGGTCACCTCAAGACCTATCCGGGGGCCGTGCTGTGCGTCACGCACGACCGGTACTTCCTGGACAACGTGGTGGGCTGGATCTGCGAGGTCGACCGCGGCCGGCTGTACCCGTACGAGGGCAACTACTCGACCTACCTGGACACCAAGCAGAAGCGTCTGCAGATCGAGGGTCAGAAGGACGCCAAGCGCGCCAAGATTCTGGAACGCGAGCTGGAGTGGGTGCGCAGCTCGCCCAAGGCCCGCCAGGCCAAGAACAAGGCCCGTCTGGCCCGGTACGAGGAGCTGGCGGCCGAGGCCGAGCGGTTCCGCAAGCTCGACACCTCCGAGATCAACATCCCGCCGGGCCCGCGCCTGGGCAACGTCGTCCTCGATGTCAATCACCTGACCAAGGGCTTCGACGGGCGTGTGCTGTTCGACGACGTGACCTTCGACCTGCCCCGGGCCGGCATCGTCGGCGTGATCGGGCCCAACGGCGTCGGCAAGTCGACGCTGTTCAAGATGATCGTGGGCGACGAGCAGCCCGATGCGGGCACCATCAAGCTCGGTGAGACGATCAAGATCAGCTACGTCGACCAGGGGCGCGCGGGCATCGATCCGGACAAGAACGTCTGGGAGGTCGTCTCCGACGGCCTGGACTTCATCAAGGCCGGCCAGTTCGAGGTGCCCTCGCGGGCGTACGTCGCGTCGTTCGGATTCAAGGGCCCCGACCAGCAAAAGCCCGCCGGCGTGCTGTCGGGCGGTGAGCGCAACCGGCTCAATCTGGCGTTGACGCTCAAGCAGGGCGGCAACCTGCTGCTGCTCGACGAGCCGACCAACGACCTGGACGTCGAGACGCTGCAGTCGCTGGAGGACGCGCTGCTGGAGTTCCCCGGCTGCGCCGTCGTGGTCAGCCACGACCGCTGGTTCCTCGACCGCGTCGCCACGCACATCATGGCCTGGGAGGGCGACGGCGAGGACGAGAGCAGCCCCGTGTGGTTCTGGTTCGAGGGCAACTACGCCGACTATGAGCGCAACAAGGTCGAGCGGCTGGGCGAGGAGGCGAGTCGGCCGCATGCCAGCAAGCACCGTCGGTTGACGCGCGGGTGATGCCGGCCACGGTGCAGATGCGGGGCGTGTCGCGGTGAGCATGGCAGGAGGCGGCGGCCGGGCCCGCGCCGCCCGGATCTCGTCGGCGGACATCGAGGCGCAGCGGGCGATCAACGCGGCCTCGCCGAAGATTCCGCATCTGGGCAGGCGGATCACGGCGCTGTTCCGGCCCTACCGAGGCGTCATCGTGTTGATGACCGTGCTCGTGCTGATCACGGCCGTCATGTCGGTGTTCCCGCCGCTGATCACGCAGCACATCTTCGATGACGGCCTGTTCGGCAAGGGCGGCGTCGACATGCCGGAGCTGGTCCGGCTGGTGATCCTCATGGTGATCCTGTTCGTGGTGTCGAACTTCCTCGGCATCTGGCAGACCTGGCTGACGTCCAAGACCGGCAACCGCGTGATGGGCGACATGCGGGCCACGCTGTTCGACCATCTGCAGGAGATGGAGCTGGCCTTCTTCACCAAGACGAAGACCGGTGTCATCCAGTCGCGGTTGGCCAACGACGTCGGCGGCGTGTCGACGGTGCTGACCAACACCGTGCAGTCGGTCGTCGGCAACACCGTGACGGTGATCGCCTCGGCGGTGACGATGTTCATCCTGAGCTGGCAGCTGACGCTGATCGCGTTCGTGCTGATGCCGGTGCTGGTCATCGTGCAGCGCCGCGTGGGGCAGATCCGTGCGCGCGTGGCCGCCCAGACGCAGGAGTCGCTGTCCGACATGACCGCGATCACGCAGGAGGCGCTGTCGGTCTCGGGCATCCTGCTGGCCAAGTCGTTCGGACGCGAGAAGGACGAGTCGGCGCGCTACGCCAAGGAGAACGACCACCAGATCGCGCTGCAGGTGCGCCAGATGATGACCGGCCAGCTCTTCTTCGCGATGGTGCAGATCTTCGTGTCGGTGCTGCCCGCGGTGGTCTATCTGCTCTCGGGCCTGCTGATTCAGCACGGCCACGTCGGCATCACCGCCGGCACGCTGGTGGCGTTCACGCAGGTGATGTCGCAGCTGCGCATGCCGCTGATGGGCCTGCTGCGCGTGGCCCTGGACCTGCAGACCTCGTCCGCGCTGTTCGCCCGCATCTTCGAGTACATCGACATGGAGCCCGCGATCAAGGATCTGCCCGGCGCGCATCCGGTGGACGTGTCCCGGGTCGGCCAGATCGAGTTCCGCGACGTCACCTTCCGGTATCCCGACGCGGGTGCGGACGAGCCGCCGACGCTCGACACCCTCAACTTCACGATCCAGCCCGGACAGTTCATCGCCTTCGTCGGGCCCTCGGGAGCGGGCAAGACGACGGTGGGCTACCTGGTGGCCCGGCTCTACGAGGCGGCCGACGGGAAGGTGCTCTTCGCCGGGGACGACGTGCGCGACCTGACGCTGGCCTCGCTGGTCGACCAGATCGGCATGGTGTCGCAGCAGTCGTACCTGTTCCACGACACGATCGCCGCCAACCTGCGCTTCGCCAAGCCGAATGCGACCGACGACGAGCTGCGCCAGGCGTGTGTCCAGGCCAACATCTGGGAGACCATCCAGGCCATGCCCGCCGGGCTGGCCACGGTCGTCGGGGAGCAGGGTTATCGCTTGTCAGGTGGGGAACGCCAGCGCATCGCGATCGCGCGGGTGATCTTGAAGGACTCCCCGGTGCTGATCTTGGACGAGGCCACCTCGGCCCTCGACACCGTCTCGGAACGCATCGTGCAGGACGCCCTGGACGAGGCCAGCAAGAACCGCACCACGGTGGCCATCGCCCACCGCCTGTCGACCATCCAGCACGCCGACGTGATCATCGTGTTGGCCCACGGCCGCATCGTCGAGCAGGGCACCCACGAGCAGCTGATCGCCCACGGCGGGGTCTACGCCCGCCTCTACAGCGAACAGTCCCTCGACGCCTGACTAGGCCTCACGTACACTGAGAAGCTGGTGGCGGAAGGAGGGCTCGTCATGACGGTGACCGACGGCGTGACGACGCCTCCCGTGCGCTACGCCGACTTCATGCCGTTCGCCACACCCGATTCCCTGGATGAGCTGCATGGCCCGCTCAACGGTGTCGTCATCGCGCCGCATCGGATCTGTACAGCGCCGGATTCGCGCTACGACTTGGATAGGCCCGCGTTACGTTGGAGTCTCTACAGCGCCACCGTCCGCGATGGCACCGCTGCCGACCAGGCTGCGCTGCTCGACAAGGATGAACTCATTCGGCTGTGGCCCGACCTCAATCTTCCGGGGCCCTGCCGCGATAAGTGGGAGCGCAAGTTCCCTCTGCTGGCCGATCGGTCACGGGGCGCGGTGGTGGCGTGACCCATGCTGCCCTTCCATGAACGCATCGCCCGCATTGCGCTCGACGCCCTAGCCGAGCACGGTTTCGCGCTGGCGGGCGGGTATGCGCTGTCGGCCAACGGCATGGGGGATCGCCCATCCGCCGATGTCGACCTGTTCACCGACGACACCGACACGACGGTGGCGTTCCAGGCATCGCGGGACACGCTGATGGCGGCCTTTGCCGATGCGGGGCTCGACGCCCGCATCACTGTTGACAACCCCGGATTCCTCGATGTAGCCGTCTGTGACCCCCAAACCAGCGAGCACAGCGACATGCAGCTCGGCATCGACTACCGGCGCTATCCGCCTGCTGTCTTGCCGCATGTCGGCCCGGTGCTCGACGAACGTGACGCGGTGGCCGCGAAGATGGGTGCGCTGTGGTCGCGCGCCGAGGTGCGCGATCTGATCGATATCGACACGGTTGTCACCTCCGGGCGGTTCACCCGTGAGCAGGTGCTTGAGCTCGGCGACACCGTGGAGCGCCTGCCCTTGGATCGCCACATGCTGGCACGACGTTTCCGCCAAGCCGCCGACTACGACACAGCCGACTATCAGCGCTATGCGGTTTCGGCTCAGCGTCAGGCGCAGATCATCGCCAACTACGAGCAATGGGCCGACCAGATCGACCCCGGGCCGAGCGGCGCGGGTTCTGACTCCTGGTGAGCGGAGGTTATGGTGCGGTCAGCCGGGGGCTGAT